>Ga0335078_10002306_pt1 | contig 28965 bp, 26 predicted proteins | sample Lox_Sample_32_FD_206711 | JGI IMG/M metagenome (GOLD analysis project Ga0335078, IMG submission 206711) | Soil microbial communities from Loxahatchee National Wildlife Refuge, Florida, United States - Lox_Sample_3.2 | ecosystem: Environmental > Terrestrial > Soil > Wetlands | place: USA...
CATCACGAGAAAAAGGCCGACGCCCCGTCGGGCACGGCGCTGCGCACCGCGTCGATGATCGCGGCGGCCCGCGCCGGGGCCGGCCTGGGCCCGCCGCCGGACGCCACCACCTCGGCCCGGCCCGGCGCGCGCGGCACCACGGTCGACGACGTGCACGTGCACTCGGTGCGGGTGGCCGGCCTGGTGGCGCACCAGGAGGTACTGTTCGGCGGGACCGGGGAGACGCTGACGATCAGGCACGACTCGCTGGACCGGGCCTCGTTCATGCCGGGGGTGCTGCTCGCCGTCCGCGGTCTCGGCTCGCTGCCGCCCGGCCTCACCGTCGGCCTGGAGGGCCTGCTCGGTATTGAATAGGGGCCGGTATTGAATAGGCATATGTGCCGAAGCATCAAGACCCTCCGGCCGCCGTACGCCGAGCAGGTGACCGACGAGGACATCCGCGCCGCCGCGCTGCAGTACGTGCGGAAGATCAGCGGTTTCCGCACGCCCGCCGGGCATAACGCCGAGGCCTTCGGCGCCGCGGTCGACGCCGTCGCGGCCGCCACCGCCGCGCTGCTCGGCCAGCTGCAGGTCCGGCCGGGAGCCCACGGCCCGAGCCACGGCAAGCCGGCCGCTCACGGCTCGAGCCACGGCAGGTAGGCGGTCGTCCCGGTGCGGCGGCCGTGCACCGCGGCGGCCACCCGCGCGCTGATGACCGGCGGCAGGTAGCCGTCCAGGTCGCCGTCCCCGACGAACCGGTACTCGTCGAGTTCGTCTTCCTGCAGCGCGATGGGCACGTCGCCGGGCAGCGCGCCGCCGTCGAAGACGAAGTGCACCACCGGCCTGGGGCGCACCTCGTCCGGCGCCGACCAGCCGACCACCAGCAGTCGGCCGGGGGCGATGTCCAGGCCGATCTCCTCCTTGACCTCGCGGCGGCAGCCCTCGTGCGGCGGCTCGCCGTGTTCCAGGATCCCGCCGGGCAGCGACCAGTGATCCCGGTAGTTCGGCTTGACCAGCAGCACCCGGCCGTCCGGGCTGGTGAACAGCGCCGCCGCGGAGGCGAACAGGGTGGGCAGCCGGGCGTACCACGCCGCATCGTCGGCGGGCGAGAAGCCGGTGCGGCCAGGATCGGCGGGGGGAGGATCGGGCACGGACACCAACCTACGGTAGTACCCTGAGCGCATGCACACACCGGGTGACGACATGACAGCGGCCGACGCCGAGGAGAGCCGGGTCGAGGTGTACGTCACCACCGACACCTCGGCCGCGCCGCACAAGGCCGATGAGCCGAAGCTGTACGTGATGTACGACGCGGCCAACCCCGACGGCGACAAGCTCTACTTCACCGAGGCGGAGTGGGAGGCGTTCGTCCTCGGGGTGAAGGACGGCGAGTTCGACCTCGACGAGTCGGGCAACCTGCCGTAACGACGGCGACCCGCCGCAACGGCCGCAACCTGCCATAACGCCTTGTTCGGGCCGCCCGGGTTGATCTGCGACTGCGGCGGGGCCAGCATCGAGACGGGCACCCCGAGCACCGCGGCCATGTCGGCCCGCAGCTTGGGCGCGGCGGTCGCCGCCGCGCCGGCCACCATCACGGTCCGGGTCTTGCCGCCGGCCTTCAGGCTCACCGTCTGGCACCCGCTCGCGCCGTAGATGAACTTGGCCAGCGGCCGGGTGCCGTCGTAGAAGGTCCCCGAGTAGGAGATCCCGAAGTCGGCCGGGCAGTGCATGACCCCCGGCTGCGCGATCGCGCGGCCGACGACGGCGCAGAGCTGGCCGAACAGCGCGCGCACCAGCGCCGTGTTGTGCTGCGTCGTGATGAGCGAGCCCGCCCTGGTCGGCTCGACGAGGTGCATGGTGCGCAGCACGGTGACCGACGTCGCCTGGTTCACGCTGGCGCAGCCGACCGCGGCGGCCGCCGCCGACGCCGACGCGGCCGCCGATGCCGATGCGGCCGCGGCCGACGACACAGCGGCCGGCGACCCGGCGGCCGATGACGTCGCCTGGGCCGATGACGGGGGAGCCGCGGCCGGAGACGAGGCCACGACCGAGCCGCACCCGGCCAGTGCCGAGCACAGCAGTACCGCTAGTACAGTTCCGCGAACTTGGCGTGGAGACATCATGCTGCTTTGACGCACCCCGCGCGTCATCAGTTCCATCGTGTGTCCACGGTATCTCAGAGCGCTCCCGCCGCGATGACCGCCCCGACCACGATGAGCAGCGCAGGCCGAGCGCGACGGCGAGCAGCAGCAGGGCGGGCACCCGCCCACGCTACCCGCCGCGTCACCACAAGGTGGCCGACCCGAAGGGCCCCGCGCCCTCCAGCCGGAGCAGCAGTTCCTTGCGCTCCAGGCCGCCGCCGTAGCCGGTGAGGCTGCCGTCGGCACCGATCACCCGGTGACACGGCACGATGACCGAGATCGGGTTGGCCCCGTTGGCCAGGCCCACCGCGCGCGACGCGACCAGCCGCTTGCCCAGTGCCAGGGCGATGTCGCCGTAGCTGATCGTGCTCCCGTACGGGATCTTGGTCAGCTCGGTCCAGACGGCCAGCTGGAACGCGGTCCCGCTGGGCGCCAGCGGCACGGTGAACTCCTTGAGCTGGCCGGCGAAGTACGCCTCGAGCTGCGCCTGGACCTCGCGGAAAGCCGATGGCCTCGGCGTGAGGCCTTCCTCCACCCGGGCCGAGTGCCGGTCGCCGTCGATCATCCACAGGCCGGTCAGCGCGTGCCCGTCGCCGAGCAGCAGCAGCCTGCCGATGGGGGAGCCGACGATGTGCGAAAGGCGCGGCGCATCAAGATCCGGCGCCGCGAACGGGCTCGTCATGACGGACCTTTCTCTTCCAGGTAAGCCCACAGGTGATGGACGGCGTAGGAGCGCCACGGCCGCCAGCTCTCAGCCAGCGCCGTCCCGGAAACGCCCAGGCGGGCCAGCGCGTTCCGGACGCCCACGTCGGCCGGCAGGAACGCGTCCGGGTCGGACAGCGCGCGCATCCGGATGTAGGAGGCGGTCCACGGGCCGATGCCCGGCAGCGCCAGCAGGGCCGCCTCGGCCCGGTCCCGTTCGGCGCCCGGGTCCAGCGACAGCGCGCCGGAGGCGAGCGCGCCGGCCAGCCCGGTCAGCGCCAGGGCCCGCGCCCGCGGCATCGGCAGCGTGGCCGGGTCGGCGTCGGCCAGCGTCTCCGCGGCGGGGAAGCAGTGCGTCAGCGTCCCGTCCGGACGTTCCAGCGGCTTGCCCCACGCACTCACCAGCCGCGCCCCGAGCCGCCGGGCCGCGGCCACCGACACCTGCTGGCCGAGCACGGCCCGCAGCGCGAGCTCGCTGCCGTCGACGTGGCCAGGTGACCGGCGTCCCGGGTTCGCCAGGGCCAGCGGCCCGAGCACCGGGTCGGCCGACAGGTAACCGGTGACGGCCTCGGGGTCCGCGTCCAGGTCGAGCAGGCGCCGGCAGCGCTGCACCGCGGCGGTCAGGTCGCGCAGGTCCTCGAGCTGCAGCTCGCAGTCCACGTGGCGCCCGGCCAGGGCGGGCACGAACGGGCCCAAGGACAAGATCCCGTTCCCGTTCGGCAGGGTGATCGTCCGCCGGTAGCGGCCGTCCACCACCTCTTCCACCCCGGGGATGGCCCGGGCGGCCAGGAAGCCGAGCATCCGCTCCCCGTCGATCGGGGCCCGGTAGGCCAGCCGCAGCCGGATCAGCCCGGGCGCCGCGGGCTCGCCCGGCACCGGAGCCGGAAGCAGCCTCCGGGTCCGCGACGCCCGCCCGCCACGCGCCTCCCGCAGCTGGGAAGGCGTCACCGCGAACACCTCCCGGATGGTCGCGTTGAACTGCCTGATGCTGGTGAAGCCGGCCGCGAAGGCGATCTCGGACAGCGGCAGCGCGGTGGTCTCGGTCAGGATGCGCGCCGTCTGCGCCCGCTGCGCGCGGGCGATGGCCAGCGGGCCCGCGCCCAGCTCGGCGGTGACCAGGCGCCGCACCTGCCGCTGTTCGTAGCCGAGCCGGCTGGCCAGGCCCTCCACGCCGTCCCGGTCGACCACGCCGTCTGCGATCAGCCGCATGGCGCGGCCCACCATGTCGGCCCGGATGTTCCACTCGGGCGAGCCGGGGGAGGCGTCCGGGCGGCACCGCTTGCACGCGCGGAAGCCGGCCTCCTGGGCCGCCGCCGCGCTGCGGTAGAACCGCATGTTCTCGCGTTTCGGCGTGATGGCCGGGCAGGACGGGCGGCAGTAGATGCCCGTCGAGGTCACCGCGGTGAAGAACACGCCGTCGAAGCGGGGGTCCTTGCTGACCGCCGCCTGATAGCGCCGCTCGTCGTCGGTGTCGGCCCGGGAGGACGACTGTGCCGGCTTCCCCCGGGGGGACTCCATCCCCCCGGACCCCCCTGGCAGTTCCCTTGCACGGAGGGCTCCCGCCCCCCGTTCCCCCTGGCCCCCCCGCGAGGGGACCGGGACGCCCGGCCCGTCAGGAGCGGCCTTGTTCTGCGTCATGCCTCCACAATGCCAGCTCGCGCGGACCAGAACTGGCGGGAATCGGACATCAACCCTCCCGGGGACGGCATCGGCGGCATCACGGGTTCCGCATGCGCGGACAGTGATCATGGCATCACCGATATTTCTCCCGAACGGGCTCGGCGCGTGCCCGCCAGCACGTTCGGCGTTCACTTCGGCATCAGCCGTCTCTGGCGACTCTTCAATGGAAGGGTGATCACCTTCCGTGAGATCTGTCTCGGGAGACAGGTAACTATTACCTAGTTACCGGTTGCATTGTGTAAAGCACGTAGTGTTACATTACGAATGGTAGCGAAACAACTTCGCACCGTGTTAGATCCGCATTCGAGGTGTGTCGTGGCCAGCAACTACGAGGACGGGGACCGGCCGGCGGACGAGGGCGGGGACGTTCCCGCCGAGCTCCCGTTCCGCACCGGCGGCACCAGCCACCCGGCGCACACCGAAGCACGTGCCGAACTCCGCGATCGCGAGACCTACTACGCGGAGCTGCGCTTCGCCGTCCACTGCCAGAGCCGGTCTATCCCCGCCCCGCGAGTCGCCCCGGACGACAGTGCCCACGACGACCGGGCCCACGACGACCGGGCCCACGACAGCGGCGGCACCGATGGGGAAAGCTGGGATGAAATGATCGCGCGCTTCGGCGACACCTGGACCTGAAGGCCACCGGCGGCGGCCCGGAGCCTTTCCTCCGGCGCTCGGGTGTCCGGGTCCGCCGCCGGTCATACGGGTCAGATACGCCAGAAGTCGAAGCGGTCGCGTCCGGCACGGAAACCGGCCGCCTCGACCACGTCCACCGCCAGCTTGAACTTGTCGCCGACCCGCCAGGGCTGGTGCGCGTCGCTGCCGAACGAGACCGCCTGCCCGCCGGCCTCCCGCCACCACCGCAGCAGCCCGGCCGAGACCAGCGGGCTCTTCGTGTTCACCTCGAGGACCCGGTCGCTGGCGGCCAGCGCCCGCAGCACGGCCCGGTACTCCGCCTCGAAGGCCCGTTCCTCGTAGGCGCCGGCCGCCCGCGGCCACATCCGCCGGGGGAAGTCGAGGTGCGCCAGCACCTGGAAGATGTCGCTGCTCTCGACCAGCCGCAGCAGTTCGGCGAAGTACGCGCGCATCACGTCCCCGGCCGGCATCACCCGGAACTCCTCGTCGGCGGCCGTCAGCCGCCCGCCGGACGGGATCGCGTGCAGCGAGCCGAGGATCCGGTCGACGCCGGCTCCGGCTACCGCCGCGGTCGCGCTGGCCGCCCACAGGTGCGCCTCGCCGATCTCGACGCCGGAGAGTATCCGCAGGTCGGGGTAGCGCTGGCGGCACTCTTCCAGCGCCGCCAGATAGCTGGCGATGTCGAGCAGGTGCATCCGGGTGTACCGGTGCGGATCGAGGTCCTCCAGGCCGATCTGGTCGCCGTCGGTCCAGGTGGTGAAGTCCAGATGGTCGGTGAAAGCCACCCCGGGCAGGCCCGCGGCCAGCGCCTGCTCGCAACTGCGCACCATCGACGCCTCACGGGGCGCGTCCCACGACCACTCGGTGTGCACGTGGTTGTCCAGGGGCAGCACGTATCAATTGTGTCATGGGCCCGGGTGCAGTGTCTTTGCAGAAGTTCGCGTTATGCAAGAACCCGCTGAGGTTGCTGCCCGTGCGACCTGCACCGTGCTGTCCGGATGCTCGCGTCATCCAGATACCCGCTGTGGCCGGCACCGTAGCCGGGCACCGGCCGCTCGCACGGGCTCACAAGGCCCGTGCTCGCTGGGCCGGTTCTGGATGACGCTCCCGGGCCGCTCGCGCAGGCCCTGCCTCCACGGAGGGCCGACCCCCCTGGCACCCCCCGCAGGAAGGCCTGCACTCGCAACCGGTTTTGCATAACGCTCACGGGCCCCGGACGCGGTCCCGGTTACCAGCCGGGCTGGCGCGGTTTGGCCGAGGTGATGACGTAGACCTCGCCGGCTTCCGCCTCGGGCGGCTGCGCCGCGGCCGGCTTCAGCGGCGGCGGCTCCAGGGCGGCCGGCGCGTTCGCGGGCTCCGCCGGCTCGGCGCTCTCCTCGCCGTCGTTCCTGCGCTTCCTGGCCGCCTCGGTGGTCAGCTTCCCGGCCAGTTTCTGCCAGCGATCTTCCCATTCGGCGACGTTCCCGTCGCAGGCGCGGACGAACGCGACCGCGACCGGGAGCGTAGGCAGCCGGAGCCCGCCCGCCGCCGCCGCGAGCGTCTTCATCTCGTAGTGCGAGAGCTCGGCCATCTCCGGGTAGTCGAGATTGGCCTTGGCCCGCAGCGCGCGCAGGTCCCGGGCGAACGCCTCCAGGTCGTCCGGCGCGATGCTGGCCACCGGCTGCGCCGGGCCGCCCGCCCGGTCCTCGGGCACGGCGGCCTCGCGCTGGCGGATCACCGGCCCCTGGGGCCCCGCCGGTTCCGCCGGGCCGGGCCGCTCCCGGCCGTCCGGAGCCTCGAAGCGTCCCTTGGCCGGATGCTCGCGCGGCGGCGAGCCCCCGGGGAGGCCGCCGTAAGGCGGACCCGCATGGGCCGGACCCGCAGGTCCTCCCGGGACATGCGGGCCCGGGACATGCCCGCCCGGTGTGTGCCCGCCAGGGATGTGCGTGCCGGGTGCGCGCCCGCCGGGTGCGTGCGGACCGGGTGCGTGCGGGCCCGGGGGCGGCCCTCCCGGGACCGGCCCGCCTGCCGACGGCGCGCCGGGGCCCGAGGCAGGCCGGCTCCAGCTGCCGCCGTGCTGGTCCTGACCCGCCTGGCCAGGCCCAGGATGCCGGCTGGAACTCCCGCCCGGCGCGCCGGGTCCCGGCGGCCGGTACAGCCGGTCCGCGGCCCGCGGCACCCGCCGCCCGTTCGGCAGCCGGTACTGCCCCGGTATCGGCCCGCCGCCAGGCGGCCCGCCCTGCGGCATCCCGCCGTTGGGCATCCCCCCGCTGGGCATCCCGCCGTTGGGCACCCCCCCGTTCGGGGGACCGCCGCGCGGGGCCGGCCCGTGGGTCATGCCGCCGTTGGGATGGCCGCTGCCCGGCATGGCGCCGCCCGGCATGGCGCCGTTCCCGGGGCCGGCGTTCGGCGGCATCCGGCCCGGCTGGCCCGGGTGCGGCCGTCCCGGCTGACGGGGCCGCTGCGGCCGGGGCGGCATCTCGCCCGGGCGGCGCAGCAGCTGTCCGTAGTCGTCTTCCTCGATGTCTGCCGGTCTGCCCGGCCCGGCCGCATCGTCCTCCTCGTACTCGGCGGAGTCGGGGTAGCCGTCGTCGGAGGGATAGGGGCCCGGGCCGTAGCCGCGGCGGTCCTGCTGGCGCCTGGGCAGACCGTAAGCGTCACGGCCGAGGCCGGTGTCGCCACGTTCCACCACATACCTCCTGGACGTTGGTGTCCAGCCGCCCCACAGGACATTTGCCCTTACCTCTTGAGTGTAGGTCGACAGAAATCCCCTGTATGACCTAGACGGCTAATTGTCACCAATTGCACACAATCAGGGGGTATTGGGCGGGTGATCCCCGATGACGCCGTGTATCAAATGACACAGCCCGGCCCGCCAGGGCACCTGCTGCAAACGGTGCCCCGGCGGGGATACAGTCAAAGTAGGAGCACTCCGCGGAGCGGCCGTGATGTCTTGGATCGTGTGGCTGATCGTGGCGGCAGTACTCGGCGTGGCCGAACTGCTCACCACGACGCTGGCGTTTGGCCTCATCGCGGTGGCGGCGGTGGTCGCGGCCGTGGTCGGGACGTTCCATCTCGACTTGGGCCTGCAGCTCGCCGCTTTCGTCGTCGCGGCCGGTGCCGGGCTCGTCTTCGTCCGTCCGATCGCGATGCGGCACATCAAGCAGCCGCCGGCGCTGCGCACGGGGACGGCCGCGCTGGTCGGCCGCTCGGCGATTGTCCTGGAAGAGGTCACCGAGCACGGCGGGCGGGTCCGTATCGACGGCGAGGAGTGGTCCTCGCGCCCCTACGACGAATCGATGGTGATCCCGGTCGGCACCAAGGTCGATGTCATGCAGATCAAGGGTGCCACCGCCCTCGTTTATCCCAGGGAGTAGCCATGGCCATGGCCGGAGGTATTGTCGCGGCAGTCGTCGCGCTACTTGTCGTAATCACGGTTTTGCGTTCGGTGCGGATCGTGCCGCAGGCGCGGGCCCGCAACGTGGAGCGGTTCGGCCGGTACCGCAAGACGCTGGAGCCCGGTATGAACTTCATCATCCCGGCCATCGACCGGGTGAAGAAAGAGATCGATCTGCGCGAGCAGGTGGTCTCGTTCATGGGCTCACCGGTGATCACCGAGGACAACGTGGGCGTGCTCATCGACACGGTGCTGTTCTTCCAGGTCACCGACCCGCGGGCCGCCGACTACGAGATCGTCAACTACATTCAGGCGATCGAGCAGCTCACCGCCACCATGCTGCGCAGCGTGATCGGGTCGATGGACCTCGAAGAGACGCTGACCTCGCGCGACAAGATCAACAACGCGCTGCGCGGCGTGCTCGACGACGCGTCGGGTAAGTGGGGCATCCGGGTCACCCGGGTGGAGATCAAGGCCATCGAACCGCCGAAGTCGGTCAAGGAAGCGATGGAGAAGCAGTTGCGCGCGGAGCGGGAGAAGCGCGCCGCGATCCTGACCGCCGAGGGCCTCAGGCAATCCAAGATCCTCACCGCGGAAGGCGATAAGCAGAGCGCGATCTTGAGCGCGGAAGGTGCCAAGCAGAGCTCCATCCTGCGCGCCGAAGGCCAGGCCCAGGCCATTGCGGCCGTCTTCCAGGCCGTGCACGACAACGACCCCGACCCCAAGCTGCTCGCCTACCAGTACCTGCAGACGCTGCCGCAACTCGCGCAGGGCGCGGGCAACACGTTCTGGGTCATCCCGAGCGAGGTCACCTCGGCGCTGCGCTCGGTGGCGAGCGCCTTCGGCGGCGGCGACGCGTCGCCTGCCGCCGGCGCCGAGTCGGCCAGGCCCCGCCGCGAGCCGCGGGCCGTGCCCGCTGCCAGCTCGCCCGCCGTGCCTGCCGGTTCCGCTCCCGCCCTGGACCCCGCCCCGGCCCCCGGCGGTGCCCCGGCCGACGGTCCTCCGGCCGATGCTGCCCCGCCCGGCCCGGCCGCAGCCGACGCCCTCAATGCCATGCTCGCCGCCGCCATGCCCGGAAGCAGCTTCGTCGGCACGCTGGGATCCGCCGATCCCGCCGGTACCGAGGCAGATGTCCCCGCGCCCCAGGACGGCGACCCAGCCTCCGCCAACGGCAGCTAGGCAGTCGGCTGGGAAGCTGCTGAATCTGGCCTGTTCCTAGGTCCAGGATCTCGGCGGAGCCGCGGGCCTAGCGACTTCCCTTGATCGAAACGGAGCTTTCAGCGGCTTCCCGGCATGTGGAGGCCGGGGAGCGCCGCCGGACCAGGCTGCGGTGACAGTTCGGGAGCGGTTCGCCGCCCTGCCCGGCGGGCCGTCGGCGTCTCCGCGGAGACGTCCCGCGCCGGGCCGACAGCATCGGGCAGTGCTGCCACGGCCCGGTCTGCCATCTCACGTCCCAGGCACCCCGTGTCCCTCACGATTCCCGCACCAGCGCCATCCGTAGCCGATGCGATGCCACATCGATACGGTTATAGCCGTAACACTGTCACAGCCTGACGGTAGGACCCGGCTACTTGAGCAGCAGCACCAGCGCGCTGCCGATGAGCGCGGCGATGACGATGACCACCAGCAGGCGCGCCGGGAAGAGCCGGTCCGGGCGCCGCTCGCCCGGCTTGGTGACCGTCGCCTGCGCGGCGGACCCTGCCGAGGTGGCGGCGGACCCTGCCGGGGCGCGCGACTGCGACGCCGTGGCCGTCCCGAAGGCGGCATCGATCGTGGCCCGGTGCGCGGGTTCTGCGGTCTGGGTCGTCGCGGCGTCGGCCGCCGTGGTCCAGGACGCCCGGGTGATGGCCGGCTCTTCCGCTCGCGGCGCCGCTGTGGGCACCTCTCGCGGCGCCGTGGCGGGCGGGTGCAGGTCGGCCGTGGCTGAGGAGAGCGGCTGTCCCCAGAAATCCGTCCGCTCGGCTGACGTCAGCCCCTCGGCCTGGTACGGCGACAGCCGCACGGTGACGTCCTCCTCCGGCGGCGCGGGCTGGGCCGACCCGGGCTGGGCCTCCGGCGGCGATGCCAGCCCGTCGTCCGGCCGATCCAGCCACCCGAAGCCGGTCTCGGCCGGTTCCGGGTGGCTCTGCTTCAGCCAGGAGAACTCCTCGGCCTGCGTCGGCTCGGTGTGCTCGGCGGAGCCCGGGGTGCTGGTGAACGCGGCGTCGAATGGCCCGCGGCTGCCGAGCGCGGCCGAATGGTTCCCGTTGGCCGTCGAGACGGCCGGGTCCGCGGCCGTGTCCCAGCTCAGGCTGGACCCCATGGACCCCGTGGACCCCGTGCCTCCCCAGGTCGCCGCGCTGTCCAGGCTCGGACCGGACCCCTGATCCGGGATCCTCGCGGCTGCCGTGCCCGGGGCCCCCTGGGCTCCATAGGCCCCTTGGGCCTGGGCCGAGATACCCGGGTCGTTGGCTCTTCGGCCGACCCGGTCCGGACGCGACTGATCCCCCCGGAGCGCGGCCTTGATCCGGTCCGGGTCGTAGACGTCCGGGGGCGCCACGCCGATGCCCGCCCGGGCCCCGGCCACGGCGGCCGCACTCGCGCCTGCGGGCCTGACCGGGAGATTCGGGTCGTCGGCCACCTCGGGGTTGAGGCGCCGCCACCGTTCTTCCCAGTCGAGAACGTCCCCGTCGCAGGCGCGGACGTAGGCCGTGAGGATGGGCAGGCCGGGCAGGCCGGGGCCGTTCTCGGCTTCCTTCAGGACATCGCTCGGGTAATGTGCCCGGGCCGCCAGTTCGTCGTACCCGATCGCGGCGGAGTCGCGCAACGCGCGCAGGTCGGCAAGGAACCGTGCCTGATCGTCGCCAGGTCCGGCCGACCACGTTCCCCGGATTTGCAACTGGGCACCTTCCCGTTGGATACGCATGGGCTTAGGCACACACCCGCGCCCGCACCTCATCACCTGGGATTACCGGGCAGGGTACCGCGCCAGCAGCCGCTATGTCGCCGATACCACGCATTTCCTCTTAAGTGTCTCTCGCCAGGCTCGCAAGCGTGCCCGAATCGCGCATCCCGGTCCATCCTGGACCTGGCCATCCGGCCATCTCGCGTCCCGCCTGGGTCGCGATCGGGGGCAGGGCCGCACTCCGGCGGCCCCACTGGTCCCGTTCGTGACATCCTGCCACCTACGTACCGTCCGCGGAGAGATTTCCGGGGTGAATCGGGGCCGCGGGCGAGGTTCGGGGACCGCAGCGAGCCTGGCAGAATCCCCGGCTATTCGATCAGCTCAGCGTTCCGGCTCACGGCTGAGGTTACGTTCACGCTCTGACGCCTACGAAGACAGGCTCGAGCTGCCGTCACACTCCGGACGGCGGCGGAGCTTCACCCCGAAAGGTTGATGACGCTCCGGACGGCTGCGGCCTAGCGTCCGGAACAAGCCGCAGGACCGTCCGGCCAGGGCTTGATGCTCGACGGTTGTCCGCCTTCACGCGCCGGACCAGGAGAAAGGAAACAGCAAATGGGCGCATCGCCGAGAATCATCCGGGTAGCGCTGCTGGTGGCGGCGGCTGTTCTGCTGGCCGCCGCGGCCGCTCAGCTGCGCGACAAACGCCAGCTGGCCGAGGAGACCGTGCAGGACATCCATGAACAGCTCGACGCCCTCGATCCGGCTACCCGGGCCGCGGTCATCGCCCGGCTGACTTCGGATGAGGTGAAGAAGGTCCGCGACCAGCGCGGCTGAGGGGTCCCCGGATCCACCCCGGAGCGTCACAGGCCGGCTAGTGCCAGTGGCTGCGACGAGCGCGACCCGGCTCACAGCCGGATGGCCAGGCCGATCGTGAACGCGACCCCGAACGCCAGCTGCAGCCGTCCCGTCTGGCCGAGCGCCTTGATCAGGGCGGGACCCGACGCGCCGGCCCGCACCGACCGGACGGGCAGCCGCGCCAGTGGCAGCGCCGCCGCGGTGAGCAGCGTGAGGGGCCGGTAGAAGGCGAGCAGCGCCGCGAGCCCGAACGGCAGCAGCAAGGTCAGCACGTACGCGGCGCGGCTGCGCGCGTCACCGAGCATGACCGCGAGCGTGCGCTTGCCCGCCAGCGTGTCGGTGCGGATGTCGCGCAGGTTGTTGACCATCAGCAGGGCGCAGGCCAGCAGCCCGGCGGGCACCGAGGCCGCCAGGCCGAGCCAGCTGAACGTCCCCATCTGCACGTACGCGGTGCCGGTCACCGCGACCACGCCGAAGAAGGCGAACACGAAGACCTCACCGAACCCGCTGTACCCGTAGGGCCGCGGCCCGCCGGTGTAGAACCAGGCGGCAGCGACGCAGGCCACCCCCACCGCCACCAGCCACCAGGACGTCACGGCGGCCAGCGCCAGCCCGGCGGCGCCAGCCACACCGAAGCTGCCGAACGCCGCCGCCCGCACCTGGCGCGGCGGTGCCAGCCCCGCGGCCACCAGCCGCACCGGCCCCACCCGCCGCTCGTCCGAGCCGCGCACGCCGTCGCTGTAGTCGTTGGCGAAGTTGACGCCGACCTGCAGCGCCAGCGCGACCGCGAGCGCGAGCAGCGCGCGCCACCAGGAGAAGCGGCCGTAGCCGAAGGCCACCCCCGATCCGATCAGCACCGGCACGACGGCCGCGGGTAGCGTCCTCGGCCGGGTCCCTGCCAGCCATTCCCGAGCTTCAGCCACGCACAGATCCTAGGCCACGCGCATTACTCGCTGATGGCCGTGTGCAGGCGCACCACCGGCACGCTGGTGCCCACGTCCAGTTCACCCCGGGCGCCGTCGGCGGCCCAGCCGGATGACTCGAGGAAGCGGCGCAGTGCCGTATCCGCCTCCAGAGCCCAGATGAACACGGTGTGGAAGCCATCCTCGGTGAGCGTGTCCGCGACCGCGTGCAGCAGCCTGCTGCCGTGCCCCTGCCCAGTCCGTTCGGGCATGATCCTCAGCTCGTATACCTGCCCGTCGGTGCCTGGCCAGCGGTCGGCGTCGGTGGCGGGCCCGGCCGAGGCGAACCCGACCACCTCTCTGGCCGGAGCCTGGGTGACCGCCGCCAGCACGTGGTGCCTGCTCGTCGGCGGGCTGGTGATCGCCTCCCGCCAGCGGTCCCGCCACACCCCCTCGGCCTCTTCGCTGGTCAGGTCAGCCAGCAAGGCCGCAGGCACGATCCCGGCGAGATCCCGGCGCCAGGACGCGACCTGCACGCGGGCCAGGCTGGCCGCGTCCCCCGTGCGGGCCGGGCGCACGAAACCCGCGGTGCCGTGACCCGCCCCGGGGGGGCCGGCCGGATCCGGCCCCGGCGAGCTCACTTGTCCTGGTGGGCGATCAGCGTGATGTCGCGCGCCGCGCCGGTCGAGGCCGACGTGGCCATCGCGGCGTAGACCTGCAGGGCCGCGCTGACCGGCCGCTGCCGGCCGGCGGGCCGGTACGACCCGAGCGAGGACAGCACGCGCTCCCGGCGGGCGGCAAGCTCGTCGTCGGGCACGTCCAGCCGCAGTTCCCGGCGCGGGATGTCGATTACCACGGTGTCGCCGTTCTCGGCCAGCGCGATCGCCCCGCCCGCGGCCGCCTCCGGCGCGACGTGGCAGACCGACAGGCCAGAGGTCCCGCCGGAGAACCGGCCGTCGGTGATCAGCGCGCAGGCCCGGCCGAGTCCCTTGCCTTTGAGGAAGCTGGTCGGGTACAGCATCTCCTGCATGCCGGGCCCGCCCTTCGGGCCCTCGTAGCGGATAACCACCACGTCGCCGGCCATGACCGTACCGTCCAGGATGCCCGCGACCGCGTCCTCCTGGCTCTCGAACACCACGGCCGGGCCGGAGAACTGGCAGAGTTCTTCCGGCACCCCGGCGGTCTTGATGATCGCGCCGTCGGGGGCGAGGTTGCCGTAGAGCACGGCCAGCCCGCCATCGGCGGTGTAGGCGTGCTCGACGTCCCTGATGCAGCCGGCCACCCGGTCGGTGTCCAGCGTGTCCCAGCGGGCCGACTGCGAGTACGGCCGGGTGGTGCGGACGCCGCCGGGTGCCGCATGGTACAGCTCGACGGCCTCGTCGCTGACCGACGAGGACCCGAGGTCCCAGGCGTCCAGGAACTCCCCGAGGGACGCGCTGTGCACCGTGCGCACGCCGCGGTTGAGCAGCCCCGCCCGGTCGAGCTCACCGAGGATCGTCGGGATGCCGCCGGCCCGGTGCACGTCCTCGACGTGATACGAACTGCTCGGCGCGACCTTGCACAGGCAGGGCACCCGGCGGGAGAGCTCGTCTATCTCCTTCAGGCCGAAGCTGACGCCGGCCTCGTGCGCGGCGGCGAGCAGGTGCAGGATCGTGTTGGTCGACCCGCCCATGGCCACGTCGAGCGCCATCGCGTTCTCGAACGCGTCCCGGCTGGCGACCGACCGGGGCAGCACCGAGACGTCCCCGTCGGCGTAGTACTGCCTGGTGATCTCCGCGATCAGCTGCCCGGCCCGCTCGAACAGGCCGCGCCGGGCCGAGTGGGTGGCCAGTGTGGTCCCGTTGCCCGGCAGGGCCAGCCCGATCGCCTCGGTCAGGCAGTTCATCGAGTTCGCGGTGAACATGCCCGAGCAGGACCCGCACGTCGGGCAGGCGGACTCCTCCATGGCCAGCAGCTGCTCGTCGGACACCGAGGGATCCGCCGAGGCCACCATCGAGTCGATCAGGTCCAGCTTGCGGCCGGCGCCGCCCGCGAGACCCGCCGGCGCCCCCGCCTCCATCGGGCCGCCGGACACGAACACGGCCGGGATGTTCAGCCGCATGGTGGCGATCAGCATGCCCGGCGTGATCTTGTCGCAGTTCGAGATGCAGATCATGGCGTCGGCGCAGTGCGCGTTCACCATGTACTCCACCGAGTCGGCGATCAGCTCCCGGCTCGGCAGCGAGTACAGCATGCCGCCGTGGCCCATGGCGATGCCGTCGTCCACCGCGATCGTGTTGAACTCCCGCGGGACCGCCCCGGCCGCCCGGACCGCGTCCGCGACCACCTGGCCGACCTCGCGCAGGTGCACGTGGCCGGGGACGAACTCGGTGAAGCTGTTCGCCACCGCGATGATCGGCTTGCCGATGTCTTCCCTGGCTACTCCCGTGGCGCGCAGCAGGGCGCGGGCGCCCGCCATGTTCCTGCCGTGCGTGACCGTACGGGACCGAAGCGGCGGCATACCTACCGGCCTCCCTCAGCGTGGGCTCGTGAGCAGTGCGCTAGATAGCGCTAGATAGCAGAGCACCAGCCTACCGGGACGGCCGCGCCGGATCAGCTCGCCTGGGAACCCGAGCTGAGATGCGGGAACGCCTGATTCGCGGCCTGGTAGACCTTCTCGACCTCATCGTCGCTCAGCGGCCGTACCCCGTTCTGCCTGGCCCGGCGGCGCAGGTACTTGCGCAGCCGCGGGCCGCTGAACACGTCGACCTCCCGGATGGTGGCCACGTCCCAGGGGATCTTCGGGCCGTAGACCGCCATCGCCGGGCGGACGGTGACCTGCTTGCCGGTCACGCCGGAGAGCAGTTCGCCGGCCCGCTGCGCTTCCCACTGGGCGTGCTCCAGGCGGTCCTTCTTGCTGAACGGCCCGTGCCACAGCTCCTTGCCCTTCCTGGTCCGTACCGCCAGCCGCTTGTCCCAGTCCTCCGAGTCGATGGCGAAGACCCCTGCGGGCCCGATGACCAGGTGGTCGATCTGGTCATCGCTCTCCGGGATGATGCTGCCGTGCATGGCGCGGTAGCCCGCGCGCCCGAGCTTGGCCAGCTGCCGGCTGGTCCGGCGCTGCGCGCCGGTCAGCCGGCCCTGCCCGGCATAGCCCTTCCGGGAGCGGTAGATCGTGTCGGCGATCACCACGATGACGGCGAGCGTGAGCCCCAGCTGCCAGGAGACCCAGAGCGAGAACACCAGCATGACGACGGCAGCGACGATGAGCCGCAGCCGCCACGCCCGCATCCTCGGGTTGGCGGACAGGTGGGCCAGGTTCCCGCGGCGCTGGCCGATGCCTGGCGTCCGCGACGCTCCCTCGGCCTCCTCCACCGGGGTGACCACGGGCTTCCACTCGGGCCTTGGCGGATCCGCGCGTTCGGCGCCGGCCTGGTCCGGCGGATCGTCGAGCTGGGCGGACTCCCCGCCCGGCGGGGACCAGTCCCACAACGGCAGGTCGGCCGACTCAGGCTCGGCGGCGCCGGGCTCGGCTTCGGCGGCCGCTGCTTCGGCGGCTACTGTTTCGGCGGCTACTGCCTTGTCTCCGGCGTCCCCTGCCATCCCGGGCCACGCCACCGGCGCGTCCGGTGCCGGGGATACAGGTGCCGGCCCGACGGGCGCCGGCCCGACGGGCGCCGGCGTGGCCGGCTCGCTCTGCGGTGCCCCGCTCAGCGTCCGTGCCCCGTCGTGTGTTGCCCCGCTGCGCTTGTTTGCCGTCACCAACGATCCCGATGACCTGTTTCTCAGCTTCGGCCACGCCATCCGGTACCACCCACCACCTCAGCGTAACTGCGTTAGGACTCAGCGCAAAGCACCGTTACTACGACGATTGTGCCCTACTCCGGCTGGATTTATAGCTGGACATTCGGCCGGATAGCACGCGAAATGCCTGGGCTGTGCGTAGTCTACGATCTCCTAGCATGGCCCAGATTCACGAGCTAACCATGATCGAGCTGGCCGCGGCGATCCGCGCGGGCGAGCTCTCGCCGGTCGCCGTCACCGATCATTATCTACGCCGGACGACCGAACTCAACAACCAGGTCGGCGCGTTCTACACCATTACCGCCGAACTCGCCGCCGATCAGGCCCTGGCGGCGGAGAAAGCCGTGACCACGGCGGACGAGGCGGCGGCGCTGCCGCCGCTGACCGGAGTGCCGATCCCGATCAAGGACCTGAACATGGTCGCCGGGGTACGGCAGACGCTCGGCTCGAAGGCCTTCGAGGCCAACGTGCCCGATACCGACGACTATGTCGTGGTGAATATCAGGAACGCCGGCGCGGTCATCACCGGCAAGACGGCCACCCCTGAATTCGGGTTGCCCTGCTACACCGAGACCGCGGTCGGGCCCCCGGCCCGGACGCCCTGGGACCTGTCCAGGTCGGCCGGCGGATCGAGCGGCGGCGCGGCCGCCGCGGTGGCGGCGGGCCTGGCCCCGGCCGCCCAGGGCAGCGATGGCGGCGGGTCCATCCGCATCCCGTCCAGCGTGTGCGGCCTGTTCGGGATCAAGCCGTCCCGCGGCCGGATCTCCGAGGGCCCGCTCATGCCCGACCTGGCCGGCCTGGGCGTCAACGGCCCCATCGCGCGCACCGTCGCCGACGCCGCGCTGCTGCTCGACGTGATGACCGGGAACTTCCCCGGCGACATGTATACCCAGCCGCCGCTCCCGCCCGGCGAGACGTTCCTCGGCTACGCCAGCCGCGAGCCGGGCCGCCTGCGGATCGGCCGGACCCTGCAGAACCCGGTCGAGGGCGCCGAGATCCATCCCGACTGCGTAAAAGCCTACGAAGACGCGAGCACGCTCCTAGCCGGCCTGGGGCACGACGTCGAGGACATCGCCATGCCGCTCGGCGCCGACGTGGTCCCGTTCTTCGAGACCCTCTGGTACGCCTACGCCACGCTGGCCCCGCTCGCCCCGGGCCAAGAGGAGCTGCTGCTCCCGCTGACCCGCTACCTGCGCGACCGCGGCCTGGCCGTCAGCGCCCCCGATCTCATCTTCGCCCAGGCCTACCTGCAGGCCGTGACCCGCGCCGCGCTCGGCGCGCTGAACGCCTACGACGTCGTCCTGCACCCGACGCTGGCCCTGCCGCCGCGCCCCGTCGGCTGGTTCGACGAAGTGGAGCCGGCCGAGAACTTCGAGCGGCAGAAGCGGTTCACCCCGTTCACCGCCACCTACAACGTGTCCGGCCAGCCGGCCGTGAACGTCCCGCTGCACTGGAACGCCGACGGCCTGCCGATCGGCGTGATGCTGGCCGGCCGGATGGGCGACGAGGCCACCCTGATCTCCCTGTCGGCGCAGCTCGAGCAGGCCCGCCCCTGGAAAGACAGGCACCCGCCGCTCTGGTGATCCGCGGGACTGAGGACGTCCAGGCCGGCCGCCCGGGCCGGCCTGGACGTCGTCATGATCAGGCGAGGTCGAACCGGTCGAGGTTCATGACCTTGGTCCACGCCGCGACGAAGTCGTTCACGAACTTCTCCTTCGCGTCATCGCTCGCGTAGACCTCCGCGAGCGCGCGCAGCTCGGAGTTCGACCCGAAGATGAGGTCGACGCGGCTGCCGGTCCACTTGAGCTCGCCCGTGGCCGCGTCACGCCCCTCGAACGCGTTCGCGTCCCCGGCTACCGGCTGCCACGTCGTGCCCATATCGAGCAGGTTGACGAAGAAGTCGTTGGTCAGCGACCCGGGGGTGCCGGTGAACACGCCGAGCTTCGACCTGTCGTAGTTCGCGCCCAGGACGCGCATCCCTCCGACCAGGACCGTCATCTCGGGCGCGCTCAGGGTGAGCAGGTTCGCCCTGTCGAGCAGCAGGTACTCGGTCGGCAGCCGGTTGCCCTTCCCGACGTAGTTGCGGAACCCGTCCGCCTTCGGCTCCAGGTTGGCGAACGACTCCACGTCGGTCTGCTCCAGCGACGCGTCGGTGCGGCCCGGGGTGAAGGGGACCTCGGTGTCGAAGCCGGCGCTCTTGGCGGCCTGCTCGACACCTACGCCACCGGCCAGCACGATCAGGTCGGCCAGCGAGATCTTCTTACCGCCGGTCGCAGCCGCGTTGAAGGACTCCCGGATCCCCTCCAGGGTGCGCAGCGCCGTCGCCAGCTCGTCGGGGTTGTTGACCTCCCACCCGCTCTGCGGCTCGAGGCGGACGCGGGCGCCGTTGGCGCCTCCTCGCTTGTCGCTGCCGCGGAACGACGAGGCCGACGCCCACGCGGTGGAGACCAGCTGCGAGACCGACAGGCCCGAGGCGGTGATCTGGCCCTTGAGGGCGGCGATGTCCGCCGCGTCGATGAGCTCGTGGGTGACCGGCGGAACGGGGTCCTGCCAGATCAGCGTCTCGGACGGGACCTCCGGGCCGAGGTAGCGCACGACCGGGCCCATGTCACGGTGGACCAGCTTGAACCACGCGCGGGCGAAGGCGTCCGCGAACGCGTCCTGGTCCTCCATGAAACGCCGCGAGATCGGCTCGTAGATCGGGTCGAACCGCAGCGAGAGGTCGGTGGTCAGCATCATCGGGGTGCGGCGCTTGGACGGGTCGTGCGGATCGGGGACGGTACCCGCGCCGGCGCCGCCCTTCGGCTGCCACTGGTGCGCGCCCGCCGGGCTCTGGGTGAGCTCCCACTCATAGCCGAACAGGATCCGGAAGAAGCTGTTATCCCAGGTGATCGGGGTGTCGGTCCAGATCACCTCGAGACCGCTGGTGATCGCGTCGTTGCCTACGCCGGTGCCGAAGGTGCTCTTCCAGCCCAGGCCCTGCTGCTCCATCGGGGCCGCCTCCGGGTCGGGGCCGACCGCGGATTCCGGGCCCGCGCCGTGGGTCTTGCCGAAGGTGTGGCCGCCGGCGATCAGGGCGACCGTCTCCTCGTCGTTCATCGCCATCCGGCGGAACGTCTCGCGGATGTGGCGGGCCGCGGCGAGCGGGTCCGGGTTGCCGTTCGGGCCCTGCGGGTTGACGTAGATCAGGCCCATCTGGACCGCGGCCAGCGGCTCCTCGAGCTCGCGGTCGCCGCTGTAGCGCTGGTCGTCGAGCCAGGTCGTCTCGGGTCCCCAGTAGACGTCGTCGTCCGGCTCCCACTCGTCCACCCGGCCGCCGCCGAAGCCGAAGGTCTTGAAGCCCATGGTCTCCAGGGCGACGTTGCCGGTGAGGACCATCAGGTCGCCCCACGAGATCTTCCGGCCGTACTTCTTCTTGACCGGCCACAGCAGCCGCCGGGCTTTGTCCAGGCTGACGTTGTCCGGCCAGCTGTTGATCGGCGCGAAACGCTGCTGACCGGCCCCGGCGCCGCCGCGGCCGTCGTTGATCCGGTAGGTGCCCGCGAGATGCCACGCCATCCTGATCATGAGCGGGCCGTAGTTGCCGAAGTCGGCCGGCCACCAGTCCTTGGAGTCCGTCAGCACCGCTGCGATGTCGCGCTTCACGGCGGCGAGGTCGAGGGTCTTGAACTCCTCGGCGTAGTTGAAGTCCTCGCCCATGGGGTTGGCCACGGCGGGGTTCTTGGCCAGGATCTTCAGGTTGAGCCGGTTCGGCCACCAGTCCTGGTTGGCGTCACCCATGGTGGGCTGCGTAAGGCCGGGCACGACCGGACAGCCCCCGCTCTCCGGGGTGGAGCCTTCGGCGACTACTGGATCATGGTTCTCAGACATGGGAATCCTTCCTGACTTGGCGGAATCACGGTGCTCAGGAACTGCGGGCAGTGGAACAGTCGGGACACAGGCCCCAGTAGACGACCTCGGCCTCGCCGATCGCGAAGCCATGGTCGTCGGACGCGGTCAGGCAGGGTGCCTCGCCGACCGCGCAGTCGACGTCAGCGACGACACCGCACGACCGGCACACGACGTGGTGGTGGTTGTCCCCGACGCGCCCCTCGAACCGGGCCGGGCCGCCGGCCGGCTCGATCCGGCGCACGAGTCCCGCCGCGGTGAGCGCGTGGAGGGCCTCGTACACGGCTTGCAGGGAGACATGGCCTATGCGATCGCGCACCCCGGAGGCGATCGCCTCGACGTCGAGGTGATCACCGTCCCGGACGGTCTCGAGCAGTGCGACGCGGGCGGCCGTCACCCGCAGGCCGGCCCCGCGCAACTCCTCGGCGATGGTCGGACCCTGGGATGCGGTCATGCCGCCCAGCCTATCTTCGTAAATACGAAGAGTTCAAGACAATGAATTGTTCGAGTTTAGTGCCGCATCGGCCAGGGGCCCCGGCTCGTCCGGGGCCCCTGGCCGTCTGTGAGTGGCTGGCTACAGCCGGGCCGGGCCAGACAGCCGGAGCAGCTCCTGCTGGGCGACCGGCGGCTTCGCCGAGGAGCAGGCTCCGCGGGCGCGGGCCGCGACCATCTCCAGGCTCAGCTGGTACGTGCCGTGCCCGCTGATCCCGGCGTACCGGCCGGTGCCGCGCACGATCCGGTAGCTGCCGGACTGGCTGATCACGGACAGGCAGCCCGCCGGGTAGAAGTGTGCAGAGGTCTTGCCTGGCCGGTGGCTGAGCACGATCGTGCCGCCGGGGAACGCGATCGTGCCGTCCCTGGCGTCGCCCAGGCGGGCCTGGCCGGCCGCGGTGAACACGCCGCGGGCGATGGCGCTGGCCGGCCCCGAAGGACCCGTGGCCGACGCGGACATGATCTGGACGTATTCGGTGCCTGAGGCGGCCTGACCGGTAACCGGCGCGGCGCTCGCCGCGGTGATGCCGGTGACGGCGGCGGCGGCGGTGACGGTGGCGATGGCCGCGGCAGCGAGCAGGAGCTTGCGGTACTTGAGCATGGCGGACTTCCTTCTGGGCTGTGGGATGGGTTGCGGCGTGTCCGGCTTGCCTTATGGCGCGGACATCGCCATCGACGCTAGGCGCGGCCAGCCGCCCGGGTCATCGACGAGCCGGCCGATCTTCTGGTCGGGCAGCCGGCCGATCTTCCGCCGCCGCGGCCTCATCCGGTTGGCCGATGACAAGCAGGTCAGCGGGGATTACCGTGACGGCATGCGCCTGCGGCTGAGCGACAAACGGCAACGCGACTGGATCGTCGCCGCCGTTCTCGCCGTCGCGTCGCTGCTGCAGATCTCGCTCACGCCGGGCCCGGTGCGCCAGCAGGCTCTCGGCGCCCTGTTCGCCGTCGCCACCTGCGCGACCGTCGGGTTCCGCCAGCGGTATCCGGCCACCGCGGGGGTGACCGCCCAGGGCCTCATGGCGCTGGACTTCCTCACCTGGCACAACCTGGCGGCCGGCGGGTGGACGATCGCCTGGTTCTGCTCGCTGTACGGCCTGGCCGTCTGGTCCTCGCGCTGGCATTTCGTGGCGGGCGCGATCTTCGTGGGGCTGACCGACCTGTCGCCGGTGGGGCGGGACGCCAACCCGGCCAACTGGAGCAGCACCGCGATCGGGTTCGCCCTCGGCACCGTGGTCGTGATGCTGCTCCTGCGCCGCATCGTCGGCGACCGTGACACTCGCGCCCGGCTGGCCGAACGCGAGCGGGACGTCGCCGCCCGCGAGGCGGTCGTCGAGGAGCGCGCCAGGATCGCGCGGGAACTGCACGACGCGGTGGCGCACAGCGTCTCGATGATCGTCATCCAGGCCGGCGCCGAGCGGCGCGTGCTCGGCGACAGCGACCGCGACAGCTCGACCCGCGAGGTGCTGCAGACCATCGAGCAGATCGGGCGCAGCGCGCTGACCGAGATGCGGCGGCTCGTCGGCATGCTGCGGACCGATTCCGCCGACCGGCTCGCGCCGCAGCCTACCCTGTCGGACCTGCCCACCCTGATGACGCAGGTCCGCGAGGCCGGGCTGCCGGTGGAGTTCCGCGTCGACGGCGAGCCCCGCGAGCTGCCCGTCGGCATCGAGCTTTCCGCGTACCGGATCGTGCAGGAAGCCCTGACCAACGCGCTCAAGCACGCGGGCCGGGCGCACGCCTCGGTCAGCGTGCGCTACGGGCCCGACTCGCTCGAGCTGGAGATCGACGACGACGGCGCCGGCGTCCCGGCCGATGTCCCCGGCGGCGGGCACGGCCTGGCCGGCATCCGCGAGCGGGTCACCCTGTACGGGGGCAAGTTCGACACGTCCGCCCGCCACGATGGCGGCTTCGCCGTCCGCGTCCTGCTGCCGCTATGACCACGCTGCTGATCGCCGACGACCAGGCGCTGGTCCGGGTCGGCCTGCGCAAGATCCTGGAGAGCGAGCCGCAGACCACCGTGGTAGGGGAGGCCGCCGACGGCCAGGACGCGGTCGCCGCCGCCCGGCGGCTGCGCCCGGACGTCGTGCTCATGGACATCCGCATGCCGGTCCTGGACGGCATCGAGGCCACCCGGCGGATCGTCCGGGCGCAGCCCGCCACCCGGGTGCTGATCCTGACCACGTTCGGCCTCGACGACTACGTCTACGACGCGCTGCGGGCCGGCGCGAGCGGGTTCATGCTCAAGGACGCGCCGCCGGAGGAGATCGCCGCCGCGGTCCGCATCGTGGCCAGCGGCGACGCGCTGCTCGCCCCGGCCGTCACCCGCGCGGTCATCGAGGAGTTCACCCGGGTCCCTGTCCGGGCGCAGCCCGCCGTCCCGCGTGCGGTCAGCGAGCTCACGCCCCGCGAGCGTGAAGTGCTCGACCTGCTCATCCGGGGCCTGTCCAACCCGGAGATCTGCCGCGAGCTGGTGATCAGCGAGGCGACCGCCAAGACCCACGTGGCCAAGATCCTGCAGAAGCTGGGCCTGCGCGACCGCGTCCAGGCCGTCATCTACGCCTACGAAACCGGCCTGGTCACCCCCGGCCCCGCCCCGTGACCCGCCCGCAGGGTCCCCCGATTCAATGAATGTGGCACCGTATCCGATCTATCCGGTAGAACGCCACTTTCTTTGAATCACGCCCTGATTCCGGACAGGACGCCCGTGACCAGCGAGGCTGCTGAGGTCAGTACCAAGCGTCTGGCGGGTGACGCCGCCCGGCCGGCGTCGCCAGCCGGCTCCGCCCGATGTCGCCAGCCGGCTCCGCCCGGCCCGGCTCTGCCGGCTCCGCCCGATGTCGCCACCGGCTCCGCCCGGCCCGGCTCTGCCGGACCGCCGCTGCTGCATATAGTGCGGATGTGGCTTCCCGTGGCAGCGCCGGACCCGTCGCCGACGCTATCGGCGCTCCGCAGATCAGCGCGATCTTGCTCGACGCGGGCGGCGTCCTGGTGTTCCCCGAACCCGCCAACGTCGTCCCGTTGCTGCGCAAGGCCGGCGTGGACCCTGACCTGTCCATGCTGGAGCGGGCTCACTACCGCGCGATGGCCAGCCAGGACACCGAGTCCCGGCCGCCCGTCGCGGTCTCCTGGTGGCGCAACTACCTGCTCAGCTACGTCGCCGCCTGCGGCGTGGCGCAGGAGCGGTGCGAGCCGCTCGCCACCGAAATGGCCCATCAGATCAGGGGTCACGGCTGGACGCACGTCGGCCTCGGGGTGATGGACGGGCTGCGGGCCGTGGCCGCGCTCGGCCTGCCGATGGGCGTGGTCTCCAACTCCGACGGCAGCGTGGAAGGCGACCTGCGCCGCCTCGGCGTCTGCCACGTGCCGGACCCGGGACCGGACCCGGCCGGCGAGCCGGACCCCAGGCCGGGGATCCCGATGGGCGTCATCCTCGATTCCGCGGTGGTCGGCGTGGCCAAACCCGACCCGGAGATCTTCCGCCTGGCCCTGGACGCGCTGGGCGTGCCCGCGGGCAGCGCCGTGCTGCACGTCGGGGACAGCCTGCGCTACGACGTGGCCGGCGCGCTGGCGGCGGGCCTGCAGCCGGTGCACATGGACCCGTACGGGTTCTGCCCGGCGCCCGAGGGCCACCCGCACGTCCGCAGCCTGGCCGAGCTGGCCGGGTCCCTGGAAACGAATCAGCGATAGCCGCCCGCCGCAGCTAAACTACGAGCTCATGCGCTGGTCCACGATGCACATCCCCACGCTGCGCGACGATCCGGCGGACGCCGGCGCCCCCAGCCACCGCCTGCTGCTCCGCGCGGGCTACATGCGCCAGCTGATGGCCGGGCACTACTCGCTGCTCCCGCTGGGCCAGCGGGTCCGGCTGAAGGTCATCGGGATCATCCGCGAGGAGATGAACGCCATCGGCGCGCAGGAGATCCTGATGCCGATCATGCACCCGGCCGAGCTGTGGCAGGCCAGCGGCCGCTGGGAGCTGATGGGCGAGGAGATGTTCCGGCTCAAGGACCGCAGGGGCGCCGACCTGGCCCTGGGCATGACCCACGAGGAGACCATCGCCACCCTCGCCACCGAGCTGGAGTCCTACCGCGAGCTGCCGCAGCTGTGGTACCAGTTCCAGGTCAAGCTGCGCGACGAGCCGCGGCCCAAGGCGGGCCTGATGCGCACCCGCGAGTTCACCATGAAGGACTCCTACAGCTTCGACCTGGGGCCGGACGGGCTCGACGTGTCTTTCGCCGCGCACCGCGACGCCTACGTCCGCATCTTCGAGCGGCTCGGCATCCCGGCCCTCCAGGCCGCGGCGTCCAACGGCACTATGGGCGGCTCGGACTCCATCGAGTTCCTCTGCCCCTCGCCGGTCGGCGAGGACCTGATCATCCACTGTCCCGAGTGCGGTTACGCGGCCAACATAGAGAAGGCCACGTCCCGGCTGGCGTCTATAGATGATTCTCCCGAACGGACTGCGTTGCTCGCCGCCCCGGAGCCCTTTGCCACACCCGGGGTGCGCACCATCGAGGATCTCGCCGGGCAGTACCAGGCCCCGGCCGACCGGCAGATCAAGACCCTGGTGTACTTCCTGGACGGCACGCTCACCCTGGTCCTGCTGCGCGGCGACCACGCGCTGCACGAGCAGAAGCTCGTCGACGCCACCGGCGCGGTGACGATCCGCCCGGCCGAGCCGGAGGAGATCCGCGAGGCGCTCGGCGCGCTGCCCGGCAGCCTCGGCGCGGTCGGCGTCACGAATCACCCCATCATCGCCGACGAGGCGCTGCGTGGCCGGCGCGGCATGTACACGGGCGCCAACGTCGACGACACCCACCTGCGCGGCGTCGACGTGGAGCGGGACATCGCCGTCGGCCGCTGGGCCGACCTGCGCGAGGCCGCCGCGGGCGAGGCGTGCGTCAACTGCGGTCACGGGCTCGAGGTGGAGCGCGGCATCGAGGTCGGGCACATCTTCAAGCTCGGCTCCAAGTTCACCGACTCCATCGGGGTCAGCGTGTCCGGCCCGGACGGCAAGCCGGTCCGGCCGATCATGGGCTGCTACGGCATCGGCGTGGAGCGGGCGATGGCCGCGGCCGTCGAGGTCCATCACGACGAGAAGGGCATCGTCTGGCCGGCCGCGATCGCGCCGTTCCAGGTGGTCGTGGTGGTCGCCCAGCAGGACGCCGGCGCCGTCGCCGCGGCGGGGGAGCAGGTGTACCAGGCGCTGCTCGAGGCCGGCGTCGAGGTCATCGTGGATGACCGGCAGGTCCGGGCCGGCGTCAAGTTCAGCGACGCCGAACTGACCGGCATCCCGTTCCGGGTAACGGTGGGCAAGCGTGCCCTGGCCGCCGGGGCCGCGGAACTCACCGATCGCGCCACCGGCTCCACCGTCCAGATCCCGCTTGAGGATCTGGCCAAGCACGTCCGGGAGGCCCTGGCGGGAGGCTGACATGTCGCAGGCAGTCAAGTGGCTCTCCCGGCCGGAAAAGCATGACTTCCAGGCCGCCGAGGATTACCTGTCGCTGATCATGCCGCCCAAGCGGGCCGCCGAGTGGCGCAGGAAACTGGCCGCCGCGCGGGATGACATCACCCACCGCAAGGCCAAGGACATCCTGCGGGCCAGCCAGCTTCCCCTGCTCGGCGAGGACAACAAGCACGTCGCATCCGACCTGCGCAAGGCCGCGTCCGGCGCGGCCCTGTCACCGATCCTGCTGCTGCGCGGCGACGACACCCGCCCGCTCATCGTCGCCGACGGCTACCACCGGGTCTGCGCCAGCTACTGGATCGACGAGAACACCGACATCCCCTGCGTCCTGGTATAGGCTCTGCCTCCCCGCTCGCCTCCGGGCCGCTTTCGAGGCGCCGTCTTCCCTCGTCGCTCGGCGCTCGTTCCTCGCCCCCGGGGTGGGTCCGTGGGGGCAAACGGAGTCCAGACGGCGCCGCGGCCCTTTGGCTCGCGGGGGCTGCTATCCCTCCTGGCGGTCGCGGGCCTGGCAGCGCAGCGCCCGGAGCACGTCGTCGCGGCCCTCGGTGAGCAGCCGGCGCAGCGCGGCCGGCGGCTCCGCGGTGGCGATGTACGCGTCCGTCGCCTGCACCGTCTCCTCCGAGATCGCGTTCACCGAGTAGGCGCCGCTGACGAAGTCCTGCGCCATCGCCGAGGGCCAGTCCCGCCACACGTCCCCGACCACGGCGAAGTACTCATCCCGGTACGGCTCCACCAGCTCCGGCTGGTCCAGGTCGGCGAATCCGGACAGGATGGCGCGGAACATGGCGATGGTCTGCTTGCCTCCGGTCATCACGTCCCAGGCCGTCCGCTTGGCCTCGGCCGTGGGGATGGCGGCGCGGCACGCCGCGGCGTGCCGTTCGCCCGCGTCGGTGGCGTCCCGCGCCAGCTCCGCGTCGATCTCCGCCGGGCCCGCGTGGTCCCGGCTGACCAGCCGCCCCAGCAGCGCCCAGCGCAGGTCGGTGTCGACGGTCAGCCCGTCGAGTACCACGGAACCGTCGAGCAGCCCGGCCAGCAGGGCCAGGTCGTCGTCGTCCGTGGCCGCCCCGGCGAAGGCCCGGACGTACGCCAGCTGAGTGTCCGAGCCGGCCGGCGCCTCGTGCAGCAGGCCGCGCAGCCGGCCGGCCATCAGGGCCAGCCCGGTCTTCCGCCAGCCGGGATCGGCGAACCGGCGCACCGCCAGGCCGGCCTGCCGCAGCAGCGTCTGCACCACGCTGATGTCGGCCACCGAGGAGATACCCGACAGGACCAGCTGGACGTAGTCGCGGGCCGCCATCTCGCCGTCCCGGCACATGTCCCAGGCGGCCGACCAGCACAGCGCGGCCGGCAGGGAGTCGGTGACCTCCCCGATGGCGCTGACCAGCGTCCGCAGCGAATGGTCGTCGAGCCGGATCTTGGCGTAGGTGAGGTCTTCGTCGTTGACCAGCACCAGGTCGGGACGCCGCTGGCCGGCCAGTTCCGGCACCACCGTGCGCGGGCCGGCCACGTCGGTCTCCACCCGGTGACGGCGGACGATGCCCTCCTCGGTCCGGTCGTACAGGCCGACGGCGACGCGGTGCGAGCGCAGCACCGGATGGGTGGCGGCCGCTTCCTGCTCCACCGCGAACTCGGTGAACCGGCCGTCGGCGTCCAGCGAGTAGGACGGCCGCAGCGTGTTCACCCCGGCCGTCTGCAGCCACTCGGCCGACCAGGCGGTCAGGTCACGGCCCGAGGTCTGCTCCAGCGCGGCCAGCAGGTCCGTCAGCGTCGCGTTGCCCCACGCGTGCGCGGCGAAGTAATTCCGCACGCCGTCCAGGAAGTTCTCCCGGCCGACATAGGCCACGAGCTGCTTGAGCACGGACGCGCCCTTGGCGTAGGTGATCCCGTCGAAGTTCACCTCCACCGCCTCGATGTCGGGTATGTCGGCGGCGATCGGGTGGGTGGAGGGCAGCTGATCCTGCCGGTAGGCCCAGGCCTTGTACAGCTGCGCGAACGTGGTCCAGGCCGAGGTCCACCGGGTCGCCTCGGCCTGCGCCAGCGTGCCGGCCCAGGTGGCGAACGACTCGTTCAGCCACAGGTCGTCCCACCAGCGCATCGTGACCAGGTCGCCGAACCACATGTGCGCCATCTCGTGCAGGATCGTCTCGGCCCGCGCCTCGCGGGCGAAGTCGGTGACCCGCGAC
>Ga0335078_10002307_pt1 | contig 28958 bp, 24 predicted proteins | sample Lox_Sample_32_FD_206711 | JGI IMG/M metagenome (GOLD analysis project Ga0335078, IMG submission 206711) | Soil microbial communities from Loxahatchee National Wildlife Refuge, Florida, United States - Lox_Sample_3.2 | ecosystem: Environmental > Terrestrial > Soil > Wetlands | place: USA...
ATCGAGGGCACGCCCGCGGGGTTCCCGTGGCTGGTCATCGCCGGGAAGGCACTGACGGGGTGGCTGGTGACCGACATGGACGCCACGCTGGTGACCGCGCACAGCGACGAGGAAGGAGCGGCTGCCCACCTGGAGGAAGGGCTACGGCTTCCACCCGCTGGCGGCGTGGTGTTCCAATACGGCACGAACATGACGGCCATGAGCTGCGGGACGCCGACCCCGATACGCTCCGCTACCGGATCTGGCACCTCCCCGCCCGGCTGGCCCATCACGCCCGCCAGCGCATCCTCAAGATCAGCCCCGGCTGGCCCTGGAAAGACGCGTTCCTCACCTGCCGGCAGCGGCTCTGCGTCCTGCCAGCACCATCCTGACCAGCACATACCATCCCAGCTGTACGAGAGGAGGACCACCCACGCGCGGTCGGAGCCGGTGCGCACCCGGGCACCCCGGGCACCACCGCACGACCAGCCCGGCAGCCAGACAGACACCACACCCGAAATCGGGCAGCTGCACAATCAGTAACCGGACCCCAGGAACCCTGAACGATTGAGGCCAGGCACACCCGGAACTTCAGGTAGGGCCGGTCAGTGACGATCCGATGCCCAGCCGCGTCGGCACCCCAGAGGAATCTGGCTTTCGGGGGGGATTGCTTGGAGTGTCAACCTGGCGGATAGTCATATGTGAACGTATCATGGCAAAGGTGCGATGTTATCTAGGTCACATCGCAGGACCTTTAGGAGGTTGCCTCCGGCCGAACTAGGCGCGATAAGTTCCCTGGAGTAACGACAAGCAAACAACCCAATGGTAGCTACTTCTCACCGTTTTTCGTTTTGGCTTGCTCCGGAAGGAGGTCAGCGGGAGTGAAATTTCTCAAGACCCTTTTCAGTACAACTGGTATTCTCATCGTTATCTACATTCTGATCGGGGTTTTCTTTAACACGGCATCTCCGCATCTGCCGACGACGTCGGGCAATCTCCACAGCTGGGTACAGTACTTCATCTCGGTCCTTTTCTGGCCACTGAGCTTTTGGACGCCTGCCTTCAACGTGGGTAAATGGGCACCCTGATCGTTCGCGGCAAGCGCTGACTGAGGCATTCGCCCCTGAGCCGTACGCCGGATCTGTACGCTGCGCCCAGCATCCCCCGTGTCGGCACGAAGAAGAACCCCACCCGAGGGATACGCTTAATTGTGGACCAAGACCGCCGGTGAAATCCCCGGCAAACCTCGCCGCCTGCTGCCAGCGAGTCAACGGCCCGGGGCATAGAGCCATCTTCGGCGTCTTCCCGGAGCCACGGTACTTCCCAGCTCAGGCAGCCCACGGCCTGCTCGTTCACATCGTTACTTGGCTTCGGGACGAAGAGGCCAGGTCCGGTGATTGCTGACCGCCATGGTTTGACCACAACGGGACCGGACACGGGCCGATTCCAGCGGATGCGCGCGAAGCTCCATCCCAGGTGGGCGACGGTCACCGACAGTCCGGGCGTATTTTGCACGCAGGGGTCAGGGGTTCGGGTCCCCTTAGCTCCACTCCGTGGTCTTCACGTTTCCGTGAGGCCTATGTTCACGTTTGGGTCTGACATTCCATTGCAGCCGCGGGGTGTTCCGGTCACGATGCAGCGAAAATTCGAAGCGCCGATGGCGCTGGTGTTCGACGCGATGACCAAGCCTGAGCACATCCGCGTGTGGTTCCCCGCGGATGAGGTGCCGCTCCACATCTGCGAGATCGACCTGCGGGCGGGTGGGAAATACCACTACGCGCGGTACGCCCCAGGGGACGAGGAGTGCTCATTCCGGGGCATCTTCCTCGAGGTCGAGCGGCCAACGCGGATCGTCGCCAGCTGGCTCACCCCCGACCGGCCCCAGACGGCAGTAACCCGCCCATAGCGCTGCCGGGGCGCCGGGGCGACCCTCGCCGCCGTCGCCCTGGTCGCGGGCGGCACGCTGCTGCCGTTCACGCTGTTCGCCTACGGGCAGAGCCGGGTGTCGGCCGAGGTCGCCGGCGCCTTCGTCAACCTCGAGCCGCTGATCGGCGCGATGGCCGGCGTCGTCGTGTTCGGCAATCCGATGGGGCCGGTGCAGGCCGCGGGGGGCGCCGCCATCCTGGCCGGCATCGCCCTGAGCAGCCTCCCGCTGCTGGGCCCCGGCCGGCGGCTGCGCATGCAGCCCGCGGGGCCTGCCGTCAGGTGTGCGCCGGGCGCCGTACCGGCGGCCGCTGGGCTAGTGTGGGCCGGTGCGGGTCGCTACGTGGAACGTGAACTCGGTCAAGCAGCGGCTGCCGCGGCTGCTTCCGTGGCTGGACCAGCGCCAGCCGGACGTGGTCTGCCTCCAGGAGACCAAGCTCGCCGACGAGGCGTTCACCGCCCTGCTGGGCCCGGAACTGGATGCCCGGGGATACGCGGTGGCCAGCTACGGCGAGCCCCGGTGGAACGGGGTGGCCATCCTCTCCCGCGCTGGCCTGGACGGCGTCGTGACCGGCATCCCCGGCGCGCCGGGGTTTCCCCATCCCGAGGCGCGCGCGGTGTCCGCGACGTGCGGCGGAATCCGCGTGCACTCGGTGTACGTGCCGAACGGGCGGACCCCGGACTCCGGGCACTACCACTACAAGCTCGCCTGGCTGGTGGCGCTGCGGGACGCGGTCAAGGCCGGCCCGGAGGCCGTGCTGGTCTGCGGGGACATGAACATCGCGCCCACCGACGCGGACGTCTTCGATGCCGCTGCCTACGTCGGGCAGACGCACGTCACCCGGCCGGAACGGGACGCGCTGGCCGCGTTGCAGGCGATCGGCCTACACGACGTCGTCCGTGATCGCTGGCCGGACCAGCGGGTGTTCACCTACTGGGACTACCGGGCCGGGATGTTCCCGCAGAACCTCGGCATGCGGATCGACCTGGTACTGGCCGGCACCCCGGTCGCGGGCCGGGTCAAGGCGGCGTGGGTGGACCGGCAGGCGCGCAAGGGCACCGGCCCCAGTGATCATGCCCCGGTGATCGTCGACCTGGACGAGGCACCGGACGGCGACATCGGGCCGATGGTCCCGCCGCCCTCGGGGGGCGCGCCGCGGCGCGGATCGGTCCGGCTGCCGCAGGCACCGTGACAGGCCCCCGGGTCTCATGCGCCTCCGGGCCGCGGCTGGCCATGCCTGCCCGCGGCCCGTCCGCCTGAACGCCTGCTGCGGCCCGTCCGCCTGAACGCCTGCTGCTGCCCGGGTCGGTCAGAGGCCGGCCGCGGCGGCCAGGGCCCGCCCGGTCAGCACGCGGGCCAGATGCCGCCGGTAGTCGGCGGCCCCGAGGCCGCCGTGCACCTGGCCCTCGACGATCAGCGGGTTGACGATCCTGCCGATGTCGTCGACCGTGACATAGGAGCGGATTGTGACGGGGTGACACCTGGGTGTCGTCGTGCAGCACCCGGATGTCCTCGAACGGCACGCCGAGCTGGTCGGCGACGATCTGGCTCCAGGCGGTCTCATGCCCCTGGCCGTGCGCGCTGGACCCGGTGACGACCTCCACCTTGCCGGTGGGCAGCATCCGGATCGAGGCCAGCCGCCCGCGCCGTAAGCCAGCGAGCCGAGCACCCGGGACAGGGTGCCTCCCGTGGCGGGCGCGCTAGCTGCGGGCTAACGGGCGCGCCTGCCCGGGATCGGCGGACGGTACCGCGTCCGCTTCGGGTGCCGCGTCCTCGTCGGCCAGGATGTCGCCCGGCTCGATCCGCATCAGGTCATCCCGGCCCCAGCCGCGGTGCGGATCGGCCGCCAGCCGGTGCGCGTGCCGGAGGCGGGCACGGTCCAGCTCGTTGCGCACGCTGCGCGCGTTGGCGAACCGCGGCTCGTGCATGCGGCGCTTCAGGTACTCACTCAGCGCCGCCTCCGCCCCCGGTGACAGGTAGTAGCTGGACTGCTCCAGCATCACCCGGCCGATCGACATCAGCTCACCGAGGTCGTAATTCGCGAAGTCGAGGTGGTGGGCGATCCGCGAGCGCATCCCGGGGTTGGAGGTGAAGAATTCGTCCATCCGGTCCTTATAGCCCGCCAGGATCACCACGAGCCGGTCGCGGTCGTTCTCCATGACCTGGAGCAGGATGCCGACGGCCTCCTGGCCGAAGTCGCGCGAGTCCGCGGAGTTGAACAGGTAGTACGCCTCGTCGATGAACAGCACGCCGCCCATCGCCTTCTCCAGCACCCGCTTCGTCCGCGGCGCGGTCTGCCCCACGTACTCGCCGACCAGGTCGTTGCGCATGGCGTGCACCAGGTGCCCCTCTTCCAGGTACCCGAGCCGGTGCAGCATGTCGGCCATGCGCAGCGCCACCGTGGTCTTGCCCGTCCCCGGCGCGCCGGTAAAGCACATGTGCAGGTTGGGCCGCGGCGCCTCCAGGCCGAAACGCTGCCGGGCCCGGTCCACCAGCAACAGCGAGGCGATCTCCAGGACGTGCTGCTTCACCGGTACCAGGCCGACGAGTTCCCGGTCGAGCGCGGTCAGGATGTCGTCGATACCCGCCGCCTTGCGCTCCTGCGCCAGGGTGATCGTGGCATCCGGCCCCAGTTCCCCGCGCTGGCGGTCGGTGAGGGGAGCCAGTCCCGCGGACGGCTGTGACCGGCGGAAGCGGGATGCTTTTCCGGCGCCCGGCGGACGCCCTCCCGACGCCGAGCTCACCGTGGGCGGATCCCGCTGACCGGGGGCATGGCGACGTCCATGCCCCGATTATTGCCGATGGCCCGGCGATGTTGGACGAGACCTCTGGCCGCCTGCGGTCACCCGGGCGCCCGGCGGATGATCAGCCCCGGCACGACCAGGGCCTGGCGCAGCAGGGCAGCCTCCGCGCCGTCGCCGCTGCGCCGTTCCGCCGCATCCGCCAGGACGGCGGGAGCGGCGGCCACCGGAGCGTGCGCCCGGGCGGCCAGGTTGAGCGCGTCACTGGACCGGGCGTCCACCGATGCCGTCCCGTGCGGCCCGGCGATCTCCACGGTCGCGGCGTACGCGCCGTCGACCACGCGGTCGATGCGGACCTGGCGGACCGCGCCGCCCAGGGCGTGCACCAGGCGCGCGGCGAAATCAGCCGCCATGGGCCGCCCGAGGGCACGTCCGTCGAGGGCGCGGTGCAGGTCGAACGCCTCGGCCCAGCCGATCTCGATGGGCAGCACCCGCATCCCCCCCACCTCTTCCAGGACGGCGCAGTAGGTGGCTTCATCGCCGCCGGCGGCGATGCCGACGACCTTGCTGATCCGCATGTCGGCGAAGGCCACGCTGGTCATGAGGCGCCTCCGTTCGCCGGCCGATCCCGGTCAGCTTCCTCTCTAACCGCTACGCACCGGAGGCGCAACAGGTGCCGGGGCCCGGGTGCCGGGTGACGCGGGCGCGCAGGCGGCCGGTGACCGCCTGTCCTTCCGCGGTGCCGAACCAGCGGGCGTGGCCCAGCAGGTACCCCTCGTAGGCCAGTTCGGCGTTGCCGGGCGAGGCGACCACGTCCGCGAAGTATTCGATCTCCGACAGCGCGTACTCGATGTGCACGACGGGGAGCACCTCGGGCAGCGCGGCGGATTCGGCCGGGCTGAGCGGCCGCACGCTCTCATAGCCGTCCAGGAACGCGTCGATCGCGGCCAGGTCGGCACTGGCCCGGCCGGACTCGGCCAGGTCGAGCCACCCGACCGTGCTGCGCTCCAGGGCCGTGGCCAGATCGTGCACGGCGAACGTCCGGTTCGCCAGGCCGAAGTCGAACACCCCGGCGACGCGGGCCCGCGCGGACGCCGATGTCCAGGTGAGGTTCGACGGATGCCAGTCCCCGTGACCCCACTGGCGCGGCAGTGCCCGTAGTCGCGCCGCGGCCCGGGCGGCCGGCTCCGCGAGATAACGCACCGCGTCCTGCCGCCAGGAACGCGATCGCAGGTAGCGGCCCAGCGCGGGGCGCCGCCGGATCATGCCGCCGATGGCCGTGACCGGGTCGGGTGCGGTGACCACCGCGCACGAGCCGATCAGGACCGCCTGCGGCCGGCCCGGCCGGGTGAAGTCCGCGGCGGCCCGGTGCAGCCGGGCCAGCGCCGCGCCGGCCGCGCGGGCATGCCCGGCGGAGGCGAACGGGGACCAGGACACCGCGTCCCGGTACAGGTCCAGTCCCGGTGCGACGTCGTGTACCTCGTAGACGAGCCCGCCCCGCCGGGCCACCGAGGCCCCGTACGGAGTGCGCCGGACGGCCGGTACCGGGACGCCACGCGCGCGCAGATGGGCAATGAAGGCGTGCTCGGCAGCAAGCTGCCCGGCGCTGCGGACCCGCGGATCGTGCCGTTTGACGAACACCGCACCACCGCGGGTGCCGGTCCCGGTGCCGGCAGGCAGGCGGGCCAGCCCGGCCGCGGACATCGGCCGCGGGCTGTGCCACACGACGGCCACGCCGCCCGCCGCCGTCCCGTCCGGGCCTGCCGCCGTCCCGTCCGGGCCCGGCAGGCCGTAGCGGGCGAGGACCGCGCTGACCTCCGCGGCGGTCAGCGGGCTCCAGTCCGGCTCGGCCGGCTCCTTGCCCATGCCGTGCACGAGCCCGTCCTGCGCGCAGGCCGCGGTCGTCCCGGACGTCCCGGCGGCCCGGGCGGCGCCGGCCGCGCTCACCCGGTGCTGGCCGGATGGCCGGCCTCGCGGCGGCCGCGGACACGCCGGATGGCCGCGGTGAGCGGGAAGCCGAGCAGCGTGGCCGCCGCGGCGACCACGAAGGAGCAGATCGACGCGGACATCCAGCTGGCCGGGGTGAAGCCGATCAGCCGGCCCAGATCCGTCCACGCCGTGGCCCACCAGGAGATGTAGCCGGGGTTGATGAGCTGGTAGGTGACGAAGCCGGCCGCCCAGGGCAGCAGCATCAGCCAGCGGGAGGGCGCGTGCGCCGACATGTCCCAGCGCTTGCCGGACAGCAGGAAGAAATCGGTGGCGAGTACGCCGAACATCGGCACGAACACCGAGCCGAGCAGGGTGAGGAAGTTCTCGTAGTCGGCGATGTTGAGGAACAGCGCGAGGATTGTCACCAGCCCCGTGATCACCGCGGCGAGGACGCGGCGGTCCCACAGCGGGCGCAGGTTCTGCGTGGACACCGCGGTGGAGTACACGTCGGCGAAGGACTGGTCCAGTTCGCGGGCGGCAAGGATCGCGAAGGCCACCGTCCCCAGGGGCAGCGCGATGAAGGCCCCGTAGATGTCGTTCGGTGTGCGGGCCACCGTGACCAGGGCCAGCAGCCCGATCACGTAACACAGGATCTGGGTGACGCTGTAGCCGATCATCGCGCCCGCGAACGCCGAGCGTTCCGACCGGGCGTACCGCATGTAGTCGGCCGCCATCGGCGCGAAGGAGATCGCCACCCCGACCACCGTGTCGGTCGCCACCCAGAACCCCGACCAGGTGCCGTGGCTGAACGGCGGGAGGGGATGCCGGGCGAGCTGGACCAGCAGGTACACGAGCACGACGAAGACCGCCGCGGTGGCGTACCGGCGCAGCACCCGGATCGCCCCCAGCGGGTGGATCGCCAGCACGCCGGTGATCGCCCCCGCGATGAGCACGTAGCCCCACTTCGGCAGCGCCGGGGCCACGATGTGCGCGGCGGTCGCGATCGTGACCAGCTCGAAGACGCTCCAGCCGAGCAGTTGCAGCATGTTGACGGCCGTGGGCAGATACGACAGCCCGGCGCCGAACAGGCCGCGCAGCAGCACCATGGAGGGCGCCCCGGTCCTGGTGCCGGGGATCCCGGACGCGGCGACCCCGAGCGTGCCGAGCAGGGTTCCGACGATGATCGCGCAGAACCCGGCCGCCAGCGACAGCCTCGGCGTGCCCGCGCCGGCCGGCTGGAGGACGAACAGCGCGCCGGTGAACCCGAGCAGGCTCACCCCGAGGTTGCCCCACAGGCCGAGCTGGTCGAGGAAGCTGAGCGCGCGGGGCACCGGCTCCGCCAGGGTGCGGGGGGCTTCGGAGTGCCGGTCCCCGGGGACGACGACGAACCCGCCAGCGGTGGTCTCGCGGGCGGGGCTGGCGGCAGTGGTCACGGCTGTCTCCCTACGCCGGCATTACCCGGTCAGGTTCCAACGGTCGGTGGCGCGCAGGCCGTGCGGCCAGCCACCCTCTCAGCCCGGCAAGCCCGAGCTCCCGTGTGGTCGTTTCCGCCTGATTGTACCGCTGGCGCCCGGTTCACAGCAGTGCTGCCGGTCGGGCACACTCAAGGTATGCCTGAGCTGCCGGAAGTCGAGGCGCTCGCCGCGTTCCTCCGCGAGCGGGCCACCGGCCATGCTGTGGCACACGCCTACCCGGCGGCGATCTCGGTGCTGAAGACCTACGATCCGCCACCCGCGGCGCTGACCGGCTGGATTGTCGGCGACGTGCGCCGGCACGGAAAGTTCCTCGACCTTTCCCTCACCGCGCCGGGCGGTGCCAGCGCCGCCCCCGTGCACCTGGTCATCCACCTGTCCCGGGCGGGCTGGCTGCGCTGGCGGGAGGACATCCCGCCGCAGCCGCCCAAGCCCGGCAAGGGCCCGCTGGCGTTCCGGGTGATCCTGGACGACGGGTCGGGCTTCGACCTGACCGAGGCGGGGACGCAGAAGCGGCTCGCGGTCTACCTGGTGGGCGATCCGCGGGACGTTCCCGGTATCGCCTCACTCGGCCCCGACCCGCTGGATCCCTCCTTCACCGCGGAGTCGCTGGCCAACCTGCTGAGCACCCGACGCATGCAGATCAAGGGGGTGCTCCGCGACCAGCACCTGATCGCGGGCATCGGCAACGCCTATTCCGATGAGGTGCTGCACGCGGCGCGGATGTCACCGTTCAAGATCGCGTCCAGCCTGACCGCGGACCAGGTGACGGGTCTCTACGAGGCGATCGTGGCCACGCTGAACGACGCGTCCAAGCGCGCCGCCGGGCTGGCCGCCGGCGATCTCAAGGCGGAGAAGAAAACCGGGCTGCGGGTGCACGGCAAGTCCGGCCAGCCCTGCCCGGTCTGCGGCGATACGATCGGGGAGGTCTCGTTCGCTGACTCCGCGCTGCAATATTGCCCTACCTGCCAGACAGGCGGCAAGCCGCTCGCCGACCGCCGCCTGTCCCGGCTGCTCAAGTAGCGATGTCCCGGGCGGAACCCGCTCCGGGGCGGCCCAGTAGCATCGCGGCATGGCCAAAACCGTGTTCGTGACCGGGGCCAGTGCCGGGTTCGGTACGGCCATCGCGCAGCGTTTCGCGGCGGACGGCGCCCGCGTGGTGGTCAGCGCGCGGCGCGCCGAGCGGATCGCCGAACTCGCCAAGGAACTGGGCGGTGACGCGCTGGCCCTGCCGCTGGATGTGCAGGACCGGTCCGCTGTCGCGGCCGCGGTCGCTGACCTGCCGCCCGGATTCGCCGACATCGACGTCCTGGTCAACAACGCCGGGCTGGCCCTCGGCCTCGAACCGGCCTACAAAGCCGACCTGAATGACTGGGACGCGATGGTCGACACGAACTGCAAGGGCCTCACCTACTGCACCCGGGCCATCCTGCCCGGCATGGTGGCCCGCGGCCGGGGGCACGTGATCAACCTGGGCTCGATCGCCGGGACCTACCCCTATCCGGGCGGCAATGTCTACGGCGCCACCAAGGCGTTCGTGCATCAGTTCAGCCTCGACCTGCGCAGCGACCTGCACGGCACCGGTGTCCGGGTCACCAGCGTCGAGCCGGGCTTGTCCGGTGGCACCGAGTTTTCCGTCGTCAGGTTCGGCGGCGACCAGGCCCGGGCCGGCCGGGTCTACCAGGGCGTGCACCCGCTGGAGGCGGATGACGTGGCCGAAGCGGTGCACTGGGCCGCCTCGCTGCCGCCGCACGTCAACATCAACGTGATCGAGATGATGCCGGTGGCGCAGAGCTTCGGGCCGCTGCCGGTGGCCCGCGCAGAGTCGTAGCGCCCGGTCACGGCCGGGTAGCCGTCACCTCGTACTCATACAGGGCCAGGTTGCTGTTGCGTTTGCGCAGGACGCTAGTCCGCACGCCGGTGAAGCCGGCCGCGTCGAGCAGCGCCGCGTACCACCGCTCGGCCGGGACCAGGTGCCCGTAGAACGTCGAGTTGCCGATGATGTAGGTGGCCTGGCCGCCGCTCCTGACATGCCGGAACGCGGCGGTGAAGTGCGCGTGCATGTCGTGGAAGTATTTGGTCACGTAGGTGGCGAGCAGCGGGCCGTGCCTGCCGCCGTCGCGGCTGATCAGAGCACATACCGCGCGGATTTCCCGGTCGATCGGCGGGACCGGGCCGGCGGGCACCCAGTCGTTGAGGCGCGAGGTGGCGATGCCCCACGTGCCGCCGATCGCCGTCCAGTCCAGCTGGCCTGCGTCGCTGGGCCGGTCCAGGAACCGGAGCCAGTACATGTAGGGCCGCAGTTCGCGGATGTAGGACATCCGGTTGACGTACGGCGGCGAGGTCAGCAGCAGGTCACAGGGCGGCAGGCCCGAGCCGAGATCGCGGGCGTCGCCCAGGACGACGCGGCCGGACCCGGGCAGCGCGGCCGTGGCGCTGGCCAGCACCCCGGCGGTCTCGGCGCCGAACTGCCGGAGGACCTCGGCGCAGCCCGCCGCGGGGAGCCCGGCGGCCGGGCGGAACGACATGCTCTGATGATTGAAGGCCGCGTTGCTGGCCGCAATGACCGTCCGGCAGAAGGCGATGTTCAGCAGGTCAAGCCCGGCTGCGGGCACGCAGGCCTCATCGAGGGCCCGCCGCAGGCCCTTAAGCGCCGCCAGCGAACCGGGCGACCACCAACGGTCGATGTTGTGCAGGTTCGGGGCCCACAGGACGGGGGCTTCCGCGGCCCATCGGGTGGCCCGCCCGGTCAGTGCCGGGACCGCCGCGCGCACGTCGTCGAGCAGGGTGGGAGGGTAGCTGGCCGCTTTGACGTTGCCCAGCCAGACCAGGAAGGGGTTGACGTCGACCGCGTGGCCGGCGCAGCCGTGCTCCGCCGCGGCGAGTGCCGTCGTCCCGGACCCGGAGAAAGGGTCGGTGACCAGCGCTCCCGCGGGCAGGTGCGCGGTCCGCTCCCGGACCAGCCGTACCGAGTACGCGGGCGTGAGCCGGAGCCAGCCGTGGCGCCCGGCTCCCGTGTTCGCCTTGTGCGTAAGGTAGGACCTCTGCCGATCGGAATTCATCTGCTCGCTGGAATGCGGTGGCCGGGCGGTACCGCGACAGCGTACCGGGGCGCGTCCCCGGGCCGCGATCCGACACGGCGGCCGCGCCGGGGCGGGCGCGCGGAGGCACCGCTCACTTTCCCAGCGGCAAAAATCAGCCACGGCGGCGGGAACGCTGAGGGCGGCCCCGGCGTTGCATTACCGGATAGGCGTGGCCACGACGGCCCGCCCACGGGGCCCCAAAGCTGCACAATGTAATGTCGCTATACCGGTTGAGGTGATTGGTCCATGTCTGACGTGCGCCGGCCGTCGGCCGTGCTTCCCCGGCCCAACTGGGGCTGGCAGGACGCCGCCGCCTGCCGCGATGAGGATCTGATCCTCTTCTTCGGCCCGGACGGGGAGCGTCAGCCGGAGCGCGAGGTCCGCGAGCAGAAGGCCAAGGCCGTGTGTGCCGCGTGCCCGGTCTGTGGGGAATGCTTGAGCTATGCGCTGTCCCGGCCGGAAAAGTACGGCGCGTGGGGCGGCTTGACCGAGGAGGAGCGCGCGGCCGAGCGGCGGCGCCGGATGCGCCGGGCCAGCGCGGCCTGAGACACCCGGTTCAGCCGGCCCGGTGCGGCCCGGTGCGCCCGGCCCGGTTAGGGAGCGTCCCATAGATTTCCTGCCAGATGCGACGGGCATCCGGATCTTGGCCGGTCCGTGCTGCCGAAAGAGCACACAACGCACACCATCTCTGCCTGAGGGAGCCGGGTGGGCGGGCAGGTGGGGGCGCGGCCGCATCGGCGTCGCCTCAATCAGAATCTGGCTCCGCCACCCCGCACGCTGATCTCAAGGACGCTCCCTGGCCGGGATCCCCGGATTCTGCCTGTCTGAGGTACCGGTGTGGCCACCGGCAATCCACGAACTGTTCCAGCTCAGAGGCCAGCCGCGGCCCGAAATCGTCGGTGCTGGCTGGGACGCCAACCGCGCGCTCGACCGCCGACGGCGACGCCAGGCCGAACGCGACCGCGCGGGCCAGCCCCAGGTCCCGTGGGCTAACGGATGCCAGCCAGCGCGGCTCGTCCTGCGGGCACATCCACATCCCCCGCGCCACCCGGGCCCGCATCGCCGTGCCGACGTGCACGGCGAGGGCCGGCGGGCTGACCCGCGCGCGGATCACCGGGGCGCGCGCCGCGGCCGCCGCGTCGACGCCGTGCGACAGCGCGCAGTCGCGCAGCCGCGCAGGCAGGTCCCGGAGCACGTCCAGCAGCGGCTGCCGGGGGATCGGCATCGGCCATCCGGTCAGGTGGGACAGCACGGCCAGCTCGGCCCACAAGGCGATGCCGGCATGGCATTCCAGGGCACGCTGGGCGGCGCGCATATCCCGCAGCGTGCACGGGCGCGCGATGCAGTCCGCGCCACAGGTCCCGCTGCGTGCCGAGGTGACCGTGGCCGCGCTCACCGTCCCCTGCTGCCCGCCGGACTCCCGCGCCGTCCCGTCCGGCATCCGCACGAGCAGCGGGTGATCCATCCCGTCCACCGACACGGCCGCCTCGCCCGGAGCCAGCGTGACCAGGTATTGCGACTGCCCCGGGCTCAGGTTCATGGTCGCGCCGACCGCTTCGCGGTCATCGGCTGCGGGCAGCCGGTGCACGATCTTCACAGCGGTGTTCTTGACGACGTCCGGGATGATCTTGGCCGGGATCTGCTCAGCGATCACGATGCCCTCGCCGTACGCGCGGATCTCCGCCAGCAGGCCGGCGAACAGCTCGACCGCGTGCGCGGCGGCCCCGCTGTCGCGGTCCGGGCGCCGCAGCAGCCGGTGGGCCTCCTCGAACACGGTGAGGTGCCGCAGGCCCGTGGCCGTTTCGCGCCGCCGGCCCAGCCGCAGGTGCTCCACCAGGCGGAGCAGGACGGTACCCATCAGGAACGCCTTGTCGCGGTCGTCCCCGACGTCCTCGATCTCCAGGACCGTGTTGCGCCGCAGCAGCTTGCCGACGTCGACCGGGTGACCGCCCTCCAGGAACCGGCCGGTCGTGCCGAGGCGCAAGCTGGACAGCCGCACCGTGACGAATCCGAGCACGTCCGCCCGGACCTCCTCGCTGTAGCCAATCTCCCTGACCACCTGCTCCGCTGTGCGCTGGAGGGCGGCCAGGCCCGGATAGCCGGGGGCCAGCCCCGGCATCAGGGGTTCACCGAGGGCCAGGTCCCACCCGGCGTCCTCGTATACACGGGTCAGTGCCGCGCTGAGGACCTGCGGGAACGGCTCGTCGGACCGGAACGCCGCGAGGAAAAGGGCGCGGACGAGGTCGGCGTGGGTCTGCAGTGGGAAATGCCGTCCGTTTTCATCGGCGGCCGGCTCCAGCGGGTTCAGTCCCGCGGCGACCGCGTCCGCCTCACCGGGGCGGATGCGCACGACGTCGGCTTCTGATGCCGCGAGCCGCGCGGTCATCAGCCGGTATTCGGCCTTGGCGGGCTCGACCACCAGCCACGGCACCCCGGCGTGGCTGGCGGCTTCGAGCAGGCCGCGGACGGTCTGGGACTTCCCGCCGCCGGTCGCCCCGCACACGAACACATGCCTGTTCAGCGAGTCCAGCGGGATGCGCAGCGGTCCCGCCGGTATCCGCTGCCGGTCGAGCACCTGGCCCAACGGCACCGTGGTCTCCCGTTCCGGTACGGCGGGGCAGGCCGCCGCGATCCCGGTCTCGGGCGTGACGTCGAAGTCCGGCCGAAGGACCAGCCGGACGCCCGGTATCTCTGCTTCCGGGGCGCGGGCCAGCGCCGCCAGCAGGCCCGTGCTGGCGTGAAACGGGCACCCGGCGCCGGTTGCCGCGGCCCTGGCTTCAGCCGCCCCCTCCGCCGGGCGGCCATCGGGGGCACCGCTGGCCGCGCGCCCACCGGGCCGGGCGGCCGAGACCGCTGGCCCGGGAGGGCCGTCGAGCGCATCCCGGAACGCCGCCGTGCAGGCACGCACCGGCGCCAGCGCGTACGGCAGCCCGGTCAGATCGGCCGACGCGCAGACCAGGCCCGCAACCCGGGCGGCCGCCACCGGGTCGGCGCCGCCGGCCAGCAGGTGCATGCGCCACATCCCGCTCGACATTCCCTGGCGCAGCTCGGTGTGCCGGAACCGGAGCCGCCGCGCCTCCACGTCCCGTTCCGGGAACCGGTCCGCCATCCCGGCCGCCAGCCGTTCGCCGCGTGCGGCCTGGTCCGCGAGCCCCTCCAGGTCCGCGGACGCCACCGGTTCGGCCACCACGACCCAGCCGAAGGGCCCGGTCCAGGCGGGCAGCAGGCATTCCTCCAGTGAGGGCGTGGCCTGCCAGCGGTCCGGCTGCGGCTCCCCGGTTGAGACCAGCAGCCCGTCGCTCATCCCATTGATGGCACGCCAGCAGGCCAGCCCGGACATAGCCTGCGCGAGCGCGCCGTGTCCGAGGGCCCGTCCCCGCGCCCCGCCGGGGAGGGCCAGCAGCACCTCACGGCCGCCGCTGCTGCCGGCCAGCGCCTGCCCGCCGGCCAGGATCCGCACCGGGCCGCCGGTCTCAAGGCGCACCCAGCCGTACGCCACGGTCCCCCCGGCGTGATAGGCGGCGGTGAGCGCGGCGATCCGCTGCGCCCGGCCCGGATCCTGGTCCGTGCCTGTTCCGCCCGGCGCCTCGTGGTACGCCTGCCGGGGTATTTCGGTGATCTGATACGCATCCAGCCCGCAGAGCTCCCGCCAGGGAGATGTCACGGCTGTCGCGCCCACCTCTGCCGGAACCGCTCAATCAGCGCCGCAGCCTCGTCAGCGCCAATCTCGTGAAGCTCACCGGGAAGATTCCCAAATTCCCAGTCGGTGACAGCCGTAGTGGGGCCCCAGGTCAGGTCCCGGCGTAGTGACTCATCTATACGGTCTGTTCCGGCGAGAGTTCTGCGTGCCAGGCCAGATGGGTTGCCGGTATCCCGACCGGCCCCAATAATCGAATAGTAGGCTATTTTCTGGGCCATCAGCTACCAGCCTTCCCTTCGATAATCGTCGATGTCTTGCCAGCCAGCCGGCACTTCGATCTGTCTAGTAACTTCCTTTTGATATTCACGTAGCCGTTCTCTCGTCTCTGGTGCCGTACGAAGATCGCTGATCTTTTCATAAGCATCATGGGTCTGTTGCTTTGCCGCCCAGCTCTCTAGTGTGTGGAATTGTACTTCAAAGGGTAGGTCAGAGCCTGGGTCGAGCCACCTGGTATTGACACCCTTGTATTCTTCGTTGTCCCAAGTATTTTTCAGTACTAAGAGTTCAAATCCTGCTGAGCTCAGCTCCTCGCGCGCGGACCTGATTCCGTCGCCATAGTGCTCTCTTTCAATCAGGAATGTATATCTAATTCCGTCATGGATTTCGCGTGCGTGCTCGTTGACTGGCTTGTCTGGCTCCTGCAAGATCAGCCTGGCAAGCTTCTCCTTGAATCTGTCCTCGCTTTTGAGCGCGAATTTTTCGGTGTCAGGAACTAGGTGACCATGCTCAAGGCGGCATTCCATAGCACGCATAGCTGGAGTGATGCCGTCCTGGCAATACTTTCCGTCCATGCTGCGACCTTCTGCTTTTCGACGTGCCGATATTTCGGTATTTGCAGCATAGTTCTGTTCCGCCTCGAGACGCAGGCTTTTCCATTCCCAGGAGCCGTCGGGGGTTGTACGGGGGGCGTCGTGGCTTCCCGGGAGCGGGCGGTATTCGGCTCGGGTATCCGTGGCACGCAGGTCGGCGTACAGCTCGTGCCGGCTGCGCCGTTCTGCCGGGACCTGGCCCTTTTCTGCGACCGGCGCGGCGCCCGGGGCGGGCCTCTGCTCCGGGACGCGGTGCTCGCCCGGGATGGGCTGGTCTGCCGGTGCGGCCGGGCGGTCGCGGTCGTCGATCCGGGCGGGCCGGATGTCGGCGGGGGACTCGCTACCGCTGTGGCGTTCGACAGCCATGAGGCGGGCGCTCCCGGGCCTGGGACAGCAGGGCAATGCCGCTATAACGGGCATTCCCCTAGCTTCACGGATGCCGTAGCCGCGCGGTTCGCGGCCGGCGGAAACTTCCCGGCCGGCACGATAAGACCAGTGGCTGGAGGGCCGGGCCAGCACCGGACGGCTGGCCTTCGCGCGGACGCCACCAGCCCCAGAGCCACCGCCAATGGGGAAACAGGCACAGCACGACGAAGGCCACCGCCACCGCGAGCCGGGCGTACGCCGAGGCGTAGATACCCTCATCGGTAATCACATAGTTGATCCACGCGGGCGCATTGCCGGGTATCCCGGGGAAATAGACGGGGGCGGCCAGGATCAGGCGCGCGAGGACCAGCCAGTCCAGCCGCGAAGCCGGATAGATCGCCAGCAGGCAGATGGCCATCGCGTCATACCAGGGCCGCTGATAGGACCACATGAACAGCCACGCGAGGCTCAGCGCCAGTGCCGGGCTGAGAGCGGGCAGGCTCGGGGTGGCGTCCGGGAAACGCAGCAGGGCCAGGAGCGCGACCACCCCGACGGCGATGGCGGCGGCCAGCGTCAGGGTCGGCGGCATGATGAAGGCGGTGAACGTCTGGTAACCGAACGGCCGGTAGAAGATCTGGTACATGGTGTCCCAGGTGGTTCCGGGACCACGGGTGATCAGCGCCGAGATGGCGGGCCGGCCGGCCGCCGCGTACACCGGGACGAAGATGGCCGCGAAACCGGCGAGCGACGCCAGGATCGCCGTGACCGATCGTCGGCCGGCCCACAGCACTCCGAGCCCGAACGCCGCATAGGGAATCTTGATCGCCGCGGCGACCCCGATGACCAGGCCCGCGAGCAGGAACCGCCACCATGCCGGTTTTTCCCCGTTCCGGCCGGTCCTCAGCATCAGGATCCCGAGCAGGCCGAAGGCGGCAGCGACCCCGTCGATATGGCCGCCGGCCACGATTTCCCATAGCAGCAGCGGATTAACCGTCCACAGCAGGTGCCCGCGCAGCCGGCGCGCGGGATCCGGCCGCAGGACACGATCCAGCATCAGCGCCACCGCGCCGAACGCGATCGAGCTCATGAGCTTGAGCCAGAACGTCACCCGCGCCATCGACGTGCCGCCCAGCTCCGCCGCCGCCCACTCCTGCGCCGTCGCCACCGGCCCGTAGACCGACACGCTGGTCTGCCACGCGGACGGGATCCACTGGCCGATCGGGTCGCCGGACTGCTGGAGCTCCAACGGCGTCATGACGTACGGGCTGTGCCCGGTCGCGGCCATCCGCCCGTTGGCCGCGTAGCTGAGAACATCGGTGGATCCGCCCGCCGGGAGGACGGTGAGGGCTCCCACAGCCAGGACGGCGAACGCGAGGATCCCCCACGCGGGCACCCGCGCCCCGTGCGCGGCGGCGACGAGGCCGGCGATGATCCCGAGGCCACCGGTGCCGGCCGCCACCCATAGCGCAAAGGTCACCAGCGGAATCGATGGATTCAGCGACACCCACCAGGGAGGCCCGGCGGCAGGTCTCGGCATCTGGACCACGGCCATGCTGGGTCCGGCGATCAGGACCGCGACCATGATGCCGACCGAGACGAAGATCAAGATCGCCGCGAGCCAGGCCAGGACGAGCCGCAGCCGGTCGCGTGGCCGTCCGGCCGCCACCGCCGGGAGACTCGGGTCAGCAGGCTGCCGGGTGGCTTCGCCGGAGAGCGGCCGGGCGCCGACATGGCTGGCGGCGACCGCCAGCCCCTGCGGGGCAGACAGCCCACGCCGCCCGGAGGACGCCGAACGGGACGATCCGCTGCCTTGTCCCGAACTGCTCACCATGCTCGTCCGCCGCAATCAAGATCGCCAGCAACAGTTTCCCGTGCCAGGCCAGGGCGCGGTCTCGTCCTTCCCGCTGTCTCCCCCGCCTGTCCGCCCTGCGCGCATACCCCTCAAAGTTACCGGACGTAGCAGTGCGCGCCGCGCCGTGCCGGAGGGCCCACCGCCACGCGGCCACTCTGGCAGCTCCGCGGCCGGGGTCGCCCGTCGCGCCGCCGGCGTGCGGGACGGGCCGCAGATCGCGCCGGGAACGCCTTCCGCCGCGCCCGCGGCGTCCCCTCCCGCACGGGCCGCTGAGCTCGCCGCGGCCGGCTGTGCGAGCGAGAAACGCCGTGACTGCCGGCCACGGGATGGCCAGGGCCCCGACGCGCAGCTTGTGGATACAAAATGGGAGGCATGCGTATTGTGGCGATGTGAACGCATAATGTTCCGGGGGGGACGTCTGGGCCCGGAGGTGTCACGGTGCAGGAACGTCCCGCCTACCTCGTTGTTGCCGATGAACTCCGCCAGCAGATACTGGCTGGGCGCTATGCACCGGGCGCGCGGCTGCCCACCATGGCAGAGCTGCGCCGCGCCTACAGCGTCTCGGAGATCGTGATCAGGCACGCGGTGTCGCTGCTCCGGTTGGAGGGCCTGGTGGAAACGCGCCGTGGTGGCGGGACCATCGTGCGTTCCCGGCCGCCGGTCCGGCGGCGGGCGATGGAACGGTACGCCGTCGACGCGCGCCAAGCCGCCGAGCAATACGGCGCCGGCGTCGGCCGGGCCGCCGAGGCCCGCACGTCGTTCACTGAGGACCATGCCATCGACTGGCAGGAATGCCAGCTGACAACGCGCTACGCCGAGGTCGCGGCGGACGAAGAACTGGCGGCGCTTTTCGGGGCCGAGCCGGGAGCAGCCCTGCTGCGCAGGCACTTCATGTTCTATGCCCGTGGCGAGCCGGAGCAGATCAGCACGAACTTCCTGCCCCTCGACCTGGTGGCGGGCACCCCGGTATCCGACCCCGGTCACGAGCCGTGGCCGGGCGGAACCTTCGCCGAGCTGGCCTTCCTCGGCCATCCGGTGTCCCGGGTGGAGGAGTCGGTGGGCGCCCGGATGCCCACCGAATCGGAGGCGCGGACCCTGCGGGTGGCGCAGGGTGTGCCGGTCTTCGCGATCCTGCGCCGCCTGATCTGCGGCGATGCAGTGCTCGAAGTGTGCCGGCACATCGTCATCCCCGCCGATCGGGTCGTCCTCGAATACGGGATCGACGTGGCCATCTCCCCGGCGGCGGGCGACATAGCGGGCTGACCGGCGTGGCCGGCCCACCCCGTCCGCTACCGGACGACGCGGCCGGCCGGGTTCTCAGGGCCCGCAGGCACGGCGCACGGGGCGCGTCCGCGGCACCCCGTGCGCCGTCTCACCTGGTCCGCTGCCCGTCCCGGTCAGGACTGGCGCACCCGGCCGTTAGCCTCGGCGTCCAGGCCGGCCGTCGCGCCCGATGCCGTCGTATCCTCGGTTTCCTCGCCCGGGTAGGGGGGAGGGGGCTCCGGCTGGCGCTTGCGCAGCACGACCGCCGCCGCGGCGGCCCCCGCCGCGACCAGGACGCCGAGCACCACAGCGGCCGGCCAGCCCAGCAGCCGGCGGCTCTTGGACGGCGCTGGGTCGACCTTGCGCGCGGTCGCCTTGAGGGCCGCCGACACCTTCGGCGCGACCGTCTCGCTGACCGCGGTGGCTGCCTCGTCGATGCGCGGCGCTGCCCACTCGCGGGCATCGTGGACACCGTGCTCGACGCTCTGCGCGGCCGTCGCCCCGACCTGCTTGCTCAGCGGAACGACCTGGGCCGCCGCGTCTCGGGCCCGCTCACGGGCCAGATCGGCGGCGCTGCGGGCCGCCTCCGCGGCGTCCTGCGCACGAGCCCGGGCAATGGTAGCGGCGTCGTGCGCGCGGCCGCGGGCGGCGTTCGCGCCGGCGGCCGCTGCCCCCGATGCCAGGGACCTGACGTCCCCGGCCTTCTCCGATTTCGTAAGGGACACTGTAGACCTCCTGCAGATGATCTCGACTCAACACTTCCCGTGACCCGCGCCCTCAACCCTCGCAATTGCCTGATCGCGCCGGCCTCGCGATATTGCTTGTAACGTGGAAGTGTACGGAACATGTAGCTGCCCATTCAGCCGGCATAGGCCGCCGGCTGTGCGAGGATGCCCGGCATGACCAATACGCTTACCGCAACGCTCAACACCAACCGGGGCGCGATCAAGGTCCGGCTCTTCCCCGACCAGGCGCCGGAGACCGTGCGCAACTTCGTCGAGCTGGCCGATGGCACCAGGAAGTGGAACGACCCCCGGACCGGCGGGCAGACCAGCGACAAGCTCTACGACGGGACCGTTTTCCACCGCGTGATCGCGGACTTCATGATCCAGGGCGGCGACCCGCTCGGCACCGGGACCGGCGGCCCCGGATACAAGTTCCGTGACGAGATTCACCCGGACCTCGCCTTCACCCGCCCGTACCTGCTGGCCATGGCCAACGCGGGCCCGGGCACCAACGGCTCGCAGTTCTTCATCACGGTGGCTGCCACGCCGTGGCTGACCGGGAAGCACACCATCTTCGGCGAGGTCATCGAGGGCGCCGATGTCGTGCAGGCCATCAGCCAGGCCAAGACCGACCGGCGGGACCGGCCAGCCCAGGACGTCGTGATCGAGTCGGTGGCGATCGACCGTGACGGCGACACACCCGGCGCGTAAGGCAGGACTTCTTGGACGCCCCTCCTTCCGGGCAGCCGGACGGCCGCACCAGCGATCCGGCCCCGGCAGCCGTTCCCACCTGTTACCGGCACCCCGGCCGCGAGACGTACGTCTCGTGCGTGCGCTGCGGGCGCCCCGCGTGCCCGGACTGCCTGCGCTCGGCCGCGGTGGGCCAGCAGTGCCTGGACTGCATCCACGGAGCGAACCGGGGGGCCCGTGAGGCCCGGACCGAATTCGGCGGCCGGCTCGCGGCCGGCCCCGTCGTCACCTGGGCGCTGATCGGTATCAACGTCCTGCTCTACCTGGCTGTGCTGGCCCGGCCCAGCATCGCGGACAACCTCGAGTTTGTGGGCCGGGCCAGCAACGGCCAGGGCGGTTCCATCGGCGTGGGCGCCGGCCAGTGGTACCGCCTGCTCACCTCCGCCTTCGTGGCCCCGACCGGCGGCCTCGGCATCACCGACATCGCCTTCAACATGTGGGCCCTGATCATGGTGGGCCCCACCCTGGAGCGGATGCTGGGCTCCGCACGTTTCCTGGCCGTCTACCTGCTCAGCGCGATCGGCGGCGCGGTATTCCTCTACTACCTCGTCGCGCTCAATCAGCCGGTGCTCGGCGCCTCCGGGGCGATCTTCGGCCTCTTCGGCGCCTGGTTCGTGATCTCGCGGCGGCGGGGCTTCGACAGCCGGGCCATCCTCGGGCTGATCGTCATCAACCTGGCGCTCGGTTTCGTCGTCCCGCATATCGCCTGGCAGGACCACCTCGGCGGGCTGATCACCGGCGCGGTCGTCACGGCCGCTTACGCATACGCCCCAAGGTCCCGGCGGTCCCTCGTTCAGGGCGCCGCCACGGTGGCGGTGCTCGCCGTCCTGGTGCTCGCCGTGGTCGTCCGCAACGGCCAGATCGGCGTGGCCGGGTTCTGATCGTGACGTCGGTGGGCGTGCCGGCCACGTAATGCCGGTGCGCCTACCGCCACCGGGTCGCCAGCACGACGCCGGCGATGATCAGCACGAAGCCGATCACCATGTTCCAGTCGCCCAGCGCGGACATCCCGGCCAGGGTGCCGTTGGTGATGTAGTACAGGGCGATCCATACCAGCCCGATCACCAGGCAGGCCACCATGACGGGGGCCAGCCACGCGGGGCTGACCCTCGCCCTCACCGACCTCGGCGGCGGAGTATACACCGCTTTCCTGCGGACGCGCGACTTCGGCACCGTCATCTCCTGGTCTGGGCGGGGCGCACGGGCGCCGGGCTCGGCTTGCTGGCGAGATCGGTACGGCTAGCCGCCGCCACCTCCGCCGCTCCCGTTCCCAGTACCTCCGCCGTTGCCCCCGCCATTCCCGTTGCCCCCGCCGGCCGACCCGGTGGCGCTGACCGTCGGGGTGGCAGTCGTCGGGCTGGTGCTGGCCGGCGTGGTCGGCGTGGTCGGCGTGGTCGGCGTCGTGGCACTGGGCGTGGGGCTCGTGCTCTGCGCGGCGATATAGATCGTCACCGTGGAGCCCTGCGTCACCGACTGGCTGGCCGCCGGGTTCTGCTGGAAGACGGTCCCGGGGGTGGAGTTCGCCGGCCCGGCCAGCGTCTTGGGATCGACGCTGAATCCGGCGCCCTGCAGGATCTGCTCCGCCGTGGCCGCGGTGTCACCGATCACGCTGGGCACGGCCGTCCCGCCGCCGGACACGGCGATGGTGACCGTACTGCCGGGGGACACGCTGCTGTTCGCCGCCGGCGTCTGCTTCGTCACCTGGCCCTTAGGTGCTGTGGAGGCGGCGTCCGACACCGGTTTCACGTTCAGCCCGAGGCTGGTCAGCGTCGATTCCGCGGCGCTCTGCTGCTGGCCGACCACGTTCGGGACGGTGACCGCCTGAGGCCCGCTCGAGACGAACAGCGTGACCAGGGTGTTGGCCTTGACGTTGTTGCCCTGGGGCGGGCTCGTGCTGATCACGTCGTTCTTGGCGACGGAGGAGCTGGGCCTGTTGACCACGGTGGACCGCAGGTGCGCGGCGGCGATCTGCTGCTCCGCCTTGGCCACCGGCAGGCCCTGGACCAGCGGCACCGCGTATGTCTTGCCGTTGCCGCCGAACATTATGTAGGCGAGCGCACCCACCGCACCGAGGACCACCAGCAGGCCCAGGATCCACAGCAGCGCCCGGTGGCTGCGCCGCGGCGGGCCGCCGTCGGTCTCGTCCTGGCCGTAGCTGTAGGGCGGGACGGCCGTGGTCGGGCTGGCCATCATCGTTGCGGCGCCCATCTGCTGCGTCCGCGAGTAGTTGTCCAGCCGCGTCGGTGCGGCCACCGCCATGCCGTTCATGGCCCGCTGGACGTCCATCCGCATCTCGGCGGCGCTCTGGTACCGGTCGGCCGGGTCCTTGGCCATGGCCTTCAGCACGATGGCGTCCGCCCACGGCGGGATCTCCGGGTCCACCACCGACGGCGGTACCGGGTTCTCCCGCACGTGCTGGTAGGCGATGGCGACCGGTGAGTCGCCGGTGAACGGCGGCCGCCCGGTCAGCAGCTCATACATCAGGCAGCCGGCGGAGTACAGGTCACTGCGCGCGTCTACCCGCTCGCCGCGCGCCTGCTCCGGCGACAGGTACTGCGCGGTGCCGATGACCTGCGCGGTCTGGGTCATCGTGGCCTGGTTGTCGCTCATCGCCCGGGCGATGCCGAAGTCCATCACCTTGATGTCGCCGTTGCGGGTCACCATGACATTGCCGGGCTTGATGTCGCGGTGCACAATGCCGGACTGGTGGCTGTAGTCCAGCGCGCCGAGCACGCCGTCGATGATCTCCAGGGCCCGTTCGGGCAGCAGCCGGTGGTCGGCCTGCAGCAGGTCGCGGACGGTCCGGCCGTCCACGTATTCCATGACGATGTAGGGAACGGGGATGCCGGTCGCCATGTCCTCGCCGGTGTCGTACACCGCGACGATGGACGGGTGGTTGAGGGACGCCGCCGACTGAGCCTCGCGGCGGAACCGGGCCTGGAACGTCTGGTCCCGGGCTAGATCAATGCGGAGTGTCTTGATGGCGACGGTGCGGTCGAGCCGGATGTCGTGCGCCCGGTACACCTCGGCCATGCCGCCACGCCCGACGACACCGTCGAGTTCGTAGCGGTCACCGAGCCGCCGGGGCTGAGTCATATCTCGCACTTTGCCAAACCATCCCGCGTAGTTTCATCTCTGGCCCCTCGTAGGACCGGATCACATTTCTGGCCCCTAGGGGGACTTGATCGCGTTCGTTTTCGACGGACTGCCGCCGGCGCCCGTCGTGGCTGTTGCCGTGGGTGTTGGCGCTTCGGTGGGCGGGGACGTCGTCGGCGTTGTCGGCTGTGTCGTGGTCGGATGCTGTATCGGCGTTGTCTTAACCGGTACCGGGTTCTTCGTCGGTGTAACGGTGGGCAGCCCCGTTCTGTTGCCCGGGGTCGTTACCCCTCCCAGACTAGGCGCAGTAGCCACGATGCCGGCGGGAACTTGGATCTGCGTGGGGCTCGCGGTCGCGCTCGTCTGCCCGCTGGCCGAGGTGATCGGGGACGTCGCGGCGGGGCTGACCGGGGAGTTGTCACTGGTGGTGCTCACCGTGTGACCAGAAAGCACGACCGCGGCCACCGTGCCGCCGATGGCGGCGACCGCCACGCTCACCGCCGCCGCCAGGAACGCGGACCGCCGCCGGCCCACACTTCCCCGGGCCCGCCGGCCCGCACCGGCTGGGCCGCCGGCCGCTCCCGGGTCCGTCGCGTCCGCCGCCCTCAGGTCGGCCCTGGTGACCGGGGTGCCGAGACCCGAATCCGGCATGGCGGCCGGGATGTCCGCCGCGTTGATCTCATCCAGGGCGACGGCCGGCGGCACCATGTCGCTGGCCGGCTCGCGTGATGTTGCCGGCACGTCGCTGCGCAGCTGGCGGGCCCGGTCGGCCACCCAGCGGGCGCTCTGCGGCCGCTCATCCGGCTGCTTGGCCAGCATGTTGGTGACCAGTTCCGCGACAGGCGCAGGCACGTCGTCGGGCAGCGGCGGCACCGGGCGGTGCATGTGCGCGACCGCGATCGCCACCGGGGTGTCGGCGGTGAAGGGCGGGGTGCCGGTGAGGCACTCATAGGCCACGACGCCGAGCGAGTAGATGTCGGAGGCAGACGTGATGGTGCCGCCGGTGGCCTGCTCGGGTGACACGTAGCTGGCCGTGCCCATGACCATCCCGGTCTGGGTGAGGTGGGACGCCTGGGCGGCCCACATCGCGCGGGCGATGCCGAAGTCCGTGATCTTCGTCGTGCCGTCCTTGGTGACCAGCAGGTTTCCCGGCTTGATGTCGCGGTGCACGATGCCCGCCTCGTGCGCCGCGGCCAGCGCGTCGGCCGCCTGGCTCATGATCCGCAAGGTGCCGGCCACCGGCAGCCGCTCCAGCCGGGCGATCAGCGCCGACAGCGGCTCGCCCGGCACCAGCTCCATGACCAGGTAGGCGCCCCCGGAGGGCAGGCCGGCTGGTGCCTCCTCCTCATCGGAGGTCTCGCCATAGTCGAAAACCTGGGCGATGTTCGGATGGGATAGCGACGCCGCGTAGCGGGCCTCCGCCCGGAAGCGTGCCCGGAACGCCTCGTCTGCCGCGTGTGCCGCCGACAGTAGCTTGACGGCAACCACCCGGTCCAGCAGTTCGTCGGTGCCGCGCCACACTTCGCCCATGCCGCCGACCGCTATCCGGCCACTCAGCCGGTAACGTCCGCCCAGCAGGTGATCGTTCACCCGTTCTCCAGGTACGCCTTGAGGACATCGACAGCGATCGGAGCGGCCGCCGCGGCGCCGTAACCGCCGCCCTGAATGATGACGCCGACGGCCATGGAACGGTTGCCGTTAGATGCGAAACAGGTGAAGACCGCGTCGTTGAGGCCGCTGTTGTTGACTCCGTTCTGGGCTGTGCCGGTCTTGCCGGCGATCTGCACCCCGGGGATCGCGTTCTTGAACGCGGCAGCGGTCCCGTCCGGGGAGTTCACGACGCTCAGCATCATCTGCTTGATCTGGCCGGCCACGGCGGGGCTGACCGGCTGGCTCAGCACCGTGGGAGCTGGCGAGTCGACGATGCTGAGGTCGGCCGCCTGGACCTGCTGGACCAGGTACGGCTTCATCAGCGTGCCGTTGTTCGCGATGGTCGCGGACAGCATGGCCTCCTGGAGCGGTGTCACCGTGTCGTCCTTCTGGCCGATCGCCGACATCGCCGTGAACGACAGGGCCGGCTCCAGCGGGAAGTTGCTCTGTGCAACGGACGTCGGGAGCTTCAGGCCCGGATCGTTGAAGCCGTACTTCTCGGCCATGGCCTTCAGCGTGGCCGAGCCGAGCTGCATGCCGATGTTGGCGAAGGCGGTGTTGCAGGACTCGGTGAAGGCGGTGATGATCGTGGCCTTGCCGTTGCCCAGGGTGCCGCACTGCTCACCGTTGTTGTTGATCAGCCGGGTGCTGCTCTGCGGCAGCTGCAGGCTGGTCGGTGCGTCCACCAGCGTGTTCGGGTTGTCGTTGCCCGAGGTGAACGCGGCCGAGCTGGTGACGATCTTGAACGTCGAGCCTGGCGGGTAGGTCACGTTCGTGGCCCGGTTGAGCAGCGGCTGGTTCGGATCCCGCAGCAGGGCCTGGTCGTTCTTGTTCAGCTGGGTGCCGTCCAGCACGGCGAGCTGGTTCGGGTCGTAGGAGGGATAGGAGGCCATCGCGAGGATCGCGCCGGTCTGCGGGTTCAGCGCGACCACCGCGCCCGCCTTGCCGGTGCCCTGCAGCGCGTTCCACGCCGCGTTCTGCGCGTTGGAATCGAGCGTGAGCTGGACGGTGGCGCCTTTGCGCGGCTTGTTCGTGATCATGTCGATCACGTTGCGGACGGCCAGCTTGGAGGAGTTGCCGGTCAGGTAGGAGTTCTCCGCGGCCTCGATGCCGCTGGCACTGTACAGCGAGTCGAACCCGGTCGCCGAGGCGTACTCCAGGCCCTGCGGGTAGACCCGCTGGTACTTGTACACGCCGCCGACGTTCTTCGACTGGGCGACGATCTTGCCGTCCGCGGTGGTGATCTCGCCGCGCTGGTACTGGAACTGGGCGGCGAAGGCTCGTGAGTTGCCCGGCTTGTTGGTCAGGTTCCCGGCCTGGAACGCCTGCAGGTAGTTCACGTTCGCGAGCAGCGCCACGAACATGATCAGGACGGCGATCGAGATACGGCGCAGAGCACGGTTCACGGCAGGTTCACCACCTGCGTCATGCCCTCGTCCTGTATCGGCTGCGGCGGCGGCCGCCGGGCGGTGTCGCTGAGCCGCATCAGCAGCGCGATCATCATCCAGCTGGCGACGAGCGAGGAACCACCCTGGGACAGAAACGGGGTCGTGATGCCGGTCAGCGGGATCAGCCGCGTCACGCCGCCCACGATCACGAAGATCTGCAAGGCCAGCATGAACGCGAGCCCGCCCGCCAGGACCTTGGAGAACGGATCCTTCACGGCGATGGATGCGGCCAGGCCGCGCTGCACGATCAGGCCATACAGCAACAGGATCGCCATCAGGCCGGTCATGCCGAGTTCCTCGCCGAAGGCGGTCACCACGAAGTCGCTCTGCACGAGGGGCGTCAGATAGGGCTGGCCGGCGCCGAGCCCCTTGCCCAGGATCCCCCCGGAACCCATCCCGTAGAGGCCCTGCACGAGCTGGTACGCGTTGTTGAACGGGTTGCTGCCCGCGAACGGGTGCAGCCAGATCTGGAACCGCTCACCCACGTGCGCGAAAAGCTTGCTGGCTGAGTAGGCGCCGGCGACGAACAGCAGGAACCCGATCAGCAGCCAGGAGGTCCGCTGGGTCGCGATGTATAGCATCGCCACAAACAGGCCCATGAACAGCGCCGACGTGCCGATATCGCTCTCGAAGACGAGCAGCAGCAGGCTGGCTCCCCAGGCGATCAGCACCGGTCCCAGGTCACGGGCCCGGGGCAGATCGATGCCGACCAGCCGGCGGCCGGCCAGCGAGAGCACGTCACGCTTGGCGACCAGGTAGCCGGCGAACGACACGGCCAGCGCCAGCTTGGCGAACTCCTCCGGCTGCAGGGTGAAGCTGCCCAGCCGGATCTGGATCTTAGCCCCCTGCACCTCGCTGATGCCGGCCGGCAGCAGCGCTGGCATGGCCAGCAGGATGATGCCGACGAGGCCGAAGATATAGGTGTAGCGCTGCAGCACGCGCGGCTCACGGACGAGCGCGAGCACGCCGACGAAGCAGCCGATCCCGATCGCCGTGTACACGATCTGGATGAGGGTCGCCGACGAGCTCAGCGGCACGGACATGGTGCCGGGGTTGCCGTCCCGCCCGACCTCCTGGAGCCGGTAGGTCATCACGATGCCCAGGCCGTTCAGCGTGGCGGCGAGCGGCAGCAGCAGCGGGTCGGCCCACGGCGCGAGCCGGCGGACCGCGAGGTGCGCGATGGCAAGCAGCACCACGAACGCGATCATGTACTCCGCCATGCCGGCCGGCAGCGTGCCCTTCAGCCCCAGCCCGACGTTGGCGTAGGCGAAGGCGACCAGCGCGACCGCGAAGATGAGCATCGCGGCCTCGGTGCGCCGCCGCCCCCGGGGCATCGGCAGCGCGGAATCGGGCATCCCGCCAAGGGTCGGCTCCTCCGACGTGGCTACGCTGCTCACCGGCTGCTCCGCGCCGAGGGGCTGGCCGTGTGGCTGGCCGACGCAGGCGGCGACGGGGCAGGGCTGGACGGCGCCGGCGTGATACCGAGAGCGGCCGCGGCCGGGCAGTCTGACGGGATGGTGGGCTCTGGCGGCAGGGTCTGCCGGGGGGCCTTCGGGTTCGCCTTGGCCTGCGCGGCCGCCTGCGCCTGCAGCTGGAGCCAGTTATTGCGGCTGGTGTAAGCCTGCTTGCACTGCGTGTCCTGGCTGCGGAGCTGGCCGACGATGCGCTGGGCATCATCCAGGCTGGTCGCGGAGATCGTGGCCTGGATCATCTGGAGTTCCTGCGGCGGCACCTGCTGCTCGGTGATGCCGGTGCGGGCATAGACGCTGGACAGGCTGACCCCGGCGACCCGCTGATTGACCCCGCGGAAGATCGTCACCTCATTCTTGTCGGTGCCGACGTAGTACTGGTGCTGGGTGTACGACCAGGCTCCGTAGCCGCCGCCGATGATGGCCGCGGCCAGCACCCCCAGGGCGATGGTCACGATCGGCCAGCGCCGCCGGGATGACCGCCGCTGCTTCTTCGCGCGGTGGCCGTTGCGCGTCTGCGGATGACCGTTGGGTGACGGCCAGCCATCCAGATCCCCGGGGCGGCCGGAGGGCTCCGCCTCGGGCCATCTGCCGTCCGCCGTGCGGGGCTCGTCAAGCATGACGGCGGGCTGCGGTGCGGTGTGGGCGAGCATCTGCGCCCGGGCCGCCGGGCTGTCCGCCCGCTCCAGCAGGCTCAGGCCC
>Ga0335078_10002308_pt1 | contig 28942 bp, 20 predicted proteins | sample Lox_Sample_32_FD_206711 | JGI IMG/M metagenome (GOLD analysis project Ga0335078, IMG submission 206711) | Soil microbial communities from Loxahatchee National Wildlife Refuge, Florida, United States - Lox_Sample_3.2 | ecosystem: Environmental > Terrestrial > Soil > Wetlands | place: USA...
ACCCGCAGATCAGGCACCGCGGCACGATCGGCGGCTCGCTGGCCCACGCCGACCCCGCAGCCGACCTGCCGATGGCACTGCTCGCGCTGGGCGGTTCCGTGGACGTGCTCGGCGCGGGCGGGACCCGCAACGTGGCCGCCGATGACTTCTTCGCCGGGTACTTCGAGACCAGCCTGGAGCCCGGCGAGCTGATCGCCGCGGCCCGGGTGCCGCGATGCCCGGGCCAGCCCTGGGGCTACCAGAAGTTCGTCCGCCGGGCCAACGACTGGGCGATCGTGGGCGCGGCCGCCGTGGACGGCCGGATCGCGCTGGCCAACATGGGCCCGGTCCCGATCCGCGCCCGCGCCGCCGAGCAGGCCCTGGCCGACGGGGCCAGCGTGGCCGAGGCCGCCGAACTCGCGGCCGAGGGCACCGAGCCGGGCGAGGACGTGCACGCCGACCGCGAGTACCGCCAGCACCTGGCCCGGGTGCTGACCCGGCGCGCCCTGGAGCACCGCACTTGACCAGTAACGACCACAAAGTTGCAGTCGAGTGTAAACCGGCCTAACTTACCGCGCGTCACCATTATGTAACGTCACCAGCCCGCCCGGTCTAGTTGCGATCCAGGCCAATGACTATGGCCGGACATCCGCCAACCCTGGTGACACGCAAAGGGGGGGCGACCCTATGCGTCTTGTCATGTGCGATGGGAACCGGATCCTGTGCGAGTCGTTAGCTACTGCCCTGGAAGCATGTGGCCACGAGGTGCTCGCGCTGGCCACGACGGCCGATGAGTGCATCGCGGCGGTCGCCAGATACCGGCCCGACGTTTGCGAAATGGATCTTTATCTCCCGGAGGCCGATGACGGCCATCAGGCCATCCGCGAGATCCGCGAGCACCACCCGGGCACAGCGGTGCTGGTGGTCTCGGACCTGAATGACCCGGACATGTGGATGCAGGTCCGGCACCTGGACATCGCCGGGCTGCTGCGCAAGGAGAGAAGCGTCAGCCAGATCGCCGATGCGCTGCAGATGATCGCCCGGGGCAAGTCGGTCTTCGACCCGGTGCCGCCGCAGGCCAGGCCCGGCCCTGCGGTTTCCGTCCTGCTCACCCCGCGGGAGGCGGAGGTGCTGGGCCGGATCGTAGCGGGCCAGGACACCTGTCAGATGGCCCGCGAGATGAACATCGCGATCAGCACGTTACGCACCTACGTCAAGAACCTCCTGGCCAAGCTCGGGGCGCACAGCCGCCTGGAAGCCGCCGCCTTAGCCAGCCGGGCGAATCTGCCCGTTGAGCTCTCCGCCGCCCGTGTGCAGCCGGCCGGAGACGAGCAGGGCTTCCTCCATTCGGCGTAGCCGCACCACGGCAGGCGGGGGTTCACCCGCTGCGACCCGAGACGGGAGGCTTCTGAGCATGGCGGTTAGGCTCCTCATCCTCGTCCAGGAACGCATCTTCGCTGACGCATTATCGACTCGGCTGGAAGCCGAGCAAGATGTGAAGATCGTGGCGGCTCTGCATACCGGAGCCCCGTTACCGCACCTGTTCACGAAGAGCCGGGCTGATGTGATGCTGATCGACGGCGATCTTCCCGGCCAAGCGGCCTTAGGCCTGTGCGAGGAACTGTCCCAGCACGGCGACGCACCCTATGTGATCTTCCTCAGCCACTCCTCCGACCCGAGGCGCATCGTGCGCGCGGTGGGGGCAGGTGCCGTCGGCTGGGTGCGCAAGGACGAAACGCTCGGCCGCCTGATCCAGGTCATCCGAGGCGTGGCCAGGAGCGAGACCTTGCTGCCCGTGGACAAGACGGGAGAGGTCTTGCGGCTGCTGATACGCGGACCCGAAGAGGAACAGGACGACAGCGGCCAGTTGATCGCCTCGCTGACTCCGCGGGAACGGGAAGTCCTGGTCTGCCTCGCCCAAGGCGTTGGGCGCCGCGACGTGGCCAGGCATCTGCATATGTCGCCCAATACGGTCCGGACCCATGTGCAGAATCTCATGAGAAAGCTCGGCGTGCACTCGATGCTTGAAGCCGTCGCGCTGACGCGGTCACAACTGGCCGATCAGGTCTCCGGGCCGGCGCACCCGCAGCGTGCCGCCGCCCCGCCGGAGCGGTCGCTTACCCTCCTGCACCCGGCGATGCGATGAGCCGGCCCGTCCCGTTCACCGATCTGGGCGCGATGACCCGCGACGTCCGCCCCCTGGTCGAGCGGGGATGGGCGCAGCTGCTCAAATCCAGCCGATTCATCGGCGGGGACGTGACCCAGGATTTCGAGCGGGCGTGGGCGTCCTACTGCGGCGTACCGGAGGCGGTCGGCGTGGGCAGCGGCACCGATGCCCTGCTGCTGACCCTCGTGGCCCTGGGCATCGGGGCCGGTGACGAGGTCATCGTGCCCGCCAACACCTTCATCGCGTCGGCCGAGGCCGTGGTCATGGCCGGGGCGACGCCGGTATTCACCGACGTAAGCCCCGATACCCTGCTGCTCACGCAGGCACAGCTCGAGGCGGCCATCACCCGCCGGACGGCGGCGGTGATCGTGGTTCACCTATACGGCCAGATGCCCGACATGGATGCCCTGACCCGCAGCGCCAGCCGGGCGGGCATCGTGCTCATCGAGGACGCGGCGCAGGCTCACGGGGCGAGCTGGCGCGGGCGGCCAGCCGGGTCGATGGGACGCGCAGGCTGCTTCAGCTTCTACCCAGCCAAGAATCTCGGCGCCTTCGGTGACGGCGGCGCCGTCGTCACCGCGGATGCCGGGCTGGCGGGGCGGCTCCGGAGCCTCCGTGATCATGGCCGTGGCCCGCGATCCCGCTACGATCACGACCTTGTCGGCACCACCAGCCGCCTGGACGCCCTGCAGGCCGTGGTGCTGACCGCCAAGCTCGCGAGGCTGGACGCCTGGACCAGCGCCCGCCGGTCGATTGCCGAGCGGTACCGTGCCGCGCTCAGCGACGGGGCCGCCCGCATGGTCGCGGAGGAGCCGGGATCGCTCGGCGCTTACCACCTGGCTGTCGCCCGCGTGCCGGACCGCGCCGAGGTGCAGCGGCAGCTCGCGGCCGCGGGGATCGAGACGCAGGTGCACTATCCGGTCCCGTGCCACCGGCACCCCCCGTACCAGCAGTTCGCCACCCGCCCGCTGCCGGTCGCCGAGGAACGCGCCGGCCAGGTCATTTCACTGCCGATGTTTCCGCACCTGAGTGACGGCCAGGTGACCCGGGTGTGCGACGCGCTCGTGGGCGCGCTGGGAACCAGGGAGCCGGCCCTTTCCTGACGCCAGCCTGATTTAACGGCAGGCATTTCGCATGGCTGGCCGGACCATATCTTTCATCACCTCTGAACAATGTGAGAAAGGATGCGGCTGCTTCGGCACCCCAAAATGTGCAGCATGCCGCTACGTCAAATGGAGGCTGCGGTCAGGAGCGGGTCCGGGCTAGCTTCGACATTAAGAGCCTGAATTACGCAGCCGGTCCGCGCGCGAGTTCCCGCTATCCAGTGCGCGGCAGAAAACGGGGATCTCGTGACTGACCTTTCTGAACGACGGGTAATGCGGCACCGGCACCAGAAAGTCGCGGCCAGACGAGGCCGGGAGGCCGCAATACGGACGCTGGACATCGCGGTGTCGCTGATGGCGGTCCTGGCCGTGGCCCCGCTGCTGGCGGTGTTGTGGCTGGTGGTGCGGGCGACCTCCCGCGGTCCCGGACTGTTCTGCCAGGAACGGGTCGGCCGCAACCTGAGGCCGTTCACCATGCTGAAGCTGCGCACCATGTACATCAGTGAGAGCGACCAGATTCACCGCGAGTACATCGCGGGACTTGCCTCCGGCGGTGGCGGGGCCGGACCCCGCGGGCTGTTCAAGCTAGAGGCCGATCCCCGGATCACGCCGGTCGGGGCGTGGCTGCGCCGGACCAGCCTGGATGAGCTGCCGCAGCTGCTTAACGTGCTCAAGGGAGATATGTCGCTGGTGGGACCGCGCCCGGCGCTGCCGTGGGAGGCAGAAATGTGGCCCGCGGTCAACCCGGACTACAAGCGCCGGTTCGACGTCAAGCCCGGCATGACCGGCTTGTGGCAGGTAAGTGGCCGCAGCAAGCTGCCGGTGGACGCGTGGCTGGAGCTTGACGCCGAGTATGTCAGGCGGCGTAGCTTCGTTCTCGACCTGGTGATCCTCGCCCGCACGCTGCCGGCCCTGTTCCGGGACGGCGCCTCGTGACGTCAGGCTCCTGCGGAGCGGAGCACCCCACCGGACTCGGCGTACGTCTCGCCAGTCTCAGGGCAGCGCCATATGCCGTCAGCCTCCTGGAACAGTCGCACCCCGGCGCGCCCGACCCACCCGATGCGCCGGGCGGGCACCCCGGCGAGCAGCCCGAAATCAGGCACGTCCCGGGTGATCACGGCGCCCGCAGCGACCAGCGCCCAGCGGCCAACCTGACAGCCCGCCACAACCACGGCTCGCGCGCCGAGCGAGGCGCCCTCCCTCACGATCACGCCCTGCGCGTGCCAGTCCTCTGGCCGCTTGAGCCTGCCCGCCACGTCCACCGAGCGGGGAAACACGTCGTTGGTGAGAACGGCCGCCGGGCCAATGAACACGCCGTCCTCCAACCGGGCGGGCTCATAGACGAGCGCATAATTCTGCAGCTTAACGTTGTCGCCGATAATTACACCGGGGCCCACATAAGCACCTCGCCCCACGATGCAGTCACGGCCCAGCTGTGCGTGCTCTCGAACCTGCGCCAGGTGCCATACCCGCGTGCCGCTGCCGATAACGGCGCTGTCGTCGACGTCGGCGGTTTGCTGGATTTGCGAACCGAGCCGGTCCATACCGGTTCTCACCTTCCGATCATTGCGCCTTATCTGCATAGCAAGAGTGAATTCTTTCACGCTGCGGTTGGCGCCAGCAACCATTCAACCGATGGACGGAGCCATGTCTGACACCGAAATCGCTATCGTCGGCGCCGGGCCATACGGCCTGGCCGCTGCGGCGCACCTGCGTCGAGCCGGAATTGACGTGCGGTTGCTTGGCGACCCGATGTCCTTCTGGCGAAGCATGCCATCCGGCATGCTCCTGAGATCGAACTGGACCGCCACCTGTATCGCGGAGTGCCACGGCCCGCTGTCACTCGACGCGTACTGCGCCACGAATGGCGCCCGGTTTGGCCGGCCAGTTCCGCTGGCCCGCTTCATCGAGTACGGCATGTGGGTCCAGGAGCAGGTCGCACCGGACGCAGACCGTCGCCTGGTGACCACGCTGGACGGCGACCATAGCGGTTTTGACCTGCTGCTCGCGGACGGAGAGCGGCTGACCGCCCGCCGCGTCGTGGTGGCGGCGGGCATCGCGCCGTTCGCTCACCGCCCGTCCTTCGCGGCAGAACTGCCACCCGAGCTTTGTTCCCACACCAGTGCCCACCAGGACCTTCGCCGGTTCAGCGGGGCGCGCGTGCTCGTGGTCGGCGGGGGCCAGAGCGCTCTGGAGTCGGCCGCGCTCATGCACGAGAGCAGCGCCCAGGTCGAGGTCGTCGTGCGCGAGAACCACCTGAACTGGCTGCACGGGGGGAAGTACCAGCGCAGGCTCGGCCGCCTGGCGCCGCTGGTTTACGCTCCCACCGATGTCGGACCGATGGGCCTGTCCCGGCTGGTCGCCGTGCCTGACATGTTCCGCCAGCTCCCGCGCCGCATCCAGGATCCGCTCGCCTACCGGGCGATCCGCCCGGCCGGTGCCGCCTGGCTCGGGTCCCGGCTCCAGGACGTGCCGATCACGCTGGCACGCTCGATTGCCTCGGCCACCCCACGGAAAGGAGAGCTACGGGTCACGTTCGCGGATGGCGACACGCGAACCTTCGATCACGTACTTCTCGGTACCGGCTACCGCGTTGACATAGCGCGTTACCCGTTCCTGGCGCCGTCACTGCTGGCGCGGGTGCGGCGGGCGGGCGGCTACCCGGTACTCGGGCGCGGCGCAGAGTCATCGGTCGCGGGCCTGCATTTCATCGGCGCCCCGGCCGCGTGGAGCTTCGGGCCGATCATGCGCTTCGTTTCCGGAGGCTGGTACGCCGGCCGGTCCCTGACCCGGCTCGTGACCGGCTCCGCAGAGCCCAGGCCACGGGCCGCCCGGCCCACCAGCTTGGCTGCGAGCAGTGACAGCGGATGAGCGCGGCGCCTCTGCTCAGCCCGGCTCGCCGACGCCACGGTGGCCCTGGCCGGGTGCCAGGCGCCGTGGTCATCGGCGGAGATCATCAGGGGCTGGGAATCGCGCGAAGCCTCGGGCGCCGCGGCATCCCGGTGCACGTCATCGACGACGAAACCTCCATCGCCCGGGCGTCGCGTTTCGTGCAGCACGTCACGCGGGTCTGCGACCTGCGCAGCGAATCGTCGCTGCTCGGCGCCCTGGCCCAAGCTCGCCGCAGGCTTGGCTGTCCCGGGTGGGTTATCTATCCCACTCGGGACGAGAACGTCGCTGCCGTGGCGGCGAACCGGGATGCGCTCGAGGCAGATTTCCGGGTGCCTACCCCCGGGTTGGCCTCGATCCGCAGCGTCTGGGACAAACGGGAGACATACCGGCTGGCCAGGGAGCTGTCTATTCCAATACCCAGGACCTGGTTCCCACGGGCGGAAGCTGACCTGGCTGCGATCGATATGGATGGCCCGCTGGTCGTAAAGCCCGCGATCAAGGAGCACTTCTTCTACACCACCCGCGCGAAGGCCTGGCGCGCCGACACCCGGGCCGAGCTGGCGTCCAGCTTCCGGCGGGCCGCAGAGATCGTCGGGTACGGAGAGGTCATCATCCAGGATCTGATCCCCGGCGGCGGCGAGGAACAGTACGCCTACTGCGCCTTGTTCCGCGATGGCCGTGCGATCGCGACGATGACAGTGCGCCGGCGCCGCCAGCACCCGTCCGACTTCGGCCGCGCGAGCACGTTCGTGGAGACGATTTGCCTGCCGGACCTCGCGGCCCCGTCGATCCGGTTCCTGAACGCCATCGGCTACTACGGACTCGTAGAGCTGGAATTCAAGCGCGATCCGCGCGACAACACCTGCAAACTTCTTGACGTCAACGCCAGGACGTGGGGATATCACACGCTCGGCCGGGCGGCGGGCGTGGATTTCCCTTACCTGATGTTTCGCGACCAGCTGGGTGAGCGCGTCGATGAGGTGCATGCCCGGCCCGGCGTCCGCTGGGTCCGGCTCGCCACCGACGTGCCGAATGCGGTGCGCGATATCCGGTCAGGAACGTTGCGGTCACGGGACTACCTGCGCACGCTTCGCACCGCTAACACCGAGGCGGTCTTTTCCCTCACCGATCCCCTGCCGGGTCTGTACGAGATTGCGCTGCTGCCGTACCTCGCCGTCAGGCGCGGGCTGTGACCGTGCCCCGGCAGGAAGGAGGACCCGATGTTTGAGGCATCCCACCCATTCGCGTTCTTCGACTACTTCCGCGTTCCCTACCAGGTGCAGCCGCCGCAGGAGGCGGGCGGCCACGCCGGGGCGCCGGTGCTGGGCTGGCTGCGCCCGGTTCCGCAGGCTGGCCGCCCGGCCCGCTCGCTGTTCTGGCTGCGCGCAGACGCCAACGGTGCGGCCGGGCCGGCCGGCTGGCTCGGCCGCTACCAGATGCATGGATTCAGCTTCTTCGGCCACGTCGCGCCGGACGCCTCGGTTCCGGCTCTGCTGCCAGCCCGTGGCGGCGGATGGCGCCCGGCCGAACCTATTCTCGGGGCCGGCGAGCAGGCTGTCGCCGCGGTCTGGCGGGACCGGGCCGGCCACGTCTTCCTGCCCTTCGACCCGGGCGAGGTGATGCAGCGCTTCTGGTCTGAGGAGTACCGGCACGTCGCGCGGTCGGCCATGACCGCGATCGCCCATTCGGTCTCGCTGCGTGGCTATTACCTGGCCCGGCCGGTCCTGCCGCGCCCCCTGCAGTTGCAGCTCCGGCGCGTCTTCACCCGGGCGCAGGGCAGGTCGTCCTTCCCTGGATGGCCCGTTGAGGAAAGCCTCCATGACTTCTATGCGTGGCTGTTCGCGCTGACCGTCGAGCTGGCGGGCGCTCCGGTGCCGTTCCTCGACCTGTGGCCGGGTGGGCGGTCCTGGGCGCTGGTCCTGACCCACGATGTGGAAACCGATGCGGGCCAGCGGGACATGGACCTGCTGCGGGGCCCTGAGCGCGAGCACGGGTACCAATCGTCCTGGAACTTTGTTGCGCTGCGCTACCGCGTCGACAGTGACGTAATCCGCTCGCTTCAGGCCGAGGGATGCGAGATCGGGGTCCACGGGCTGCGCCACGACGGGCGTGATCTCGGGTCCAGACGGCTGCTGGAGAAGCGGCTCCCGGCGATGCGCAGCTATGCCGACCGGTGGAACGCCGTCGGCTTCCGCTCACCGGGTACCCAGCGGAAGTGGGAATGGATGCCCCGGCTCGGCTTCGACTATGACTCGTCGTACAGCGACACCGATCCGTATGAGCCGCAGCCGGGCGGGTGCTGTTCCTACCTGCCGTATTTCAACAATGACCTGGTCGAGCTGCCCATAACGCTGCCGCAGGACCATACGCTCTTCACGATCCTGCAGCATCCCGACGCGGACGTGTGGCTGCGCAAGGCACATCTGCTTCGCGAGCGGAATGCCATGGCCCTGGTGCTCACGCATCCGGACTACGCACACGATCCCCGCATCTCCGAGGGCTACCGGAGACTGCTCGACGCATTCCGGGACGACGACAGCGTCTGGCGCGCGCTGCCGCGTGACGTCGCGGCCTGGTGGCGTCGGCGTGCCGCCTCCAGCATCTGCGGGAACAGCGGTGGCTGGACCATCGAAGGCCCCGCCGCGGGCGAAGGGAGGTTGCGGTTTGCCACGGCCGACGCACCCGGGCCTGGCCGTGACCACAGGGGGGCGCAGGCCGTGCCGACGCCGGCCCGCGGGCCGGCCGACCCGCGGGCCGGCGAGTCCGCTGGCCACATCCTGGTGATCGTGGAGAACCTCCCGCTTGGCATCGACCAGCGGCTCCGCAAGCAGGTCAGGGAGCTGCTGGGCCACGGCTTTCGCGTCTCGGTGGTAACCAGGCGGGATCCGGAGAACGCCAGCTACCGTGACCTGCCGGGTCTCAAGGTGCTCGACTACCCGGCGCCAGCCGAGCCGAGCCGGATGAGCGGCTACGCCAGGGAGTACGGCGTGTCCTTCGCGTGGGCCGTTGTGCTGGCCACGGCGGCCCGGCTTCAGGGCCGCGTCGACGTCGTCCAGCTATGCCAGCCGCCGGACATTTACTTCCCGCTCGCCTGGCTGCTCCGATGGCTCGGGGCAAAGGTCGTGGTTGATCAGCGTGATCTCATGCCGGAGCTCTTCGCCGCCAGGTACGAGCAGCCGAGGCCGGCTGTCATGTCGACGCTGCGCTGGTTCGAGCGGCGAGCCCAGGGCCCGGCCGCGCACACGATCTGCACCAACGAGTACTTCCGCGATCGCCTGATCGGAGCGGGCGCGGCACCCGGGCGGGTGACGATCGTCGGAAACGGCCCGGTCCTGGAGCGGATCAACCGGGCGGTTGCTGATCCGGCCCTCAAGGGCGACCACAAGTTCCTGTGCTGCTGGATCGGCAAGATGGGCCGGCAGGATCGTCTTGATCTGCTGTTGCGGGGCATCGCGTGCCTCGTGCACGACCTCGGGCGTACGGACTGCGGTTTCGCGATCCTCGGCGACGGGGAGTCCCTGGACGAGACGCGGTCACAGGTGGCCCAGCTCGGGCTCGAGCCCTGGGTCAGCCTGCCCGGCTGGCTGTCCGAGGAGCAGGTCTTCACCTACCTCGCGACCGCGGACCTCGGGCTCGATACCTCGCTGCAGGAAGACATCTCCCCGGTCAAAGTGCTCGAATACATGGCCTGCGGCCTCCCGTTCGTGGCCTTCGATGTTCAGGAGACCAGAGCAATGGGTCAGGACGCATCGGCGCTGGTCGCACCCGCTGACATTGAGAGCTACGCGCGGGAAATCTCTGCGCTCCTCGACGACCAGGCGCGTCGCGCCGAGATGGGTGAAGTCGGGCGGCAGCGGGTGCGCGAAACCCTCTCCTGGGAGCGGCAGTCCGCCACCTATCTGGACGTGATGCGGAGCCTGTGCCAGCGGAGCCGCCAGCCGTAGGCCGAACGTTCAGCCGGGCTTCCTGGCCACCCACACGATCGTGTGACTCAAGCCGCGAAGCGGCCGGGGCAAGGCAGCGGCGGTGACGGGCGCGAGACCCACGCCCATTACTCGTTCGATGCGGAATCCCAGGTCGTGTCGCAAGAATCTCGTCATCGACGGGGCGGCAAAACCCCGGATGTGGTCCCCGTTGCTGACGTGCAGCGTCGTCGGCTGACGGCCGGCCAGCAGCAGCAGGCGGTTATGCAGGGCGGCCAGATTGGGCACCGCGACTATCAGAAAGCCACCCGGTTGCAGGACCCGGTACACCTCCTGGAAGGCCGGGCCGACGTTCTTGACCGTGACCAGATCGCGGTTCCAGACCACGACATGAAAATGACCACTGGGCGCCGGGAACTCTGCCGCCTCAAGATCGACCTCTGACATGCTGGTTTCCGCCCGTGCCTCGGGACCGCGCACATCCTCTTGGTCGTAGATGACCGGGCGTTCCGGCCGGACAAGCTGATCGCGGAGGAGCAGGGTCTGCTGGCCGTGCTGGGCCTGGACCTGGAGCAGCCGGCTCCCAGACAGGGCCAGGCCCCGGATCACGCAGGCGATCTCCCGGACGACGGCGCTCTCGATCAGCTCATGCCTGCGAACCCGTGAGGTCAGGGTGCCCGTGGCTGGGGTGAGGGACCGGTAATGCGGATTCGCTTCGATGGCGCGGATGCTCGCTGCTCGGGCCGCCCGGCGGGAAGTCATCGTCCGGTGATCGCGGCCGGCCCGGGGCCGAGGCGAACGCGGTCCCGGCTCGGCCGGGTTCCCGGCCTTGACCGCTAGTCCCCACAGGCCAGATCCGGTGACGTGCCCGGCGGTCAGCCACCTTCCTGAGCTCATCTGCTCGAGGAAGGTCAGGAAGGCGAGGCTGTGGTCGATGTCATCGACCACGGCCACGCCATCAGGCCGCAGGGCGGCCCACGCTGACGTCAGCTCGAAGAGCTGATTACGTCCGGTGTGCAGGCTGTCGTGGATGAAGACGTCGATGTTCCCGAGCTCGGCCAGCAGTTGCGGGAGCCGCTCGCGGCTGGTCCCCGGCAGGTACGTCCAGCGGGACCGCAAACCGGCCGGGATCGCCATGCCGATCTCGGGATGCAGGGCAGAATCGACCGCCGGGAGGTCAATGCTCCACAGATGACCGCTGCCGTTGCGGGCCAGGCCCTCGAGGATGACCCGGCTCGTCAGACCGTGAGCCACGCCGGTCTCGACCACCCTGGCCGGGCGGGTGTGGGCGATGACGCACCATATCGCCTCGGCGAACGCCCGGTCGGAGTCGTTCCAGCCGCCGTAGGAGAACATCCCGACCCGCACGCCAGCGTCGGTGAGGTCCGCGACGACGCTGTCCCACACCCGATCGAACGACGTTGCTGCCTGGCACGGGCCGGGCAGTTCGAGTGCCGAGTGCAAGCGCGCAGCCCAGTCCGTCACGGCTCCGTAGAGATCACTTGCGGGCGCCTGGAGCGCGGCCAGCTGGCGCTGGTCCTGCCGCCGGTCCATGCGTCCCCGTACGCGCTCGACGCCCTGCCGGGGATGAACCACCATGGAACGCGACGCGCGCACCGTATAACCGAGCTGCATGTGCGTATCCTCCAGGTCAAGCTAGTTAGCCGCTCTGGCTCGCCGTGCTGCGCCAGCAGCGATGTGTGCTTGTTTGCTGACGCTGCCCAGATAGGCTGCAGGCCCCAGCAGCATCGACAGGCGCTGCCGCCGTCTGAGGCCGTCCAGGAGGACTACCGGTGTCGTGGTACGCCGGGAGTTCGCTCTCCGCAGGTAGCCCAGGCCGGTGGGCGCCAGCCGCAGCAGCGCCGGGAGCACGCTGGGCCGGTGCCGCAGCAGGGCCGCGTAGTAAGCGGTCAGGCCGATGCCGTACCCATCCAGCTGGCGGCGGAGACCCTCCAGGTCCTGGCGGTGGTCGTGGCGCATCACGGCTGCGGGCTCATAAGCGATGCGGTACCCGGCCAGCAGCACCAGGGACAGGGCCAGAAGGTCCTCCGCTGCGCGCGCCAGCGTTCCCGGTCCCAGGGCGACGTCGAAGCCCCCGATGCGGGCCAGTGCTTCCCGCCGGAAGGCCATGTTGGCACCGATGCCGAACGGGGGCACCGGGTAGAGCGGATTCTGCGGGCCGTGGACGGACAGGACCTCCGGCCAGAAGCCGCGGCTCTGGCCCTTACCAAGCTGCTCGAAAAACTCCTGCGCCGGAGTCTCGAGCCGGGCCGGAAGCACCATGCCGGTGACGCTCCCGATGTCGTCACCTCGCGCGAAGCCGCGCGCGATCTCGGCCAGCCAGTGGCGGTCAGCTTCCCCGTCGTCGTCACAGAATGCTATGACCTCGCCCGCCGCGGCCGCGATCCCGGCGTTAAGAGCCCATGACTTCCCGGCGCGCGGTTCCCGGACATAGCGCAACGTCAGGCCGCCTCCCTGGGCGGCGCTGACGAAAGCCCGAACGGCGTCGCTCGTTGGCGCGTTGTCCACCACCACGACCTCGAACCGGGGATATTGCTGCGCGCTGAGACAGCTCAGCCAGATCTGCAGCCGATGTGGCCGGTCACGGGTGCAGACCACGACGCTGATGAACGGGGCCGCGGCCAGCGCGGCCCGGCGGCGGCGCAGGAACGGCCAGGTGGCTGGGTCAGCTTCCAGTCCGTCACCGGTGAGCTGGCCGGGCAGCGGAAGCCCGGCTGCGGCGAAGCGCTCGGTCACCGGGTCGCGCAACTCGGGCCAGAGCAGGGTGCCGAGCTGGTCCGGACTGAGCCCGCCGGCGGCCAGTTCCACGACGCACACGCCGACCGGCTCGGTGTGCAGCCGCCCAAGTACCCATATGCGCCGGCAATGCCCGTCGTAACGCACCGCCGGCAGCGGCCCGGTAAGCTCCACGTCCATCATCCGGATCGGGGAGAATTCCTTGCGGGCATCTGCCTGGCCCGCACTTAAATGAGTCCTGGCTGTTGAAATAGTCATCTGATCAATCTCTGGCCATAGGCGCTAATGCCAATACCGGTTCGGCGGGCGTGCCCTTGTCCGCTCACCGTATGGGGCGTGACCCGTTCCGCGACATCCCTATCTGACGTAGCTGCGGCACCACGGATGAGGGTTGCCACAAGCATCATCCATAACCGATTTTAGGGAAGGTACATGAGCGACCCCTTCCACCTGGAAAGACACCATGAATATAGAAGATAATGCGACATCGATGACGGACGGGAGGCCGTCTCTCCAGCTTCGGACGCCGCGGCAGCCCGTGCGAGCTACTCGCCCGGCCCCTGGGCAAACCAGGCCGTCGGCGCCACCGCGACCGCGCCTGGCGCACCGAGCTAGAAAACTCCTGCTCCGGACACCGGCGAGAGAGCTGTTTACCTACCGGTACAGGTACATGTTCTCGCCGTCACAGCTCGGATTTCTGTGCGAGCAGATCACGAAAACATCTGAAGTTCCCGGGTCGATACTGGAGGTTGGCTGCGCGGTTGGCGCGACAACCGTCTTCCTTAATCGCCATATCGACTGCCTAGGCACCACCAATGTCAACTACTACGCCATCGACACATTCGCGGGTTTCACCGCGGATGACATCTCATGCGAGCACGCGCTCGGCCGCCATTACCGGTATAACGACTTCCGCGGAAACAGCCAGCCCTGGTTCGACCGGACTATGCGCCGCAACGGTGTCGGGCGGGTACGGTCCTTCCGCGCCGACGCCGCCACATTTGACTACACGGGCATTGCCCCGTTTCGTTTCGCGCTCGTCGATGTCGACCTGTACCGGCCCGTTCTGGCCGTGCTGGAACGTATTTACGAGCTCATGTCCTCCGGTGGGATAATCGTCACTGATGACTGTCGGGAGGGGAGCCTATGGAGCGGCGCTTACGAGGCGTTCACCGATTTCACGAAAGCAAGGGGACTTAACGCCAGCATCACAGATGACAAGCTCGGGATTATCTTCAAACCTTGACCTCGGAAGCTCGCGGTGCGCCCGGGGTGCTCGGACTTGTCCGGCCTGGCGGGCCCGATATGCAGGTAACTGCCGGAAGCAGACACACCTGCCTCCAGGCCAGCGTCATGCGACGAGGGATTCCAGCGGAGGAATCCCGCCATGACCACAGAGAGCAGACGCGAGGCAAAGCTTTCACAGTTCTGTCACGATTACGTGGCGGCGCGCAGGCCCGGCTTCGGCTACTGCTTCCGATATCCTGGCCGGTCCCTGTCGGCGCTTGTGGCCATACGCCGGCTGCCTTCGCTCAGGGCAGGTCCCTTCGATAACGTGGAAGGCACCGCCATCCGCGCGGAGCTGTCGCGGGGCTCCGTTGTTCGTCGCGTGATATTCCCGCTGATGGCCGTGCTGAGGTTACCACCCGGCCCTGGTCAATATGATCTCGGCTCCTCGAAGCAGACCCTGCGCCGCAAGATAAGACGCGCTCAACGGCTGGGCGTCGGCTGGGCCAAGGTCGTTGAACCGGAGGAACAGCAGAAGCTGCTGCAACTCGCGGCCGGGTGGGAGCAGATGCACCCGGCCGTGCACCCCCGGACCCCCCCGGTCGATCACAGCTCCCTGCTGAGATACCGGCTGTGGCTGGCCGCGTACTCGGCTGATGGTCGCCCGCTGCTGCTGTCTGTTACCCCGGTGGAGCGCGAATGGGCTCTCCTGTACTACTTCCACTCCCTGGCCGCTGGCGAGGAGGCCAGCAACGCCCGATACCTGATGACGCAGGTGCTGGTGGAGCACCTCATCGCCCTAGGCGTCCGATATCTGATCGATCCGGCTAGCCCGCTCGGCCTGACCAACGGGCTCCGCCACTATCAGCGGATGCTCGGATTCCGCCTGGTCCGCTTTCACCTCGCACCTTGCCGGCGGTCCTGGACTATCGAGCGGCCGTAACCTGCGGCGGGCCGCGCGACGGCTTCTGGGCTGGCCCCGGAACCCGGGCCCTCTCACTCGGCCGCGTCAACGGCGCTTGGGGCCAGTTCAGCTTCCGGTCGTCTTGCTGCCTCCTGGTGATCATCATGCCGTTCTGCCGGATGCAGTGCATCGCTGCCGGCATCGGCGACGGGATCTGGTTCTGCGTCGGCCGCGCGGCGGCGGTCGGCCTCCGCTTCCTCGCGATGGCCGATCGCCTCATAGACCTGGGCCCGGCTGCTGATCGCCCAGACGAGCCCCGGGTTGAGGTCGATAGCCTGGCTGAGATCGGCCAGCGCCTCTTCGTGACGGCCCATGACCAGATAGGCCTGGCCCCGCCTGCCGAAGGCCCAGGCGTCGCCCGGGTTGAGATCGATCGCCCGGGTGAGATCGGCCAGCGCCTCTTCGTGACGGCCCATCGCCGTGTAGGTCTCGCCGCGGCCCGCGATGGCCCAGGTGAGGCTGGGGTCGAGGTCGATCGCCTCGCTGAAGTCCGCGAGCGCGTCATCGCGCCGACCCATCTCCAGGTACGCCTGAGCCCGGCTACCGATGGCCCAGGCATAGGCAGGGTCAAGGTCGATCGCGCGGGAGAAGTCGGCCAGCGCCTCCTCGTGGCGCCCCATCAGCCGGTAGGTCTCGCCGCGGCCCGCGATGGCCCGGGCGTGGCTGCGGTCGAGGTCGATCGCGCGGGAGAAGTCGGCCAGCGCCTCTTCATACCGGCCCATCAGCCGGTACGTCACGCCGCGACCCGCGATGGCCCAGGCCAGGTTCGGGTCCAGGTCGACCGCGCGAGAGTAGTCGGCCAGCGCCTCCTCGCGCCGGCCCATGCCATGGTAGAGGTGGGCTCGGCTGCCAATGGCCCAGGAGTCGTGTGGGTCGAGTTCGATCGCCCGGGAGAAGTCGGCCAGCGCCTCCTCGTGCCGGCCCATGATCTCGTAGGTCTCGCCGCGGCCGGCAATGGCCCAGGCCATGTTCCGGTCCAGGCTGAGCGCGCGGGAGAAGTCGGCCAGCGCCTCCTCGTGGCGGCCCATCGCCTGGTAGGCCTGCCCTCTGCTGCCGATGGCCCAGGCGCAGCGCGGATCGAGCTTGATCGCCCGGGAGAAGTCGGCCAGTGCCTCCTCGTGGCGGCCCATCGCGGCGCTGGTCTCGCCGCGATGGGCGATGGTCCGGGCCAGGTTCAGGTCGAGGTCGATCCCGCTGGTGTAGTCGGCCGACGCTTCGTGGGTCTCGCCGCGGCCGGCGGTGGCCCAGACCTCGTTTGGGTCGAGCACCTGCGTGCATTCGATGACTGCGTCGTCGGCGCGGCCCAGCGCCGCATGGGTCTCGCTGCGGCCGGCCACGGGCCGGGCGAGGCCGGGGAACACGTTCTCGACCTGCTCAAAGGAGGGCTGGCCCGGCAAGGTGGGCTGATCGCGGTCGTGACCGGATCTGGCCACGGTACGGCCGTCGGCGAGCGGCGCCCGGCCACGTGACCGCAGGCGGCGGCGCCTGCCTACGTTAGCGAGGACACACCCCGCTAGCTTGCCGCGCACGTGTTCGACCTCGCGCATGGTCAGCCGCATCTGTGCTCGCGTCGACCGGCGCGCATCCGCCACCACGAGGATCATCTCCGCCAGGTCGGCGAGTGTACGAGCGTCTGGGCTGGCCAGCACCGGAGGGGCCTCGATGACGGTGACATCCGCTCGTCTTCTGATATCGCTGAGCGCCGTGTGCCACGCGGCGCTCTGCAAAAGCGCGGCCGGGTCGGCCGGGGGCATGCCCGGCGGGAGCAGCCGGAGCCGGGGAACCTGGGTGCGCTGGACAGCCTGGCCTAGGCCGGCCCGTCCTTGGAGGAGCCCGCTGAGACCGGGCCCGATGCCCAGGCCGAATAGCTCGTGTACCCGGCCCCACCGCATGTCGGCCGATACCAGCACCACGCTGCGGCCAGACTGCGCCAGCGCGGCCGCCAGGTTGGCGGCGACCGTGCTCTTGTCCTCCCAGCCCGGGCTGGTGACGAGCAGGGTCTTCGCATGGCTCGGGGTGGCCGCCTCCACCAGCCGCGTCCGCAGGCTGCGGTAGGCCTCCGCGGCCAGCGAGTTCGGGTACGCCACGATGGCGAGCCGGCCGGCAGGGTCGCGCCGGCGGGGCCGGAAGGCAGGGATCAGCGCGAGCACCGGGGCGTCAGTCTGGATCTCAAGGTCGGTCGGGCCGCGCAGGCTGTCGTCCATGTAGTCACGAAGCGCGGCGGTTCCGACGCCCAGGGCAAGCCCCACGATCAGCGCGGCACCGATGTCGATCACGTATTTCGGGCTGGCCGGTGAGGTGGGTATCGACGCGGGCGTGACCAGGACCGCAGTGGGCGTCATCCCCGGTGTCGCCGATTTCGTCTTGCCGGGGCCGCGGCCCGTGGCCGACCGCGAGGACCGGTACGAGACGTAAGCCCTGGCGATGGCCTGAGCTCGCTGCTGGGCCAGGCGCGGGCTCGTGTCCGTGTACGTGATCTCCAGCAACGTCGTTGTGCCCGGCACACTTGCGGACACCCCGCTGGCCAGCACGGCCCTGGGCACGCCCAGGGCTGTGGCCGCCCGCGCCAGCACGGCCCCAGAGGTCACAATGCCCTCCTCTGTCGCCATGTTGGGCGGGTTGCCGCTGCTGGCGGCCACGGGCGGGGGCTGGACGGAGACGAGGGCCTGAGACTTGTAGACGGGCTGCTGCGAGTGCGCCAGCGCCGCGGCGGCGGCGACTGCCGCGAACGTGACGATGAGAATCCAGAACGCGTGCGCAACCAGGAACCGCGACCATGACCCCGGGGCACCTGGCCCGTGCCGGAGTTGCCGTGCCGTCAGCCGGGCCAGGCGCGCTCCCTTGTCGCCGCCGGCGCGCCGTCTCGGCGACGACCGCTTCGGCTGGGCCTTTAGTGACGGCTGCCTCGGCGGCCGTGTTCGCCGCAGCCACCGCCGTCTCCCGGCGGGCCCGTCCGCATACCCGATCGTGTTGTCGGATGCCGTGTGATCGGTGTCATCGGGTTTCATGTAATCTCCGTGCCTTCAGCGCAGCTGCTGGGTGATAGTCGGGGTGAAGCTGGTCCGGACGCCTGTTCCTGGGTGCCGCCAGCGCGATCAGGACGAAGAATTCATCCGCCGAGCCCCGGTAGGTCAGGTGCGGATCAAGGACCATGAGGACGGCAATCACGATGACCGCCACGAAGACCGCGCCGCCCGCCACGCTCCGTCCCCCGGTTCCGGTGCGGGCCGTGGACCAGCCGCTTTTGGCCGACACATAGACGAAGTAGAGAAAGCTCAGGAGCAGCGGTATGCCGCCCCCCCAGAGCAGCCAGGTGTATCCGCTCTCGATCCAGACCTCATTGCCTGTGATGCTCACCACGTCCACCACCGCCGCCGGGCGGACGCCGAGCACGAAGTTCCAGTCAGAGAACAACTTGGGCCAAAAGTAGGTCTCCAGATTGTCCAGCCGCCCGAGCCAGCTGACCGGCAGGCCAGACGCCGACTGGAAGCCGATCAGACGAGTGCCGATGACCGGCCACATGACCCACCCGCCGATCGCGATCGCCGGCACGAACCAGCCCAGCAGGCGCGCCGAGCCGGACACTATGGCGATGCAGAGCAGGCCCACCAGCAGGCCGATCGCGCCGGCGAACTCGCCGGCGGCCAGCGCACCAAACAGCATCAGCGCGGCGCCGACAGCCAGCACCAGCCGGTGCCGCCGGCAGCGCATCCACAGGCCGTTCACAATCGCCAGGTTGAAGACCATGAGGTCCGCGGTAGCGGCGGGCAGGCCCAGGGTTGAACTGCCCCGGCCACCCGCTGGCCCGAACTGGCTGGGACCGCCGAAGAACTCGGCCAGCAGCCTCGACACCCCGAGCAGGGAGAGGGACTGCATGATCGCGATCAGCGACACGACACACGCGACGGCCACGGACAGCCACAGGCACCGGCGCACCTGCCGGTCAGTGCTCACGGCAGCCCGGACGATCGCGTAGATGCCCAGGAGCTTCCATATGACCAGCGCGTAGAGCAGGTCCCTCAGAGTGATCGCTTGCTGCCGGACCGTCATCCACAGCAGCGGGATAACGGAATTGGTTACCGCCATGAGGATCACAGCCAGCTCGATCCGGTCGAGCCGGATCCTCGGCAGCTGACCCGTGTGCACCCTGACCAGTCCCCGAAGCGCCAGTGTTCCGCCCACGAGCAGGTCGATGGCCTCGTTCGGCCGGATGAGGGGCAGCGCGTGGCCGAGATTGAGGTTTACGGTGAGTGGCGTCAACCCGATGACCAGGTACGCCGCTAGCTGCGGCCGCCGCCACACCGACACCGCGAGGGCCAGCATCAGCAAGGCGGCGAGCGCCTTCAGCGGACCGAGCGCGGTCATCGCGCCGACCAGCGCAGCCCCGAGCAAGCTCGGCCCGATCAGCCACCGGCCCGGCGGACGGGGCGGCGTCCGCTCGTCGGGGCGCCGCTCGGGAAGGCAGCCGGGCCACGGCGGGGCGGCTACGGGGAGACTGGCGCTGCCCGGGCCCGACCCGGCCAGCCACCCGACCTTGCCGCGCATCTGAACCAGGCCTTCAGCGAGCCAGGCCACCTCCGGGGCCCGCCACATCACCTGGACGGCCACGTACACCGTCGCCCCAACCACGGCGGCTGCGAGTATCCCTGCCCTCGGGCCAAGCGGCCGTCCCAGCCAGACGGAAACGACGGTGGCGGTCAGCCAGGCTGGCCCGGCCATGATGGCGGCGCCGACCATGAATCTGGCTAGCGACGGCGCGAGACGCTGCGTGCCCCGGCCGCCGAGCGTCCGCCACATGCGGATCATCAGGTGACACGCGGCCGCGGCAACCGATGCCGCCAGGGCCAGGCCCAGCACGAAGAGCACGGCTGGGCCGCGGACCAGCAGGCTCACGGCGACGACGGCGATGCACACGGCAGCCTGCACCATCATCGAGCGCAGCGGAGACCTGGTGTCCTGCCGCGCGTAGGACGCATATGTTGCGATCATGAAGGCGGTCTGCCCGACGACCGCCAGCGACAGCGGGGCCAGCGCCGCGGCAACCATGGCGACGGCCGCCGCCGAGTCCATCCGGCCAAACGAGCTGGCTATGGCCAGCGGCTTCGCCAGGACCAGAAAGGCGACCGCCGCGGGGATCGTGACGAAGAACCCGAGCGCCAGGCCGCGGATCATGGTGTCCCGGAAGGCCCCGACATCCCCATCTAGGTGCATCCGCGCCAGGCGGGGGACCAGTGACAGCGCCACCGGCGCCGTGCCGAGGTTGTTGGCCAGCGTGTAGAAGTTCCAGGCAATCTGGAAAGCGACGATCCCGCCGGGCAGGCGGTTGGCGGCTATCAGCAGGGCCAGCAGCTGGACGGCATCCAGGCCCGCTTGGCCCAGCGCCGGGATGGCCCGTTGCACGACGGCCCGGACCTCGGCGTCGCGCCAGCCGGGACGCGGCAGGAGCACTACCCCGGCCCGCTTCGCGCCCCACCATTGCGTGGCCGCATGCAGGGCGACAGCTCCGGTCGAGCCGAAGCCCAGCAGCAGCAATTCGCCGGTTGGCAAGTTCCCGAGGCCCCGGCCCGTGCCGTAGAGCGCGGCCGTCGTGGCCAGGACGGCGATCGTGCCCAGGTTCTCCACTGCTGGCGCTCCGGCGGCCAACGCGAAGCGCCGACGCGAGTTCATCACGGCGGTCGCGGTACCGACTACGCCGTAGAGGAACATCTGGGGAATGAACATGAGGATCAGGAGGCGTCCGACGCGAACCTCGGCGGCCCCGACCGCAGCCGGCCCGCCGAGGGCTGCGGCCTTCAGCGCCAGCGGTCCGAGGATGATCGCCAGGGGGGCGACCGCCAGCATGGTCACCAGCGTCACGCCCAGGAAGCCGCCAGCGACCCGCTCCGAGGCCCGCCGGTCGCCGGAATCGATGTGCCGCACGAGCGCCGGAGCCAGCAGCGACGAGAACAGGCCCCCGGCCAGGAAGCCGTAGTAAATGAGATTGGGCACCGAGTTCGTGAACTGGTACGTATTCCCGGTATACGTGGGCCCCAGTACGCCGGCCACCACCGCAACTCTGGCCAGACCGGTCACCCGGCTCAAGACTGTCCACGCGGCGACGGTCAGGGAGTCACTCGCGGTCGAGGCTGGCTTCGACAACTCGCCGGGCGCGCTGGCCCGGCCGGGAGCATCCGCACCCGCTCTAGGGTCCGCGCGAGGCAGGACGGGCGCGCTCATGGCGCACTGCGGGTGGGCACAGGCGCTACTGTCATCATCAGGACAGCCAGATCAACGGCGAAGCCTTTCTTCGGCGGGTACTCATCCCGCCTCCGGACCGGAGACGGTGAGTAGCGATGTATCCGCGGCTGGCGGTGGCGCGGGCTGCTCCACGGCGGGCGATGAGCTGGCGGGCTGCTCCTCACTCCACGGCGGCGTGCTGGTCACGCGGTCACCGGAGCTGATCTCCTCGAGTAGCACGGTTCGGCCAAGCCGCCGTGACAACTCGGCAGCCTCCAGCGCCTCGACCACGGACAGGCCGTCTTCGCCGTCGCTCAGGGGACGCGCCGCGTTCGCGATGCACTCGACAAAGTGCCGGTCCTGCATGGCCAGCGGTTCGTCGGGCGAAATGAAGGGGACGACGATGTCGCCGTACCGGTATGACATTGGTGGCTGGGTGAGGTCGTCGCCCGCAGGCGGGAGGCAAACACCCTTGTCCAGGATGCGGATCCGTTCCTCGGCGGCCAGGTCGTCGTAGACGGCCATCTTCTTGCTCCCGACGGCGGTGATCCTGCGTACCTTGCACGGATCGAGCCAGCTGACATGAATGTTCGCGGACAGGCCGCCACCATCTAGGCATTCGTCGTAGTACAGGCGCAGATAAGCCACGTCCTCGAGCCGCCGGTGAGCGTGCCGGGAGGCCCAGGCGTGAACCGCGACCGGCTTACGGCCCAGCACGTAGTTAATGATGGAGACGTCGTGCGGCGCGAGATCGAGGATGACGTTGACGTCGTTCTGGTACAGCCCGAGGTTGAGCCGGGCGCTGTCGAGGTAGTAAAGATCGCCGAGTTCCTTCGAGCGCACGGCCTCAGCGAGCCTCCGCACCGCCGGGTTGTACTCGAATGTGTGCGCCACCATGAGCAGCACTCCGGCCTCGGCCGCGGCCGCTACCAGGGCGCGGGCCCCTGCACTCGTGGGCGCGAGCGGCTTCTCGACCAGGACGTGCTTGCCCGCCCTGATCGCGGCCAGCGCGAGCGGCACATGGGTGCTCGGCGGAGTGGCCACGACGACCGCATCGACATGGTTCAGAGCCGGCCCCAGAGCGGGATAGCAGCGGGAGATCTTGTAGCTCCGGGCCAGGCTCAGCAGGCGATCTTCTCGGCTGTCCACCAGGACCAGCTCGCCCACGCCGTCGGCCGCATGCAGTACCCGGACGTGTTTCGACCCCCAGTAACCGCATCCGGCCAGCGCGACGCGGAGGCCGTTAGCCCTCGGCGCTGCCTTCAAAGCGTCCTCCCTGTTGCGTCCGTCATTATCGGCTATCAGGGGCTCCGGAGTTTCGCACGATTCCCCCCCAGTGGTCGTGAATCTAGGCGGCGCGCCGGACTCCGCACAGCCCTCAGCTGACGTAGCCGCGTTCAGCACGGTGGGGATGCGGGATTGACCACTGCGGCAATCGGCCGGCCGCCGAAAAGCATTGATTGGAAAGGCCGTCGCGGATGTCGTCGCGGCCTGAAAAAATGACTCCGGCACACCTGCACAACTGCGAGTCCTACCTGCAGGAAGGATGGAACTCCGGCTGCGCCTCACGCCACCGTGCGGTGGCAGGAGATCCGCACCCGCGGCTACCTCGGCGGCTGCTCCACCGTCCGCGACCACCTCGCACGTTTCCGCGGAAACGCCGTCATCCCCGCTCCCGGTCCGAAACCGCCCAAGCCCCGCGCGGTCACCGCATCAAGATGCTCAAACGCCAGATGTACGGACGCGCCAGCCCGGCCTGCTCCGCCGCCGCGTCGTTGACAGTCTTACCGGCATACCCGGCGTATCAGCTAGCCGGCCTGGTTAAAGCCCGGCTGTTCCCACACCCGCTCACGCAGGTACTTCCTGACCGCGCTGATGTACTGGTCAGCCGCGGGCGTGTGCCAGCTGCCCGCATACCAGCGTCCGACGCAACCCCACACGTCGCCCGCGCGGTACTGCTGGCCCCTGAGCTCCTTGTTGAGCCAGACCTCGTATCCGTCATAGCAGGACCGCCAGATGGCGTACGCGGCGTCAACGTTCATCGCTGTGGACCTGCCGAGACCCGGCCAACCCGGCCTCTCGAACGGGTACCTGTTCTGCAGGATGCCGTAACTCTGCGGGCACTTGCCCGGCCTGCCGTCGGCCCCGAGGCCGTGACCGAGCGGGCAGAGCGCAGCCTGCGTTCCCCAGTCGCCCAGGTTGTCCTGCTCCCACCAGCTCTCGGCTGCGGCTTGAGCAAAGACGATGTTCTGGCTGATGCCCCACTTGCAGGCCGCCCAGCGCAGGATCTCCTCGGTCGTGCCGGTGAAGTCGCCGCTGACCCGGGAGGCCAGGGTCCTCACCTGCGGGCTGTCGCCTGCGGAAAAGAAACTGGGTCCGACTGGCTGCCCTGTGGTGTCGTTGAACGCCTTGTTCGCGGGCCTGTTCTCCGGGCTGGGCGACGCGCGCACGCGGCGAGCGCACCATGCCCCGGAGGGCAGTTTCGCGCTCGGCGGCAGGGTCCGGAACTGCCCGGCTGCGGCCCGGCCGGGTCCCGGGGAGCTGCGCACGGCCGCGGCCACAGCCGTGGTGGTGATCAGCACGATGACGCAGCCAGCCCAAATGGGCCGGGTCAGCGCACCCGACACGGCTCGCCGCACGACGGCCCAGCGGGACCGGGGCGACATGCTCGCCGCCGTGGCCAGCGGTGGCTCCCCTTCTGTACCCATTGTCCGAATCTACGGCTGGGCGATCGTCGTCGCGTCCGCCAGTCGCCGTGGCTGCGCTGCGTCATTTGAGGGGTCGGCCGGGAGCGCTGCGCGAGCCGCTGGAGCGGTGCGCCGGACCCGGCCATGCTCGTATGCGCCCGCAATCCGGAATTCACGCCAGCGTAAGACACGCCAGGGGGCTGCTTACGCGTCATTCCGGGTTCTTGTGCTCACGCCGGGTTACCTTAAGAGATGTGTTCGCATACGCCGTTCCGTCATGGCTTGTCTCGCTCGTCCGATCGGTGGCCGCTTGACATATACGGATGACGCCAGCGAGTTCGAGGCGGTTCCAGCCGATCACGCAGGCAGTGTGCTGTGCCGCCTTCTGATCAGCCATCCCGACGTCGTGGACATTGAGATCGTCGGCCAGACGGAAATGTCCAACGGGGCCATCTCTTACTCGCTGGGCGTGATGCTGCCCGGCGGCCGCGAACTATTCGTCGACGTCGAGGACGCGCCCTTGGCCGGATAGCCGGGCGCGCGGCAAATCTGCGCGGCGCGACCAAGCCGCCCGGCCGCCGGAAACGAATAGGAGGTGTGAACGGAGCCCGGCGGCGCAGAAGGGCGGCGGCATGGTTGAGCTCGTCCTTATTGGCGTCGTAGCCGGGTTCCTGGCCGGGATCTCACCGTGCATCCTCCCGGTCCTGCCGGTCGTGCTCGTCGCCGGGAGCACGGGCCGGGAGACGCCGGGAACCACGCGAGCCGGGCTGGCCCGGCCGCTGGCGGTGATCGCCGGGCTGGTGCTGAGCTTCAGCCTGCTGATCCTGGTGGGGTCGGAGCTCCTCTCGCTGCTGCACCTGCCCCAGGACTCGCTGCGCGACGCGGGCCTCGCGCTGCTGGCCCTGGTCGGGCTCGGCTACCTCATCCCGCCGCTGGGCGCGCTGCTGGAGCGGCCGTTCGCGCGGGTGCGCACCCGCAGGCCGAGCGGCCAGGCCGGCGGGTTCGTGCTCGGGCTGGCCCTCGGCGTGCTCTACGTGCCGTGCGCCGGGCCGATCCTGGCCGCGATCACAGTGATCGGGGCCACCCACCGGGTGGGCCTGGCCGCGGTTATCCTCACCGCCGCGTTCGCGGTCGGGACCGCGGTGCCGCTGCTCGCGGTCGCGGTGGCCGGAAACCGGCTCGCGGGCCGAATCGGCGCGCTCCGGCGGCACGCGCCGCGGGTGCGCCAGGTGGGTGGGGTCATCCTGCTGGTCATGGCCGTGGCCATTGGCGCCGACGCCTTCGCCGGGCTGCAGCGCGCCGTGCCCGGCTACGCCACCGCACTGCAGGGTTCGGCGAAGGTCCGCAAGCAGCTCAACACGCTGACCGGTGAGCCGCACACCACGCTGGCCAAGTGCAGCCCGGACGCGGCCACGCTGGTGAACTGCGGGCCGGCCCCGAACTTCACCGGCATCACCGCCTGGCTGAACACCCCGGGCGGCCAGCCGCTGTCCCTGCGCGCCCTGCGCGGCAAGGTGGTCCTGGTCGACTTCTGGACCTACTCGTGCATCAACTGCCAGCGGACACTGCCGCACGTCGAGGCCTGGTACCGGGAGTACGACCAGGACGGGTTCGTGGTGGTGGGCGTGCACACGCCGGAGTTCGCGTTCGAGCACGTGGTCTCGAACGTGCGGGCACAGGCCGCCGCGCTCGGCGTGCGCTATCCGGTTGCGGTCGACGACAAGTACGCCACCTGGGACGCGTACGACAACGAGTACTGGCCCGCCGACTACCTCATCGACGCCCAGGGCATCGTGCGCCACGTCAACTTCGGCGAGGGCGACTACGCCGGCACCGAGCGGCTGATCCGCCAGCTGCTGGCCGCCGCCCACCCCGGGCGGGCGCTCCCCCGGGCCACCGACGTGCCGAACCAGACCCCGGCCGGCGAGCTGAGCCCGGAAACCTACGTGGGCTACGAGCGGCTGCAGTACCTGCTGCCAGGCAACGACGTGGTCAGGGACGCGCCCGCGGCCTACCGCTTCCCCGCGTCGCTGCCGCTCGGCGGGATGGGCCTGTCGGGCACCTGGACCGACCACGCCCAGGAGGCGACCGCGGGCCCCGGGGCCGAGCTGGAGCTCGGCTTCCTGGCCAGCCAGGTGTACCTGGTGCTGGGCGGCACCGGAACCCTCCAGGTCGCCGTGGACGGGCGGCCTATCCGGACCATCGAGGTCCGGGGTGTGCCCCGGCTCTACACCCTGTACCAGGCGGGCTCGGCCACGACAGGGAAGCTGCTGCTGCGCGCCTCCCCCGGGGTCCAGGTCTACGACTTCACGTTCGGCTGACGCGCGCGGAACCGCTCTCTTGTGCCCGCCGGCTCCGGTGTTGTCTCATTGTGGTTGTCTCACTGAGACTACCGAGCGAACCTGGCCTTTCCTGGCCTCGGTGCCCGGTGTGGTTATCCAGGGAAGGGCGAGACATTGACGCTGCTCGACGGGGCCGACTGGAACTCCAAGATCTTCAGCAACGGCTGGATCACCGCCCAGGGCGGCACGGTCCAGACCGTCGAGCCGGCCACCGGCGAGGTGCTCGCCGAGATCGGCCTGGCCAACAAGGGTGACGTGACCGAGGCCGCGCAGCGGGCCCGGGCGGCCCAGCCGGAGTGGGCAGCGACGATCGGGCCGGAGCGCGCGGCGCTGATGCGGCAGGCGGCCCGGGTGCTCGAGGACAACCGGGCCGAGTTCGAGACCTGGCTGGTGCGCGAGGGCGGCGCGGTGCCTGGCAAGGCCGCGTTCGAGGTCCAGCTCGTGCTCGGGGAACTCTGGGAGGCCGCGGCCCTGCCCACGCAGCCGTGGGGGCAGCTGCTGCCGGCCAGCGAGCCCGGCCGGGAATCGATCGCCCGCCGGGTGCCGCTGGGCGTGGTCGGGGTGATCAGCCCGTGGAACTTCCCGCTGATCCTGTCGGTCCGGGCCGTGGCGCCCGCGCTGGCGCTGGGCAACGCGGTCATACTCAAGCCGGACGTGCAGACCCCCGTGTCCGGCGGCGCCCTGGTGGCCCGGCTGTTCGAGGCGGCCGGCCTGCCCGAGGGCCTGCTGCACGTGCTGCCGGGCGACGCCGAGGCCGGGTCGGCGCTGGCCGAGGACCCGAACGTGGCGATGATCTCGTTCACCGGCTCCAGCGCGGTGGGCCGGCTGGTGGGCGCGGCGGCCGGCGGCACGCTGAAAAAGGTCTCGCTGGAGCTGGGCGGCAACAACGCGCTGATCGTGCTGGACGACGCCGACCTCGAGGTGGCCAGCTCCGCGGGCGCCTGGAGCGCGTTCCTGCACCAGGGCCAGATCTGCATGACCGCGGGCCGGCACATCGTGCTGGAGAGCGTGGCCGACGAGTACCTCGACCGGCTCGCGGGCCGCGCCGCGAACCTGCGGGTGGGCGACCCGCACCGGGACCAGGTCGCGCTCGGGCCGCTGATCAACGAGCGGCAGCTGCAGAACGTGGACCGGATCGTGTCCTCGACCGTGGAGGCCGGGGCCGAGGTCCGCGCGGGCGGGACCCACGACAAGCTGTTCTACGCGCCCACGGTGCTGAGCGGGGTGACCACGAAGATGCCCGCGTTCCGGGAGGAGATCTTCGGCCCGGTCGCCCCGGTGATCGTGGTCAAGGACGACGCCGAGGCGGTGGCGGTGGCCAACGACACCGAGTACGGGCTGGTGGCCGCGATCCAGACCGGTTCCGCCGAGCGCGGCCGCGCCGTGGCCGACCGGCTGACCACCGGCATCGTGCACGTGAACGACCAGACCCTGAACAACGACGCGTACGCGCCATTCGGCGGAACCGGGGCGTCGGGCAACGGCTCCCGGTTCGGGTCGCAGAGCAGCTGGGACGAGTTCACGCACTGGCAGTGGCTGACGGTGCGCGATAAGCCGCACGCATTTCCGTTCTAGAAAAAAAATCGGAGTGGCTCAGCCGCGGCCGATGTACGGCATGGTCGTGGCCATGATGGTCAGGAACTGCACGTTGGCGTCGAGTGGCAGCGCGGCCATGTAGAGCACGGCGTCGGCCACGTGCTGCGCGCCGAACGTGGGTTCGGGCGCCAGGCTGCCGTCGGCCTGGGGCACGCCGCCGCTCATGGCCTGGGTCATGTCGGTGGCCGCGTTGCCGATGTCGATCTGCCCGCAGGCGATGCCGAACCTGCGGCCGTCCAGGGAGATGGACTTGGTCAGGCCGGTGATCGCGTGCTTGGTGGCGGTGTAGCTGACGCTGCCGGGACGCGGGGTGTGCGCGGAGATCGAGCCGTTGTTGATGATCCGCCCGCCCTGCGGATCCTGGGCCTTCATCATCCGCACCGCGTGGTGGGCGCACAGGAACGAGCCGGTCAGGTTGGTGTCCACGGCCTGCTGCCACTGGGCAGGGGAGATCTCGTCCACCGCGCCGCCCGGGCCGAACTGGCCCGCGTTGTTGACCAGCAGGTCGACGCGGCCCCAGCGCTCGCCGACCGCGGCGAACAGCGCCGCGACCGCGTCGGGCCGGGTGACGTCGGTGGGCACGGCCAGCGCGGCGTCCGTGGGCCACGCGCCCGGCTCCACGGTGTCGCGCAGCGCCTGCTCGCGGCGGCCTGCGACCGCGACCTGCCAGCCGGCCCCGAGCAGGGTCCGGGCGATGAGGCGGCCCAGCCCCGAGCTGCCCCCGGTCACGACCGCCACGCCGGTGCCTGCCATCGCTGCCCTCCCTGTCGCCGGTGCCAACGTACACCGCACGCCCGCGGCGCCCGCCGTGCGTCATGCTGAGGCTATGGCGACTCAGGACGACGCCGCCGCCACCGCCGCCCAGAACTCGCGGGGGCCGTCGTCCGGGCCGGTCATCTCCCGCTGGGTCAGCAGGACGCCCACGGTGCCGGTGGCCGGGTTGGCCCAGGCGCTGGTTCCGCTGCCGCCGTCCCAGCCCCAGCGGCCCGGTGCCATCCCGGGCCCGGCCGCGGCCAGGTTCACCCCGGTGCCCAGGCCCCAGGACCCGCCGGGGCCGACGATGGGCTCGGCCTGCTCGCGCTGCGGGCC
>Ga0335078_10002309_pt1 | contig 28937 bp, 26 predicted proteins | sample Lox_Sample_32_FD_206711 | JGI IMG/M metagenome (GOLD analysis project Ga0335078, IMG submission 206711) | Soil microbial communities from Loxahatchee National Wildlife Refuge, Florida, United States - Lox_Sample_3.2 | ecosystem: Environmental > Terrestrial > Soil > Wetlands | place: USA...
CCGGGCGGCTGGAGGAACAGCTCGGCCTGGTCGCCCGGCTCAACGCGGAGCTGGCCCCGTTCCGCATCCTCACCGGCATCGAGGTGGACATCCTCGACGACGGTTCCCTGGACCAGGCCGATGAGCTACTCGGGCGGCTGGACGTCGTGGTGGCGAGCGTGCATTCCCAGCTGCGGATGCCCGCCGGGCCGATGACCGACCGCATGGTCGCCGCCGTGTCCAGCCCGCACGTCGACGTCCTGGGGCACTGCACCGGCCGGATGCTCGTCGCGCGGGAGGGGCGCGGCGGGCGCGGCCGGCCCGAATCGGCGTTCGACCCCGAGCGGGTCTTCGCCGCCTGCCGCGACCATGGCGTCGCGGTGGAGATCAACTGCAGGCCCGAGCGCCAGGACCCGCCCGGCCGGCTGCTGCGCCTGGCCGCCGACGCCGGCTGCCTGTTCGCCATCGACAGCGACGCCCATGCCCCGGGCCAGCTCGACTGGCTGGACAGCGGCTGCGCCCGCGCCGAGGGCATGGGCATCCCGGCCGGCCGCGTCATCAACACCCGCGGCGCCGACGAGCTCACCGCGCCGCGCTGACCACGGGCGCCGGCGCGCCCGCGCCTCCGTGCCCGCGCCGGCGTGCCCCGCTCAGCCGGCGGCCATGACGGCGGCGGCCCGGGCGTAGGCGCCGAGCACGAGATCCCAGAAGCCCTCGACGTCGAGGGTCAGCGCCACCAGCGCGTTTGGCTGGCCATCGGCGGCCGCGAAGTCGGTCACGGTCATGCCCGAGGTCCACCGGCCCTGCGTCTCCACCTCGACCCGGGCCGGCTCGCAGCCGAACAGCCCGGGGGCGGCGACCAGCGCCAGCGCGCATACGTCGTGCACCGGCTGCCCGTCCCCGGCAGTGCTGCGGTAGCCGCCGAGCCCCGGCAGCAGCAGGTCGCCCGCCAGCCGGCCCAGCGCGCGCAGCCGGTCCTGGACCCCGGGAGTGGCGCGGGCCTGCAGGGTCACGTCGAGCCCGGCCATGGTCACCCGCCAGCCGGCGCCGAACACGATCGCCGCGGCCTCGGGGTCGGCCGCGATGTTGAACTCGGCCGCCGGGCTGACGTTGCCCCGGCCCGCCGACCCGCCCATGATGACGAAGTCCGCGACCTGCGTGACCAGCGCCGGATAGCGGCGGACCGCCAGGGCGACGTTGGTCAGCGGGCCGGTGGCGACCAGCGTCACCTCGCCCGGCGCGGCGGCCACCCGCTCGATCAGGAAGTCCACCGCGTGGGCGTCGGCCGGCCCGCCCCGGGGCGCGGGCAGCCGGGCGTCGCCGAGCCCGCCCGCGCCGTGCACCTGGCGGGCGTCCTCCCACACCGGGCGCAGCAGCGGGCCCGGGCTGCCCGCGGCGACCGGCACGTCGCCGCGGCCGAGAAACTCCAGCACCGACAGCGCGTTGGCAGTCGTCAGGTCCAGGCCGACGTTGCCCGCGACCGTGGTGACGCCGCACAGGTCGAGGCCGGGGTGGCCGAGGCCGAAGGCGATGGCGAACGCGTCGTCGATACCGGGGTCGCAGTCAAGGATGACCTTGCGGGGGGTGAAGTCTGCTGACATGTCTTCGACCGTACGCTCAGCGGGCCGCCGCGCGGTGGCTCCGGCCCCGGCTTTCGCGCGCGCCCCGGGCACCGGGGCGGCCGGGCGCCCCGGGAGATCAGCCGGTGGCGTGCAGCCAGCGGACCGGCGCCCCGTCGGCGGCACAGCGGAACGGCTCCAGCTCGCTGTCCCAGGGCTCGCCGAGCAGCCGGGAAAGCTCCTCTTCCAGCGAGCGCGCCCTGTCCCGGCCGTCGGCCTGCGGGCCGGCCAGCCGCGCGATGCCCGCGGGGGCGGCGGCCGCCACGGTCATCGCCTGCCGGAGCCGGCCCTCCGGCACCAGGATGTCGCCGTTGGCCATCGTCACGGCCGAGAACACGCCGAGCGCCGGCGTGTAGCTGAACCGCATCGCGTCGCAGCCGGGGCTGGCCTCCTCGGTGGCCTCGAAGCGCAGCCGGTTCCACCCGGCCAGCGCCGAGGTGATCCCGCCCGCCATGCCGGCCCGGCCCTGCCACTCCAGTTCGGCCCGCAGCATGCCCGGCGCCGCGGGCTGGCTGACCCAGGGCATGGTGACGGGTACACCGAGAACCCCGGCGACCGCCCACTCCACATGGGGACTGAGCGCCGGGGGCGCGGAATGTACGTGCAGAACGCCGCGAACGGTCACCCTGGCCTCCCTGCGTATGGACGAGGTGCGTCTTCCCCAACGACCTCGGCCCCGCCGCAGTACGGCTGCCCGGGCTTCGCGACACGCTGCCGCTAGCACTCCTTATCGGATTGTGCCTCACCAGCACGGGCCGGCGCCAGCACTTACCGCGTGTCGCCCGGCCATGGTGTAGTTGACGGGTGAACGCCAGGACGGGCAAACCGGGAACCGCGGCCGCATCCGGGCACCTCACCGCGCGGGACATCGCCGCCCTGCTGTTCGTGGCCGAGATGTACGCCGTGCAGCTCGACCAGCTCGCGGTCGTCCTCGGCGTGACCGAGCACCGGGCCCGTGCGGTCGCCGCGGGCTGGCGCCGTGCCGGGTACGCCGGGTCGGCCCGGATCGGCCCCGGCCGGCCCTGGGTGTGGCTGACCCGGGCCGGGCTCGCCGCCTGCGGGCTCCGGTACACCGCCGCCTCGCCCGCGTTATCGCGGCTGGCGCATCTGCGCGCGGTCACCTCGGTCCGGCTGGCCCTCGAGGCGACCACCGGGTACGCGGCGGCCGGGGCGTTCTGGCGGCCGGAGCGCCGGCTGCGCGCCAAGGCCGGCGGCCGGGTCGGTTTACGCGAGCACATCCCGGATGCCGAGGTGCACTGGCCGGACGGCGCCGCGGTGGCGTTCGCCGGTGAGTGCTGGGCGATCGAGGCCGAGCTGACCCGTAAGACGGTGGCCAGGACCGCCGCGATCATGCACGAGATCCTGACCAGGACCGGGGACTACGGCTGCCCGGCCGGCCAGGCCCGGGTGCCGGGCCTGGCCGCCCGCCATGCCCGGGTGGTATACCTCTGCTCCCCCGCCGCCCTGCCCACGGTGGCCCGGGCCAGGGCGGCTCTGGGCGGGGCGGCCGGCCGGGTGGAGATCCGCGGCCTGCCGCCCGGGACGGACATGACCGGGCGGCCGGCCGCGCCCGCGGCCGGGCCGGCCGCCTTGCGCGCCGCGGGGCCGGCCCGGTGATCCGGCGGTACCTGAGCCTGCTGGCGGTGCTGGCCGTGCTGCGCGCGGCGGGCAGGCTGGCCCGGGTGGCGGCGGTCGCGGTGCTGGTCGTGGCGGCGGCGCCCGTCTCGCTGGTGGCCGCGGTCGCGGTGACGGCGGCCTGGCGGGGCGGCTGGCCACCGCGCCGGCTGTACCGGGCCGCGCTGGCCTGCCTGCCGATGGTGGCGGTGTGGCTGATCGCGGTGGCTGCCACCACCCGGTCGGCCCGGCAGGCCGCCGCCGCGCCGTACCAGGCCTGGCTGGCCTCCTGGCACCAGGTGGCGGCCGGCTCGGTGGCGCTGGCCGCCGTGCTCATCGCCCCCGCCGCCATCCCGCTCGGCCTGGCCGTGGCCGGCGTGGCCTGGTCCCGGCGGATCTACACGATGGAGACCGGGACCGGCGGGCTCTTCCCCACCTCCCCTGCCGCATTCCGGGCACGGCAGTGGCGGCACCAGGTGCGCACGGCCCGCGCGCGGATCGCCGCGCCCGGCTCGGTGCCGCTGCTCTCCCGGCACGGGGACGTCGTGGCCGGCGCGGTCATCCGGGCGGACGGGCACCGCGCGGCCGGCGTCGCCACGGTTCCCTACCAGCGGCTGCGCTCCCATCAGGTGGTCATCGGCACCACCGGGACGGGCAAGACCACGCTGCTGCTGCGGCTGTGGGCCGGGTTCTGCGCCCGCGGGCTACAACTGCACGCGGCCGGCGCCGGGCGCCGCCCGCTGCTCGTCGTGCTGGACTGCAAGGGCGGCGCGGATTCGCGGCGCGTCGCGGACCGGGTGCGCCGGGTGCTGCGCGGCGCGGGGGCGCGGTCCACCGCCATCTGGCCGGATGAGGCCAGCCTGTCCCTGTGGGACCTGCCGCCGGACCGGCTGACCAGCACGCTGCTGGACATGATCGAGCACGGCACGGGGGCCGCCGCCTACTACGCCGACGTGATGGACGCGGTCGTGGCGCTGGCGGTGGGCGCGCCCGGCGGCCCGCCGGCCAGCGCGGCGGACTTCCTGGCCCGGCTCGACGCCGGCTGGCTCGGGCTGGCCTACGCCGCGCCCGGTCACGAGGACGAGGCCGCGCTGCTGCGGTCGGCCGGGAGGCAGGTCACCGACATCGCGCTGCGGTTCCGCACGCTGCTGCGACGGCTGGGGCCGGGCCTGGACGGCCCGGGCGGCTACGCCGACGCCGACGTCTGGTACTGCATCCTGGAGGGGACCGCCGACGTCGCGGTGGCCGAGGCACAGGCGCGGGCCCTGGTTGACCTGCTCGCCTGGCACGCCACCCACGGCCCGGGGGCCGACCGGGAAATCCTGCTGGCGGTGGACGAGTTCAGCGCGGTCTCCCGGCGCCTGCCGATCTGGCAGCTGTACGAACGGGCCCGGTCGCTCGGCCTGGCGGTGCAGGTGTCGGCCCAGTCCTGGCAGGGCCTGGCCCCCGACGACGACGACCGGTACCGGCTGGCCGCCACCGCGGACGGGGGCATCTGGCTGCTGCGTACCCCGCACCCCGAACCTGTCACCGCGCTGGCCGGGGACCAGCCCGCCCTGGACACCAGCCGCCGCCTGCTCGGCGTGCCCCGGTGGGGACGGGAGGGCTCCTCCCGGGTCCGGGAGGCGCCGGTGGCCGACCCCGCGCTGATCCGCGCCCTCGACGTCGGCCAGGCCGCCTACATCTACCGCGGCGGGGTGACGTTCGTGCAGGTCAAACGGCTGGTGGCGGGGCCGGCCGCGCTGGCCGTGGTGCCCGCCCGGGCCGCTGCGCCGGCTCCGGGCGCGGTGGCTCCCGGCGCGGCGGACGGGCCGGCCGGACGCGCCACAGCGGCGCCCGCCGCTCCGGTGCCGACGGCCCCCCGTCCTGCACCCCTGGCGGACGTGACGGCGCTGCTCGACGAGGCGTTCGGCACCGAACCGCACTAAGCACGGGCCGCCTGATGAGCACGCGGACATCCTCCGGGAGCAGCTCGACGGCTCTACCGGACGCTGAGCCGACGAGGCGGCAAGCCAGCTGACCCCGTGCTGCCCGCGGGTTCCCGCCCGCGATCCTGCCGGGATCGCGGCGCCCGGGCCGGCAGGACGTACACCACACCCGCCGAAACCGGGCACAGGACCGCCCGGACTCGGCATCATAGGGACTGGCCGGAGGCCAGGGAGGACGAGCATGGAGTCGCAGCCGGCGCTGGAGCCACTTCGCCGGTGGGATCCGGAGCGGATCGGCCCGTACTTGTTACTGGGCCGCCTCGGCGCGGGGGCCATGGGCCAGGTGTTCCTGGGCCGGTCCACCGCCGGGCGGCTCGTCGCCGTCAAGACGATCAAGATCGAGTTTGCCGAGGAAGCCGGTTTCCGCGCCCGGTTCGCCCACGAGGTGGCCGCGGCCCGCCGGGTCAGCGGGGTGTTCACCGCCGCCGTCGTGGCCGCCGACGCCGACGCCGACGTGCCGTGGCTGGCCACCGCCTACGTGCCCGCGCCGTCGCTGGCCGACCTGGTCCGCACCTGCGGGCCGCTGCCGGTGCCCGCGACCAGGTGGCTCGCCGCCGGGTGCGCGGAGGCGCTGGAGTCGATCCACACCGCGGGGCTGGTGCACCGCGACCTGAAGCCGTCCAACGTGCTGGTCTCGCCGGACGGCCCCCGGGTGATCGACTTCGGGGTGGCCAGGGCGGCCGAGCGGATCCAGCTCACCGTGACGCACGGCGCGGTCGGCACGCCCGCGTACATGGCCCCCGAGCAGGCGCGCGACACCCGCCAGGCGTCGGCGGCCAGCGACGTCTTCGCCCTCGGTGCGACCCTCCTGTTCGCGGCGACCGGGCACGCTCCCTACCAGGGCGAGACGGTGATGGACGTGCTGGTGCGGCTGGCGACCGAGCCGCCCGACCTGTCCGGCCTGCCCGCGGAGCTGACCGACCTGGTCACCGCCTGCCTGGAGCGCAGCCCCCGGAAGCGCCCCACCTCGGCGGCCCTGCTCGGCCGGCTCGGGCCGTTCGTGGCCGGGCCCGCGGCGCAGAACGGGCACCACGCCTACCTGACCGCCCCGGCCATGATGCTGATCGGCGAGTACCAGCACGGCCCGCCGTTCGCAACGCGGGCTCCGGCCGGCGATGCGGCCGGCGATGCCACCGAGGGCGGCACCGGGGGCGGGAACGCCGAGGATGCCACGTTCGGGTCACGTACCGCCCTGTCGGCGCCGCGCGGTCCGCTGCGCCGCCGCTGGCTGCCCCGCAGGCGCGCGGGCGCGAGCCGGCCCGCTGCCGCGCCACGTTCCCCCGCCGGGCCGGCCCGCCGCAGGCGGCGCACCTCGGTGCTCGGCCTGGCCGGGCGGGCCGGCGTGGCCGCGGCCCTGGTGGCGGCCGGCGCGCTGATCGCGGTGGCGCTGGAGGGCGGGCCGGGCAAGCCGTCCCCGTCCGCCTCACCGAACCCCGGAGCGCTCCTGGTCCCCCCGCCGACCGGGCCGCCGCCCAGTTCGCTCCCCCCGCTGTCCGGCACCCACCCGGGGATCGAGCTGCTCCAGCCGATCGGCGACGGGATCACCGGCTTCGTGGTACACGGCGCCGGCTGGCCGCCGCGGAGCATGGTCACCCTGACGCTGGCCGGCCGGGGCACCGCACACGTGCGGGTGCAGGCCGACGGCGCGGGAGCCTTCAACTACACGATCGACCAGGGGCATGTGTTCTACCCCGGGGCGATTCCGGTGGGCAGCCACGAGGTGGTGGTCACCGGCGCCGGGGGGCGCCGGCTGACCGCGACCTTCGACGTTCAGCCGATGCCGCCGGTTACTCCCTCCCCCGCGCCCTGACCGGCGCGGCGGCGGGTCCGCCGGCTCAGCCGTCCCGGGACCACCACAGGTCCTCCTGGCGCGAGCACCAGGCCGGGTCGTTCAGCCGGCCCAGGTCCGCGGCGGTGATGATGCCGTGCTCGATGAGCAGCCGCACGACCACCTCGTCGGAGAGCCGCACTTCGGGGCCCACCAGGCCCCGGTCGGCGATCTTGTGGCGGAGCACCTTGACGTGCTCGGCCACCCGGGCGGACAACCGGTCACGGAACGCCTGGTCGGTGTCGAACCGCTCCAGTTCGTGGTAGGCGCCGGTGACCTGGAGGGCGTCCCGGGCGATCTCCGGGGTCCGTGGCAGCGGGGTGACCGCGCCGGGGTCGAGCAGCCACGGCCGGCACCACATCAGCGCGACCAGGAACAGCTTGGTCATCGGGTCCAGGTAGAGCGGCAGCAGCGTCGCCTCGTCGTCGGCCCGGGACCGCGCGCCGTCGGCCCCCAGGCCCCAGCGCTCGGCGCCGCCGGAGACGATGACGGCCAGCGGGCGCCCCTCGTCCAGCATGGCCCGTGAGCCGACGAGGACCGTCCCGGCCCGCACGAACCAGCCGCCCGAGGGCTCGTCGCGCTCGTCCATCCGGGGCAGCCGGATCCGGTAGCCGTCGCCCTCGGTGTAGAGCGCGTGCGTGTGGCTGATGTTGGCGATCCAGGCGCCCGACGCCACCGCGCTGATCACCCCGGCCCGCCGCGACAGCCCCCGGCCGGCCGCGATCGTCAGGTCGGCGTCCGGTCCCCGCCCGAACACCAGCCTGGTTCCCTCGGGGATCCCCACCACCAGCCCCGACGGCGTGGTGACACGCGCGGCGACCGAAGTGACGGGCTGGGACGCCATTGCCTTCCCTGGGTCCATGGATATGGGTGCGGTAGCGCAAGTCTAGGTCTGGCCGCCATGGCGGGCGGATCCCGGAATCCGGGGATGGCCGCGCGCGGCCGCGGACGGTTGGCTGGGGGGAAGCCTGGGGCGAGGCACAGACACGGCCCGTGGGGGGCTGCCGGTCACGCGGGAGACGGGTCCGGGTCGGGCCGCAGGTCGCGGCGCGGGCGAGGAGCGCGCACGGGGGTTCGCTCCCGGCGCGCTCCTCGGGGGGGACCTTTGCGGGCCGATCTCCGTGCCTCGCTCCGGGCCCGGCCCGCCGTCGCCACCGGCAGGCCCGGCGCGGGCGGCCCGGCCGGAGGTGTCCGTACACTCGGCAGCAACCACGCACCGGCGCGGGCCGGGGCGGGAGTGCGGGCAGGGAACAGGATGAGGCCAGCGCGGCAGGCGGACCCCTTCGCGCAGTTAGGCCTGCCGGCCCGGCCCGGCCTTACCGACGACGACGTCCGGTCCGCGTGGCGCCGGGTCGCCACCGCCACGCACCCCGACCGGGCCGACGGCGGGGACGCCGCCCGGTTCGCGGCCGCCGCTGCCGCCTACACCGCGCTGCGCACGCCCTTCGACCGTGCCGAGGCACTGGCCGACCTCGGCCGCCCGCCGGCCGGGCGCCGCGGGCAGGCGGCCGGCGCGGGCCGTCGCGCCGGGCGGCCGGCCGCCGATGGGGAGAAGCGGCGATGGCGGCCGGCCGCCGGTCCGGTGACCCGCCGGTGGTGGCTGCGCGTGCGGCACGGGCGGCCGGTGAGGCTTGCCCTGCGGGCCGTCGCCGCCGCAGCGGTGAGCCTGGGCGCGGTGCTGGTCGCCGGCCCGCGCCCGGCCACCTTCGCCCTCATCACCGGCGCGCTGACCTGGCTCGCGCTGACCGCCCGCCACAACCTGGCCCCGCCGGGCTGACCGCACGGCGCGGCCGGCCGGTCAGGGGGTCAGCGGGAAGTGGATGCCGAAATGCTGCGTCAGCGCCTGCTCCAGCGATCCCGAGGCCGACCATGACCGCGCCGGGCCGAGCCCGGTGACCGTCCGGCAGCCCGACAGCTGGATCTCGGCCGGGGGGAAGTCCCGGCGCTGGGCGGCGAAGAACAGCCGGTAGCTGCCGCCGATCATGTTGGGGCACATCATCGGGCTGCCCGGCACCGCCGGCAGGGCGCACAGCAGCATGGCCATCCGCCGGACGGTCGCGGCGTCCTTGAGGGTGGCGCCGGCCGGGAGCGCCTCGCGCAGGTGCGCGCTCAGCGGCCGGCTGGACAACACGTACGTCATCCTGGTCAGTTCCGGGATCGCCCGGCACAGTGCAACGTGGCGCGACGCGGCGGGGATCATCACCCCGCCCGGGTTCACCCCGGTCGGGGTTGGCGTGGCCGCCGGGCCTGCCGCGGGCGTGCCGCCGCCTCCGGCCGTGCCTGCCCCGGCCACGGTGCTGCCGCAGGCGGCGATGCCGAGGATGAGAGTGGCGGCGGCACCGCCCAGCATGGCGCGCCAGGCCGGTCCTCCTGGCCTGCGTAGCGTTCTCATCGCGACTCCCTTCGGTGCCACGGCCCGGGGCGGGGGCGTGACCCGCCCCGGCGGCCGAGCCGCGGGGCCGGCCTCGCCGCCCCGGGCCAGCCCCGCGGTTCTCGGGGCGGGCCGGCCCTGCCCGACCGTGCCCGCCGTGCGGGTGTTGGCGCGGGCCGGCTTGGCTGCCCCAAGCCCGCCCGCACTCACTTCGACGCCCGCCGGCCCGATCCGGTTCCATGGCGGCACGCGGATCGCCGTCCCAGCGGCGGCGCCGCGGGCGGCTATCCCGGCGACGGCGGGCGGAATGCCTCGGCCATGATTATCCCGGCGGCGACCGCCGCGTTCAGGCTCTCCAGGCCGGGCCGCCCGCCCGGGATTCGCACCAGCTCGTCACAGTGCAGCTTGGTGCGGTACCGCATGCCCTCGCCCTCGGCCCCGATGATCAGCGCGGACTTGGCGCTGAAACTGGTCTCGTAGAGGGTCCTGGCGCCGCGCTCGTCGAAGCCGTAGACCCAAAAGCCCCGCTGCTGCAGCAGCTCGATGGCCCGGGCCAGGTTCGTCACGCGGAACAGCCGTACCAGCTCGGTGCCGCCCACGGCGATCCGCCGGACGGTGGCGTCGATGTCCACGGCACGCTTCTTCAGCCAGACAATGCCATCCGCGCCATAGAACGCGGCCGTCCTGATGATCGTCCCGAAGTTCTGCGGATTGGACAGCTGGTCGAGCACGAGCACGACCCTGGCGTCGTCCAGCAGGTCGAAGTCGTACTCGGACAGCACGCGGAGCGGGTCGGTGATGACGAAGATCCCTTGATGCTTGTCGTCCTCGGTGAGCCCGCCGAGCCGCAGGAACTCCCCCGTGCGCATCAGCTCCGGCTCGATCCCGGCGGCCCCGGCGAGGTCGATGAATTCCTGCAGGTAACGGGCGGCGCCCTCGCGGAGGGCGAGGCGGCGGATCGCCTGCGGCCGGGCGGCGAAGACGGCGCGGACCGAGTGCTTGCCGTAGCTGACCTCGCCGCCGGCCCCCGGGCCGGCCGGCCCGGCGTGCCCGGCGCGGTGGTGCGCGGCCGGCGGCCCCGCCGGCGTGCGGGCCGTCCGGCCGTGCCGCCGGGCGCCCGTCGCCGCGGGGCGCCGGTCCGGGCGTCCCGCCCGGCCGGCCGCGGGGCGGTCAGCCACCTGCGGCGGGACCCGATGACCGTTGCACCGTGTCAGCATACAAGTCACCCCCCGCGGGCCCGGCCTGCCGCCGCCCCTGCCACCAGCGGCGCATCACCCGCGGAGACGGCTGCCACCGGCCACCTGGTACTGTGATCCAGCCCGCGGCCTCGCAGCGGTGACCGGCCCATGGTGTGCCGTCCCCGGCCGGCTGGCCAGCGCTGGCGCAGCGGGCATCCGGCCGTCAGGACCCCCGCTCCGCACGGACAACCCTGGGTAAGCGCAATTGTTGAGGTAATAGAATGGCGACTTCAAACGACCTGAAGAACGGCATGGTCCTGAGCATCGATGGCCAGCTGTGGAGCGTCGTTAAGTTTCAGCATGTTAACCCGGGTAAAGGCGCCGCCTTCGTTCGCACCAGCCTGAAGAACGTGCTCACCGGCCGGGTGGTCGACCGCACGTTCAACGCGGGCGTCAGGGTGGAGACCGCGAGCGTGGACCGCCGCCAGATGCAGTACCTCTACCGTGAGGGCGATCAGTTCGTTTTCATGGACACCGAGACGTTCGAGCAGGTGCCCGTCCCGGAGGACACGGTGGGCAGCGCGCTGAACTTCCTGCTGGAGTCCGGCCTGGCCACCGTCGCGATGCATGACGGCACCCCGCTCTACATCGAGCTGCCGCCGTCGGTTCCGATCGAGATCTCCTACACCGAGCCGGGCTTGCAGGGCGACCGGTCGTCGGGCGGCACCAAGCCGGCCACGCTGTCGACGGGGTACTCGATCCAGGTGCCGCTGTTCGTGAAGACCGGCGACCTGGTCAACGTCGACACCCGCAGCGGCGAGTACCTCAGCCGGGCCAGCTGAGGCCGCCCCGGGGAGCGGCGGTCAGCCCGGGCCCGGGCCGGTGGCCACCGGGCGGCGCGGGTCGGCGACCCAGTTCGACCAGGAGCCCACGTACAGCGAGGCCGGGATGCCGGCCAGTTCGAGCGCGAGAACCTCGTGCGCGGCGGTGACCCCGGAGCCGCAGTAGGTGCCCACGAGCCCGGCTTCGGCCAGGCCCGCGCCCAGCGCCGCGAACCGCGCGCGCAGGCCCGCGGCCGGCAGGAACCGGCCGTCCGGGGCGACGTTCGCCGTCGTGGGCGCGCTCAGCGCCCCCGGGATGTGCCCCGCGACCGGGTCGACCGGCTCGATCTCGCCCCGGTAGCGCTCCCGCGCGCGGGCGTCGAGCAGCGCGCCGCGCCGGGCCAGGCTGGCCGCGGCCTCGGCGTCGAGCAGCGGCATGTGCCCGGCCCGGGCGGTGAAGTCCCCGCCTCCCGGCGGGTCGCCGTCCCCGGTAGCCACCTGCCCGCCCGCGGCGGCCCAGGCACGGAACCCGCCGTCGAGGATGCGGCAGTCGGGGTGCCCGAAGTACCGCAGCAGCCACCAGGCCCGCGCCGCGACGGTGGCGTCCGCCTCGTCGTAGACGACCACCGTGGCCCCGCCGCTGACGCCCGCACGGCGCATCGCGGCCTGGAACTCCCCGGTCCCCGGCAGCGGGTGACGGCCCGCCGGGCCGGGCGGGCCGGCCAGGTCACAGTCGAGATCGAGGAACACCGCCCGCGGCAGGTGCCCGGTCCGGTAGGAGTCGACGCCGGGCGGCCCGCCCAGGCGCCACCGCACGTCGAGGAGCACCGGCGGGGCCGGCCCGGCCAGCGCCCGCGCGAGCGCCCGCACGTCGGTCAGCGGGCCGCCCCCGCCCTCTGGCCGCTCCATGCCAGCCACCTCTCCGTCCCATTTGCCGGTGATGCCGCTATCACGGCCCTGTGTCATATTGACGGTTACCACACCGGATTCGTCCTGTGGGTAAGTCCGGAGATTCTGTGGACAGGACGGCGCATACTCTTGCGACTCCCCGGATGATGCTGTGGATAACCGGCGGGGCCCGCGGTGGGCGCCGTGACGGTCACGCCGCGGGCAGGCGCAGCAGGGGCACGAGCTGGTCGGCGGAGGTGAGTGAGCCGTGCATGCCGACCAGCGAGGACTCCAGCGGCTCGGCCCTGGTGGCGACGATCGCGAACGGCCCGACAGGAGCGGCGACCACGTCGCCGATCCGGGTGGCCAGCGCGTCCGGCACCGGGCCGAACCAGCCCGCGGCGATCGCTTCGTTCCTGGGCAGCACCCAGGCCCGGTCGCCGATGACCTCGGCCCACGCGGCCGCGACGTCGGCGGCGGCGCCCGGCCTGGCGTACACGTGCCGGGCCCGCGGCTCGCCGCCGAGCAGCGCCACGCCGTCACGCAGCGCGGGCAGCGCATCCACGTCGATCCGGTCCTCCGGGCCCACGTCGACCATGCCGTGGTCGGCGGTGACGTACAGCGGGGTGGCCGCGGGCAGCACGGCGGCAAGCTGCTCGGCCAGCTTGTCCACGTGGCCGAGGTGGAACCGCCAGGCATCGGAGGTAGCCCCGAAGGTGTGCCCGGTGCCGTCAAGCTGGCCGTGATAGACGGTGACCAGGGCGCGGTCCGATTCCCGCAGCGCGTCCGCCGCCTGGGCCACCAGGGCGCCGAAGCTGTTCGCCGACCGGTACTCGGTGCCGCGCATGACCGCCACCGACAGGCCGGTCCGTTCCAGCGCGGATGCCGCCACCCGGTAGGTGCGCACGCCTGCCCGGGCGGCGCGTTCATAGACCGTGCTCCCCGGCTGCCAGGCCAGCGGGTCGACGGAGTTATCCCAGCGCAGGCCGTTCAGCAGCTTGTTCTGGCCGGGTACGGCGACCTGATAGCCGAGCATGCCGTGCTGGCCCGGCGGGCGGCCGGTGCCCAGCGAGCTAAGGCTGGTGACCGTGGTCGCGGGGAAGCCCGCGGTCAGCGGGGCGCCGTTCACCGCGAGCTCGGACAGGAAGGGTGCGCTGGCCGGCTGGTCCCGCAGCAGTTCCCAGCCCAGCCCGTCCACCACCAGCAGACAGGCGCGGGCGGTGAGGCGCAGGCCGAGCGGGTTGGCCTCCCCGGGAACCCCCAGCGAGGCGAGCAGGGACGACGCCAGATCCGACAGCGTGCTCTCGCCGTAGCGCGGCAGGACCGGGACTACGGCAGGCTCAGCTCGCATCCGGCCCCCCGTCAGTGATGCGGTCGCGCTGTCGCCTCGGCCAGGGCGGCCGAGAAGTCCAGCACCTGGCGGACCGCATCCTCGCCATCGGCGGCCTCGCTGACCCGCAGCGCCAGGTCGTCGGCGGTGATGGTGCCGCTGTACCCGTGGTCGGCCTCGCAGTTCTCGTCCACGCACTGGGCCGGCTCGAGTTCCACGTGCGACAGCACGTTCCAGCCGACGGTGAGGACCACCTCGCTGGGCATGGTGACCCCGGGCACGTAGGACGCCGGATCGGGCACCACACGGGTCAGTGCCACCGAGGAGATGCGGGAGAACCGGACCGCCTCGGTGGTCGTCTCGGCCTGCGGGCGCTCCCCCGGCTCCTCGGCCGGGTGCTCGTCGGTGTGCGAGTGCACCAGCCGCGTCGGGGTCAGCACCAGGACGGTCATGTGCCGCCGGACCTCCATGCCCGGGTCGAAGACCGCGTCGTGGTGCACGACGTAGGAGACGACGGCCTCAGAGCCGAGCGCGGAAGACACGGCATCGGCCACCAGCCCGGGGTAGTAGCCGCTCCGCTCGATCGCTGAACGCAGTCCGCTGGCCATGGCTCGGATTTCCCTCATGCCTCCATCCTGCACCGTCCGGAGCCCTGCGCTCGCACCCGCCGCGCAAAAGGCCGCTGGCTGCCGCTAGCGTGGCAGGTCCGGCTAGAGCGCCCCGGAATAGGCAGGTTCTCCCGCGCCGGGCGGCTCGGTCCCGGTGACGCGGAGCACCGGCTCGTCGCCGGGCTCGGGCAGGGCCATCGCGCCCGCGCCCGCCACGGGCCGGGGCCTGCGCGGTGACACGCTGCCAGCGCCGCCCCCGCGACCGCGGTAGACCAGCAGGCCGTTGACCGGGTCGGGCACCGCGTCCAGCGCCGCCTGGACCGCGGGCAGGCCATGGAAGGTCTCCCACTCGACATCGGTGCCGAACTCGACCTCGAGCACCACGCCCCACCTGTGCTCGTGCCACTCCCAGTTCGTCGCGCCGTGCGTCAGCGCGGCCTCGATCAGGGACTCGGCGTAGGTGTCCTGCCACCGCCGTGCGGAGAACTCGCCGTGGAACACTTCGATGGACCACCATTCGGCCATATCCCGACGGTACTACCTCCCTGTCTGCAGGGGTATGGCCCGATCCGCCAGGTTCTTGCCCGGCCCGGAGTCCCCGGCCGCCCTTGAGGCGAATGCGCCCGAACCCTTGCCAGCGGTTGACACTTTCCCCCTCTAAGCTCGGGGCACCACAGACGTTGGTTCCTCGCTCCGGGAGGTCATGTGCCCGCTGGCTTCCGCCGGGCTGGCGCCCTGGCGCTCGGCAGCGCTGCGCTGGCCGGGCTGCTGGCGGCCTGCACCGGGGCCCCGACCGTGACCGGGCCGGCCACGCCGCCGGGCGGGGCGGCCGCGCAGCGGCCGGCCGCTCACCTGACCGGCATCCACAAGATCCAGCACGTCATCATCGTGATGCAGGAGAACCGGTCGTTCGACGAGTACTTCGGCACCTATCCCGGCGTCACCGGGATCTCCATGAAGAACGGCGGGCCGGCCGCCTGCGTGCCCAGCCCCGGCGGCGGGTGCATCCGCCCCTACCACGACACCGCCGACCTCAACGGCGGCGGGCCGCACGGGGTGAAGAACGCGATCGCCGACATCAACGGCGGCAGGATGGACGGGTTCCTGCGGCAGCGCGCGCTGGCCGCCAGCACCTGCAAGTTCGCCCAGGACCCGCAGTGCGCACCGGGCAACGCGCGGGATGTGATGGGGTACCACACCGGCGCGGAGATCCCCAACTACTGGGCCTACGCGAAGAACTTCGTGCTCACCGACCACATGTTCGAGGCGGTGAAGTCCTGGTCGCTGCCCGCCCACCTGTACCTGGTGTCCGCCTGGTCTGCCAAGTGCAAGAACAAGAACCCGATGAGCTGCGTGAACAACATCGGCGGCCCGGACAAGGGGGCGCTGATCGGGCAGGCGGTGGACCAGGAGCTGACCGCCGGGATCACCTCGATCGACCTGGCCTGGACCGACATCACCTGGCTGCTGCACGCCCACCACGTGAGCTGGCGGTACTACGTGCAGCGGGGCGCGCAGCCGGACTGCGCCGACGACGCCGCGCTGTCCTGCTCCCCGGTCCAGCAGCGGGCCTCGACACCGGGGATCTGGAACCCGCTGCCGCTGTTCGAGGACGTGCAGCAGGATCACCAGGTGGGCAACGTCCAGGGGCTGAACTCCTACTTCGCGGCCGCCAGGGCCGGCACCCTGCCCTCGGTCACCTGGGTCACCCCGTCCCAGCTGGACAGCGAGCACCCGCCGAGCAGCGTCCACCAGGGCCAGGCCTACGTCACCGCGGTCATCAACGCCGCCATGAAGAGCCCCGACTGGAACTCCACCGCGATCTTCCTCTCCTGGGACGACTGGGGCGGCTTCTACGACGGCGTGGCCCCGCCGCGGGTGGACCGCAACGGCTACGGCCTGCGGGTGCCGGGGATCGTCATCTCCCCTTACGCCAAGAAGGGCGTCATCGACCACCAGACGCTCAGCAGCGACGCCTTCCTCAAGTTCATCGAGGATGACTTCCTCGCCGACGCCCGGCTCAATCCCAAGACCGACGGCCGCCCCGACCCCCGTCCCGATGTACGGGAGAACGCGCCGCAACTGGGCAACCTGGTCAGCGACTTCAACTTCAGCCAGCCGCCGCGCAAGCCGTTCCTGCTGCCCACCAACCCGCCGGCCGACTCGCCGTCGGTTCCGTCCTACTTCCGCGGCAAGCCGCCCTGCTACGGCTGCACCACCGTGCCGCCCTACTCCGCCGAGGCGCCCGCCGGGCAGCACGGGTAACGCGGCGGGTCACCGGCCCGTGCTCGCCAGCGCCGCCGCGATCCGCCGCGCGTAGTCCGCGGCCTCCGCATCGCTGGCGTACCGCTGCCGCGGCCAGAAGAACCCGCGCAGCCCGTCGCCCTTCGTCCGCGGCACCACGTGCACATGCAGGTGGGGCACGCTCTGGCTGACCACGTTGTTGAGCGCGACGAAGGTGCCCTGGGCGCCGAGCGCCGCCGGGATGGCCATGCTGATCAGGCGGACCCGCTCGAACAGCGGCCCGACCCCGGCAGCGGGAAGGTCGGCCAGCGTCTCGGCATGCTCGCGGGCCACCACCAGCACATGCCCCTTGAACACCGGCCGGGCATCGAGGAACGCCACCGCGACCTCGTCCGCCACGACGACATGGGCCGGTACCTCGCCGGACACGATCCGGCAGAACACGCAGTCAGCCACGCCTGCACCCTAGGCCCCCGGTGGCACCGTCGCCGCGAGCCGGCCACGAGGATGAGAGCGGCGTACCCGCAAGGATGACGCCCGGCGCGCCGCGCGCACCTACCCTGGAAGCCGTGGCTGCCCTGTATGCCTGGCTGCGCCGTCACCCGATGCTGGTGGACGGCATCCTGGCAGCCGCGCTGCTGTTCGGCGGCGTGGCCCCCGCCATCGCCATGGGCAGGGTCATCGGCATCCCGCTCGCTTTCGGGCTCGCGGTGCCCGTGGTGTTCCGTCGCAGGCACCCGGTGGCCGCGTTCGCCACGGCCGTGGCGGCGGGCGGCATCCAGGTGCTGCTGAACGTCCGGCCGGCCATCACCGACCTGGCCGTGCTGATCCTGCTCTACACCCTCGCCGCCTATGCGCCGCGGCGCATCTCCGTCTGGGGCCTGGCAGTGTGCCTGGTCGGCTCGGGGGTGGCGGTCGTCCGGTGGACCAGCCTGGTCCAGCGCAGCCTGCTGAGCTGGCTGATGATCGGGGCGGTCCTGTTCGCCGGGCCCGCGCTGCTGGCCTGGGTGCTGGGCGACTCGATGCGGTACCGGCGGGCCTACTACGCCAGCCTGGAGGACCGCGCCGCCCGGCTGGAGCGGGAGCGCGACGCCCAGGCGCGGATCGCCGCGGTGGCGGAGCGGGCCAGGATAGCCCGCGAGCTGCACGACGTGATCGCCCACAATGTCAGCGTCATGGTGGTGCAGGCCGACGGCGCCTCGTACGCGATCGGCACCGACCCGGCCAGGGCGAAGGAGGCGCTGGCCGCCATCTCCGCCACGGGCCGGCAGGCGCTGGCCGAGATGCGCCGCCTGCTCGGCGTCCTGCGCCGCGAGGAGGACGGCGGCACCGAGCGCGCGCCGCAGCCGGGCATCGGCGAACTGGGCGAGCTGCTGGACCAGGCCCGCGCGGCCGGCCTGCCGGTGTCGTTCGCCGTCGAGGGCGAGCCGCGGCCACTGCCCGACGGCACCGCCCTGGCCGCGTACCGCATCGTGCAGGAATCGCTCACCAACACGCGCAAGCACGCCGGCCCGGTGGCGTCGGCGTCGGTCTCGCTCCGCTATCTCGGCGACACCCTGATGCTCACGATCAGCGACGACGGCCTGGGCGGGCCGGGTGGCGGGGCCATGGCCGGCGCGGCCGGGCACGGCCTGACCGGCATGCGCGAGCGGGTGGCGATGTACGGCGGCAGCGTGGCCGCCGGCCCCAGGGATGGTGGCGGCTTCGAGGTGGTCGCCACGCTGCCGCTGGCGCCGGCCCGGGCGGGCGCCGCATGAGCATCCGCATCCTGCTCGTGGACGACCAGGAACTCGTGCGGGCCGGTTTCCGCATGGTGCTCGACGCCCAGGACGACATGTCGGTCGTCGGCGAGGCCGGGGACGGGGCGGCCGCGCTGGCGCTGCTGCGCACGGTGCCCGCCGACGTGGCGGTGATGGACGTGCGGATGCCCCGGCTCGACGGGATCGAAGCCACGCGGCGGATCTGCCAGGCCGGCGAGCGGCCGCGGGTGCTCATGCTGACCACGTTCGACCTGGACGAGTACGCCTACGCGGCGCTCAAGGCGGGTGCCAGCGGGTTCCTGCTCAAGGACGTGCCGCCCGAGGAGCTGCTGTTCGGGATCCGGGCGGTGGACTCCGGCGACGCGGTGGTGGCGCCGTCCACCACCCGCCGCCTGATCGACCGCTTCGCGCCGCTGTTCCCGGCCGGTGACGGGCCGCCCCCGCCGGACCTGGCCTGCCTGACCACCCGCGAGCGCGAGGTGCTCGCGCACGTGGCACAGGGTCTGTCCAACGCCGAGATCGCCGGGCGGCTGTTCGTCTCCGAGGCCACGGTGAAGACACACGTCGGCCGGGTGCTGGCCAAGCTGGGCCTGCGGGACCGGGTGCAGGCCGTGGTCTTCGCCTACGAGACCGGGCTGGTCCGGGCGCGCAGCGGCGGCTGACCCGCCGCGGCGCCGGGCGCCCCGGCGGCAGCGTCACCGTCGCCGCCGGCCCGACCGCGGGCACCGCGGTCACCGGCGGCCGGCCGTGGCGCGGCGCAGCGACCAGCCGAGCGCGGCGTACGCGCAGGCCGGCAGCAGCCACCAGATGTTCAGCCCGGCCAGGTGGACCAGCACGCCGGTCACGATCAGCGCCGCCGCGATCACCGCGGCGCCACGCCAGTCGTCGCCGACGATGAAGTCGTACCAGAACGCCCCGAACGAGCGCAGCCACCTGCTCACCGGGGGCCCTCCCCCGCCGCGGGCACCATGGCCGGCCGGGCCAGGGCCGCCGCCCGGGCCCGGCGCAGCAGGCCCGCGTAGCCGAGGCCCGCCAGGGCGGTCAGCGGAACGATCACCAGCAGCGCCGCATCGTTGCCCGGCCAGGACACCCCCGCCCCCTCGCCGCCCCAGAACACCCCGAACGAGGTCAGCATGACGCCGACGGAGAACTTCATCGCGTTCTCCGGGACGCGTGCCAGCGGGGCCCGGGCCGCGACCCCGATGGCCGCGACCACCACCACGGCCGCCACCGCGCCCAGCGCGGCGAGGCCGAGGCTGCCCTGGTTGTCGCCGAACGTGATGGCGATGAAGACCACCTCGAGGCCCTCGAGCAGCACGCCCTTGAACGACAGCGTGAACGCGTACCAGTCACGGACGCCACGCCGCCCGCCTGCCGTGGCCTCGGCGGCGGCGGCCACCTGGCCGGCGTAGATGGCCGCCTCGTCGTGCGGGTCCTTGTAGCCCGACGCGCGCAGGATGGCCTTGCGCAGCCACTGCAGGCCGAACACGGCCAGCAGCGCGCCGACGACCAGGCGCAGGCCGGTGAGCGGGACCAGGGCCAGGGCGGGCCCGACGACCCCCACCACCACGGCCAGCACCGCCAGGGCGGCGGCCATGCCCTGGAAGGTGGACCGCCACTCCCGGGTCAGGCCCGCGGCGAGCACGATGGTGAGCGCCTCCACGGCCTCGACCGCGCAGGCGACGAAGACGGTCAGCACGAGGGCCAGGGAACTCACGCGGCCGCCAGCTTGGCCAGGGGCACCGCGCCCCGGCGGGCTTCTGGGAGAATGTGGCTGTGCCTGAGGTTGATCAGCCAGCTACCGGGAGCTGGCTGCTGCTCATCTACCGGGTGCCGCCCGAGCCGAGCAGGCTCCGCTCGGCGGTGTGGCGGAGGCTGAAGAGCCTGGGTGCCATCTACCTGCAGAACTCCGCCGCCGCCCTGCCGGCCGGCGTGGGCGCCGAGCGCGCGCTGCGCAAGCTGCGCAGCGAGATCCTCGACATGGGCGGCACAGCGGTGCTGCTGTCCTGCTCGGTCCTGGCCGGCGCGCAGGGCGTGCTCGCGGCGTTCCAGGCCGCCAGGGACGACGAGTACGAAGAGATCGTGGACCGCTGCGAGGACTTCCTTGCGCAGGTGAAGAAGGAGCATGTGGCCGGCCACTATACCTACGCCGAACTCGAGGAGAACGAGGTCGACCTGGACAAGCTGCAGAAGTGGCTCGCCCGGGTGCGCCAGCGCGACGTGTTCGGCGCGGACGGCCGGCCGGCGGCCGAGAAGGCGCTCGCCCGGTGCGGGGAGTCGCTGGAGGAGTACGCGGCCCGGGTCTACGCCGAGGAAGCCGAAGGCCACTAAGCCCGCACCTCCCTCCGCTGGGCCGCCGGCCCGGCACGCCCCGGCGTACCCCTGTCCAGAGGTAACCGTCATGAGACGGCTGTTCTAACCGTCGTTACATCAGCAGTGTATCCAGTGCGTCACACGCCAGTCCGGCCGGCCGATTGACCACAGGCGTTCGCCCGCCGCTCGCTGGCGCTTCTCCTTGGGTCTTGCCTAACGCTTTCCCGGCTCGGCACGCTTGGCCGGTGGGCGGTGCGGAGCGCCGCCACGCCAGGCGGCCCGCCGCGCGACGCTGCCCGGTCCCGCCGGCGAATGGACGCTGCCCGTCCCTCGACGAAAGGGAGTCCCATGGCAAGCAAGCTCATCCGACCGGTGGTGGTGGCCGGCACGGCCGTCGCCCTCACCACCATGATGACCGCGGCGGCCGCCGGCACCACGCCGCGGGCCGGCCAGGCACCGGCGACGACCACGCCGATCAAGCACGTCGTGGTGATCATCGGGGAGAACCACAGCTTCGACAACGTCTTCGCCACCTACCAGCCGCCGCACCGCCAGAAGATCTGGAACCTGCTGTCGGAAGGCATCGTGACCAAGTCCGGTGCCCCCGGCCCGAACTACGCCAAGGCCGCGCAGTTCACCGCCACCAACACCAGGAAGTACACGGTGACGCCGAAGCTCACCGGCCGCTACAAGGTGCTGCCCCAGCCGAACACCACCTACGTGGCACCGGCCTGCGACGGCCAGAACGGGAACAAGCCCGACCGCAGGTTCCCGGCGACCCTGCCCGACGGCCCGTTCCAGATCACCAAGTACGTGTCCTACACCGACAGCCACATCGAGTTCTCCAGCCAGGGCCAGTGCGAGTTCTACGGCGCCTATGTCGGCGACCCGCTGCACCGCTTCTACCAGATGTGGCAGCAGTCCACCGTGCCAGGCGGCCGGCTGTGGACCTGGGTGGCCAACACCGCCGGGGACGACAACGGCGCCAAGCCGCCGGCCCCGATCTTCCAGGGCGGCCTGTCGATGGGCTTCTACAACATGGCGGCCGGCGACGAGCCGGTCCTCAAGGACCTCGCCCAGAACTACGCCATCAGCGACAACTACCATCAGGCGGTGCAGGGCGGCACCGGCGCCAACCACATCGCGCTCGGCACCGGCTTCGCCGCCTCGTTCCAGAACAAGGCGGGCAAGGCCGTGGCGCCGCCCGCCAGCGAGATCGAGAACCCCAACCCCAAGCCCGGCACGAACAACAACTACGCCCAGGACGGGTACGCCGGCGGCAGCTACTCCGAGTGCGCGGACTCCGCGCAGCCCGGCGTCGGCGCCATCGACAAGTACCTGGCGACCCTGCCGTACAAGCCGCTGGCCAACTGCCAGCCCGGCCGCTACTACCTGCTGAACAACTACAACGCCGGCTACAACGTCGACGGCACCGTCAACACCGCGCCGTTCACCGCGCCGCCGCAGAAGACCGGCTACGTGACGATCGGCAACGAACTGTCGGCCCACCACATCAGCTGGGGCTGGTTCGGCGAGGGCTACAACCACGGCAGCCCCGACTTCGCCTACTGCGGCATCTGCGACCCGATGCAGTACTCCGCGTCGATCATGACCAACCCGTCGCTGCGCAAGAACGTCCAGCACGGGCTGGCCGACTTCGACTACGAGGCGGCGCACGGCACGCTGCCAGCGGTGACGTTCCTCAAGCCGGGCGACGACGACGGCCACCCGGGCTACTCCACGATGCTCGCCTGGGAGGGCTTCGTGGCGCACGCGGTCGCCGCGATCCAGTCCAACACCAAGCTGTGGCGCTCCACCGCGATCCTCATCACCGAGGACGAGAGCGGGGGCTACTACGACTCCGGGTACATCCAGCCGGTCAGCTTCTTCGGCGACGGCCCCCGCATCCCGATGATCGTGGTGTCCCCGTACGCCCGCGAGGGGTTCGTGGACCACACCTACACCGACCACGTGTCGATCCTGAAGTTCATCGAGGCCAACTGGGGCCTGAAGCCGCTGACCTCCTACAGCGAGGACAACCTGCCGAACGCCACGCCCGGGGTGTACGTGCCCAGGAACAGGCCCGCCATCGGCAACCTCATGACGATGTTCGACTTCCGCCATCCGCATTTCGGCACGATCAGGTTGCCGGCCAGCCGGGCGCCGGCGCGCATCCCCGCCGCGCCCGCGCCGATCCCCGCCGCCGAGCGCTGACCGCCACGGCCAGGCGCTGACGATCCCGCGCGGGTGCCCCCGGCTGGTCTTCAGCCGGGGGCACCCGTGCTCGCGGCCAGGCACTAGCATCGAGGCCGTGGGCATGACGTTGCAGATCAGTGAAGCCGCACCGCACCTCGCCGAGGCGGACGCCATCGTCATCGGCGTCACCAAGGAAGCAGGCGGGGCGCTCCCCGTCCCCGGAACCAAGGATGTGGACGAGGCACTGGGCGGAGCGCTGGCGCAGACGCTGGCCATCCTCGGCGCCACCGGAGAGGCCGGGGAGGTCACCAGGTTCCCCTCCGGCGGCACGCTGGCCGCGCCGCTGATCGCGGCCGTGGGGATCGGCGCCGCCGCGGGGGGCGCGGACGCGGGCTTCGATCCGGAGGTGCTGCGCCGCGCCGCGGGCGCCTCGGTGCGGGCCCTGCTCCAGGCGCGCCGCCCGGGGAGCATGGGCGACCTGCGGATCGCGCTGGCGCTGCCCGCCCGCGACTACGCCGAGGCCGCCGCGGTGGCCCTGGGCGCGCTGCTCGGCGGGTACTCGTTCCGCCGCTATCGCACCGAGCCCGCGCCGGGTGCCCGGCTGACCCTGCTGTCGCAGTCCGGCGAGGCGGCCGAGGCGGCGCAGCGTGCGCAGGTGCTCGCCGGCGCGGTCACCCTCGTCCGCGACCTGGTCAACACCAGTCCCGCCGACCTGGTCCCGGCGCTGTTCGCGGCCCGGGCCGAGCAGGTCGCGGCGGAGGCCGGGCTGACCGTCACCGTGCTCGACGAGCACGCGCTGGCCGAGGGCGGCTACGGCGGAATCCTCGGCGTCGGCCAGGGCTCGGCCAACCCGCCGCGGCTGGTCCGGCTCGAGCATGCCCCCGAGGGCGCCGCCCGGACGCTCGTGCTGGCCGGCAAGGGGATCACGTTCGACTCCGGCGGGCTGTCGCTGAAGCCGGCCAAGTCTATGGAGACGATGAAGTCGGACATGGGCGGGGCCGCGGCCGTGCTGGGCGCGATGCAGGCCATCGCCGCGCTCGCGCTGCCGGTGCGGGTGATCGGGTACCTGCCGATCGCCGAGAACATGCCCAGCGGCGCCGCCCAGCGCCCCTCGGACGTGCTGACCATCTACGGCGGCACCACGGTGGAGGTGACCAACACCGACGCCGAGGGGCGCCTGGTGCTCGCCGACGTGCTCGCCGCCTGCGCCGCCGACTCCCCCGACGTCCTCATCGACGCCGCGACCCTGACCGGCGCGCAACTGGTCGCGCTCGGGCCGCTGGTCGGCGGGGTGATGGCCAACGACGACGCGCTGCGGGACGCGGTGGTGGACGCCGCCCGCCGGGCGGGCGAGGCGATGTGGCCGATGCCGCTGCCGGCCGAGCTGCGCAAGGGCCTGGACTCGGCGGTGGCCGACCTGGCCAACCTGCCCTCGGACAGCCGGGGCGGCGGGATGCTGGTCGCCGGGCTGTTCCTGCAGGAGTTCGTGCCGCCCGGGGCCCGCTGGGCGCACCTGGACATCGCCGGGCCGGCGTTCAACGACGGCCCGCCGCATGGGTATACCCCGAAGGGCGGGACCGGGGCCGCGGCCCGGACGCTGGTCCAGCTCGCACAGGACATGGCGGACGGGCGGCTGTAGCCGCCGGGAACCCCCGGGTCAGGCAACGAGACAGAGGCAAGGAGCAGGTCTGTGGCGGACAGCGGCCGGTACGACATCGTCATCCTCGGCGGCGGCAGCGGCGGTTACGCCTGCGCGCTCCGGGCTGCCGAGCTCGGCATGCGGGTGGCGCTGATCGAGCGGGACAAGGTCGGCGGCACCTGCCTGCACCGGGGCTGCATTCCCACCAAGGCGCTGCTGCACGCGGCAGAGATCGCCGACCACGCGAACGAGGCCGAGTCGTTCGGCGTCCGCGCCCGGCTCGACGGCATCGACATGGGCGGGGTCAACGCCTACAAGGACAAGGTGGTCGACCGGCTCTGGAAGGGCCTGCAGAGCACGCTGCTGAGCCGCAAGATCGACATCATCGAGGGCGACGGCCGCCTGGTGTCGCCGACCGCGGTGCGCGCGGGTGACATGGTCTTCGAGGGCAGCCACGTGGTGCTGGCGTCCGGGTCCGAGCCGCGGAGCCTGCCGGGCCTGGCCATCGACGGCCAGCGGGTGATCACCAGCGACGACGCGCTCCGGCTGGACCGGGTGCCCGGCTCGGCGGTGATCCTCGGCGGCGGGGTCATCGGCGTGGAGTTCGCCAGCGTGTGGCGCTCGTTCGGCGCCGAGGTGACCATCGTCGAGATGCTCCCGCACCTGCTTCCCGCCGAGGAGGAGTCGAGTTCCAAGCTGCTGGAGCGCGCGTTCCGCCGGCGCGGGATCGCCTACCAGCTCGGGGCCAGGTTCGAGGGGGTCAAGGACACCTCCGACGGCATCACGGTCACGCTGGAGGGCGGCAAGACGCTCGACGCGGAGCTGATGCTGGTCGCCGTCGGCCGGGGCCCGGTGTCGGCCGGCCTCGGCTACGAGGAGGCCGGCGTGGCGATGGACCGCGGCTTCGTCCTGGCCGACGCCTACTGCCGGACCAACGTCCCGACGATCTCCGCGGTGGGCGACCTGACCCCGGGGCTGCAATTGGCTCACGTCGGCTTCGCGGAAGGCATTTTGGTAGCCGAACGACTGGCCGGGCTCGATGTGACCCCCATCGACTATGACGGAGTGCCGCGCATCGCCTACTGCGACCCCGAGGTCGCCTCGGTCGGGATCACGTCGGCCACCGCCGCCGCCCGCGGGATCGAGACCACCGAGTTCACCTACAACCTCGGCGGCAACGGCAAGAGCGTCATCCTGCAGACCCAGGGGGCGGCGAAGGTCATCGCCGCCGCCGGCGCCGCTCCCGGCAAGCCGGGGCCGGTCCTCGGCGTGCACCTCGTCGGCGCCCGGGTCGGCGAATTGATCGCCGAAGGCCAGCTCATCTACAACTGGGAGGCGCTGCCGTCGGAGGTGGCGCAGCTCATCCACCCGCATCCCACCCAGTCGGAGGCGATCGGCGAGGCACACCTCGCACTCGCCGGGAAGCCCCTCCATGTACACGCCTGACCGGGACCGCGCGTGCACCACGCCTCCCGCACCGGCACCCACGAGGGCTGAGCAGCGAAGGAGTCACGACTAGCCATGTCGGTCACGGTATCCATGCCCCAGCTTGGCGAAAGCGTCACCGAGGGCACGGTCACGCGCTGGCTCAAGAAGGAGGGCGAGCGGGTGGAGGCGGACGAGCCGCTGCTCGAGGTGTCCACCGACAAGGTGGACACCGAGATCCCCTCCCCGGCCTCGGGCATCCTGCGCGGGATCTCGGTGGCGGAGGACGAGACGGTCGCGGTCGGTGCCCAGCTCGCGATCATCGAGGATGCCGCGGACGGCGGCGGCCCCGCGCCCGCGGACGGGCAGGACGCCGGGACGTCCGGCGCGCCCGTGGCGGCGGCGCCCGACGCCGGCCAGCCCGGCCCGGTGCCCGGCGGCTACCCCTACGCCACGCCCGAGCCCGCCCCGGCGCCCCCGGAGTACGCCCAGCCCGCGGCGGCCTATCAGCAGCCCGCCCCCGCCGAGCCGGAGTACCCGCCGCCCGCCGCGCCGGAGTATGGCGCGCCCTACGCCCAGGCCACCGAGCCCACGTACCCGGCCGCTCCCGAGCCCCGGTACGCGCCGCCCCCGCCGGGGGATTTCGAGGTGCCCAGGCAGGCCGCACCGCCCGCCCCGGCGCAGGTGCCGCAGGCCGGGCAGGCCCCGTTCGTGCCGCCTGCCCCGGCCCAGGTCCCGCAGGCCGAGCAGGCCCCGCCCGCCCCGGCGCAGGTGCCGCAGGCCGGGCAGGCACCGCAGGCGCCCCCCGCCCCGCAGGCACCGCCCGCCCAGCAGCCCCCGCCGGTCCCCGCCGGGCCGCCCGACGGTGCCGGGCCGGCGGGCCCGCCGCCCGCTCCGGCCGCCTACCAGGCCACCGCGGCACCGCCCGCCCCGGCCGCCACATCGCCCGCCGGCCCGGCGGCCGGCGCCGACGCGCAGGCGGTCACCGCCGAGGGCCCCTACATCACCCCGCTGGTGCGCAAGCTCGCCGCCGAGCACGGCGTGGACCTCGCCGCCGTGGCCGGCACCGGCGTCGGCGGGCGGATCCGCAAGCAGGACGTGCTCGAAGCCGCCCGGGCGCGCCGGGAGCAGCAGCCCCCGGCGCCGCAGGCTGCCGCGGCCGCCGACGGGCAGCCCGCCGGGGCGGCCACCGCCCCGGTCCCGCCCGCACCGGGCCGGGCCATCGTCCCCTCGACGCTGCGCGGGACCACCGAGCGGCTGTCCCGGGCCCGGCAGCTCATCGCCCGGCGGATGGTCGAGTCGCTGCAGACCTCGGCGCAGCTCACCACCGTGATGGAAGCGGACGTGACCGCGATCAGCAGGCTGCGCGAGCGCGCCAAGGCCGACTTCGAGGCCCGCGAGGGGGTCCGGCTGTCGTACCTGCCGTTCTTCGCGCTGGCGACGCTGGAGGCGCTGAAGATTCACCCGAAGCTGAACGCGGTGCTCAACACCGAGGCCGGCCAGGTCATCTACCACGACGCCGAGCACCTCGGCATCGCCGTGGACACCGAGCGCGGCCTGATGGTCCCGGTGATCCGCAACGCCGGCGACCTCAACATCGGCGGCCTGGCCCGGAAGATCGCCGACCTGGCGGCCCGCACCAGGGCCGGGCAGGTCAGCCCGGACGAACTGGCCGGCGGCACCTTCACGCTGACCAACACCGGCAGCCGCGGCGCGCTGTTCGACACGCCGATCATCAACCAGCCGCAGGTGGCCATCCTCGGCACCGGCACGGTGGTCAAGCGTCCCGTGGTCATGGAGGACCCGGCGCTGGGCGAGGTGATCACGGTGCGGTCCATGGTCTACCTGGCGCTGACCTATGACCACCGGCTCATCGACGGCGCGGACGCCACCCGGTTCCTGGCCACGGTGAAGGAGCGGCTGGAGGAGGGCGCGTTCGAGGCCGAACTCGGGCTCTGAGACAGGATGGTGGCATGAAGGTAGCGGTCACCGGGTCCTCAGGATTGATCGGCAGCGCGGTGGTCGCCGCGCTGCGCGCCGACGGGCACCAGGTCGTCCGCCTGGTCCGCGCGGCCCCGGCCGGCCCGGACGAGATCGCCTGGGATCCCCGCGCGGAGCGCGGCGGCCTGGACCCACGGTCACTGGACGGTGTCACGGCGGTGGTGCACCTGGCCGGGGCGGGCGTCGCCGACCGGCGGTGGACGCCGGGCTACCAGGCCGAGATCCGCGGCAGCCGGGTCCAGGGCACCCGGGCGCTGGTCAGCGCGCTGGCGGCGATGGCCCCGCCTCCTGGCGTATTGCTGGCTGGATCTGCCGTGGGCTGGTACGGGGACGTCAGCGGGCGGGAGGTGACCGAGTCGGCACCCGCCGGCAGCGGCTTCCTCGCGGCCGTGGTGCGCGACTGGGAGGCGGCCGCCGGGGAGGCCGCCGGAGCGGGCATCCGGGTGCTCACCCTCCGCTCGGGCATCGTGCTGTCCCCCCGGGGCGGGATCCTGGGCAGGCTGCTGCCGTTGTTCCGGCTCGGCCTCGGCGGGCGGATCGGGTCCGGCCGCCAGGTGATGAGCTGGATCGCCCTGTCGGAGTGGGTGGCCGCCGCGCGGTTCCTGCTGGACCGCGGCGACATCAGCGGCCCGGTGAACATGACCGCGCCGCACCCGGTGACCAACGCGGAGTTCACCTCGGCGCTGGCGGCCGCCGTGCACCGGCCCGCCCTGCTGCCCGTGCCCGTGCCCGCGCTCAAGCTCGCTGTCGGCGGCGTGAGCAGCGACATCCTGTCCAGTGCGCGGGTGCTGCCGGAGCGCCTGCTGACCGCGGGCTACCAGTTCCAGTACCCGGGCATCGCCGGGGCGCTGGCCGCCGAGCTGGCCGGCGGCCAGCCGGTGACGGCCCCCGCCTGAGCTAGCTGTCCTGGCCCGCCAGCTCGCTGTCCCGGCCCGCCTCCGCGCCGGGCCGGCCCGGCGCGGTGCGCAGCAGCTGACGGTAGGACACCGGGGCGTCGCCGAACAACGGGACCTGCCAGAACGCGGGCACCGGGGCCCTGGTCCCGGAGAGCAGCTCGAGCCGGCCGATGGTCAGCCGCATCAGCCGCCGGGCACCGATCAGCGCCACCACCGCCAGCGGGAGCTCCACCAGGCAC
>Ga0335078_10002310_pt1 | contig 28931 bp, 16 predicted proteins | sample Lox_Sample_32_FD_206711 | JGI IMG/M metagenome (GOLD analysis project Ga0335078, IMG submission 206711) | Soil microbial communities from Loxahatchee National Wildlife Refuge, Florida, United States - Lox_Sample_3.2 | ecosystem: Environmental > Terrestrial > Soil > Wetlands | place: USA...
ACGCCCGGCAACGACGTGAACATCGGCCTCTCGCTCTAGCCGTGGGTGAGCACGGGTTAAGACCTGGAAGCGCACGGCCGCATGATCGTCCGTGAGACCGGCCGTGAGTTCTCCCCGGCCGAAGTACAGCTAGGCCATACCATTGGCCGGTGATCCTGCGGTGCACGAAGAAGCTCCTGACCGTGATCAGGCCCCGGCAGCTCATCGACTGCACTCCGGACGGCGAGGATCGGAACGCGAACCTGCTGTGGCTGAGCGGTCGCAAATGCCTGCTCCTCACCCACGCCGCGACGCTATTCACGGCCCTGGAGACCGACGTGCGGATCGCAGACCTGCACGATCCAGGCGCCTTATCACCGGCCTGATCAGCCGGGAACTGCTGCGCGAGCAACTACCCGCAGACACGTTCGGCCGCCCCGGCCCAGCCGACGTCAGCCTGGCCAAGACCGCCGATCGCAGCGTCCTGGGGTGCATGAATGACATGGCATTCATGTGCGAGACCGTGACCACACGCTCTGGCGGACTGGCAAGCACCGACATCGCAGACCTCAACCAGGCGCTGCGACGCAACATCAACAGCGCCCGGTGCTACCAGCCGCCGATCGAACTGACCGCCCAACGGCTGCGCGCGACGCGCTGAGCAGCCTCCGTGCTACTCGCCCCAGCTGAGCCGGTTCCTCCGGGCATGGTCCATCGTACGACCGGCAGACGGCAGGAAGAGATTGGCTCCGTCACGGCCGCGCTCGCTTCCACCTGGATTCCCTCGGCAGCTACGCCCTCAACCCCGACGACCCGGCCGCACCATTACCAAAGACCCGATCGTAGTGCTCAGCGAGTTTCTCCTGGCCCGGCATCGCGGCGGCCCAACGGCCGTTAAGAGCGACCAGGTACGGCCCGGCAGGTAATCTGCGCCGCAGCCAGGCTCCCCGCCCCGGCGTCCCCTACCCACCCGAATCCGCGGTTACCGGAATCCTTAACGCCCCGACCAGGCACGTCACGCTTCCAGCGCCCCAACCGCAGCGCGCCGCTCCCCCGCTGCAGACAGCGCACCACCCGAAAGTAAAAACGACCGCGGGCCAGGATCCCACAAAATCCCCACACCACACACGCCACACACGACCTCGCCAGCACCATACGGAAGTTCTTCCGAAATCACATATCCGCTGGTCAGAATCTAAAGTAGAAAGCTCCCGCGATAGGACTCGAACCTATAACCTGCCGGTTAACAGAAGGCCTGTCATAGCCGGGGATCACGGATGCCTGAGATGTTGTCAGCCCGTTTGACCTGCATGAGGGCTTCCGTGGGCTAACACGGTCATTTTAGCAAGCGTGCCGTCGGGTGCCGGGCAGTACCGTTTTGTCCGTGTTGCGCGCGTGTTGATCTTCCCCGGAGCCCTGGAGTTTTGTTGGTTTTGTGTTGCCCGCAAACGGCAGGTCATCCTCCGCTCCCGGGGCACCGATCCTGAACCTGCCGTGCCCGCGCGGGCTCACGGCACCGACGGCGTCGACCCCCGCCCTGCTGTCCCCGACGGCGCGCCGGTCCGGCGCCGCCGCTCATCTGGAGACGCGCAGCCTTCGCCGGAACTCTGATAGCGCTTCTCGCAGGGATCGCCGAGCTCATTTATCAAATTCTTTTCCGTAACTCCTATCATCTTGGCAAAACCGGCAAAACCGGAACACGCCGGAGTCCTGACAGGGTACCTGCTTTCGATGAGGGCGATGCTCTGGTCGTCGGCCAGGATGTGCAGCGTCTCACACTCGATCTCTAACTGAGAAGGGCTACGGGCAGAAGTACTCCATCGGGCTGACAAAGGATATGACTGAGGTTCAAAGCTCATGCGTCTCTATTAAGTCTCACTCGAGCAGTCCCCAGAGATTTTCCTGGCCGCTCGCGATGAACCCCGCGGCTCCTCTCATAAACTCTGCGCCCACATACTTAAGCGCCCGTCCGACGCTGGGGCCTCCCTTTACCGCGTCATCCTGCACACCCTTCCAAAAGTCCCGCGCCTCAGCCGCCATAGTCTTCTCGCCTCTCACGGCCCTTCGCGATTCCTCGAAGGCGAGGGCAAGGCTACCAGCCGCAACCAAACCTGTGCCAAAGGTCGCGACACCGGTGCCTTCCGCGACAACGATAACCCCGGCTTTCACCCCCGCGTAGGTGCCGACGGTCAGGCTGGCATTCGTCGTGCCCTCAGCGATATCAAGAACGCCCTCGCCGACCTTGCCACTGCGAATCTTGTTGATCCCCCCGCCTATTTGAAATCCGGAAATCGCCATGTTCAGTCCCATTAGCCCTTTCCCGAACATCTGCAACGCGTTCATCGTCGTACTGCTCCTTGCAGTCGCGGCCGTGATTCTGTTCGCAATAGCCATTCGCTGCTCGCTCGTTAGGGCTGCATTGAAAGGATCGCCGTATTTCTTCACGATCTGCGCCCAGCTGCGGTCCTTTTCTAGGAGCCGGGAGAGCAGCTTACCGACGGGAGTGAGCTTCTCTTGCGTCGCCGCACGCAGAAGATTGCGCAATCCGCTCGCAGACCAGGCCATTGTTCCTGCCTTGTCGGCCGCCTGCGGTGTTATCTTCAATAGGTCAGTTACCTCGCGTATCACGGCAGCCCGCTCTGCATTGGCTAGCTTATACAGATCGCGCAGCGCGATATCGCTGGCTTGCAATGAGCCAGCTATTGCGCGGATGCCGCTGGTTGCGCTGCCGGTTGTGGCCGTCGGCGAAGCAGACGGTCTCTGGCGTGTGCGCGGTTGTCTTTCCTCCACTACAGGAGCACTGGATTGCATCCCATCATGATCTACTTGCCCGATGGGATCGCATCGGCAGCAGGTATAAAGGGCTAGGCCATCCGTGAGTCCCGCAGGATCGCATCCGGTCCATCTCCCCAGCCACGCCGCATAATACCTCGTCCCGTGGTAGCTCAGACCGCTCTCCTCATCGCGCTCCTTGCCCGCATAACGATAACGCTTCGGCGCTTCGGTCTGGCTTCGAACGGCTTGGTACACCGTACTGCCGTACGGAGTGTACTCCTCGTAGGAGATGATCCGCGCTTGGTCGTCTAGTTCCAGATTGGCCGAGCCGAGGTGGCTGCTCACCTGGTATCGCACGAGTTGCTGCGGAACGCCGGGCTCGGTGCCCTGTGTTCGCATCTCCACCAAGGCGATGCGCTGCTTGTCGTCCATGATGTTCAGCGTCTCGCGTGTGAGCGGGTTCGCACCGCCCTTGCGGTAGAACTCAAAGTTGCCAAGATAGATCCGCTCGTCCTTGATCTGACCGTTCCCTAGCTCGGTGACCTTGCGCGTGCGCTGTCCGGCCGAGTCGTACAAGTACCAGGTGCGCTCGCCATGGTGCAGCACGCCGTCCGCGTCCTCGTAGTTCACCTCTTGCCGCTGGGTCATCTGGAGTTGGTCCTTGAAGTCCCACTGCATGACCCGCAGGTGCGGCATGCGCAGCATGTTGCCGCGAGCGTCGTAGCCGTCGCCGCCAGCGCTGTAGGTCTCCGTCGTTGCCCCGATAGTGGTGCTTGTCAGCCGGTTGCCCTGCTTGCCTGGTTCAAGCTGACTCGTCTCGTTGTAGGCGTAGGTCCGCGTCCAGCCGGGCTGAGCTGGATCGCTGCCTCGATGCTCCATCGAGAGGAAGTTGCCGACCGCGTCGTAGACGTAACGCTCCAGGTACCGGCCCATCGCATTGCCGTCGCCGGGATGCAGGAGCCCAGCCCGCGGGGCATCGTTGTAAGAGTGCGGGATCGGCGTTCCACCGACTTGCCCCAGATGCTCGCGGCCGGTCGCCTCGATCAGGCGGTAGATGCCATCGTAAGTGTACTCGGCGCTCGGCTGGACGCGTTTGTTCCTGAAGTAGATTGTTTGCTGCGCGTCGTCACGGATATGGGTGATGTTGCCCGCAGGGTCGTAGGTGTAATGCAGGTTCTGCACCTGGCAGCCGGGCCAGCCGGCAGGTGGCGGCTGCGGGCAGTCGCCAGGATAACTGGTGGCATTGCGCCGCGTGAGAAGATGCGCCAAGCGGAACGTCAGCGGGTCATAGATATGGGTGGTTCTGACGCCGTTGCCGTAGGCGATCAGCAGACGCTGACCCTTGGCGTCGTAGTCGATGTCCGTCACCGCATGCAGGTTCGCGGTGGTGGGATCGAGGAGATTGCCAGGCTCGGTACCCTGATTGAGCCAAGCATCCACGTGCTCCAGCAGGTTGGCGTCGTTATAACTTGTCTGGATGACGTTGATCGTCGCGCCCGGCTGGTCGCTGTGCGGGGCGATCAACTGGGTGAGGCGGTTGAAAGCGTCGAAGCGGGTGCGACTGGTGTAAGTCTCAGGTTCCAGCGGCACAGCGCCGGACCAGTCCAGCGTGGTCTTGTATGACTGGGCGAGCCGTCGTCGGCTGCGAAGCAGGTTGCCTTTGAAGTCATAGCGGTCGCTGGTGACAATGCCTGCCTGGTCGTCGAGTTCCACCACTTTGCCACGCAGGTTGTTGTCCTCTGGGTTCGGGCGGCCATCCCCGTAGATGCTGCGCTCGACGACCATCTCCGCGCCTTCGCCTTCGCTCAACAGCGAATCCGTCGGCCGCCGCAGTAGATCGTAGACGGTGCGGAACCGGTGGTCGCGGCTGTCCCAGGCGTAGAGCGCTTTGCCCGCCACATCGTTCAGCATCCAGCGCTCGCCAGCCTCCATGCTGGCCTGATGGGTGCGGTTGCCGAGCATGTCGTAGTCGTAGTTCATGACGACGCGGTCCTTGGCGTCGATGACCTCGCGCTGGTTGCCTTCAATGTCGAGCACGATCTGCGTCGCGTGGAACTCCTCGACGGGCGGATCTGCCGAGGGCGTGTCGCTGTACTTGGCCTTGTTGTGGGTGACGGTGAGGAAGGTGCGTCCGAGCGAGTCAGCGTACGCGATGGTGGGCGTCGCGGCGTGGACGCGCGTCATCTCGGCGGCCCGTGTCTCGTTGGCACGATCAGTCGAGTCCGGATAGCGCGCTGCGAAGGCCGCAGCCTGAGCCGCATCGGTGCGCAGCGTGTGCCACGTGGGCAGGTAGTCGGCATTGGACAAGCGGCCGAAGAAGTCGCCCACGTCCGCATCGGTCTCGGGGTCGGCGATCAGGACCGTGTCGTTGACGTCCCAGGTTTCCTGCCGCCACGGGTCGAAGAACACCTTCTCCCAAGTGTGATTGGGATGCAGGGTGGCGACCTCGCGTTCGACGGGGTCATAGAAGAGCACCGGGCTAACGCCGATCTGGACATCGAACTCGAAGCGGTGGGTGTCGGTGAAGAATGGCTCGTACTGGCGGACGGGCTTGCCCTTGTTGTTGAAGACGGTCCAGCCGCTGCCGACCCAGCGGGGGCTCACGTCGTTCGGCGTCATCTCGGGCTGGCCGTCCGCACCTACAACGATCTCGCCGTTGGCGTTGCGCTGCGGCGTCGGCCCTTGCTCGGCCTGGATCTTCTTCTGGATCTCACGGCCGAAACCGTCGGAGTAGGAGAAGCTGACTTGGATCTTGGACTGCTGGCCCGCTTGGAGGTCGCTCACGTGGGTCTCGCGGGCGAGCGTGGCAGCAACGGAGGGCGGCTTCTGGGCCGGGTCGGGCTCGCGCCACCAGGCGGTCAGGTCGTAGACGACGCGGGTGGTGGCGTCGCCGAGCAGCGTGGCCGCCATGGGTCCTTTGGGATTGGCGAGGAACAGGTCGATCTCAGCTTGGGTAAGGTCGGTGATGAATCCGTGCAGCGAATCGCCTTCGATCGGGCCCGGTGCTGGCTTGCCCATGGCCGCGGTACCGACGACCATGCCGAGGACGTCGAAGGCCACCGCTGACCGGTTGCGGTTGGGGTCCATCACCAGCACCGGCTGAAGGACGCGATAGTCCTGCGCTCGACGGACGAGCTCCTGTGTCGGATCGACGTGACGTTCTCCGACGGTGACGCGGTTGTCCAGCGCGTCGCGGGTCTCCTCAACCAGCAGGTCGTAGGCGTCGTAGGTAACGAAGCTCTCCGTGCTGACGGCGTCGGTGTGGAACGGGTCGCGATAGCGGTGGGGCAGCAAGAAGTGCTGCCGGGCGTACGCCAGTTCCTGGACCGGGGTATCACCTGGGTTCGTTGAGTAGAAGATCTGTCCAGAGGGGATCCACCAGTTGGCGTCGCCCTCGGTGTGGACGTAGCGGCCTTCATCTTGGAGCATCGCGTCGGAGACGCGGTCGGCGTAGACCTCCGCGACCAGACCCGGGGTGAAGGCGAGCTTGTAGCTCTCGGAGGGCAGCGCCAGTGATTCCAGTTCGCCGAGTGGGAGTGATCCGGCGAGGTCGTTGGGGCGGTAGTAGGTGCGCACATGCTCGATCAGGCGCTTCTCAAGCCTTCCGGAGTTGGGAGACTTCTCGTAGTCGAGCGCAATCGCGGTCGCCCCTGCCTCCAGCACTTCATCGATGGTAAAGCGGTGGCGCCCCGGCGGGAGGGGCACGCCGGTCAGCTCGTAGGTGCGTGATTCGCAGGACAGCGGGGTGCGGTGATCGTCAGTCGTCTCGACCGCATTCGTGACGCGGTTCTCGGTGTAGATGATGAGGGTCTGCGCTTGCTTGTCCTGGTCGGCGGGGGGCAGGTTCTGGTCTGGCTGGCGGCGTCCGTAGCCGATAGCCGCGGACGTGAGAACGTTGCCGTAGTCGTCCACCTCCAGCGTCAAGGCGTGCCCGACCCGGGGATCGGCCGGCTTGCGCTCGTAGTGATACCGGATCGACTCGCGCGCATGGGTGTAGAACACACCGTGGCGGTTTCCGCCCCGCGGTTGCAGCTTCCGGATGGTGAAGTTCTGCTCGGTGACCGTGTACGGGTGTTCCGCTTCGTCCGTGCCATCCTGGGCGTAGACCTCCTGGCGGAGCATGGAACCTCTGAGGGCGCGGCATGCTTCGCGCTGCTCTTCGGCTGTCAGGTCCTCGGGCAGGACGGTGTCCTCGAGCAGGAGTACACGTGCCTGGGCATCACTTAGGCCGGGCTCGCGGTAGTACTCGCCGACGTCGTTCGCGTCGAGAAGGCCGGCGAAGAAGTCAGAAATGTGGTCTCGGTCCAGGTACACGCCGGTGTGGAACCAGGTCCGGGTGAAGACCGGCGGCACATGCGAGGCAATGTCGACGTTCGTGCCGGCGGGTGTTTGTCCGTCGGCCAGGGCAGCGAACTCCTCCGTGTCCCACTGTTCGACCATGCCGAAGCCGCGGAACTCGCGTTCGATGCCGTCGAAGTAGCCGTGGTGGTAAGCGTGGCGAGTGACGAACCGGTTGCCGCTGATCCGGTCGTGGGTGACCACCTGCTCGACGACATGCACCGGGAACGGCAAGCGGGTCACCCAGGCTCGGCCGTCGCGCTTGTCCCTCAAAGAGAACTTGGTTGAGGGAGCGTAGTGGACCTCAGTCTCGGCGCCGAGGTTGTTGACCGACTTGACTAGCAGGTGCGGCTTGGTCCCGCCCATCAGGTCGATGTAGTGGAGCGGCCGGCGCGCGTCGCCGGATAGCGGGGATGACCAGACCAGGCAGGCCGTGCCGTTGCCCAACAGGTCGGCCGTCATCACCGTGGCGACATTGTTGATACGCGGGAACTGCTCCAGACACCGCGGCTCGGTCAGTCGGTTGCCTGACTGGTTGAAGTAGAGGCGCGCGCCGTCGCGGTGCAGGTAGATGATGTCGGTGGTGCCGGAACCGTCGATGTCGGCTAGGCGGACGCGGCGCTGGTCGAATTGATCGGGGTGGTCGAACGGTGGCGGGTTATCCAGGATGATCATGGCTCCGAAGCGGCCGTAGCCCTGGTTCGGCCAGTAGCAGACCTCGCCGTTGCGGATGCGGGCGAGGTCGGTGAGGCCGTCGCCACTCATGTCGGCGAGGTAGATGGCCTGGGTTCCGTCGGCGAAGACCAGGCGGGGACCGCGCTCTTCGTCGAGCGCCTGGGGAACCTGTTGGGCGGGGCCGAAGCCGTCCTCGGCGAGGGAGGGGTGCCAGGTGAAGACGTCCTGCTCGGTGATCAGGACATCGGCGTGACCGTCGCCGTCGAGGTCGATGAAGCGGAGGTTCTGGTCGTCCCAGGCGATGTTCGGCAGCTGTCGGAAGGTTCGGAACGGGGCCCAGTCCTGGTTGGGGGTGCGTTCGTAGAACCCGGGAGTCGGGCCGGCCAGGGTGACGAGGTCGAGCTGGCCGTCGCCGGCAAGGTCGAGGAGCTGCTGCCGCCCGGTGCTGAGCGCCGCCTGGGAGGGCAGTGTGGCGACGGTTTGGAGTGGCCCGAACCGTCCGCCGCCCAGGTTGGGCTTGTAGAACCAGCCCCCCGCCTGCTCGGTCAGGATGCCGGAGACCCCTTCGCCGTCCAGGTCGACCCACTGGTAGGTCGATCCATCCAGCCCGGCGGGGAGGTTCTCGAGGCTTTCGGCGTCGAGCTCGAGGACGCGGTCCTGGATCGCTGCCTTGCTGTACTCGAACTCCAGCGGTGGCAGCGACTTCTTGACATAGGTCACGTAGGAGATGCCGTTCCGGACCACCGGAGGTTGGGTGTCATCGCGCACGTAGCCCGACTGAGTGATCCGGCGGATGAACGACGCGAACCGGGTACTCCCTTGATGGGCCAGCTCGTCATCCGGTGTGACGGACTGGGTGTGATCGAGGTCGGCGTAGTCGAACTCGGTGCACCGCACCAGCCCGTCGTACCCGTTCTCCCCGGTGGGCAGGTCGGGGATGTAGTGGAACATCAGGATCCGCTGACAGCGGCGGTGGGTGCGCACCTCGAAGCCGGGCCGGTGGATGGAGAAGGGGTCTGGGCGGGCGGCCCACCTGCGCGCAGCCTCGGCCGTGGCTTGCACCCGGTCGAGTTGGGCGTCCACCGGCTGGGCGGGATCGGGCGGGACGTGCTTGTAGTGGCCTTCGCCGTAGTCGAAGACGACCTCGAACAACCAATCCTGTCTGGTCAGGTCCGGCTGCAGGAATCGGGAGACCCGGTTTCCGTACCGGATGCGTTTCAGGTACCGGTTGGCCCCGCGGGCACGGTTCTGCTCGCTGGGCAGGGACAGGTCGACGTTTGTGTCGTCCTCGCCGGTGTACTCGTAGACGATCGCGTTGCCCTTGTTGTCGCAGCTCTGGCTGATGAGCCAGGTGAAGACGTGGTCGCCGTCGCTGATCCGGCTATCTGCGGTCGCCCCGTAGACGGTGGTGATGTTGTCGCGGCTGATCGACCGCCAGTGGGTCTCCCCGGTCTGGCGCTGAACCCAGCGTTCGATCCGGGCGAACATGCCCTCGATCCGCGGTCGATACCGGTGCACCGTCCAACCGGGGACTGAGGCGGTGTCGGCGTGCCGGGTGCCGTCCGGGTTCAGGACCGGCACCAGGTCCTCGGCGCCGGACAAGATGAAGACGTCCGACTCCTCCACGTCCGCATACCGAGGCAGGCCCTTGTCGGTCTTGCGGGAGATCGAGGGCAGCGAAAGGGTCCAGCCGACTCCGAAGACACCATTGCCGTTGCCCGAATCATACGCCAGAGACAGTTCCGGCCCGAACCCGGAGCGTCCTGGCGAGACGGCGATGGGAACGGTCATCGCCCCGGTGCCGGTGACCGGGTTGGCCGCGAACTTCTCCCCCACGCCACGGATGGCGCCGCCGCCCTTGGGCATCGTGATCGTCGGCAGGGTAGGCGCCGCCGACGTTGGTTCGACTTTAGGCGATGCGGAGGGCGAGGCAATCGTCCCTCGGGAAGCCGCTGGCCAGTCGGACGGACTGGACATTGTCCTCGGCTGTTCCATCGTTGCACCCCGGGTGTGTCAGGGCTTCAGCCACGGGTGTGCCGCTTGACGACCCGGAGGCGGTCGTCGGTCGCGAAGACGGGGGGGTGATATTGCCATCGCGAGTCTGCTACGCAGGTCATGACAAGCCTGACTGAAGGTGTCGCCATGGGGCGAAGGTAATGCTGACAGAGCCAGAGCCGTAGGGACGAAAGGCCCTAGCCTCAACGATTATTGAGAGTGTCCGGTGCCTGCCCGGTCGGGCCGCAAGTGGCGTGCAGCCGTCCTCATGGCCGTGTTGGGACGCCGATGCAGCGGCTTGATTCGGCGCTCGCATCGTGATATATTATGGTCCACTTGAGAGCACTTAAAGTTGCGATATTACCTGGAGAACTATTCTGGGAAAGAAAAAGTTACAGCATAAAAAGACTCTTGAGCTTTCTGAAAGGGCTTCCGGCGTGAACTCGTTGGAAGCTTTTTCCTTTGGTCAGATGCGCGTGTAGAGCCGGATGCCGTGGCGATCGACCATCGCCGCGAACGACGAGAGCACGCACGCCTCCCGCTCGAACTCCTCAGCGGTGTAGAACTGCACATCGAGCGGCACGGCATATTGGTCGAACAGCGTCGCGAGCTCGCGTCCTCGCAGGGAGCGCGGCTCCCGGAACCGGGCGATCACGACGAGGTCGATGTCGCTGTCCGGCCCCGCGCGCCCTTGGGCGGCGGAGCCGAACAAGATCACCGCATCCGGGTCGTACGTCCGGACGATCAGATCGGTGATCGGCCCGAGCGCACGCACGGGGTTCACGAGGTTGCGAAGTGCACGACGAGGTACGCGTTGCCCAGGTCGGCTTCGGTCAGGCTGCGGAAGTCAGTGGCGGCCTGCGTCTTCACCTGGATCGACCAGTCGCCTGTCGCCGCCGCCGACACCTGCCGCGGGAAGTGCGGGGCGTTGCCGTAGTCGCCGTCAGCCGGGGCTGGGGCGGCATCGGTGGGAAGTGCCTCGCCGGGGACGGCGAGCTTCACGTCGAAGGCATCGTGGGCGGGCGACTCGAGGAACAGGTCGACGCCGGTCGCGTTGATTGTCTTCTCGCGCGTGTAGAAGGGGAAGTGCTCTGGCTTGAGCGTCAGAGTCAGCGTCTGATCGGTGCCGGTCGCTGGGTTGAGGAAGCGGTACCAGTCGTCCCCGAACTCATTTTTCAGTGCGAACAGCCGGAGCCCGCTCGCTGGGAGTACCGTGGCGAGGTTGTTTGCCGCCGCCGTCTTCAGGTCCTGGCCGCCCGCAAGGGCGGTGTAGCGCAGGTGCAGGATCACGTCGGAGATGGTGGAGAAGTCGAAGGCGTTCGCACTCTGCGGCAGGGTGATCTGCCACTCGCTGACGGCGCCGGCTCCCTCGAACGGCAGGTACCGCTCGTCGTTGAAGCTCAGCTCGAATACGCCGCTGTCGTTCTGGCCGGTGCTCGTGGCAATCGAGTCGACAGGCACGCGGTTCGAGGTGAAGCGGCTGTCGCCGTTTGTCGACAGCGGATCACCGTAGCCTCCGTTTACGGTGTCGTTCAGTCGGATGCCGTTCTTCTTAATCGAGACCGTGGCGTGCACGCCGCCATAGGGGCCGACGACTGCGGGCACGGTGATGGCGACAGACTTGATCCGCCGCTTGTAGTGCCCGGGGAAGTCCATGTCGTACAGCCATTCCGGCAACTGCACCGCGCACACGCCGGAAGTTCGGAGCGCGAGGAGGCTGAGCGGCATGAACTGTGCCAGCGATATGTGCTTTGTCAGCTCGAGTTCACGCGTGTTGTTCTCGTAGTAGGCCGCCTGCATCCGGCGCAGGTCGATGCCGAGCTTGTCCGCGGCGAGGAGGCCCTTCTTAAGGCTGTCCCAGGACCCGAACTCGATGAATGACATGTCGGTGCGCCCGAGCTCGAACCCCAGTGCGGTTTCGGCGCGGCGTGCCATGTCGAAGGCGAGTTTGTATGCCTGGAAATAGGCGGTCGAGATCTGCGTGACCATCCAGTCATACAGCTGCTGGTTGGTGAACTTGCTGTGCATGTACTCGTCCGTCGCCTGCGACTGCTCGATCTGGAGGTCGAGGTTGTCGAGTTCTTGCTGTGCGATCTCCTGGTGCACTGTAGCGGCGGCGATCTGCTGGTTGATTTGCTGGATCTCGATGCCGGCGAGGTTCTTCTGGAAGTCCCATTCCTCCTTGCGGCGGGTGTAGGAGCCGATCGTGGTGGCGAGCCCGGCGTACTTGTCGAGGCCGGCGGCGATCGCCTGGAGGGTCATGACGGCGTGGCCAGCAAAATCACCGAGCTTGTCACCACCGGCAACTTCTGCCACGACGTGCGGCGAGCCGCCAAAGCCCGAGGCACCGGCGATGAAGTCAGGTATCAGCTTAAGGCCGCCGGCAGCGATGTAGCCGATCGCGATCCCGGTCTGCGCGAGCGCCGACGCGCCGGACAGCGCGAGCGCTGTGCCTTCCCACGCGTTGATGAAGTCGCGGCCGCCGTAGTAGTCGCTCTTCGCCTGCGCGCTGGCGAGCGACTGCCCGAGCGCGGCGAGGGAGTCCGTCGCCTCCTGGAGCTGGCTCTGGCGGACGGTCTTTGTCGCCTTGAGCAGCGTGATCTCGTTCGCTGAGCGAAGCAGCGCGAGGCCTTCGGCGTCTCGCTTCTCAAGGGCTGAGAGCATCTTGTCGCCGACCGCTTTCACCTCGTTGCAGAACTCGAGCGCGGTCGAGGCGAGCGAGCGGTAGCGGTATTGTCCTGACGCGGGCTGGGGCCCGAAGGCGAGGCTGCCGACGTCCATCCCGGCGGCGGCCGCCTTCACGAGCAGGGCCGGGTCGAGCGGCGGCTCGAACAGCGGCAGCTGCCGCACGATGCCCTTGATGTTCATCGAGTGGCGGATCTTGAACAGCCGATCCGCGACCGTGTCCCAGTACCGGAGCAGTTGGTCGTTCGCCGGGATGCCGAAGTAGAGCGGGTCGAGCAGCGGCAGCGGGTGGCCGCCGTCCGGGCTCCGGCTTGCGTTCTGGGTCGGCTGCGTAAGGTTCTCGATCCGCGCCGCGACGCTTTCGTTGCCGAGCGGGTCTAGCTCGCCGTGCTTGAGTAGCTCGTTGTAGGAGTAGTCGGGCCGGGGCGGCGCCGGTACCTTTTCCGGCCGTCGGCCGAGCAGCTCGTGCGCGAGCGTGTAGAGGAGCGTCGCCTGGTTGATCGCTTCGATCGTGTCCTGCGCGAAGAGCTGGTCGCCCCACGCGATCAGGTTATCGAGGTATTTCATGACGACCGTCTTCTGGTACGCGACAGGCCGGTAGCGCGCGATCTTGTGCGGATTGAAGGGGTCGTTCTTCCAGGCGCGGAGCTGGTCGAGGTTCGCGCCGAGGCTGGTGAGGATGTTCTCGATCCGCTGCCTGCGGTAGTCGTCGGAGTTCGTCTCGAAGAACGGCCGCGTCACCCAGAACCGCTGCGGCGATGAGAGCTCCTCGGCGTTCGTTGGGTCGAAGATGTAGTGGAACCATTTCATCGCCTCTTCGAAGCGCTGGTTCTGGCTCAGCTTCGAGGCGATGAGCAGCGGCACATGGAAGAACGTCTCCCAGTTGTAGACGGAGTACGCTCCCGATGGCGAGAAGTCGACGATGTCCGTCTCAGCCGTCGTATCGGCGGCGTTCGGCGCGACGGGCGAATACGTGTCGGTGAAGATGAAAGTATCGCCCGGAAAGTAGCTTGCGGGAAAGCGCTGGAGGCGCCGCGTCAACAGGCCCCCGACGCCTGAGCGGTCGAGTTCGCGCAGGAACAGCGCGCTGTAGGGCTGGTAGAAGGGATAGAATTCGTACGTCAGCCGCTGGAGGACCTGGTTGTAGCCGACTGTGACCGGCTGCCACTGGGAGCGGACGAAGAACGCCCGCTGGAGGTCCTGGTACAGGAATGGCTCGGCACCCCACTGGCCGGTGTCGAACCGGATCTGGTCTTGTGAGAACACGAGCTCGAACGGCGGTTTCGCGCCCTGCAGGACGGTACGCGTGTTCGCGAGTTCGAGCACGTTCAGCTTGCCGGGATTGGGCTTGCGGGTGTTGTTCGCGAGCCGGTTGAAGTGGTAGTGCATCCCGTCGGGCAGCGGCAGGCGCGGTGCGATCTCGTACGCCCCTTGCAGGGGCAGCAGCGTGCGGCTCGTGGCGCCGAACGCTCCCTGCACGTAGTCCAACGACGTCGTGTACGTTGTCAGATCCGAGGGCGTACCGGTGCTGTCGACCAAGTGGTAATAGCCGCGCAAGGGTTTCATCTTGACCGCGACGACGCCGCCGTCGAAGACGAACGACGATGAGTGCCATGGCCGGGCCGTCTCATCGGACCGGAACGCCGTCAGGTACTCCCTGTCGTTCTTGAACGGGTCGTAGAACTTGGTGTCGTTGAACTCCTGTGAGGTCGACAGGTAAAGGTCGAGCCAGAGCAGGTTCTCGCGCTTTTTGTAACGGGACTTGAGATGGTAAGACTCCGGCGGCCGCTCCCATGGGTGCACGAGCTTCTCGCGTGAGACCTTGCGGGCCGTCCAGCCATCCTTGGTCCGCACGCTCCACGCGAGCTGGATCTCAAGCTGCTTGGCCGGCTCAGGCGCGTCGGTATTGCTCGAGGCCTGCGCCGCCGGCTGCTTCTTTGTCTTCTGCGGCTTCTCGACGAAGACAAGCCAGAACAGGTAGAGCTTCCGGTTGTAGACGACCGGCAGTACGTGGTCGCCCACGATGTCGACGTCGATCTTCTCCCACGGTGACCACGTACCGTAGTTGAAGTCGAAGCGACGGTAATAGTAAAGCGCCGGGTCGGTCTTCGTGCGCGCGACGACGTGCAGGAGGTTGACCGTCGGCGGCAGGTCGTCACCAGGGTTGTCATCGTCGATCTCGTGATAAGCCGCCAGCACCCAGAGCCGCGCGACCTCGTGCACTTTCTCGAGGTAGTGGCGCAGCGCTGTCTCGGCATGTTCATCAGTCAGTTCGCCCTGCTGGAGCTCCGCCTCGAGTTCCTCGAAGAACGGGGTCTTGTCGTCGCGGAGTTCCGGCAGGATCCAGTTCTCGGGGTACAGGAAGACCTTGCGCGCGGCCGCCCAGACCGCGTAGCTCTTCATGTACTCCCACTGGCGCCAGCTGTTGAGCGTCGCGGTGTCGGCTTTCTCCTCCTCGCCGACCTGGACGTAGGGCTGCTCGAGGTTCAGGAAGCAGCGCTGGACGAACATCTGCAGGGAGCTCGTCGCCTGCTTGATCCGCGACGTGAGCTGCGCCGCCCCCATCTCGACGTCGATCAGGAAGTAGCGCAGCAGGTCGTCCGTGTCCCGCCACCGCCGCGGGTTCGCGTACTCGCCGCCGTTCACCGCGACAGAAGGCGGTTCGTTCCGCTGCGCATATTCGACGAGGTAGGAGATGAGCGCGTCGCGCTTCTGCTCCCGGACGACGTCGTAGAGCGGTGCCGCCTTCGCGAGCCACGTCGGCGTGTCGTACTTCGCCTTGGCGGCTGCCCTCGTCTGCTGGGCGATCGCCGGCTGCGCCGCGTCGGTGTCGCGGTCGCACCACGACGCCGCGGTCGCCGCCGCGACGCCGAGCCGCTTGACGGCCTTTACGGCCCGCTCGAGCCGCAGGTACGTCTCGGGCGCGAGGTAGTCGTTGTCGCCGGCCGCGTAGGACAGCTGAAGTGCCGTGTGCAGCGCCTCTACGTCGTCGGCGCGCCACTGCGTCAGCGTCGCCAGCCTCGTGCGGACGCCGACGTCGAGGGCTGCCGCGGCGTCGAAGACGCCGCGGAGCGTGGCGTTCTCCGGCTGCGGATAGCGGCTGCGCAGGTCGAGCCACTTCGTCAGCGCGAGCCACGACGGGAACAGCGGTGCGCCCGGCTGTCCCCGCACCGGCAGGGCGTTCAGGTCGAGCAGGCCGAATGTCGCATGTTCGCCGAACAGCCAGCCTAGGTCGTCGGCGTTCGTCAACTGCTGCCGCGTCAGCACGAGCGTGACCTTCTGGACAAGGCGGTATGCGGCGAAGACGTCCGCGAACGCGGCAGGCGTCACATCGTTCTTGAAGCCCTCGGCGTCGTCAACGACGGCCCGCTCGATGAGGGCGGGGTCTTTCAGCACATCGAGCAGCGCCGCGCCGCCGACGCTCAGCTTGGCCAGGAGCAAGAGTGTCTGCTCCGGGGCCAGCGCGAAGGCCGACGCGACCTCGGTGACGATCGCATCCTGCTCCACGTCGGCGCCGGCCGCGTACCTGCTCGTGCGCATACGCTCCACGAGCTGCGTAATCGCGTCGTCGCGGAGTCCGTAAGGCGAGTCGGGATGGTCATTCAGCACGAAGTCGAGTTCGTCGAGGCCGAAGCCCGAGCGCGAGACCCAGTCGCGCAACTCGAGGAAGTCGAGCGTTCGCCGGGGTGCCGCGAAGACATCGGCGATGCCGCAGAGGCCCGCAAGCCGCAAGAGCCGCTCGATCGTCAAGCCTGTCGTGCGGGCGAGCGTGATGGTCGCGTACATGCGCGAGAGGCACTCGAGCGTCAGGTTTGCCGCGTTCGGCTGCGCGGCCAGGCGGTCGAAGTCGGCATCGCCTATGCCGAGTGCAGTCGAGATCGCCTGCTTGTGGCCGCCGACCGAGCCTGCGAGCGGCGGGTCGAGCGCGAGGCCCGAGTCAACCGGGTCGGTGACACGCGGGTTCTGGAACAGCGTGATGTAGAACGAGTCGATCGGCTTTGCCGGGTCGTCTGGCTCGGTCCTTGTCTCGGTGTTCAGCTCGCCGTAGAACGCCAGCAGCGCGTCCACGGAGATCCCGAGCTTTTGCTGCACTTGCCGCGCCTGCTTCAGGCGCGCGAGCGCTTCGGCGTCGAGCGTGCCGTTGCCGATCCGCTCGGCCCGCAGCAGCCGGTCGAGTTCCCACATCTGCCAGCCGCTTCGGCGCCAGAGCCGGAGGAAGCGGTGGATCCGGTCGAAGCGGACAAGCGTCAGGTTCGTCACCTTCTGAAGCGGCAGCGCGCAGCTCGCCGCGGGGCGGTCGATCGCGAGATCGCCGGGTGCGCGGCCCACGTTCAGCCACTGCACCTGCATCAGCTGCAGGAGCTGTTCGTATGTCAGCTTTGAGTGGGCGAGGAAGTCCTCGACGCCGATCTGCGGCTGCGTGCAGTCGAAGCCCCAGAACGCGTACTGGCGGGCGGCCGCCGCGTCCACGGTCGTGACGAGCGCGGTCTCGTGCGGGGACAGGCCGAAGAATTCCCCGGCGATGCTCGTGTCCGTTGGCGATGCGGCACCGCCCTGCGGCCGTGCCTGGAGCCATTCCATCAGCTGCCACCGCGGCACGCCGAGGTGATCGAGCCAGACCTGTGCCTCCTGCTGCCACAGGTCGAAGACCCGGTCGAGCGGGAAGTCGGCCGTGCGCAGCCAGTCGTAGACTGCCTGGCGGACGTTCTCCGGGAATGCGCGCAGCTCTTCGGCGGAACGTGTCGTCTGGAAGTCAAAGGCGGGCTCGGCATCCGGTGCTGATACGGCCGCTTCGAGGATCTCGCACACCAGATCGACGTAGGGTAGCGGCGTCTCTGTGTTCTGGCAGTTGAGCTTGATGTTGCCGATGTCGGGCCGACGGTCGAAGAGGACGCCGCGAACGGTCTTCGGCGGCTGTTGCGAGAGATGGCTGTCAATGAAGCGCAGGACGTCCGCGACATAGGCCGCGGGTCCGTAGAGAGACTGGCACGTCGAGCAGTCGCAGGAGTCGAGCGCGCCGAACAGCGTCTCGAGATCCGGGATGTCACCGGCGAGCTGAGCCTGCTCCTCGGGTGTGTAGGTCTGGTTGATGATCGCGGCCGGGTTGGCACGGTGGAGTTCGGCCCGGAACTCGCCGAGCACGGCGAGCACCTGCGCGTACTGGAGTTCGGCCTTCCCGGACACGGTCAGCGCCGTCACCCGGTCGACGGCCGGCGCGAGCGTCTGCGCGAGTTGCTCTTGGCCGAGGAAGACGATCTGGGCGGAGTGGTGCAGCTTCTGGTCGAGCAGCGCCGAGGCGGTGGCGGCGTCGGGAGCGATCCGCTGTACGCGCTGCAGCACTTTCAGTTCGCTGACAATGTTGGGGTCGAGGGCGCCGTTGCCGGTGCTCTTCACGAACGCGGCGACGCTTGTCTGCGCGAGGTTCAGGTCGGAGTGCTCGTCGAGCACCTTCCGCACGCCGGGAAGGTGCGTGAGCGCGTTGGCATTGCTGCGAGCCGCGTGCGCGGCGAGCGCGATTGACGGGAACAGCCGCTCGGCCTGCTGCACGAGCGCCGTCGCGTAGACGTCAGCTTGCTCCTCCGGTGTCCCGGGGATACCGGCAGGAACGTGCTGGTTCTGCGCGATCAGCGCCTTCCAGTCGGCGTGGTCGAGTTTCGCCGTATCGGACACAGCCTTCAGAGCCTGGTTGGCGGGGTCGGCGATCTGCGCCTTCAGGAATCTGAACGTGGGCTCGTCATGCTTGGTGATCGCGCCGAGCTGAGCGGTCGCCTGGAGATCGGCTATCGCATGGGCCCCGCCGAACGTGTCGGCGCGGGCGCGCAGGTCGTCCCAGAACGGGGCGCCCATACCTCCATGCGCCAAGAACGCGGCCGCGATCTGGTGGTGGCTCGCGGCCGGGACGGACGGGGTCGCGGTCAGCATCGACTGGAGCGTGCCGTTGCCAGTGAGGATCGGCTCGGACAGGGCGAATGTCAGCCGTTTCGCCGCGAGCGCGTCGAGGATCCGCTGCCTGCGCGCGACTATGGCGATCGGGACCAGGTTGGCAGGGGCGGCCTGGTCGAGGACCTGCGCTTGCGCGTCCGGCTCCATGAAGACGATGCCCTGCGCCGCGCGCTTGACGAGCGCGTCGATCTGTGTCCACCCGACGGTGCTGCCGAGGAGGTCGCTTGGCAGCCCTGGCGGGTAGTTCTGGCCGATGAAGGCGTACACCGCGTCGGGCGTCAGCGCCGAGTCAGCGAGTTCGGTCGCGACGCGGTGCGACAGGACCAGGCGCATCACTTCCTCGGCGGCCAGGCCGCTGTGCAGCGCCACGTAGGTGATCTCTTTCTCGGCGTCCGTCTCCTTCAGGTCGGTGATCGCGACCGATGAGATCACCTTCATCACCGCTGCGACTTCGGTCTCATATTCGGATGTGCCGCGGTACGGCTGGTCGCCGTCGGTGAAGTTGACCCAGGTGACCGGAGTCGGGGCGAGCCTCACCTTCGAGGTCGCTTGCGCGCCGTTGACGTCCAGAACGCGTACCTGGAGCTGGAACGGCTGCTTGATCGAGCCGTCCGCGGCGTTCCGCGGCGGACTATAGGGGATATCGAAGAAGCCGTTCTGGAGTGTCTTCCGCTCGCCGAGCAGCGTTCCGTCGCCGCGCAGCGCCGTCTCCCGTGCCTGCACGCGTACGCCTGCCTTCCCGTGCCAGAGCGAGTCGCGCACCGAGCCGCGCACGTGATACGTCACCTTGGCCGGCGGCGCGGGGGGTAGGACGCGCTGGAGGTCGGCATTCAGTTCCTCGCGCGTCGCGCCCTCGACATGGCCCGTCAGCGGCAGGCTCTTCACGCGCTGGTAGGCCAGTACCGCCGCCCGTGTTGTCCCGCCGAACGTCCGCGTGTCGAACTCCTTCTGGCCGATCTTGTAGCCAAGGAACGCAAGTGCACGCTGCAGGCCGCCGACGTGGTCGGTCTTCATGTTCAGGCGCAGCGTTCTGCTAATCGGCGCGAGCCCCTCGGCAGAACGGACGGTCAGGAGCGCGGGCGGCCGCGGGCGGCTGTTCGCAACAGAGACGAGCTTGGCGTACGTCGCGGGGTCGAGTTCGCCCGTCACCGGCAGCTTGTACTTCTGCTGGAACGCGCGAATCGCTGTCTGGGTAGTTGGGCCGAGCTCGCGGCTGCGCAGTTCGCCCGGGCCGATCGGCGCGTTGAGCTTGGCGATCCGGTTCACCCGCCCGAGCACGCGCTGGAGCCCCGCGACCTGCGTCTTCGTGGAGAAACGCGCCGTGAGCGCCTGGGCCTGCAGCTTGGCCACAAGATCATCTGAGATGCGGCCGTCGCCGACCTGCATGCCGACCGACTCGGCGAACGCGGCGAGGCTCCGCTTGCTGCTGTCGCCGAACCGGCGCGCCCCGGCCTCCGCGGCGTCGACGGGATGGCCCGTGCGCGCGAGCATCTCCTGCACCTGGGCCGTCCGCTTCTTGCTGCCGGTGTAGAAGACATGCGTCAGTTCCGCATTGACCGCATCGACCGTGCCGGGCGTAACCGTGCCGGTCACCTGGAGCCCGGCGCGCTTCTGGATCGCTTCGATCGCCGCGATCGTCGTCGGGCCGACCGTGCCGCTGCGCACCTCGGCGGGCGCGACCGCGAGCCCGATCTTCGCAAGCGCCGCCGGGAGGTTCCCGATCTCACCGTGCCGCGAGGGCCTCGGCGAGAACGTCAAGCGGTTGCCCGCGAGTGGAGTCGGCATCTCCTGCACCTTTCCGATCGTCACTGGTCCGGCCAGTGCAGCTACGACCTGGCGCTGGCACGTAGTCGGAGCCGACCTTAGCCAAGGACCAGCATCTTCTCGCCTTAAATTGCGCGATGCGCGCCGCGCGACCGGCGACCCCCAGGACGAGATCCTCGCCGCCGGAGAGCACGAAAACGTCCGGCGCCTCGCCTCCGAGGCCCTGCGTTCGCCGCAGCCTCATCTGCTGGTGCCTCCGCAATCGCCTGCCAATAGCCGGCGATCAGCAGGCGCCGACCCTTATGCTTGGGCTACTTTTTGCCAGAATGCTGGAGTACGGTACGAAACTCGCCAGAGGTGGGTACAGGGTCATTAGTCCCTAAGGTCGGGCGGCCCGGGAATCTCACTAATGAATAACTTCTGGGTTCCGTCCGTGCCCGGTGACCGCCCCTTGCCCGCGGCCATCCGGGCGTGGTAGGCGAGCACGCCGGCGATCACCTCCTCAGTGGGGCCCGGTCCGCCAGATCAGCGACGGCCAGCAGGTCATCTGTCGTAAACGGACAGCGGTCGGCCGCGACCACCACGAACGGTCAGGCGCCGCCACATCAGTCCATCCCGCTGGCGGCGAGAACAGCTGCCCGTCCTCATCGTGCAGCCAGACCCGGTCCTCGCCCCAGTTCTCCCGGCGCTCCACGAAGTCGAAGTCGCGGCCCGACAACGGGTGGAACGGGTGAATCACCCGCACCCGTCGGTACCGATCATCTGGATCGGGTTTAGTTGACGGTGCGGGGCAAGGGGATCGTGGAGAACCTGGCCGGCTGCGCCAAGCGGGACCTGGTCGTCCCGCAGGCCCGTTCACGGACCTGGCAGCGGCGAACCAGGCGGCCCGGCAGTGGTGCGCGGAGGTCAACGGCGTGCCGCGCTCGGAGATCTGCGCGGTTCCCGCAGAGCGGCTGATAAATCGCCCCGGGGTTTCGTGGAGGCTTCAGTTGTTGGGTCCAGCCACCGGTTGCGACTGGAGTTGAGCATAATATGCGGCCTCGTGTTCGGCGGGCGGGATGCTCGGGGGCGGCCATCCGGCCGCGAGTGCTCCCGCCGTCCGCTCTCCGCGACCCGCGGACGCGAAAAGACCCAGAATCAAACACAGCACCTAAGCAAAGAGCGACCGGGCATAACCGGCAGTTCATCGCGCACGCACAGATACGCCAGGCCCCTGGAAACCGCCGCCAGGCGGAGCACAGGATACCGAACGCAAGTCCTAAGAATCGCCCCTGCCACAGGACCCGCCGCTACGCATGCACACCAGGCACGCATCAGTTCCCGCCGCATCCCGGCCCGCGAGAAGCTCCCCCGCTGTCCTGATCAACACAAGCTAACACAACAGACGCTCGGCCGACGAGACCCCGAGACGAGCCGTCAGGAACAGAAACCCCAGGTCAGAGGCATAAAATGTGCTCCCGCGATAGGACTCGAACCTATAACCTGCCGGTTAACAGAAGGCCGGTCATGCTCGGCGATCGCGGGTGCCTGAGATGTTGTCAGCCCGTTTGACCTGCATGAGGGCTTCGATGGGCTAACACGGTCATTTTATCAGGCGTGCCGTCGGGTACCGGGCAGTGCCGTTTCGTCCGTGTTATTCCCGTGTTGATCTTCCCCCGAGCCCGGAGTTGTGTTGGCTTTGTGTTGGCCGCAACGGTGCTGGCCAGCCACCACTATGGGTCTTCACAAGCCCGGTTCGCGGATCTCGCGGCTCCGGGAGAGGTGGCACTCGTCCGCCTGCCATGGGGCCGTACGGGGTCAGGCGGCCAGGGTTCCCGTTGAGCGCCGGGCGGGTGCGGGGCTGCTTCAGGTATTTCGCCGGGCTGGGCGAGTGCCTCAAGGTCGGCCTGCGAGCGCCTCCGGCGCCGTGACCGCCGCCGCCTTGGTCGCGAACCCGCCGCGTCGTGCCTGCCGCGGACGGCAGGTCGGCGCTGAAGTACCGCGACCCGTGACAGCGGATATGTCAGCCATGGTGGCGCCTCAGCTGATGAGCCAGGTCAGTGACGCGCAGGCCCACCGATGACACTGATCACAAAGCGTGATATCCAGGCGACTCGCTCCCGCACCACGGCCCCTGGCCGGACCAGGAGTGGAACGGCTGGTGGGGAGACAACCCGCCGTTCCGCACCCCGGTCTTTGTCCTCACCCGCCATCCCCGGCCCTCCGTCCGGATGAACGGCGGTACCACGTTTGACTTCCTCGACGCCAGCCCCGCCCGGGCGCTTGCGCAGGCGCGCCAGGCCGCCGCGGGCGCCGATGTCCGCATCGGCGGCGGCCCGTCCACCATCCGCGAATTCCTGGCCGCCGACCTGATCGACTACCTGCACATCGTCGTGGTGCCGATCGTGCTGGGCCGCGGGGAGCGGCTCTGGGACGGCCTAGAGGGGCTCGAAGAACGGTTCCAGATTGAGGCCGTGAACAGCCCCAGCGGCGTCACCCACGTCACCTTCAGCCGGCGGTAACGGCCGGCGGCATGGCAGGGCATGAGGCGGGGCGCCGGCCAGAGCCGTTCAGCACCTCATGATCGTTCGCAGTGGGCGATCTGGGCGGTGGCGTGAAAGCTCCGGGCAGCGGCGATGCTGGCATGGCCGACCAAGGGCAAACTGGCCAAGGCTTGTTTTCCCCCGGCCGCGAGCCGAACAGCCCTTCGGGCGCGGTAACGACAGTCACTCTGGCGATCCAGGTTGCCGTCTCAGTTAGGCAGTTACTTGAGCGCGTGCCTCGCCCCGCTCAGCAAGGAAGGTGGCGTGGACCGGCCTGCGCAGCCCGGCTGCTGAGCGCCCACAAGGACACGCTTGACATGCCCCGCCACGTCCGCGAGGAGGACGCTCGCGGGTTCGCTCTCGCGCTTGGCAAGATGGTCCTCACCAGCGGCGTCGGCGAAGTCGTTAACATCGCCCGGCTCAACGTCAGCACCATCGCCGTCTGACCCGGCTGGCAGCGCCCAGATGAAGAGTGCTCCCATGCCCAGGCCGAAAAGCGGCGATCGCCATCCCGCACGGTGCCCGGCAGCCCCAGTCAGGCTGGCGGCTGCCGCAACCCGAACAGGTTGCCAAACGGATCAAGCATCTGGCACAGCCGCTCACCGGTCATGATCGTCTTCGGCCCCCGGTACGCGCTCGCGCCGTACTGGCTCCACTCAGCCACCGTGGCGTCGACGTCGGAGACTGTCCAATATGGGACCGTCCCGGACGGCCCCGGCTGATTGAACTGATCCGCCTCATGCAACGTCAGCCGAGCGCCGGGAAGGTCGAACATCACCAGCTGCGAAGCCCGGGTAACCGGTGCGGTACCAAGCCGCGCCGAATACCACGCCGCCGCAGCGGCAAGATCAGCGACGAAGTAGAAGACATTCCCTGGCGCACCCAATCCCGCGGGCACGCTATCTGCCTGGTCCATGAGGCGAAGCGTCGCACACCCGCCGGCGATCGGCACCGGCGGCCGCGCAGATCAGGAAGCCGAGCGCAGGAAACCACCAGCCGCCCTGCGGCCGTCACCAGCAACGGCGAGGACGTGAGCAAGCTCGGGACCGTCGACTAGCTTGATCGTATTCCGGTCGGCTCGGCCGGCTTCGGCGATAGCTGCCCGGGTGAAGTGCCCGGTGGTGATGACGATTCCGTAGGTTCCCGGGGGAATGCTGCCGCGGAGCCGGGTGACCACGTGCGGGCCGACCCCGCCGGTCACTCGCCTGGCTTGGACCGCCAGCCGCACAGCGGGCAGGCCGGCCTGGGCCAGGGTGTCGCCTTCCGGGCCGCCGCGGTCCAGCCAGGTGTGGCTGAAGTGATGCCGGAACCGGTGCGGGTGGACCCGCGCGCCGGCCTGGCGGCCGCGGCGGGTGATGATCTGGTATAGGCAGGTGCTCAGGCCCGGCGCCTGGTTGCGTTAACGGAGCCGCGGGTGCGGGTATTGTGTCGCGCGGCGCTGGAAGGACAGGATATCCGGGTTCTGGATGATGCCCCCGCGGATCTCGATGGCCCGCCGGATGGTCTGATCGAGGTCCCATGCGCCGGGGCCTCCGAGCACGGTCCTCAGGTGTGGCAGGAGGGCTTCGCTGATCTCCCAGGTGGCGGAGTTCCACAGCAGCGAAGGGCTGTGGTCCACGGCGTAGTAGTGAATGTTGCCGCCCACGGTGAACATCGGGCCCGTAAATGATGTGGGCCGGGCCCAGCTGAAGCCCATGCCCGTGTCACATGACACGTCGATGATGAGACTGCCGGGCGAGAACGCGGCCAGATCGCTGTCGGTGACGAACATCAGCGGCGCGCCGGTGTCCTGGAGCACGCAATTCACCACGATGTCGAATCTGGCGAGGTAGGCCGCCAGCGGCACCCGGCCGCTTTCGCACAGCGCATGGCACCGGGCGGGGTTATCGGCGTCGCGTTCGAAATGCACCATGCGGGCCGAGTGGATCGGTGAGGCAACGGCGGTCACATCCCGGTGGGTCAAGACGTGGACGTCGTTCACGCCACATGCGTTCAGCGCGGTGACCGCGCCCCGGCCGGTCGCACCGAAACTGATGACACCCGCACGAAGCGGGCGGCCGTATTCACCGGTGATCCCGATGAGCTGCATGGCGTGCAGCACCGAACAGTAGCCGGCGAGCTCGTTGTTCTTATGGAAGACGTGCAGGCCGAATGAGCCGTCATCGTGCCAGTGGTTCATCGCCTCGAACGCGATCAGGGTCAGCCGCAGGTCGATGCCTAGCTGGGCCATCTCCTCGTTCTGGATGCAGTGCGGCCAGCCCCATAGAACCTGGCCCTCCCGCATCTCCCTAAGGTCCTGGGGTACTGGCTTGGGAAGCAGGATGACCTCGCACTGCGCCAGGAGCTGGTCACGGGTGCGCAAGCCAGCCACGAAGCCCGCCAGTTGCCCGTCCGGCACGCCGAAACGCTCACCGTAGCCGCGCTCGAGGTAGATGCGCCGCCGCAGGCCGGCCTCGATCCGCTCGACGTGCAGCGGGTGGATCGCCAGCCGCCGCTCGTTCTCTTTCTGTGACCGCGCGATCACCCCGAGACTGAGCTGATCCACGCGCACTCCCCTGATCATTACTTATGCCCGCAAACCGGCCGCTGCGCACGCCGACCTCTGGGCGCTGCGACAGCGCCGCAAACCCAGCAATCAAACTAGCGCCCCAAAGCGATCCTGTCGCCGGCCGGCGCCTTGCGGGCCGCTGGAGCGCGGCCAACTCCAATGCCGCGAGCCGGGCTTCGTGCGCGGCGGACAGCCTGCCGTGGCGCCCCGCCCGCCACATACCCAGCATGAACACGCGAACCCCGGTTCTCTCGCGGCTGCCGGCAACCGGACGACATGGCCAGGCGCGGGTCAGAAACCGGATCTCCTGGGCGCACGTCTCGCTCTCAGCCAGCCCCTCCGCCTGTGCGGCGTCTGGCCGGCGCGTGCCAGCCGCCGCGCTGCTTCGGCGCGTTCCTCATCGGTGAACAGTCCGGACCATCTCGGCTGCCCGATCTCGTGCTCCAGCGTGAGTTCTGGCCGGCCTCGCCGCACGAGCCACGGGGTGACGACGAGCATGTGATGATCGGCCAGGAGCTTCTTGGCCGCCCCGGCAGCTCCGAGGCTGTTGATCATGGCCACCCAGACATTGGGGTTAAAGCCGAGTGACCTGATCTCGCCGATCAGGTCGCGGCACCGAAGCTGGAACTGGCCCTCGAGCGTCTGTTCATCCGCGGGAGCGGCGACCTCTTCGTACGCCGCCAGGCCGTGACCGGCCGGGCCGTCGGCTCGCGCCGGGGCAAGGTGCAGGGTCCAGCCGCACCTGCCGCAGTACCTGAGCGTCATCGCGAGCTCAGGTCCGGGACCGGCCGGTTGCTGCGGGGTGACCTGTTCCTGGCGAAGATTGCTGCGGAGGGGCTCTCGGCAGTGCGGGCAGACCGGACCGTGTGAGGAGTCCTCGCTGGCAGAATGGGTGTGTTATGTCGATGCAGCCCTGTCCCGTGGCCGGAGCCGGATCCGCAGATCGCGGCGGCGATCAAGGCGATGTACGGGTCACGGAAGACCGAGCGGCCGCTGGCGGTGGAGATCCGTGACCGGATGGGCCAGTGGCTGGCGGATGACGATTTCGCGGCCGCGTTCGGGATCCGGGGCCGGCCGGGCTGGCCGCCGTCGCGGCTGGCGCTGGTGACCGTGCTGCAGCGGGCGGAGAAGCTGACCGACCGGCTGGCGGCCGAGGCGGTGCGGGCCGGCTGGACTGGAAGTACCTGCTGTTATCGGCCGAATTATCTGACCAGGGTTCGGTGCTCAACGGCAGCGTTGTTTGAACTGCCTGCTGGTTACGTAGCGTGGAGCCGGTCACCCGGCCGGACTCCCGCCCGGGACACTGCTCCTGCGGGCTGGCCGGCCGGGAGCGGGTGTTCGGTGATCTGGGCGCGTGCAGGGGCAGTGGCGGGCTGGCGGGCTAGGTCTGCTGGCTGCTGTCTGGCGGGGGCGCCTGCCCGGGCGCGGGCTGCTGGGGCAGGAACAGGGTGAGGGCGGTGACGAAAGCCGCGATCTTCGACGCGATGTTCAGCGCGATCGGGAGCGGGGCCGACGGGTAGCCGAACCCGGACAGGGCCCAGGCTGCCCACACGGCCAGCATCAGCGCGAAGGAGAAGAACGTGGCCCTGGTCAGCCGCACCATCGGCGACAGCCCCAGCAGCAGCAGCGTGGTGATCTCGGTCAGGAGCAGGGGCACATAGACCAGCGCCAGGTACAGGGCCCGATCGGGCAGGGCGACCACGTGGGCCCTGGGGATCACGAGGGGGTCGAAGGGCAGCTCGAAGATCATCGGCGCGGCCATCGCGCCGATAACGGCGCTGGCCAGCCTGGTCCGCAGGCCAGGGGAGCGGCGCGAGATGATGACGACGAACAGGACCGCGTCCGCGCTCAAGGTAACCGGGAGGATGGTCAGCCTGGGCGCGGTCACGCTCACCCCGGACGCCTGGATGTCGTGAATGACCTGCCGGATGAAGATGTCCGAGCAGACCAGGAGCGCCGCTAGCGAGGCGGCCCAGGCCGTGATCGCGGCGGCCCGGCCGGCCGGCCCGGGCCGGGTGAACCGGACGGGCAGCGGCAGCCGGATCCCGGCCAGGACCGCGGCGCCCGCAGCGGCCAGCAGGCCGATGGCGAGCCAGATCCTGGCATTCCCGCCATAGCTGACCCATGTGGCGTACTGAGTCATGACGGGCACCTGCTCTCACAAGCCGGGCGCTGGCCGGACGGCCCGTACCTGAACTGATATCACCATGCCCGGTTTACGCCTGGTATCGGCGGGCCTGGTCAAGGCGGGCAGGAAGCAGCGCACCGACTCCACGCACGTGATCGCCGCGGTGGCGGCGCTGAACCGGCTGGAGCTGGCCGGGGAGAGCGTGCGGGCCGCGGTGGAGGCCCTGGCCGCGGCGCACCCGGACTGGCTGGCGCAGCGGGTCTGCGTGAGCGACTGGACGGCCCGCTACGGCACGCCGATGACCGCCTGGCGGCCCCCGGCATCGCAGGCGAAACAGGACGAGCTGGCCATCGCTTACGCCCGCGACGGGTACGCGCTGCTGGAAGCGGTCTACAGCCCTTCCTCCCCGCCGTGGCTGCGGGAGCTGCCCGCCGTCGACGTGCTGCGGCGGGTGCTGGTGCAGAACTACACCCGCACCATCACCGGGACCGGGACCGGGCGGGAGGTGATCAAGCGGCCGGAGGCGATCGCCTCGATGCTAAGCATGTCAAGCGCCTCCGGCGCCTCCCCTCGCGGCACTTCGGCGACACCGCCAACAGCGACGTGACGGTGGCGTTCAGCGGCACGGCGGTGACAGTTCTCATGGCCCTTGCTCCCGAAGGTGAGTAGTTCCGGGCAGCCGAGCACCTGCCGGCGCCATGCAGCTGCATGGCGCCGGATCGTTCACCTCAGCGTCGGCCTCTCGACCGGTTCGACGAGGACGACAACTTCGTCGCCACGACCCTCATGGACAAGTACTGCGCCAGGCTCGCCGGGACCTGGCCCGGCGTCCCCGCCGCGACCTCCTCCCCGGCGCTCCCGAGCCCTCCAGCAGGAAGCCGCATTCTCAGCTTGCGATCCGGCGCCAGACGCGCTCAGAATCAGTGCGCCGGTCCGTCTGCATTGACATGAAGCTCACCGTTCAGACGTTCCTGACCCTCGACGGCGTGATGCAGGCCCTCGGCGGACCTCAGGAGGATCCCAGCGACACCTTCACGCACGGCGGCTGGCAGGCCCCGTTCCCCGACCCGGCCGTCGGCGAGTTCGTCACCGAGCTCAACAGCCACGCCAGCGCGTTCTTGTTCGGCCGCAGGACCTTCGGCATCTTCCGCGGCTACTGGCCTGATCAGACCGACCCCGCCAACCCCATTGCCACGGCGATCAACTCGCTGCCCAAGTACGCCGTGTCCCACTCGCTCAGCCAGGCCGATGCCACGTGGCCAGGCGAGCACCCTGACACCGCTCGCCTTATCAGCGGCGACGTCGCCGCGGCGGTGCAGGCGCTGAAGGATGAACCCGGCGACGAGCTGCAGATCTGGGGAAGCGGCACACTGCTCCAGACGCTGCTGCTTCTAGCTGCGGTCCGGTCCGCGCATGTCGGAATGAGCAAACTTGCCAATGTCAGTGTCGTCTACATGCCGGTGATTCTCACTGAGCATGCGGTGGATAGCCGCCTGGTGTTCCTGGTGCTCAGCGTGTAGGCGATGGATTAGCTCATGGGTCGGCTTCTTGCCCTTGTAGTCGGGGTGGTGGCGGTAAC
>Ga0335078_10002311_pt1 | contig 28922 bp, 17 predicted proteins | sample Lox_Sample_32_FD_206711 | JGI IMG/M metagenome (GOLD analysis project Ga0335078, IMG submission 206711) | Soil microbial communities from Loxahatchee National Wildlife Refuge, Florida, United States - Lox_Sample_3.2 | ecosystem: Environmental > Terrestrial > Soil > Wetlands | place: USA...
GGGTACGCCTCAGTCGCAATGGGACGTCATCGGAGCCGGCGACCCCAGCATTCAGGGCTTTGCCACGGACATAAGTGTCAATGCCGGTGGCACGATTTCCTTCAAAGTCAACACTGTTGCGACGCAGTACCACATCGACATCTATCGCATGGGGTACTACCAAGGGAATGGTGCACGGCTGATTGTCGGCAAGGCGCTGAGCAACGCGATCACGCCCTCGGTGACGCTGCCGCAGACGCAGCCGGCATGCGTGACGGATTCAACGACGAATCTCGTCGACTGTGGCAACTGGGCGGTGTCGGCATCATGGGCAGTGCCGTCGACCGCAGTCTCGGGTATCTACTTTGCGCAGCTCGTGCGCGATGACACAGTCGGAACCAGCCATATTGTCTTTGTCGTTCGCAATGATTCCAGCAATTCTCCCATTCTGTTCCAGACTTCGGACGAAACCTGGCAGGCATACAACGATTACGGTGGGCACAGCCTGTACGGACCGACCGGGGTCTTCAACAACAGCCAGCGAGCCTACAAGGTCAGCTACAACCGCCCGTTCCATACCAGAAGCTTTGATCCTGCATCGTGGGTGTTTTACGCGGAATATCCGATGGTCCGCTGGCTCGAGGCCAACGGATACAACGTCACCTATTTCACCAGTGTAGATGCCGCACGCAGCGGGAACTCGATCCTCAACCACAAGCTGTATATGACGGCCGGGCACGACGAGTACTGGTCAGGGCCCAAGCGCACCAGCATCGAAGCAGCCCGCAGCGCTGGCGTTCACCTCGCCTTCATGACGGGAACCGGCGCGTTTTGGAAGTCGCGGTGGGAAAACAGCATTGATGGCAGCAACACTGCGTACCGCACGTTGGTCTCCTACAAGGAGACACTGGGCGAAGCGAAGATTGATCCGCTCGATCCTCCGACGTGGACAGGCACTTGGCGCGACACCACGTTCAGCCCTCCTGCCGATGGCGGCAGACCGGAGAATGCGCTCACGGGAACGCTTTTCGCAGTGAACGGCTGCGGAACGGACAATACAGATCTTTCGATCCAGGTTCCGGCGGCTGACGGCAAGATGCGCTTCTGGCGCAATACCACGATCGGCGGCCAAACTACGGGGCAAGTCTTCACCCTTCCTGCTGGAACATTGGGCTACGCGTGGGACATCGATGCGGACAACGGCTCGCGTCCCGCGGGCCTCTTCCGTCTGTCGACGGGTACTTACAATCTGACGACCGACTATCTCATCGATTTCGGTGAAACCTATGCCTCGGGGACGGCAACCCACCATTCGACTTTATACAAAGCGTCGAGCAAAGCCTTAGTGTTTGGTGCGGGAACGGTGCAATGGTCGTGGGGACTCGACAATCATCACGACACTTACTGCAGTAGTGGGCCGTATAACACCGACGCGAACATGCAACAGGCAACCGTTAACCTGCTCGCCGACATGGGCATTCAGCCGGCCACACTGCAAGCAGGGTTGCTCACGGCATCAGCCTCTTCAGATACCACTCCGCCTTCCTCTACTATTACCTCACCTGCTTCGGGAGCGAAGGTTGAACCGGGCGCGACCATCACAATTTCAGGTACGGCCGCTGACACGGGCGGCGGCGTTGTCGGCGGCGTGGAAGTTTCTACGGATGGCGGCACGACCTGGCATCCGGCGGTTGGACGCGAGAGCTGGAGCTACGTGTGGACGCTTACCGGCTCGGGCTCGATCAATCTGCGCAGCCGTGCGGTAGACGACAGCGGTAACATCGAGAGTCCGTCGGCGGGAGTGACAGTCAACGTCTCCGCGCCCTCTTGTCCGTGCACCATTTGGCCAAGTACGACAACGCCAGGCACGATCGACTCGGGAGATCCCAATCCCTACGAATTGGGAGTCAAGTTCACCGCCGATTTCGACGGCACCATTACGGGCATTCGATTCTATAAGAGCCCGGCCAATGTTGGCACGCACATAGGAAATCTGTGGTCGGCCGGCGGCACTCTGCTGGGCACGGGCACATTTACCAACGAGTCTGCCTCGGGCTGGCAGGAGATGGACTTCACCAGCCCGGTCACGATTACCGCGAACACCGTGTATGTGGCTTCCTACAGCACCACCACAGGCGAGTATTCGTTTGATGCGAATTATTTCACCAACTCTGGCGTAGACAACCCGCCGCTGCACGCACTGCAGAATGGAGTTTCTGGCGGGAACGGAGTCCTTGCCACCACTCCCGGAGTGTTCCCTAGCAGCACCTTCAGCAACGCGAACTACTGGGTCGATTTGGTATACGTGCCGACTTCGACCAAGACACTGGTCTCGATCACGGTTGCGCCGACAAATCCGACGCTGCAGATCGGCCACACGCAGTCGTTCACTGCCACCGGTAATTACAGCGATGGCAGCACGGCGGACGTTACCAGCCAGGTCAGCTGGAGCTCATCGAACACCAGCGTTGCGACCGTGAACGCCGGCGTCGCCACAGGCGTTGCCGGCGGCGCAGCCAACATGATCGCCACGCTTGGCCTCGCCAGCGGTTACACGACGGTGACGGTGCAGTCCGCACCGTTGGCTATCACGACCACCGCGATCTCCGGCGGCGCTGTGAATGTACCGTACTCGGCGATTCTGGGCGCAACGGGCGGCGTCGCGCCGTACACCTGGTCGCTGGCAGCGGGAATTAGCCTGCCTCCCGGGTTGAGCTTGTCTCCTTCAGGGCTGATCAGCGGCACACCGCTCGTCGCCGCAACCAGCACGTTCACCGTGCAAGTTAAGGACTCCGGCGTCCCAGAAGCCAACGTTAACCCGCAGCAGACGGCCACGAAGGCAGTAAGCATCACCGTTACTATTCCTGCATCCTTTACGATTTGGCCGGCCGCAGCTGCGCCGGTCACGCCCGATGCTGGCGATCCCTCGGCGGTCGAGTTGGGCGTGAGCTTCAAGGCTGATACCGGCGGCGTCATTACCGGCATCCGCTTCTACAAGAGCGCCGCCAACACCGGCGCTCACATCGGCAATCTGTGGACGAGCACCGGCACACTGCTCGCTTCCGCTACCTTCACCGGTGAGACCGCTTCCGGATGGCAGCAGGTGACCTTCGCCACTCCTGTCGCGATCGCCGCCAACACGGTGTACGTGGCCAGCTATCACACGACTGTGGGCCACTACGCCGCGGACGCGAATACGTTCACCACCGCCGGCGTGGACAATCCTCCGTTGCATGCGGTGCAGAACACAGCGACTACTCCGAACGGCGTATTCACCTACGACATCACCACCGGCTGCAATGTTGCCGTGAAGCCCTGCTTCCCGACGACCAGCTTCAACAGCGCGAACTACTGGGTCGATGTTGCCTTCCAGAACACGTTCGGTCTCTCCGGCACCATCAGCGGAGGTGGCGGCCCGGGAACTACTCTTACAGTGAGCACCGGCGGCGTAACGGTTGCTACCGTTACAGCAAACGCCTCCGGCGCGTACAGCGTTGCTGGCTTGGGCGACGGTACCTATCTGGTCGTCCCGACCAATCCTGGTTTCACCTTCGTTCCGCCCAGCCACACGGTGACGATGAGTAACGGCAACGCCACCGCTAACTTCACCACTGCATTCTCGATCTCCGGCACGATTGCCGGCGCCGGCGGCAACCGAGCCACGGTGACACTCAGCGGAGCCGCGAGCGCAACGACCACGGCCGACGCTTCGGGCCATTTTGCATTCCCCGATCTGGCCAACGGCGCCTACACCGTCACAGTGGCCCATACAGGCTTCACCTTTACTCCTGCCAGCCAGGCCGTCACGCTCAACAACACCAACGGCACGGCCAGCTTCTCCACCCTGTTCTCGCTCTCTGGCAACATCAGTCCTGCTGCCAGCGGCGCAGGGGCGACTGTGGCCTTGACGGGTACTTCCACTGCTAGCACGATCGCGGACAGCAATGGAAACTTCAGCTTCGCGGGGTTGCCAAGCGGAACTTACACGGTCACGGCGGCAAAGCCCGGATTCGGCTTCTCTCCGTCGAGCCAGGTTGCAACCAGCAACGGCACTCCGGTTTTCGGTGTCAACTTCACGGCTGCGGCAGCAATCACGATCGATGCTACCGCCACCAAGGACTCAGGCAGCGCCAAGACTAGCATTGCGAGCGCGACTTTCTCCACCGTCGCGTCCAATGAATTGCTGCTCGCCTTCATCGCGACCGACGGAAATTCCGCCAACCTGACCGTGACCAGCGTCACCGGCGCAGGCCTGACGTGGACGCTCGTGCAAAGAACTAACGCGCAGCTTGGCACGGCCGAAATCTGGCGGGCCTTTGCGCCATCGACTCTCAGCAAGGTCTCGGTTACGGCGACCCTGTCGCAGAGCGTTGCGGCCAGCATCACCGTTGTCAGCTTTGCCGGGGTAAACACTTCAGGCACTAATGGGTCCGGCGCCATTGGCGCGACCGGCACCGCCAGTGCCACCACCGGTGCTCCAACCGCAAGCCTGGTAACCACCGAAAACAATTCCTGGGTCTTTGGCGTAGGTAACGACTACGCGAAGGCCACGGCTCGCACCCTTGGTCCAAACCAGACGATGGTCCACCAATATTTAGCGACGTCCTCCGCGAGCACTATGTGGGTGCAGTCACAAAGTGCAGTCACTCCTGTAAGCGGCACCACCGTTACGATCAACGACACCGCGCCTACAAACGATCACTACAACCTCAGCCTTTGCGAGATCCTGCCCGTGCCGCCGCCTGCGCCTCTCGGTACCACGTTGCAGTATGTGGCCACGGACACGACCACGCAGGGCAACTGGAAGACGGCTTATGGAGCAGACGGGTACAACGTCATCGGAGACACGACGGCTTATCCCGCCTATGCCACCGTCACGCCCGCCGGGCAAACGCCTTACACCTGGACAGCCTCAACGACCGATGTGCGGGCCTTGGAGCAGGCCAGCGCTACATCCCGGCTGGCGGCAACCTGGTATGCCAATAGCAGCTTTACCGTGGATGTAAACCTGACCGACGGCCAGCTCCACAAAGTCGCGATGTACTTCTTAGACTGGAGCGGCTCGACCCCACGGGCTGAAACCGTCACCGTTGTCGACGCGGACACAGCGGCCGTCCTGGATACCCGAAACCTGGCCTCCTTCGGCGGCGGTCAGTACCTGGTGTACAACGTGAGCGGTCACGTGACCTTCCAGGTAACGAGGACTGCGGGAGCCAATGCAGTCGTAAGCGGCATCTTCTTCGGCGGTCCATTCCCGCCGACCAGCACAGTGCAGTTTGTGGCGACGGATACCACGACCCAGGGGAACTGGGCGGCGGCCTACGGTGCGGACGGGTACAACGTCATTGGTGATACGACGTCGTATCCCACCTATGCTACGGTCATGCCCACCGGGCAAACGGCCTATACCTGGTCAGCCTCGACTACCGATGTGCGCGCCCTGGAGAGGGCCAGCGGTGCGGGCCGGCTGGCGGCAGCGTGGTATGCGAACAGCAGCTTCACCGTAGACATCAACCTGACAGACGGACAGCTCCATCAGATTGCCCTTTATTGCTTGGATTGGAGCTCAACCCAGCGGGCCGAGCGCATCGACATTCTGGATGCCACGACCAACACCCTGATGGATACCCGTACTGTCACCAGCTTCAATGGCGGGCAGTACCTGATCTGGAACGTAAGCGGCCACGTGACTGTTAAGGTGACTTTGACGGCAGGCGCCAATGCTGTTGTCAGTGGAATCTTCTTTGGCAGCTCACGTCCGCCTTCAAGCACGGCGCAGTTTGTGGAGGCGGATGCTACGACCCAGGGTAACTGGCAAACCGCGTATGGCATCGAGGGATATAACGTCTTTGGGGACACGACGTCCTATCCCACGTATGCCACGGTCACGCCTACCGGCCAGACGGCTTACACGTGGGCAGCCTCGACGAACGATGTTCGGGCCCTGGAGAAGAGCAACCTCAGCGGAAGAGTGGCGGGAGTCTGGTATGCGAACACCAGTTTCCTGGTGGACGTTAACCTGACGGACGGCAATACCCATCAGATCGCACTGTACTTGTTAGACTGGGATTCGACCACGCGAACGGAGCGTATCGATATTCTCGACACTGCGACGGGAACAGTGCTGGATAGCCGAAACGTGACCGGATTCCATGGCGGGCTCTACATGGTGTGGAATGTGAGCGGTCATATAACCGTCAAGATCACCAAGATCGGCGGGGCCAATGCGGTCGTCAGCGGCGTCTTCTTCGGAGGCTAGAGAACGCCGCCCGCTAAGGCCGTACGGGCAGGGGATGGTAGGACGAAAAAAGGAAACCCGATCCAGGGGGATCCGGTCAGGATGGACGCGCTGACGGCGTCGTGACAGAGCTTAAGGACGGCGATAGTGTAACGTCGCCACGACGTTGTGGCCTATGCCATGGCTGGCGCTTCAATCGCATCGAGTGTGGACGAAACAATACCCGTAAGGATGCCGGCAATGCGTTCACCCGCATGACCGTCCCATAACGGGGGGTTGTGTCCGCGCTTCCACTCTCCCCGCAAGACGCGCTCTACCGCATTGCGTAGCCGCGTCGTGTCCCGCCGCCCGATAACTTCGTTCGTCCCCAGCGTGACGGTGATCGGCCGCTCGGTGTTGTCGCGCATCGTGAGGCAGGGGACGCCGAGATATGTGGTTTCCTCCTGAATGCCTCCCGAGTCGGTTATCACCATAGTAGCTTTGGTCTGCAGTCCCAGGAATTCCAAATATGGCAGAGGATCCAGTAACCGTAATCGGCTATCATCAATCTTGAGTTCCATCAGGCGATTGCGGGTTCGTGGATGTACAGGAAAGAGCACCGGCACCCGCTCGCTCACCCAGCAGAGTGCTTCATAGAGGTCGTGGAGCATTCCATGTTCATCCACGTTCGCAGGGCGATGCAAAGTGACCAGCGCGTACCTGTCCGGGATTCCCTTGGGGAAGCGGCAAGCAGCCTGGGGCAGAAGGCGCACCAGCGTATCGATCATGACATTGCCCGCCAGGTGGACCTTTTCCGGAGCGATACCCTCATGAGCGAGGTTCTGGTTGCCATCTTCCGAAGGAGTAAGCAGCAAGTCGGACAATTGATCCGTCACAAGCCTGTTTATCTCTTCAGGCATGCTGCGATCAAACGAGCGCAACCCTGCCTCCACATGGGCTACCCGGATTCCCAGCTTCGCGCACACCAGTGCGGCGGCAGCCGTAGAGTTCACGTCTCCATAGACGACGACCCAATCCGGTTTTTCTTCCAGAATGACAGGTTCAAAGCGCCGCATAATTTCCGCGGTCTGCTGCGCGTGCGTGCCGGAGCCAACCATAAGATTGACGTTCGGTTCGGGGATCTCAAGCTGTTGAAAGAAGACGTCGGACATCGATGCATCGTAGTGCTGCCCGGTGTGCACTAATACCTGTCGAACTCGTTCGCGCTGTGCCAGCGCCCGATACACGGGCGCGACCTTCATAAAATTAGGACGCGCGCCTACTACGTGAAGGACTTGCATATAGGCTCCATTTGCCTGTTGTTTAGTTGCGGCACACAAGATTGCGACGCGACCAGGAGCCAAGGGGAAAAAAGGCACCGGGCCTAGCAGAGCGACGAAGGATGCTTTCAAGCGCCGCTATAAGAAGTGAAAGATTGTCCCGCGGTGAGGCCTTCTGAATTAAGGCTGACGACGGTGTCGCGAGTGCCAGTTATGGTGGAGCGCCGTGGATCGCGCCATCAACAATTCACTCAGCCGATGCCCGCCGGCGGTCGAGCACGCCCTTCACCAACAACGTCGAGATGAACCACGGAAGGGCGGTGAGATAACGTTTCGCTTTTCCGCGAGGGTCTTCAATCGCACGATAGATCCACTCTGCCCCTACGGCGCTGATCCACTGTGGCGCGTCTGTTTTGACCCCCGCGAGCAGGTCCAGCACCCCCCCAACCCCTACGATTACTGGAACCCCTAGCCGTCTTCCATGAGTCTCCATCCAATATTCCTGCCTGGGCGTACCCATCCCGACAAAGAGCACATCCGGTTTCGCAGCCCGGATCTCGTGATTGACGTTCTCGGCTTCGGCCTCGGTGAAGAAGCCGTCGTGGCACCCGGCAATCTCAAGATTCGGATGACGTTGAAGCAGTCGCGCTTTCAGCCGCTGCAACACATCCGGCCGAGTTCCCAGGAAATACACGCGATAGCCCTTTTGCGCTGCTATCGGCAGGAATGCCTGCGTCAGCCGATCGTTTCCGATGGACGCTTTCAAAGGCGTCGCGCACAAGCGCGACGACAGTGCAACGACGTGTTCCGGGAGAACCAGTTCCGCTCTCTCGATAATGCTCTTGAGCCGAGGATCGCGCTCCATTCTCCAAAGTTTGGGAACGTTAAAGGCAACCACCAGATGAGGCACGTTTGACCGAATAAATTCTTTCAGCTTTAAGAGCGCTTCGTCCATGCTTACGCTATCTACCTGCGCTCCTAGAAACCTCAATCGAGGCATAGAGCATTCTCCGGTATAAGTGCTATTGTTCTTGATTGTGCTGACCACCACATAATTTCCGTCAGGGCACGCTGCATCCACGCTTGGCCCCAGCGCATATAAGGAATCCGTACCCTGTAGAGTCGATGAATCTGGTAGTGGAAGTATCCCTTCGGATCCTGCATGTTCTGAATGCCCCACCGGCAAACCCGCAGGGCCCAATCGACGGCCTCTGGGTCCGAGTCCTGGAACTCCAGGAAGGTCAGAACCGCTTGCGCTATTGAGTGAACATCGACGGGAGAGGCTTTGTGAGGAAAATATTTGGGCGTGCCGGCCGCCAGAAACATGTTGTGCTTCCAAAACCCATAACCGCACAGCAGTGACTCGTCAAACTCGTCGGTGCGCAGATAGTCGGCAACCCGCTTCAGCGCTACCAGAACAAATCCCGTGTGGAAGTTATCCACCCACTGGTCGTTGGCCGCATCACCGTATGGCCAGGAGCCATCCGGGCGCTGTCTGCGCAAGGTATATCGGGCCGCGGCCAGCGCCGCATCCGCTAAACGGCTTTCCCCGGTCTCCCGGAATACAGCCGCTAGCAGCCAGGCAGCCAGCATGCTGGCATTGTGAACGAGCCGACGGTCGAGCGGGGTATAAGAGAAACACAATTCGTCGGCAGCGGGCTTCAGAGCATGTAGATCCCGCAAAATGAAATCGCATGAACTACGTGCAGTTTCCAACGCCGTAGGTCCTGAAACTGAGGGTTGTGCCCCACCAAGCTCGTCGTTGTTCAAAAGCCGATGCAGGTCCACAAAGGCGAGGGCAATGAATGAGGTGTTCACCACCGTTGGCGTGCCCGCGGGCGCAAAAAAGGCCCGGTTCGGCCAGTCGAAGTTATAACCCCAGCAGGTACCGCTGTATCCCTGCTCGGCATGTTCCACGAGCCATTTTGCAAACGAATCAATTCGCTCCAAATCGACTTGATCCCGCGTCATCCGATACTTTCGAATATAACTTGCAAGGAATAGCCCCATGCCCTTTGGGTTGTAACCTTTGTCTACTCGAAGCAGCGGGCGCAAATTGATCGGAAACCGCTTCAGCAATTGAAGCCATAGAACACCGCCGATCCGGCTGCCAAGCGTCAACCGGCGGAGCACAGGGCTGTTTAACGCGTCGTGCGGGTCCCATCCTCGGAAGTCCTGCTCCTCAATCCACACATCCAGCCGTCTTGCGGCTGAAGCTACATCGTTGAGGTCGCCGGCCCGAGCTACTCTGCTGGAGGCGCTATTCATGAACGATCACGGATGAACCGGACGGGGCCACTGCGTGAACCGGATTGTCCAAATGCCAATTCGAGAAGAAGGTTCGGAACCAGACTTCAACGTTCAGCAGCGTCCATATCATAAGCGAGTTGTCTTCCATGCCGGCGCGGTCTTTGGCTATGAGTTTGCACACATAGTCCGCGTCATACAGTCCCCGCTGCCGGATCGTTTGGTGGGAAAGCAGATCGTCCACCATTGGAGCCAGGGCGCCCCGGATCCATGAACGCAGAGGCGATGCGAATGGCGCTTTAGGTCGATAAACCACGTCGGAAGGCAGATGTCGCTCTGAGACCCTCTTCAGCAGATACTTTTGCGTGTTGCCTTTAATTCGCGTCCAGGAAGGAAGCGAAAACATCAGCTCAACCACGCGGTGATCGGTGAGAGGCGGACGCCCCTCGATCCCCGCTGCCATGGAGGCCTTGTCGGAATACATCAGGTTGTGGTCAGGCAGAAACACCTGCGTATCGTTCAGGCACATCTTGGTCAGGTACGAGACTCCGTTCCCGGCAAACAGCGGTGCTTGCGCGCGATAGAAGTATGAGTCCCAGTACGAGGGGTGGGCGGCGAAAGTGTCGTGCAACTGCTGTGGAGATAACGAAAGGTCAGAACTCAGGTACCGCTCCGCCCGCGGCAGCGATGCAAACGACAGGAATCGCTTCAGCCAGCGCGTACTGCGCCAGCCCCGGTAACGATTGCCCACGGGAATCGCACTGGCAGAGCTTTCTATGACTCTGCGTACCGGTTGCGGGATGAGGCTTTGATACGTATCCGCTTTGAGGCAGGCCAGGTGTTTACGGTAACCACCGAAAATCTCATCGCCGCCCATGCCGCTCAGCATCACGATGATTCCATGTTCGCGGGCCGCTTCCGACATGAGCAGCAGGTTGATGGCTGCCGGGTCGGATAGGGGCTCGTCCAAATGCCATGCAACCCGCGGCAACAAAGCGGCTACATCAGGCTTGATCTCGAATTCATGATGTCGAAATCCGAGTTGCTGGGCTACCTGCCGCGCAAATACGTCGTCGCGCGGCATGCGCTCGAACTTCTGGTCCCCCTCGGAAAACTTGATGGTAAACGAATGCACATCCGCATTCGTGTTCTGCCGGACTAACGAAGCGACAATGGAAGAGTCCAGTCCGCCGCTGAGGAACACACCTACCGGAACATCCGCAATCATCTGCAGGGCAACGGCATCCTTCAGCAGGTGCTCAAGGCGGTCGATCAATTTCGACTCCGAAGCTGGCTCCTTTTCGCTCGGTTTCAATGACCAGTAGCGACGCAGCGTCAATTGGCCCGCTTCGAAGTTGAGGCACTCACCGGGCGAAAGCTTTCGGATTCCCTTGAAGCCGGTCAAGGGAGAAACCTGGAAGCGGGTTGGCGTGTGCAGAGCCTCATAATCAGGGGTGCACGGCGCCAATCTGCTGGCGAGCAGAGCTTTGATTTCTGAGGCGAACACCAGCGCTTCCCCGTCATGCCAATAGTAAAATGGCTTGACGCCCAACCGATCGCGAGCAGCGAATAACTTGCGGCTCTCCACGTCGTAGATCACGAAGGCAAACATTCCATTCAGCCGAGCCAGGCAGTTCTCGCCCCACTGACGGTATGCCTTCAGCAGCACCTCTGTATCGCTGTTTGAGCGGAAAGAATGTCCCTTGGTCTGCAGTTCGGCGCGGATCTCGCGGTAGTTGTAAATTTCCCCGTTGAAGACAATCCAAAGATTGCTTTCGTCGTCCGACATCGGCTGATGTCCCGCCGGTGACAGATCGATGATCGAGAGACGCCGGTGCCCGAGCCCGAGCCGATGCTCTTCAAGCCAAAGCACACCGCTGTCGTCCGGGCCTCGATGCGCGATCGCATCCGTCATGCGCTCGAGCACTGCCCGATTGCCGCAACCGACAATTCCAGAGATGCCACACATTTGTTTTTGCCGTGGGATCTGTGTCGTCACTGCCCCAGCAAGTTGGCGGTCTTACTAGTTAATCCCGCGTGAACTCCAACGCCGTCGTCGACTGTGCACGGCGCCTCCGCCCCCTGCGCTGTGGTGTCCGCTGCAACATTCAACGCGTCTCCCAAAACGTTCACTTCGATGGAGCGCTGTGTCCGAATGGAGTCTACGATCGCAAAGCAGGTTTCCGTCACTTCGACAATTTCGTCGAAGGCTATTGGCGAGAGTCCCGCCCGCATCGCCTTGACGGTCAACTCGATCTCCCGTCGATGACCTTTGTCGCGTCCAGCTTTCACTGTTCGTTCGCGACCCTGGACCGCCAGGCGCAACGACGCCCAATTGTCCAGGCGGGCGGTCTTGCCTTCGCAAGAAACCTCGAAGTATTCCTTGGGGACGGAGCGGTCTCCGTTTGCCAGATACACCAGGTTTCCAATTGAGCCATCGCTGAAGGCAAGCGTGACCGCAACGTTGTCCTGCCGATAGCGTGCACCATCGGGCAGGCTCGACGCGGAAACGTATCGGATGGGAACCCCAACCATAGCCCGAGCCCAGTCAACGAAGTGGCAAAGCTCTCCGACGATGCGGCCGCCGTCGGCGTGTGCCCAGTGTTCAGGAGGCAGAAACCCGGCATTGACTCGTACCTGCACCATCATGGGCTCACGACGCGCGGCAAAGAATTCGCGGATCTTCCCTGTCGCCGGTGCGAACCGACGGTTGAAGCCAACCATCAGGAACGGCAACCGCGCCGCGTTGTAGGTGTCGCGGATGCTCGCCAACTGTTTGCGCGTAATTGCCAGCGGTTTTTCCACAAAAACCGGCTTGTCGTGCTCCAGTGCCGCTTGCACGTAAGCGGCGTGGCTATCATGCCGCGAGGCAATAAAAACGGCATCGACCTCGGGCGAGTTCAACAGATCGGCAGGAGTCGCTGCCCGGCTGAATCCACAGGCCTGTCGGGCTGATTCCGCTCCAACCCCAGACAAGCTCGCAACCGAATGCAAGCTCGCGTTTCCGGCGGCCTTCAGGTTCGGAACAATCACACTGCGGCCAAAGCTTCCGGCACCGATGAGACCAATACGAAGCGCCCCGCTGTTGCGCTGCGGCTGAGGCTGCAATACTTCGGCAGCCGCGGCCGTCTCTCTCTGGGCCGCATACTCGATGATGGCCGTGTATGCCCCGCCGCTGCGAATCTCGTCGTATGCCTTCGCGCCGAACTGGACCGGGTAACGATGTCGCAGCAACCCCGAAACGTCGATCGCACCGGTCGCAAGCAGGTCAAGAAACGCTTCCAGGTTGCGCTGCTCAGTCCAACGGACGTATCCAATCGGATAGTCGTTGCCTGCTTCTTCATATTGCGCGTCGTAGCGGCCCGGTCCGTACGAGCGCGACATCAGCAGCGACAGTTCCTTCATGTACATGTTCTGCCGAGAAACACCCATGCCCACGTCACCGACGATGACGATGCGTCCCCGATCCCGCAAAAGCGAAGCGGCAAGCTCCACAGGCTCTGTGGACGAAGTAGCCGCGGTAATGATGGCGGCGTCGACGCCGTATCGTGAAAATGCCTGTACTGCCGGGAGCAAGCCGGCGTCTTCGGAAGAAAGGCCGAGGTGGGCCCCCATCTCCGCCGCTTGTTTTGCGCGCGAGGCGTTGCGGTCGATGGCAATTACGCGGCACCCGGCGGCGCGGGCCATTTGAATCGCCAAAATCCCAACCAGTCCAGCGCCAATGACCGCCACAGTCTCGCCGAATGAAATTTTGGCCTGACGCAGGCCCTGCATGGCGATTGCCCCAATGGTCGCCAGCGAAGCAGCATCTAGGGAAACGGATGCGGGCACATGGGAAGCCAGATGCTGCGGCACAAAATTGATTTCGCTATGAGTGGCGTAGTTTGCCCCGGCACATGCCACTCGGTCCCCCGGGCGAAATCCCGTGACCCCTTCCCCCACCTGCAGTACAGTGCCAGCACAGCTATAGCCGAGCGTGTTGAGGGTGTCCAAGCGCGCACGCACTTTTTGAATGGCTGCCTGAATTCCGTTATGCCGGCCGTAGTCGATGACCTGCTTCACCAGGTCTGGGCGTGCGAGCGCCTTCTGCAGCAGCGACTTCTCTCCCGTTTCCACCTTGACGCGTTCCGTGCCGGCACTGATGGCGGAGAATTCTGTACGAACCAGGAGTCCGCCCGCACGCAGCTCAGGCGCGGGGATATCGTAGGTTTGTACTTCGCCTGTCTTCATGTTCTCGAGGATGCTTTTCATAGGGGAGCTGGAACGGTTCCTATATAGGACTTACTAAGCAGAAGCGCTCTCGCTCACATCTCGGAAAGCTGCCCGCAGCTCGCAAGCAAATCGTTCAGTCGTGTACTGCTCCCGAAAGCGACGGCGTGCTGCTTTTCCCATTCGAACGCGGAGATCGGAGTCTTTAAGAAGCATGGCAATTCGCTCAGCGAGCGCCGCCGTGTCACGCCTCGGAACAATGTATCCCGTTATTCCGTCGATCACGGTCTCGGGAATGCAGGCAACATCCGTGCTTACCACCGGCAGCCCGGCGCACATGGCTTCCAGAATGGCGTAAGGGTGCCCCTCGTTTGGGTAATATGTCGGAAGCACGAACATATCAGCAGCACGAAATAGGTCGTACTTATCAGGCGCCCCGATTGGTCCGGTAAAGTGCACGCAATTCTTCAGTCCATGCTCCACGATGAGCTGTTCGGCTGCTTTTCGGTCGCCTTCGTTCAGCCACTCTCCCGTAACAACCAGGCTGACATCAGGACAGCATTCTCGGATTTCTGGCATTACAGAGAGCAGATCCAGAATTCCTTTTTCCTTCATCAACGCGCTCAAGAAAAGCAAGGTAGGCGCGTGGGATTTGCGTAGAGGAATGTCATTCGTGCCGAAGTCCTCGATGCCGTTCGGAATGACCGCGATGCGGTCCGACGGAACAATGCCTTTAAACAGATCCCGCAGACAATCGCCTAGAACGACCACCCGCTCTGCTTTGGACAACGCAACGCGAATAATGGCGCGCATCAAAGCATTGCTTTCCCTGTAGAAGCGGCCAAAATGCCCACCGTGCAAATGCACAATCACTTTTCTCCGCAGCACCCGGGCTGGAACGAGGAATAGGCAATCCCTCAAGAACGGCAGCCATTGCTGCGAGATGGGAATGTAAACAATCCGGGGACGCTTGCTCAGCAGAAGCTGCAAGAACTGCAATCCGTGCTTCAACGCCAGCAGAACATTTGTCATCTCGAACTTGCCGACGTTCGCTAACCCGCGTCGGTCGGCAGTATCGACAAAGGTCACAGCAAAGTCCTCAGTTAGACTGTTACGCGCGATAGTCGCAGCTGTGGTCATACCATTGTGTGGAGGCGGTGAACAACCCACCATTAGGACCACCGGCAATTGATGCCGTACACTCGAACTCTCTGGTGCCACAACAGCGAATGGAGAGGACATTTGCTAGCGGGTCTCGAGGAGAATTGGAGTCGGACCGAGTTCGACGTCGCCCATGCTCACCGCGCGACTCTCGCCCGTTACCGTCGACAAACGGCGGATGTTCCAATCTTTAGGCATTTGTTTGTGGATGGTGCGAGACGGATTCCACGCAATCCATTGCGGACGGCCGTCACGCATGAGTGCGCAAATCCAGGTCGAGTCGGAGTCAACGGTACAAGAGCGCATGCTGGCGCCCACCAGCCACTCGCGGATAGTCGCATAACCCTTCGCAGCCGGCTTCTCGACCTTGCCCAGGTCGTCTCCCAGGCCCATACTGTTGCTGTCCCAATCGTACCAATACAGCCGCTCGGCGCCATAGAGCCAGTTGATCACATAAGCTCTCATGACATAGCCCACGCTTTGGTCTGCCTTTAAGACCTTGTACGTACTGTCGCCCTTGATGTTTTCAAAGCGACTTTCTACAAACCATCCTGTCTCCGTGTTCCACAGAGGCTTGTTGACTCCGTACTTATTCATCAACTGCCGTACGCGGCTGATCGAATCGGCCAGCGCTTCCGGCGCTCTTGGCGTGACGTAGAAGTGATAACCGATCACATCGGCGTAGCGGCCGCCACCTTTGGCTAAGAACGAGTCGAGGTAATCGAACCCTACACCGGTTACCGGCGGAGATATGACTTTGGCGGCTGGATCAACCTGATGGATGATCGTATAAGCTTCTTTCTCCAACACCACCAGTTCATCCACGCTGCCAGAGAAAAACTGCTTGAAGTTTGGTTCATTCCACACTTCATACTCGTGAATGCGCCCTTTATAGCGAGTCGCTACGGTGCGCACATAGTCACGCCAATACTGCAAATCTGAAGGCGCGGCGGCACTCCCGGGACGCCCCGTGGGACCTTCAGTCGGACGCACGGATGCCCATGCCGGACTCTGCCCCAGCGTGAGCAGCACATCAAGATGCCGCTCTCCTGCCATTGTGACGTACTTGTCCAGGCTGTCGAACTGCCAGGTGCCTTTGCGCGGCTCGAGGTCATACCAGGTAACGCGCGAATCCCAGAGACGCCAGGCACCGAATGCTAGCGGCGGCCAGGTGTCATTGGGCCTGTGAATATGTAAACCAAAATAGCTTGCAGGTATCGGTTCGCTGAGAGCCGCTGGATGCACTTGACCGAGCGCCTCCGCCATAACCGGCAACGCACTCAACACAAGAACCAAGATTCGAATAATCGCTGTAGTGGTCTTCATGATTCCCGCCGTAGCACAAACGCGGCAGCCGTAGGTCTCAGCTTTTGAAGAACATTTGCAGGGTGGTACGCGGTCGGCCAGAACGGCACCCAGCACAGTACAGAATCGATGGCCATCACACTGCGGGAGTTGTAGGCGCTTCCGCCCGCCAGGACCCGCAGCCTTGACGTCAGCGAAAAACAGCAAGCTCTCTCATACACAATCTGGAATCCGGCCTCGATCACAAACCGCCGCAGGAGACCATGAGGAATCCCGCGCTCATTTTTGGTTAGTCCGAAACGCGGCTGGCGCCAATCTCCCATCGAAATGATCGGCTCCCGCAACAGCGCCCAGCCTCCCGGCCTGAGGACGCGGAAAATTTCCGCAATCGCCTGGCTCACCTTCGGAATGTGGTGCAATGTGCTGAAGCAGACGATAAGGTCGAACGTCTCCGGAGCGAGTGGGAACGCCCCATCAGGCCTCGGTCTTGCATATTCAACCGTGGGCCGCATCAGTTGGGATGACTTGCTGAAATTGCCCGGCTCCAGAAGCGTAATGTGCGCGACCCGTTCCTGAATGGGGACAAATTCGTCTCCTTGAGCACTGCCGACTCCAAGCGCACGAGAGAAGTTGATATTTGCTGGCAACTGGTCGAAAGCATGCCGCCGGTTGAGAGCATGGTAGGAGTACCGGTACGCGACGCCCTCACGGTGAGCAAGCCTGCAGTAGCCCTCGCGCTCGCTTTCAAACCATTGCTCGATTTCCGCCGGCGGCAAGTCTTCGCCATAGAGCACTTCGCCGGATAAATATGGGTCATTCACGTTCATCATCCCCGTCAAGTGTGGTAGCAGGCGACAACTGCATCAGCTCGCAAGCCGGTGAGAATGGTGGAGCAGGCATCGCTCGATCCCGGCATGGAAGTTTTCAACCATAGCCTCGATCGTATATTTGCCGGCCGCAGCCCGGGCTCCGTTCTGGAGATGAGCGAGCAACGCCGGCTCGTCGAGAACTCTCATCACGGCATCCGCATATTCGTTAACGTCATGCTTTGTTGCGATCCCGTTCTCGCCATCAGACAGATAACTGAACTCCGGACCGTGAGTTGGAAGCTGTGTGCTGATGAGGGGCAGGCCGGCAGCAAAGCTGTCCAGAACGGCCAGGCCGACGCGGCCGGGAAGCATGAAAATGCTCGCCGCGCGGAAAGCTGCGGCTTTGTCCCGACCGAATTTCGGCCCCAGGCAGTGAATCCACTTCTCCCGGGCAGCAATGGTCTCCACCGATTCGCGATCGGGGCCACTCCCCACAATGATAAGGTGAAAATCGGCGTGCTTCTTGCGGATGATGTGCGCTGCCTCTATCAAGAACGGCAAGCGTTTTGTCTGATCAAGCAGGCCGCAGTATAGTCCAACCCTTCCACCGTTGATGCCGAGGCTGGCCTTTAGCCGAGCTACTTCCTCGTCTGAAACTGACGCCACAAGATTGTGAAAATCCTTTGTGTCAACGGCATTCTGTACGTTCGTGATCACTTCGACAGGAATGCCGTGCTGCTCGAGGTAGGCCACGCTGCTCGGGGCATACGCAAACCACCAGTCGGCGGCGCGCAGCATCCGGCGCCTTATCCACTCGGACATCTCTGATCTATCCGCTTCCATATTCGGTCCGATTCCCCAAAAGGCGATGCGCTTGAGGCGCAGCGCAGAGAGTCCAAGCAAGAGCGGGTTGATCAAAAACTTGTTCTCATTGCCGACGACTACTAAATCCGATCTCATCGCTTCCGCCAACAGCGGCTGATAAACGCACCGCGCCCCAAACCAATGCGCCCTCACCCTTTGTCCAAACTCAGCCGGAAGCTCAGCATTGTCTTTCCGGCTAGCTTCGACCTCATTTGGGTCGCTGTAAGCCACGGTCAAGGAAATGTGGCTATGCCGCAGTGCCTCGTAGAGCCGCGTAAAGAAAGGCACGCGGTAGTGCTTTATCTGCGCCTGGATGATCAGGACCTTGGCTCGTGCCATGAGGTGACCGCGACGATGCCTCACTGCCGCAACACCGTTTCGAATGCACGGTACGTCGCTTCCCCTATGCTCTCCCACTCGAGCTGTTCGAGAGGTGTAGTTCGAGGACGAGGGAGCAGGGACCATGCAAGCGCCGCGCTGAGCTCGTCAGAAGAAATATCGCCGCTGTAAGTACGGACCCACTCGAGGCCCACGTTATGCTGCAGCTCGGGCAATGAACCGCGCGCCGGCACGAGAACCGGCCTGTCAAGCGAAAGCGCCAGAATCGCACTGCCGGAGTTTGTGATTTCGGTAAACGGAAGAGCTACCAAGTCAGCCGAGAGGAAATATGCTTGTACAGAATCATTCGGTATGCGCTCCAGGGCCAGATGAACCCTGCTGTCGCTAGCCGACGCGCGAACAACGGCTTCGCGATCCTCTCCCGAACCGGGGTTTCCGGCTACAAGAAGAATTGTTTCGTCCTGGTGTTGCATCTGTCGAAAGGCCTCGATGAGCTTAGGAACGTTCTTGTAGCGGGCAATCGCGCCAAAGAAAAGTATGACCTTCGCAGTCACAGACAGCCCGAGAATGCGCCGCGCCTGATCGCGAGTCTGCGTCACGGGATACACCCCGCGATAGTGACCGTGAGGAATGACGAACCCGGGAATTCTCTTGAGTTCGGGAAATTCTCTGAGAGCTGCATCCATTGACGAAGAAGTGAGTGTGATGTAGCCGTTCAGCATTCGCGCGAACAGATGCCAAAATCGCGACTCGATAAACGGATGAAGCCGGTTGTGGCTTTGCAGGTTGTGGGCAGTCCAGACGACTTTGGTCCCTTTCAAACGCATCCAGAGCACGAGCAGAAGAAATAGCGGACTGCCAATTACGGCCGTGAGAAATTGCCGGTTAAGGTAATAGTCAGGCCATTGAACATGAAATACATCGCATTTGCCGCGAAGGATATTTCGGAATGAGATCTCTTCCACATCAGCTTCGCAAGCGCGCATATGCCGATACAGAAGCGAAGAATATGGGTTTGCGAGCGGTGATAGGCCTTTCCTGGGATAAGTAACGATCCGCATTTCGCTGATGCCGCCCCGCAATGGCTCATTCATCTGTTGCGTTATATGCCCGCCGGGCCAAGGTGCCCGTTGACGTAGGGAGGGTCATAAAATCCATCGAACTCGACAGGTGTGGCGTCGACCACGCCCGCGCAAGAACCGTCCGGTGCACGATTTAAATAGAGGCTAAAGGCAGCCGAGCAATATGCAATCCAAATGAGAGTGTTTTCTGAAAGGATGGAACTCTCCGTCAGATTATAGAAGGCAAGAAACAGTATCAACATGACTGGCCACACATAGTCTGGCGCCTGGAAATGCCGATACTTGCGAATCGCTTGCTTCACTGTGAGCAAGAGGACAAATACCAGGATTGCAAGGCCCACGAACCCTAACTCAAGTACCAGATCGATGAAGCCGCAGTGCGCGTGCGGAATGTTCCAATGGACCATTGCTGAGAGCATGTTGGACTCGCTGTTCACTCGCCAGAAACTGGAATATCCGTATCCCAGCACGGGAGATTTTGCGATCGCGAGGGCAGAAACCATCCAGATCTTGGTCCGCCCTGTGAGAGTTGAATCCTTTCCCAAGAGTTCGAGAATGTCGTCTGAGTGTAGGCTCATGTAAAACAATGCCGTACCCAACAGGCTCGCCACGACAACCAGGACCGGCACAACGACGGTGAGCTTCTTACGCAATTGAAGAACGATCGGAAAGCAGCACGCCAACGCAATCGCCGCCAACAGCCCGGTCGCCGAGCGCGACAATATCAACATTCCGGTGCAGGCAGCGAGCCCCAGCGCTTTTGCTCCAAGGCGGCGTACCCGGCCAGCCATCAAACAGGCCAGCGCCACCATGCCTAGCACCATCCACCGGGCCAACATATTCTTGTGCCCAAACACACCACTCCAGGATCCTGAATAAGTTTCTATAGTCGGAATTTCCCCCGGCAGCAGAATTTCAACGGCATAGCTGAGAGTGGCTGCTACCAAAATCACTGTCGCAACCATTTTGATCTGCTGCCGCAGCGTGAACTTCATCGCCATGTAAGCGCCGAACATATAAGTGAGCAGCAATGCCAAACCGCGCCGAATAACCATTGTTGGCTCCTGGGCCCAGGTGGCAGAGATCAGCGCCAAGAGCGGAAGCAGCAGAATCAGCTTGCTGCGCCACATCAAAGACAGGAACGTGCGGCCTTTCAGTAGCACGAACACGGCTGCCAGCGCGTAGACTGTGCCCCACAGTATCTGAAAGGGGAGGTCGCCCTGGGCGGCGGCATCGGCGTCAGCGCTCTGAAATACGGTATAGAACATATTCAGAGACAAGAGCAGTACCGTCAGAGTGAAGACGACTTCTAGCCGGCGATAGAAGGTATTGGAAATCATAGGCTCACTTACACCGACAAACTACGGTTGGTAGCCATGTTGCTCGGCAGGCCGAGGGAACGACCCAGCGGCTGTCTCCACGGCGCCGGCGCGCGGCGACGCTTTCCAACGCAGGATCGAAATGCTTATAAAGAGCAGAAGAAGCAGCAATGAGTCGCAGACGACGCTTGTACATGCCGCACCTCTCCACGAGTAGCGCGGAATGACATAGAGGTTCAGCAGAACATTTACGACAGCCACGCACACCTGGATTCCGCTGCGCAGGCCTTGGAACCCCGTCGCGGTCAGTGTATCCGCGAAGAAATAATGGATTGAGCGAAGAAGTACGATTGGCGCCAAATAGCGTAATGCCACCGCAGCGTCGGCGTACTGCTTCCCAAGTACGGGCAGCACCGCGGGACTGAAGAGTACCAGCACCAGCGACATTCCTGCGCCGTAAAGGACCGCACGGGTCACCAGTTTCTTGGTGAACTTCAAACATGCGCTCAGGCCCTGGGCGCCGTGCTGGAAGAATCGCGGATACGTCGCGACCAGCAGCGAACCGATAGGCGCGAACGAGACATCGAGAAGACGGTAGGCCGCACCATACAGCCCCGCCGCGCCAAGGCCCGCCATGCGTGCCAGCATGGTCTTGTCAATGTCGTTGTAAATCGTCTGTGCCGCGAGACTAATGGAGAAGTACATGCCTTCGCGTACGTCTCCTCGCATCACCGAGAGCCCGATCACTGGAACACCGAGCCTTCTGTTCACGGCAACGCATGCGGCAATCGCCGGCAGAGCGGTGCTTGCGAGATAAAAGGCAGCCCACTCGGCGGCTGTGGGATGGGAATAACGGAACATCAGCGCCGCGGCCGCGAGCATCCGAGCCACGCTCAAGACCACCAAGAGGACCGCCGTATGATGAAGCTGCTGCACAGCCTGAAAGGCCTGCCCGGCTACTTCTACAATGCGTCCAAAAACCAGTTCGGCAAGGGCCAGCAGCAACACCATAGCGGCGGGGACCGTCGCCGGCAGCAGGAAATGTCCGACCAGCACGGCCATCATAGTCAATGCCAAGCCGGAGATGCAGGTAACGGTTAGCGCGCATCCCCACCACCGCGGAAGACTGCTTTGGTCCCGAGCCACATGCTTAACGAGCAGATTTCCCGTGCCGAGGCTCGAAAACGGGGACAAGACTCCTGCCAAGGCCGCAGCGCCCACGAATGCGCCGTACTGCTGCAGGCCAAGAGAGCGCGCCAGCATGACAAAGTAGGCTGCCTGCACCGCCATGCGAAGCACGCGCGCACCCAGCATCCAGGCTGAGTTGCGCTTTATGCTCGGGGTTGATTGGCTGGCTGGCTGCATCGAAATCGTTCTTAGAGGCGTCTTAAGCTAGATGTCTTTCACAAAGAGTAAAGGTCTGTGATTTCAATTTCTCTGTACGATGCCTGTCCGCCGGGCCGTCGGCATCATTCGGGGCAGGAAAATGAAATTCCCGCAATGGGCGCCCTTGGCGCCAGCCGTCGCCGCCGGCTGATGACGGGCCGACTCGAACTGGCTGATGGGCAGCAGGTTTTTTTCGAACTGAAAGAATCCATCGTACCCCAGGTCGAGGATGACCTGAAAAATACTCGGGATAGGGATGTCCTTGTGATGTCGCTGCTCGATCTCGATAAACATGACCGGCAGGTTCTGCTGGATGGTCTCTCTCGCCCCTTTGAGCACTTCCAGTTCAAACCCTTCCACATCCATCTTAATGAAACCGATGTTTGGGAACCGAAAATCATCCAGCCGTTTCACCGCCACCTGCAATTCCTCGATTTCGGTGACCTTCTCGCCGTTGATCACTTGGTCATCTTGGTTTCGCGCCAGGCTGCTGCGCGTGTCGCAGCGCCGGTTTTGGGTCACCGGAATGCGGATCGTGGCGCTCTCGTTCTTTGAGCCGAGGGCACAGTTCTCCACCTTCACATTGGTAGTGGCGACGAACGTTTTCTTCATGCCATCGGCCAGCCAAGGCAGGGGTTCAAAACAATATAATTGCCTCGCAAATCGACACAGATACATCGAGTAAACCCCGGCGTTAGCGCCGATATCCAGCGTGGCCTTGGCGGGGTCGGACAGTCTCCGGAACAGGTCCACTTCCGGTTTTACGTAGTCCCCCTTGCAGTGGTAGAAATAATTCCGGAGGATGAACAGCCGCAGGTTGGGCGGCGTATTTTCCACCAGAAGCTTTCTGGCAGTTTTTTTGATCAAATTCAGTAAGTCCTCCTTCCCTTCTGGTCCGCCATGGAGCTTCTGCAACACGAATTTCACGATCGAGTCGCCGCCTGGGCCCAGGTGTTAGCTTAAAAAGCCGAACGAGCCCAAGGAGTGGGCTCGCTTCGCTTACATCCTTTATATATTTGCGAAGGGAGCGTCCATTCGTCAGTGGTAGGCGATACCGGTGTAGATGGCCGCCCCTGCTGCGCTCTGCAGGAGGGCCTGGGGGGTGGTAGCCATCATGGTCTTGACCCTGCTGCTGGGCACAAACAGGATGTCGTCCACGTTCAAAGCGACATCAGACTGCTTGCCCTCCAAAATCTTCTTCAGATTGACGTCTTCTTCCTGCAGGCCCGTCGGCGTTTTGCGCAGGAACTTCGCGTGGGAAAGCGCAGCGGTACGGTTCGGTCCGCCACCCAGCGCCAGAAGTTGCAGCAGGCTCAGCTTGCCCTCGTCTTGTATTGCGAAGCCCCCCGGCCTTCCAACATCGCCAACGATGTAGACGATGCCTGCTTTCGGAACAATTACCGTATCGCCCACCTGCAGTTCCAGATTGCCATCCAATAGGTCAGTGGGATTGGTTGAGGTTAATGTCGCGTGCAAGACCTCTCCCGTGGCATGGCGTTTAACGGTTGCCTGACGTGCCGCCAAGGGGGTTGTGCCCCCCGCATCGGAGATGACGTCCAGCAGCGTACGGGTGCCCAGCAGCGGATAGACGCCGGGCTTGGTCACCTCTCCAAATACAGAAACTCCTTGCGTACCGTTGAGCGCGCCGCCAGCGGTGAACGACGCATATTCCCGGATGAGAATGGACACCCGCGGCTCGAGGATGTAATTGCCTTGCCGCAGGCGGTCCTGGATTAGGGTCTGGGCGTCCGTCGTCGTCATTCCTGCCAGGTGCAGAGATCCCAAAAGGGTCAAAACAGCGTCTCCCTTGTCGTCGACGCGAGTCTCCTGGGTAAGCTCGGGCACATCAAATACGTTAATGGTGAGAAAGTCGCCTGGTGCAATGCGGTTGCGCGCGGATGCTACGCCGTTTGGACTGGGAGCGGAAGCGCCGAGACTGGCCGGGCGTGTTGGAGGCGCCGCCATCGAGTTCTCCTGCGCCGTTCCAGTAACTGCGGCCAACGCAAGCGACAGCGCGACAATCAAGAAATTTCTCATAATTCTCTCCGGGTAAATCTTCTTACTACAGAGATACCAAGGAAGAGTCAAGCAATGGCGTGATCGCTTGATCTTCAACCCTCACTTACTCAATTCTTCAATGATTCTGGAGACTTCGGATGGTCGTTGTGGTAATAGCCCTCGCCGTATTTCGAAGCGTAGTAGCCGTAGTAATAGTAGTGATCGGTGGAGTTCAAGTTCACCCGGTTCACCAGCACGCCGGCGATCAGAGCGTTGGCACGCAGTAGGATATCTCGCGTGCGCAGTAGCGACTGCTTGGTCGTGTGTTCGGACCGAACCACCAGCAGCACCGCATCCACATTGCGCGACATGACGACCGGATCAGTCACGGAGAGCACAGGAGGAGTGTCGACCACCACAAAGTCGAAATCCCTTCGCCACACATCCAGGAATTCCTTCATGCGCTTTGAGCCAAGCAATTCGGCCGGATAGGGTGGCCGTGCTCCCGCAGGCAGTACGAATAGATTGGGCGTGTCCGAGACCGAAACCAGTTCCGGCTTGTATCCGTTGGTGCTCGCCAAGGTGCCGCTCAGCCCTTTGGAAGAAGCGAGCTTAAGGCGCGAGTGCACTGAGGGACGCCGGAGATCGCCGTCGATCAGCAGCACCTTGGCGCCCTGCTGCGCCAGAGATATGGCGACGTTGAGGCTGGTGGTCGTCTTTCCTTCTTGCGGCAGGCAGCTCGTAACCATGATCACCTTGGGAGGGGCGTCGACATTGGACAGCAAAATCGAGGTACGCAGGGCACGGAAGGCTTCTGCCATTTGCGAACTCGGATTTTTCCCGATGTTGTAGTCTTCGGCATTGAGCTTCCTGCGAGACACTCGTCGCCTTCCATCCGTGAGAGTTGACACGTCAGGCACAATGCCCACCGAAGGCAGAGCGGCGATGCTTTCGACCTGCTCAGGCGTGTGCACGGTGTTGTCCATCCCTTCCTGGATAAACGCCAGGGCGATGCCACCTAGCAGTCCTACCCCGAGCCCCAGTCCGAGATTGAGGGGATAGCTGGGACGCTTGGGCTTTGGAGAAGTGCGGCCCGGATCGACGACCACGATGTTGGTCGAGTGCAAGCCAGCCAGCACGCCTCCTTCCTTTAGCTTGGTCAGCAGGTCTGCATAGAGCGTGCGATCCGCCTCGACTTCCTGCATAGTGATGGTGTACTGGGTCGCAACGTCCTGCAGTTTGCCAACCTGCGCCTTCTGTGCCTCAAATGAAGCGCGGACCATATCCTCGGAGCGCTTCGCCGCCAGATACTCATTCTCCGCTCGGGCCGCAACCTTTTGGATTTCTTCCTGGATCGAGCTATCCAGGTCCTTCATTTGATTGCGGATCTGCCCCAGCAATGGATAATCCGAGCCATATTTCGTGGCCGCTTGCGCGTACTGCACTTTCAGTTGTGCTTCCTGGGCGCGCAGCGTCTGCACCAGCGCGAGCGAATTAGAGTTTACGCTGGTCGTGGTCAGGCCGCTGCTGGCGATATTGGCGATGAGCTCTGGGTTTCCGGACTTCGTCAGGCGGTAGACAGTTTCTTTAAGGATTCGATCAGTCTCGGCCGTTGTCAGCTGTCTATTCAGGTCCTGTAACTTATCCATCGCCGGCCAGGTGGATAAGCTGGTTACGCCGCTGGTTCGATTGCCCATTGCGCTATGACTACCTTCAGTGGGAAGCATCACGCCAAGAATGCCGGCCTGCTTCTGGAGCTGATTCAGCCTCTCCTGCGCTTCCTCTGCCTGACCTTTTAAATCGGAGAGTTGTTTGGCCAGCCAGTCCGAAGCTTGTGCGGTAGCCGCGTAGCGGGTACGGAAATATTGCTCCAGATAGTCATTGACCAGTGTGTTCACAACATCGGCAGCGACCTGCGGATCTGGGCTCAAAAATCGGACTTCAATGATGCGCGTGCCTTTGGCCGGTTTTACGGTCAGATTTTTCTCAAAGACCTGGTGGATTTTCTCGCGCCGGAGCGGCGCTTTTTCCAGGGGCAATTTAAGCTCAGCCTCGATGCGCTCGCGGTCGGGCCAGCCAGGCTTCAACGCGAACTCTTTGCGCTTTTCCAGCGCAAGTTGATCGGCTACCTGAAACACAAGAGAATCGCTGTGCAGGACGTCTGCTTGCGTCTGCAGGGTAACCGAGTAGTCCAGACTGTCGGAAGCGCCTCCGCCTGCCATGCCCTCCAGCGCGCTCAGGCCCAGCATATCGGAGTTCTCTTTGTTGACCTCGATGCTGGAAACCGCCTCATACTTGGGCGTCATATACAGAGAGGCGGCCAGTGCCAAGCCCGCCATCACCACCACGGCGGTGGCGATGGTCCACTTCCGCTTTTGTAAAATACGCCAGAGCTCTGCAAAAGAGAAGTCGTCTTCGTTCGACATGGCTCCGGAAGTCATGGGACGCAACAGCGCCCGCTCTTGGCCTGACAAGAGCATGTTGGTTTTCATATCCATTCCTTTATAGGGATAGAGTCAGTTTCTTGCGCCCAGCGGGGCACTGGACTCGTAGACTGTCAGTGATTTCCTGCCCGCTTATAGGCGGGGCGCCGTGCTGCGGGATGTAAACTGGGCGATCATTGTCCTGTCCCGGCCACCACGACGGAAATTGTTCGCAGCAAAATTTTGAGATCGAGCCAGATGTCCCACTGCTCCACGTAATGCGTGTCGAGGGTCATGTACGTTTCAAACGATGGATTGCGACGCGCCTCGACTTGCCAGAGGCCGGTGATTCCCGGCAGCACGTCCAGGCGGCGGAGGTGTTCGAGTCCATATCTCTCGACTTCGTCCGCCAGTGGTGGGCGCGGTCCCACCAGGCTCATGTCGCCCTTCAACACGTTCCAGAATTGGGGAATTTCGTCCAGGCTGTATTTCCGCAAGAAGCGGCCGGCACTCGTGATACGAGGATCCTTCGTGACTTTGAACAGGATGCCATCACGCTCGTTCATGTGCTGGATCTTTTCTCTGAGCTCGTCAGCGTTCGCCACCATGGTGCGGAACTTATAGCAATTGAAGAGTGCGCCCTTTCGGCCGAGGCGCGGAGAACGATAGAACACAGGCCCGGCAGAATCCAAGAGGACGGCGATTGCGATAGTCAAGAATAGGGGCGCGAGCAAAATAAGGGCTGCTGCCGAGACAATGATGTCGAGAGCACGCTTCAGCAGCAGGGCCACTGCCGGAATGCCTTGCTGATAGACGGCCATGGTTGGAAATTGGCCGATGTACTCGAGCGACGCATGCAAGGCCAAGCCGTCATACAGCTCGGGCACAATTCGCACATCCAGACCGCATCGGCGGGCTGCTGCGGTTAACTTCTTGACATCTTCCGCTACCGCAGGCGGAGTGATGATAATTTCATCGACAAATTGCAGACGTGCAATCTCGCGCAGGCGATCGACACAGCCGAGCAGCGGAATGTCTTTTGCAGCCGGCCGGCTTTTTGCCTCGGTCCAACTCAGTAAACCTTTCGCGACGTACCCAAGTTGCGGGTTGCGGCTGAGGTGCACCAGAAGATCGTGGCCGACCTGCTCATCGCCAACAATGAGAACGTTTCGGCACTCGATGCCGTCGGCCTTGCGCGAGATCATCCTGTGCCGCCGCGCCCGGCGCCACCCGACGAGCAGCATTGCAGTGCCCAACGCAGTGAAGACGACGACGAGCCGCGAAATAGTCTTCACGTTCAGCCCGTAGATGAAGGACATGAGCAAAACGGTTGCGATGGTAATCCCGCGCAGAACAGCCATGGTCTCATCTTCGCGACGTCTCGCCTGGATGCCGCGATAGAGCTGTTGCATTTCGCAAGAAAGGACCACTAACCCCGAAAACAACACCAGAAATCCCAGGTGCTGCTGAATTACGGCGTTGGTACTGAAAAGATGGTTCGACCAACCACTGCCCGGTCGAAATCGCCACCATAACGCGATCATGCCCGCTGCCGCTACGCAAAGAATATCCGTTATGACGAAGCGTAGCTGGGTGTACCGCCGGGCGTGTAAACCCGGCCTCTTGGCGGCGATAGTCGCAGCTTTAGGTACTGCCGATATTCCCGTCAGTTCTGTAGTTGCCATTCCTGTATCCGTGGTATTGGCCGGAGCAGTGCGCAAGTCCCCGCGGCCTCGGGGTGGCAGTCAGGGTTGGCAGGTTTCAGCGCATATGCTGTGCGGCATGGATGCCATAGACGACGTTGCCGGTCGTGATCAGGGCAGCGGGCACAAACCACCAGCTATGGCCGCCGCGCTTGAGGTAATAGCCCAGTATGCCGGCTCCAAGAGTCGTTGGAAGGCTTACGGCATAAAGCCTCTTATGACCGCGCAAGTCTGCGGGCACAAGAGAACAGTAGTGGTTCTCAAGGCACCGTAGAGTCAGCTCGGTGTTGGCGATCGTGGATCCCAACATCACGCTGTTTCCGATGATGAACTCCCTGTCGATCACCCGCTCGCCTTCCACTACAGGGCGGCGGCCGGTTGCGGCGACCGGCGGACGGCGGTCGGTGGAGGGGGCGGGGGCATCCGGCAAGGGCGCTGACGGATCTCCAGCCACAGCCACCGTGGTTGCCGGGACGCTCGTCTGGGCCAGCGCGGGTGCGGCAATCACGCAGAGAATAGCGGTTAACAGCAGCAGTTGTTTCAAGCTCGTTTTCATTTCTCGCTCCGGGGGAGGTCCGAGCGCCGGCTCTTACCTCACCAT
>Ga0335078_10002312_pt1 | contig 28921 bp, 23 predicted proteins | sample Lox_Sample_32_FD_206711 | JGI IMG/M metagenome (GOLD analysis project Ga0335078, IMG submission 206711) | Soil microbial communities from Loxahatchee National Wildlife Refuge, Florida, United States - Lox_Sample_3.2 | ecosystem: Environmental > Terrestrial > Soil > Wetlands | place: USA...
TGGAGTACCCGAGGAGGTGGAGCTCGGTGATCTTGAGCGCGCGCCGGATCGCTTCGACGTCCTCCGCCATGTGGGCGATCGAGTAATCGCCCGGACGCTTCGGGGCCCAGCTGTGGCCGACCCCGCGCGGATTGAACAGGATAACGCGCAGGTTCGCGTTCGCGAGGCGAAGCAGCGGACGAAGATAGTGGTAGGTCCATCCGGGGCCGCCGGGATGAACGAGCAGCGTCGCGGGGCCGTTGCCCTGCGACACGTACTCGAACGACCGGCCGCCCGAAACGGTCACTCGCCGAACGCGGGCCATGGCGTGGTGTAGCGTCTCCTCCCCAAAAGCATCTCGTTTCCGGCGCCCGCCACGAGAACCGCGGAGCCGCCGCCCGGTAATCCGGGGTTTCGACCGCGGCCCGCCGGAGGCGTGCGGCCCGGGGGTCGCCGTCGCTTCGCCCCGCGTCCCGCAACGCCTAAGAACGCTTCCGCGCAACGGGGCCCGCTCATGACCGAGGAGCGGACCGACCGGCTCTCCGTGCTGGAGAAAGAGATCGTCGCCCACCTTTTCCTGCTCCGACCGACCATGGCGTCGTACCTCGGGCTCCACGAGTACGATGGCCTCCTTCCGGACTTCTCGAAGGAGAGCACCGATCGCTGGCTGCACACCGCGCATGCGCTGCTCGACCGGCTGAACGGCGTCCCGGAAGCCGACCTCGAGGCCGGCCGCCGGCTCGACCGGAACCTGCTCCGGCTCCTCCTCGAAGGGACCCTCTACGACCTCACCGAAACGCGCGAGCTCGACCGGAACCCGATGTCGTACCTGTTCCAGCCCGACCTCACGAACTACATTTCCCGCGACTACGCCCCCGTCGCCGCGCGGGTGGCGGCGATGGTCCGGATCCTCACGTCGGTGCCGACCCTCCTCGAGGCCTCGAAGCAGCGGCTCGAGTCGGTCCTCCCGCGCCCGTTCGTCACCCTCGCGATCCAGATCGCCTCGGGACTTCCCGCCCACTTCGAGGAAGGCGAGGCGTTCGCCGCCGCCAACTCGCCCGAACTGGGGGCGCAGCTCCGCAAGGCCCGCGAGGGCGCGGACGCCGCGGTCCGGTCGTTCGCCGAGTGGTTGCGCACGGAGCGACTTCCCGGGGTCACCGAGGAGTTCGCGCTCGGGCCCGAGCGGTTCCAGCGGTTGCTGTGGGTCCGCGAAGGGCTCACCGTGTCCGTCGAGGAGGTGCTGCGCCGCGGGCGGGAGGACCTGAAGCGCAACCAGGACCGGCTCGCCGAGATCGCGCGGCAGGAGGGCGTCACTCCCGACGAGCTCGTCGCCCGCCTCTACGAGAACCACCCGTCACCGGCCGAGCTGATCCCCACCGTTCGCCACCTCACCGAGGAGATCCGGGAGTTCGTTCGGACCGAGAAGCTCGTCTCGATCCCGGAGCCCGAGCTTTGCCACGTCCGCGAAACGCCGGCGTGGGCCCGCGACCTGTGGACCGCGGCCATGAGCCCGCCCGGACCGTTCGAAAAGCCGGTGGACGGGATCTACTGGGTGACGTCCGTCGACCCGGCGTGGACCCCGGCCCAGGCCGAGGGCTGGATGCGGACGCTCAACCACGCGATGCTGAAGAACACCACCGTGCACGAGGTCTGGCCGGGACACTACCTCCAGTCGTTGCACTTCCGCAAGACGAGCCAGACGCTCGCCCGGAAGGTCTGGTTCTCCTACAGCTTCATCGAAGGGTGGGCGCACTACTGCGAGCAGCTCGCGCTCGAGGCCGGGTTCGACGGCGGCTCGACCCCCGCCCGGGTGACGCAGCTCCACGACGCGCTCTTGCGGGACTGCCGGCTCATCGCCTCCATCGGCATGCACACGCAGGGGATGTCCGTGAGCGAGGCCGCGAACCTGTTGCGCACCGAGGCGCATCTCGAAGAGGTGCACGCGCAACGCGAAGCGGTCCGCGGCACCTACAACCCCGAGTACTTCTGCTACACGCTCGGGAAGATGGCGATCCTCGACGTGCGCGCGCGCTACCTCGCAAAGAAGTTCAACGGTTCCCTGCAGGCGTTCCACGACGAGCTGCTCGGGTTCGGTACGCCGCCGATCGGCTTCCTCGACCCGTTGCTCGCCGGCGCGTAGGGATCCTCGTCGGTTCCCGGGCCTCCCGGCGGCTGTTCGGGCCACGGAAATAACCATCTATACGCGGGCGGCCTCGAGCGCCGAGAGAGCCGATGAACGACGAACTCCGCACGGTGGCCGACCAGCTCACGCACCAGCTCGATCTCGAACTTCCGCCCGTCCAGGTCTCGTACCTGGACCAACCCCCGGCGGGGGTCCCGGAGCACCCGGGCGGCGTCCCGTCCGTCTGCACCTTCTTCGCCTTCGGGACCCGGTCCGCGTTCTACGCCGGGCTCCCGAAGCACGAGGACTGCGAGATCGGGGCGTTCGTGCTCGGGATCCCCCCGGAGGGAGCGGTCGGCGGCCGGCTGATGGCCACGATCGGCGACATGCAAAAGCAGGGATACCTCAACCCCGGCGAGGAAGCGAGCGTTCCCCACAACGCCCATCCTCCGCGGTTCGTGGCGTACGGCCCCCTCGGAAGCCTCCCCGTGCCGCCGACCGGGGTCCTCCTTTTCACGAACCCGCGCGGGGCGATGCTCGCCGCCGAGGCCGCCGGGTCGGCGCCGGACGTCTGGCCCGTGCCGATGAACGGGCGACCGATGTGCGCCCTCCTGCCGATCCTGAACCAGGGCGCGGCGGTCGGGGTTTCGCTCGGCTGCGTGGGCTCCCGGATCTATACCGACCTCGGTGTCGACAAGATGGTGGTCGGCGTGCGGGGAGACCGTCTCGCGGAGTTCGCCCGAAAGCTCGACCGGGTCGTGCGCGCGAACGAGTTCGTTCGCGCGGAGGATGCGGCTCGAAAGGCATCGGCGAAGGCCGCGTTCCACGCGACCGGCGCGGGCGGGCCGCGGTGACCTCGAACGCGTGAAGCACGGTCGTTCCCCCGGTCGGTGAGTGTCCGCTCCGTCCCTTCCGCCCCTCCCTTCGCCGCACACCCGCGTCGGGGTCGGCGGGGTCCTCCTCCGCCACGGTCGCGCCCTCGTGAACCGGGCCGTCTACCGGACCCGGTTCACCATCCCGAGCGGATACGTCGACCCGGGCGAATCGCTCGAGGCCGCGCTCGTCCGGGAATGGGAGGAGGAGACGGGATTGACCGTGCGCGTCGGCCGGCTGCTCCTCACGCGGCACAAGGTGATCGAAGAGCACGAGAGCGACGTCTACTTCGCGTTCCTGCTCGCGCACGTCGCGGGCGAGCCGGTCGCCCGTCCTCCCGAGATCGCCGAAGTGCGCGAGGTCCCGGTCGACGAGGCCGTGGCCGCGCCCTGGATCTCGGAGCTCTCCCGGATCGCGATCGGTCTCGCGCGCGGGCCCGCTCCCGGATGGCCCCGCTCTTCCTGGAGGGGTGGGGAAGTCCCCGGTCGGTCGACCGAGATGTTCCACCCCGATTCGCCGTGAACCGCCCTCGGCCGCGAGCTTTCGCACGGCCCGCAACGAACGAGGGCGGAACCCCCGGGAAGTGCGGGCACCGGGATTTGAACCCGAGTTATAGGCTTGGCAAGCCTATGTGATAACCAGACTACACTATGCCCGCATATACAGACGGCCATACTCTAAATATCGTACCGATTATTACCCCATTGTGTCCCGTGCTCCTATCGAAGAGTCGGTGAGCCACCGTCTCCACGAACTCCTGGCGGACCCCGACATTCGACGGTGGCATAAAGACCACCGCTCCGCGAGCACCGCTGACGTCCAGCTTGCCCAGCTTGAGTTGTTTTGTCGTCGGACCGGTGCGAGCCCTATCGACCTGGTCGGGCTTGGACGGGATCAGCTGTCGAGGAAGTCCCGTCGGTTCCAAGATCTGGTCTCTCGGTGGGTGGACCAGATGCGCGAGGCAGGCCGTCCCGACAGCTATGTTTCACTGAATTACTCCGCGATTCGGAGTTGGCTCAAGTACAACGACGCCGCCCCTCAGTGGAAGCCGGCCTTGATCGTTCGATCCGGGACAAGAATCGAGAGCGAGCAGGTCCCGACAACCGACGACTGGCGTCGAGTCCTCGGTCTGACCGATACGCGAGGCAGAGCGACCCTTCTACTGCTCCTCTCTACTGGCATTCGGATTGGGGTTCTCGCCAATCGATACTCGACGAACGGTTTGAGATTTCGGGACTTCCCCGAGTTCGACGCGACTAAGCTCGAATTCACGAGGGTCCCCTTCCTCGTGAAGGTTCCTCCGGAACTCAGCAAAACCAAGCGGCGATACGCCACTTTCGGCACGAAAGAGGCCGCTGAAGCCACCGAAGCCTACGTCGCAGAGCGGGCCTCGCGCGGCGAGCAAATCTCCTCCTCCAGTCCAGTGATTACCGTCGACAAGCGAGCTCGATTCGACCTGCGCCGTCGGTCCGCGGATGGAGCGGTTTTTCTTACTGAGGAGGGGTTGTCGACCGACATCAAGAAAACGTTCAAGGTGGCCATCCCAGAGAACACGCCTCGACCCTACGTCACTCGAGCCTGGAACTCGACTCAACTGCTGCTCGCGGAGTCGAAGGGACTGATCACAAGGGACATTCGGGAGTCGTTGTTGGGACACTCTCTCGGCGTATCAGGGCGATACAATCTGGACAAGAAGTGGCGGCCAGATCTCGTGGAGGAGATGCGTGAGGCCTACCAGCGATGCGAACCGTACCTTTCCACGATTCCTGTGAAGGACGAGCGAGAGACCCAATCCCGAATCGCGAAGGTTATGCTCATGGGGCTTGGCTACACGGAGGAAGACCTCTCTTCGGTGAACTTCGACTCCCTCGACATGTCGACCTTTCAGGAACTCGTCACGAAGAAGGTCCCGCCTGCTTCACCCGTCGCCAGGCAACGCCTCGTCGACGCGGAGGAGCTACCCCGCTACCTCGAGGAGGGGTGGACCGTGGTTGCCGCCGTCAACGGCCATCAGGTCGTGCTGAATCCACCGGCGTCACGATGAGGCGGAACCACCCGACGACCTTGTTCGCGTACTCTTGACGCGGAATCTCATCAGGTTCGCCCAACAACAGGATTCGAAGAGGGTGCGAAGGGCCGAGACCCTGCGCCATCTCCTTCATCTCACGAAGGGAGACCATCAAGTCCGCGCCCGCAAAGCGTAAGAGAGACGACGACCGGGAGGCAGTAGTGAGGGCTCCCGCCCTGGAAATGGTTGTTCCGCGGACCATCCCGGTCGCCACCGGTACGACGGATTGAATTCGGGTCTAAGAAACGAGCTTCCCCGGCGGAGGGTGGAAGGTGCCCACTCCGGCCCTTGGTGGATGGTCCGCCGCCCTGGTCTCGGATTTCTTGGTGCCAAACTGTGTAGTATTCAACCCATTATCTGAAGGTGATATTCCTTGGAAAAGCCCTTTCTAAGGCCGTCGCAAGCACCACCCGTTCTGCTGCAGTGTGATCGTTCCGGCCACGGGATCGTTTAAGCGCTGAAAGGTTGCGGGAATGGACTGAGTTCGCACCACCGCAAAGGCTCTGATCGGGGCGTCGGGATACTCTTCAACCAGCCGATTGGCCGATCCCAGGCAAGTACCTCCCGTCGTGACAACATCATCCACGAGCGTGATTTTCGCTACCTCGCCCAAGTCCCGTTGGACAGCCATGGTTCGGTAGTGGTCGCTGGCAGTTGGCCGCTCCGAGGCAACACTTCGCGCAGCCTTGGGTATCGTTTCAGTTCGGACAAGGAGAGGAGCCACACGTCGACCCAACCCTACCCGAACCAGTTCCTTCGCTATCTGCTCGGGAACCCACAGGTCGCCTTTGCCGCGTATCGAGCTTCTCGGGACAGGTACCAAGACAGTTGTTGGATCGAGAAAGGGTTTGAAGATAACCAGAGAAGCCCACTCGTTTCGGAGATGATCTGCAATCTGAGTCGGTATGGAAGTGGGAGGGGTCCCTGCCGCCTTCCCGTCCTTCATTGTTAATGTGAAGTCTTTGGCGAACCGCCCAGCAGCGTCCTGCGGCCGAGGGGTGTACGCAAGGTAAGATGCGAACTCAAGCTGTTCCAAGCGCAAGCGTGGCAAGGTTGAGACTCGGGCTCGGGAGAAAGTCCAGGAGGTCATCCGGCTCCTTGAACTCGACTGCACCGTACTTGGCCATCTGATGCGGCCAGTCGAGTCCAGGCTTCCTGAACTCCTGGGAATGAATGAACAAGGGCCGTCCGAGGCGAATTGCCTCCCAACCCTGGTATAGGGACCCTCCTGTGTCGCCGCTCTCCACGATGATTGAAACGTCGCCGATCAGTGCCATCGTCCTGTCTCTGAGGACGAAGTCCTTCCCCGTCGTCGTGTGCGAATCGGAGAACTGGCTGACCGCCAAGTGGTTCTTCATTATCTCGGTCTGGAGGGGAGCATTCTCTCGTGGATAGGTTCGGGAGAGAGGAGTTCCCAAGACTGCAACGGTCTTTCCACCTGCCGCAATCGCCGATTTGTGAGCGGCTGTGTCAATACCTCTTGCAAGTCCGCTGACGATGATTGCACCTTGACGGGCTAGAGTCGAGCTCAGGTCGGTAGCCATTCTCACGCCCTCGTCGGACGGATTGCGGGTACCCACGATCGAGACTCTCGGGTGACGAATCGGCAGGCGTAGCTGTCCGCACACGAAGAGAGTGGATGGCGCATAGCGAAGTTCAATCTCGGTGAGAGGACCGATTAGGTCGGCAAGGCCCACCCGTGAAGAAGGCATTCGATAAGTCGGCTGCCGCGAAGGCGTAGACATGCTCAGCGGGGACCTCCGGTTCAGCAAGTATCTTCACCAATCACAGCAGGTCGCTCCAACGACATTCTGCCGAAAAGCGAAGACAGGAAACGACCCAGCACGCGTCCCCATCACCCCCTGATACTTGAAACGCTCGTACAAGACGAAGACGTCCGTAAGATGCCGTCTCCTCCATTCTAATCGAGCAAGATGATAGAACCGGCCCGCCGCGTCTCCCCGCGGTGACTGTCCCTCGTCGGGCCCACCGTTTTTAGCCTGATCCGTGATCTCGTCTCGACCCGAGTGCTTAGGCTGTATTGGAGTCAACGACTAATTGGTCCCGACCTCTGAATCCCCCTCCGCTCACTTCCATTCACTCCATTCGCCACCAGCCCTCGACCGCTTGAATCATCGCCATAACCTTGGATCGTGAATCTTGGTCCCCGCTGAGCCCCGGATAATGGTAGCGAGGGAAGCGTTCCTGGACAAGACTGAACGGGTCATCATCCTGTACAACAAATCGATCAAGGCCGGCCAGTATGATCTGCAAGTTTAGGACTCCGTCCTCGAGCGGGGTATGGCCGCACATCTTCAGCTGGTCGTGGTACGCGCAACAGGACGGGCAATGGCCGTATCGCAATGACTGAGTCGCAGCGGACGTGACATATCTGTCGCCATCTCGCTCCCACCACCCGCCACGTACGAGTCCCTCCAATTCGCCTGTGACCCGGTCGATAGGGAGCTTCGAGAATCGGTCACTGAGCTGTTCAATTTGTTTTCGGCTCTTGAATTCGGAAACGAATTCGCACTTCGAGCAGTGTAGAAACCGAACAAGCCGGTTACCGAACCAATCACTCTCCCGGTTGACTCTATGATGGAGGTATGAGAGCATGCTGTGTTGGATCACGAATATTCGATTGGGGTACCTCCTGAGATCGGTCAAGGCGTAGTGAACTCGTGGAGATGAGAATCCGCAATCTGTGCATCGAGATACAGGGGGTGTTTCGGCCGAGTCGACAACGAGATTGGATCCACAGGTAGGGCAAGCAACCGTCATCGGAGGGTGCCAGACGTTGCTCGCGCTCGCAGGCACGAACCGGTGCCATTCGAAGCGCCACCGGTCCGTTCCCATTGGTGCACTGAAAAGACTGACAGCCTTCTCGAAAGCGATGGGCTTAGGGTCTCTGGGCGCCGGGTAAGAGAGCGCAACCCAATCCAAATCTCGCGAAAAGAGGGCTCCTGACACGTACGGTGGGACGTCGTTGCCCGGAAGTGCGAATATCAGAACGTCCCGTTCCGACAACCTCTCCAAGTATCCGTCCAGCATCTCCTTGGCATTCACCGATTCGATGATGCGTTTCGTCCCCTTGGGTCCGGCCGCAATCATCATGGGGGCCCTCTTCCTTTCCGAGATGAAGTGACCCAGCTCAGTCTCGAAGTCCTCGTCTTCGACATCCTTCGAGAACTTCTGGGGCAGCTCGCCTTTGGGGACCCATTGCTGTGTCTCTTCCGCAATCACGAAGTCTCTTTGGAACACGCTGCGACGACAGTGTAGGAGGACCACAGAGTAGTCGCCGGGGGGAATTGGGTCGATTTCGAACACTCCGGGGCCCACTCGATCTACAGGGACCCACTCGATGAGAGGTGATGTGCGTATCACCGCGATTCCGCCATCACTTCCCTCTGAGAAGGGCCTAAGCCGAGGGTCGTTGGACGTGATTTGAATGCTCACACCAGGGAGGAGACGGCCGTCCCTTTCACCACCGGCTTGAGAGAGCGATAGTCCGAACGTGGCGGGATTGAACAACCGAACTCCAATGTCAGCAATGCTGGTCCAAATCTGATTTCTTAGAGTCGGGTCGGATTGGAGGCCTACCTTGACCTCTTTTCGATTCGAGTTAACTTCGTGAGCGCCACGAAATGCCCCAAACCGGGCCAGTAGTGCCTCGAGTCGATCAGCCGAGATCGGGGAATCGCTCCTATAGAGCACGTATCCTGTTCCATCTGCTACGAGGAGCGAACGGGTGAAGTCGATGGTCTCCTTGAACGAGACATCAATCGTGACCTGGCCGAGCTGACATTCGATGGCGTCACGTCTCCGCTGAGCAAGTATTCGGACAGGATACTGCCCTAGATCGGGGCCTGCAACCACGTTGAGAGAGAGGGCCCCCGTAACGGACTGGACGGAGCATGAAAGCTCGCCAGACTCGACGCGGGGAAGAGCCCACGTTTCAGGATGGGCTAGCTGGAGAGAGATCGCTGTGGTCTGCGAGGGTGGAACCCGAATGGTTTCCTTGACTGAAGGCGCGAACGCAGGCAGGACGTTTACTGTCAGCTGGGCCCCTCGAATGTGCCCGTCGTTCTTGCGTATCGAAATCGCAACCCGATGCTCTCCCGGCTGACGAAAGTCGAACTCCAGTTCCCGCTCTGTGAGCACCTTACATGCGGCCGCGCCCAGCAAATCCGTTGCCACCGCGATCGAAACGTCGTCACGGTTTACAGCAACCGTCGCAATGCCTCCTACTTCGAGCTCGCTCGGATCAAACATGACCTCGCCGTCGCTCGGTCCGGGCCCGCCCACCGTGAGTCGAAAGGTACTTGCGGTGTACGGATCGCGGAAGCGAGCCACGACATGACAGAGGCGACTCCTGTCTTCGACATCCTTGAAGTGAATCTGGAGATGGTCACCGAGAGGGATGGCGTTGTAGACAATTCCTCTGTCGGGGTCTCTGGAACTGTCGAGGACTTCTAGGTGCGAGAACATACGAGAGTGGCCCTCGACCATTGGGATGTCCACTTTGAGATCGGCTCCTCTCTCGAGTACCCACTCGTCCTCATCCTCGAGGTTTAGGACAACCTTGATGAGTAGCTCGTGAGAGCGTCCTTTCGCGACAGATATCAATCGGTAATCGCCCGGTGAAAGTGATTCCGTGATGAAGTCCTCTTCCAGAGCTTCTAACTCGGTCCGGTTCCGTTGAATTAGTGGCTTACCAACTCCCTGAGGGAGTCGGATCAGAGAAACAGACTCGTAATCCGACAATGCAAGATTCTCCCCAGCACGGATACGAACTTTCGCTTTGAGAACCTGCGGGCTCAGAGGGACAAGAACATGATCCCTGCCCTCCACCGTTCGCACTGGAAGCGGTTGTTCGTCATCGCCGAAATAGACGCACAACGAGATTGGAGGGAGGTGAGGGTGAGACCTCCTTGGCTTCTTGGCACGAGTGATCAGCCCAGGATGGACTTGGGGGGCAGACTCCTTTGCCTTCCGCCAGGCTCGAATTGCCTCTTCCGGCAAACGTGTGCGCCCGAGGTCAACCACCTCCAAGTTTGTGGGTGTGGCGACGGTGATTCCGGGAACCCGACTTGAAAGCAGCTGCTTCACACCGTCCACAGCGTCTGGACTGCCGTGCACCAAAACAACGCTCTTGGGTGATAGCGAGGAGATCGTCCTCACGATGTCGTCCAACGGCGCGTGACCGGAGATTCGTAGCTCGCCGACCTCACAAACCGGCACGGCATCCCCTCGGGGCAACGACTCATGGTGAACCCGGTGATCGGAAGGGCCAGTTGGACTGTTGGCTTCGATGAGCTCCGCGCCAAGAGAGCCCGGAGCCTGGTAGCCCGTCGTGACAATCGCTGCTCGGCGCTCTCCCATCAGTGAGATGCCAAGCGAGTGCGAGATTGTCCCATCAATCATCATCCCGTGTGTAGCAATCACGAAATTCGGGCCACTTCCGAGGAGTCTTTTCGTCACTGCCGGCGCAGAAGCTGCGTCAAAGTTGCCGAGCCCCGATGGCTCGGGGGGAACGGACGAAGCATTGAACTTGGCGTAGATTGGAAAGAAGTCACGCGCTAGACCCGCGACCTTGATTCTGTCAGGGGTCACCGTTGGCCAGTGTCGCGCAATCGCCTTCGTTAGAAGCGAATGAACTTCCTGCGCCTTTCCGAGTGAGAACGCCGGTAGCAAGGCGACTCCCTTACGCTCGACGACGCTTTTTAGGAGTTCGTATAGTGACTCGACGGCACCATCAACCGAGCCAAGCACCTCTCGATGGCCCGCACCGTTGGTGGCCTCCGAGATGACTGTGTCCCATTTGCCTGAGCCGGCGATTGCGCCTCCAAGTACTGTGGCTTGATCGTTGCAGCAAAAGTCACCGGTGTAGAGGATTCTTCGGCTCCCGACTGTGAGACCAATGCCAGCTGCGCCGAGGATGTGTCCAGCGCGAATAAACCTAAAAGTCAATCCTGGGACGTTCGGAATGGGAGTCTCAGCATCGAACGGAATCACGTGGAGGACGTTGTCAAACTCTTCGTCCCATGTCTTTGACGGAGGTAGGGGAACACCGAGTTGCATTTCTCGCCGTCGAACAAAATCTCCCCCGGTATGGTGGAGGATGCTGACGCGCATTATGTCGAGCGTCTCCGCTGTACAATAGATCGGAACATCCGGATAGAGAGTATGAGCAGTGAGGATTGCGCCAACATGATCAGTGTGGGCGTGAGACAGCAGAATGGCACTGAGTGGCTGCAGATGCTCCAGTCTGGGCAGCCCAAGGGGATTGGAGCCACGCGCGGCAACATCTTGGCCGCAATCCAGCAAGATGTGTTTGATTCCGACACGGAGTAGGTACGAGTTCGCTCCAATTTCTTTGCCACCGCCGAGTGGCATCAAGTCGATCGAAATCCCGTTGGCGTCCTGAGGAGGAATCCAACTGGATCGAGAGAGGAAACGGGGATAGGGCCTCGGGAGAGGCGGAAGATAGTGATACCTCCCCTGTCTTTCAGTCACCCAAAGTCGGAAAACTCCACGCGTGGTTGTATCCCACTTCGCAGCAGGAACAAAGAATAGCGAGACTTCACCCTCGGCTATGACATCGGCTCCCAATTCCTTCTTCTTGGTTCTTATCTGTTCAAAGTCCAAGCCTTCGAAGGAAACTAGCATTCCTTGTCGAAGATCCTCGAAGGATACCGGGCACCAACTCATCGATGGTCCGGTATGGGTTCGAGAGATCGGTCGATTGCACGCGTAACAAGACTTGCCCATTAGGAGGTTCAAGTAGTAGACAAGCGAACGCCAGTGATTTGCCTGAGCGAAGTCCTTCAATGGGTAAAGCAGAGCTTCTCGGCGGTCCCGGCGAAAACCAAGTTGAAAGCCGACATCAATGGTTTCTACGCTCTCGACGTAGAAACCGATGGAATCGGCAAATTGCCCCAGCCATCGGAGTGTCGGACCAAGCCCGGCAGTTGAGACGTCAGCGCGCCACGAGTTGAGACCGTGAAAATCGAATGCTGACCACGCAGTTAGTAGTGCGGGGGGAATGTCAATCCCCGACTTGATCTGTAGCGGTTTGGACAAGGTGCCGGCAGAGTGCCTGGGCCTTCGGATCGTGCATTCCTTACGAAATTGACCGCGGACGCCGACATGCTCGGGAGGACTCTCGAAACTATCCTGAACCGAAAACGCGGCACCCGCCAGCGCACTTCGAAGGTGCTCGAGTTTTGACAGATGCAATTGGTCGTTCTTGCTTCCCTCGAAGACTAACCGCACCCACCTCCGGTCACCTAGAAACAGTGAATGCGTGACTTGGCCAAGGATGTGACCTTCTGACAGGCAGAAATTCTCTCCGCGTTCCGGGAGTGGCGTGATTGGAACTCTCGCTTGGGTGTAGCGACCCGAACCAAAGAGATTCATTCTGATTCAAGTCCCGGCAGGCTCTTTTCAAGTGAAGATGCGGCCTCGAACACAGTATCGAACCAAACCGTAAGCGCATGAACGATACGCGTTGAACGAGTTGCCAGTCCGACCTCGACATTCTTGGTCATGGCATAGCCCGTTAGATTCGCCGAGGACACTAGGGCTTCCTTTTCGTCGGCGATGATGACTTTTGCATGTAACCCGTTTCGCCCCTCTTCGCCCATGTATCGGACACGGAGTCTTCCTAGTGCACTCTCTTTCCTGTAACTTTGTTGAAATGAACGATGGAGCGAAATGTCGCTTCTCGTCTCAGGCCTCCTGAACATTACGGAAATCTTGCCACCGCCCTCCAAGGCGATCGCCATCAGGGTCGTGAGGTCCCGGTATCCGCCTTTTGTCACATATGGGATGGCGACCCGGAGATGAGTCTTGCTCATCCTCGCGAGATTATCAAATTCATCCTTAATGTGACCATCGTAATCCCGTCGAGGCAACAAACGCAGGTTCGTGGCGTCGTCCAGAGTCACATACAGCTGGACGGCCCGCGACTCAGCCTCGGCAAGTTGCTGGCGGAGCTCGGCAACCTTGGCATTGAGAGCAATGTTGAGTTCCTCCAGTCCCCGGGAGTCCTCTGCATTGGGGCGAGGATTCGACATCGCGTCTTCAGCTTAGGACTGCTTCGAGAAGTGGTCGATTCAGGTAACGGATGATGTCCAGCACTCGCCGCGGGACCAGGAGGCACTGGTCGCAGTACCGCTGGCAGTCGTGGACCTGCGGCTGTGTGTGTACAAGTTCGACAATCTCCTTGAAGACATCCGCAAGAAGATGAGGATCGGCTCTAAGGTCGTCGAGTATACCCAAGCCCCCGTCGGTCGGTTCGTAAATCCAAATGGAGTCATCAGGGGCTCTCCATACGTCAAGCACCGTGGGCTCGACGTCGAGAACGATAGCAAGCGCGTTCAAAAGTCCGAAAGCGAGGCTCTGCGATACTTCCTGCGGACCCTCGCCCGAGACGCTTACACCATTGGTCGCCGCCTCGGCGATTCGCGTGCTGAGAACTGCTTGGTCCACCTTGATGTTGATTGCGCGAGTCGAATAAGTACATCCTTGGACAATAGGCTGGGGGAGGGGAGAATCGCAGCAGGGCGAGTCATCCTCCGGGTAGCTTCCACAATTGGAACACTTAAGCAACTGTGCTCCACGTTCGATCGCCCGTCCGTCCTCAATCACGGAGTAATTCCGACAAAAACTGGCAACTTCGAGGTCGACAACTCCAGAGACCCGAACGTCTAGAGAGCCAATCTGAAACGCGTCGAATTTCAGAGGTGCTCCGCCAAATCTTAGACGACTCTCGAGCAGGCCATGAGTTTCCCGATTCCGCAGTCGAGTGAGAGTAGCGAACCCGACCACAGGTTGGAGGAGAGTCAGATTGTCGAGCGCCTTTGTCGGATGGAGAGCACAGTTAACAGCCCCATCCTGCATCCAAGTGCCGCAGACCGGGCAGAGTGAGATCGTAGGTCTCCGGGAGGGAAGGGGATCGTGTACAACACGCTTCACCTGGTAGATGGCTCCCTGCCGACTGATGAGGGCTCCGGGGAACCTGTCCATAATCGACAGAGCGAAGCCGCGGTCGTCCAGGACACGGTCCATCCCCTCGAGGTCATATGTGAACACGGACCCACCAATCCCACGTGGAGTCGGAAGTGTTCCCACGTCGTGGAGGTAGTTGATAATCGGACTAGACATCATGTGGCTTCGCTTGTACTCTTTGATGTTGTCGTCCTCGTTCTCTAACCGCGCCAGTTTCTCGAAGTCCTCGTTGGTCTTGCCCTTCTTCACATGAAGGGTTGTGATTGCCTGGCTTACTGCTGTGTGAATGGCCTCGATCTCGTCTCGCTGACTTTCGAAGGCAGGAGTTCGCAGGACCTCCTCGCCGAATTCTTGTAGGTTGGCTAGGGTCGCTTTAGCATGTGACAAAGCGTCTTCGAGGTCGCTCGCACGGGCCTTGTCCACGCCATCGATGACGCTTCTCGAGAGAATGGCTCTAGCATAGGGTGCATACGCCGAGTCCCAGTCGGAGGAGAGTTGTGAAATCAGTTCCGCAACCTTGAGCGGCGCCCGATCCTCGAGGAAAGCTCTCGCAGTAACCGCTCCATCGAACGTCGTCCTGGCAAGGGCGGACCTGCGTTTCGCATAGCAGTCGAAGACCCCCGCCCAAATGAACGAACCCAGTTGGGCGGGTGAGAGCCGCTGAACCGGAACTCGACTGCTCTTCATGGACACGAGTCCTTCCGGGTGATGGAAGTAGTGCCCGTCGATAGGTGTGGGGTAAGCGTAAGTGACACAGATTGCACCCTCATCCTTCCGTCGTCCCGCCCTCCCTACCCGCTGGATGTAGCTTGACCGAGTGGAAGGCACCTTCGCGAGAATCACAAAATCGAGAAAACCGATGTCGATACCGAGTTCGAGGGTCGGAGTAGCGCACAGGAGGTGGACGAGGTTCTTGTCTGCCTGGAATCTCGCTTCGAGGGCCCGGCGTTCGAAAGGATCGAGCCCGGCCCGATGCACGGCGGAGACAATCGGAACAGGCTTTCGTAGGAGTATTTTTGCAAAGTAGTCACACGAAAGGAGCTCCGAGTGTCCGATCTCCTTCATCGGGGATCCGCAGTTCTCGCATACCACGAGGCGATACCACCGAACAAATCCGCAGGTTTCGCACCACCACACTTCCGGTGGGATGCGGATTCGCCTCGGGTCATGAGGAACTGCGAAGGGATCTTCCTCGGTGGGTTCGTCCTCTCGGAACCAATAGTAAGTCTCCGGCGTCGGCTTCGAGGTGTCGAGCTCTTCCGCTATCCACCCTGCGTTTTTCAACACGGCTAGCGCGTTGAGGATGTTCCGATTTCCGACACCGGCCAACCCCATAAGGTGGGCCCGGGCCGTTGGATGTACCTTCCTGGGACCTTTGGTGGTGCCGACAAACCATTCAATCAATGCGGATTGAGAAATGCCGGCTTCGTGTGATTCGTGCAACCGGATCAAGTCTGCGACTCGAGGCAGCACTTCCTCGATAGCCAGTTGGTGGCTTCGCTCAACGACTTCTTCAGGAAACACGTACCCTAGGAGCCCGTGTTCAAAAAGTCTAGACTTGCCGTATGAAGACCGACCAAGTGCTCGAGCGACGCAAAGCCACAGACTTTGGTCAAGCGCTTCCCATTCATTCTTCGACAGGACGGGCCGCAGCCCTCTGAGATACGGCTCTTTGAGGTCCCAGTTGATGGAAGTGCGGACTTCAGATAGCGTCCTGGCATCGTGGGCTCCGTGCTCGGGACCCGGAAGCATCGCGTTCATGACCAGGCGCTCGGCCCAGAGCAGCTTCTCGAGGTTGTTGAACTCTCGCGAAATCCTCTCGCTCGAAGCTCTACCGTCAGAGAACAAGAGGAACTTCCGATGCTCCTCGTCAGCGTGCCATCCCGCCAACGACACAGACATCTCGATGACCAGATCGGACCTGCGTTTCAGCTCGACAAGCGTTTCATCGCAACGGCTGCACTTGTTCTTCTTCTTGCGATTTATTTGTCGAGCTTGCCCGCCTAGTGTGGACAGATTCGATACCCCTACGCACGCGTCACGTTCCAGGATTGCAGCTTGGGACGCCGGCCCATGTCCACAGTCTGTCTCGGGACTGGGCCACAATGAAATCGGGTCGCACGTGGGGCACATGTAGACGACAAAGTAGATGTCGCCACATGCCTGGCAGGTCATCACCTCGAGTATTGGCGTTTCGTTCGGACAGCGGGGACAGGACTCGATGAGTTGTTCCTCACTCGATGTCGGATAGAGATGGAAAGTCTGCCCAGTGCAGCCCGCGAAACCCGTTGGTGCGCGGACAAACAGGTGCCACCTTTCATTCCACAATTGGACCTTCCTACCGAGAAACACCAACTCGGCGATCGTCTCGGTCGCTTGTTCTTCATTGAAACCAGCCCATTCGGACGACCACCACTTGGCTAACTGTTGGAGGGTGGATGGTTCGGCCTGGGCCTTCTTGAAAAGCTCCCTTGCCTGATCGAGCCCGAGTAAAGTTGACCTAATGTGGGAATGGATCAGGGCCGAGGGTTCGCCAGAAGACCGGTTGAGGTTCCATTCCGTCCACGCCTGATGGATCTGAGTCGATCCTGGTCTGAGAAGGCCATCCACCTCCTTCACGATCTTCAAGCGAACCAACGTTTGGTGTTCGGGCGTGTTGTCAAAGGGCTTGTCGAAGGAATTGAAGATCCATTCAGGGGAAGTGGGATCTATCGCAGCAATTGGACCATCGAGGTGGTTTATCTCGACAGGTCCCGCCGGAAACGGGTCCGGCTTCTGCACGAAATCAATCGTCTTCGCGTTAACCCAGGGGATTAACCGCCGGGCGAAGGCCGCGGGGTCGTCCAGGGTCGCTGAGGAGATAACATACTGAAACTGGACGTCTCGGCCATTCACATCGCGTATCTTCTGTTCCAACCGAGACATTAGGACTCGGAACGACAAGCAAGACTCCGCGTCATACGCGTGAGCTTCGTCGATCACGACGATAACTCTGGACATGCGAGTCTTGAACAGGCCCTCCTCGGGGTTCTGAAGCAACTGATAATCCAGCGCCTCAGGGTTTGTGATGAGAAGGTTCGGGAAATGTTCGGACTCACACATGTCCTCTCGATAAGTCCGGATCCAAGGGATGCCACTCGGATATTTCGGGCGCGGGTATCCGCAGCCAATGGGTTCGCCCTTCGAATCTCGACGTGAGTTATCGCACCAGAGTAAGTGGTCCCTGTGACCGATATCGTAGACGAGACTATCCTTTCCACACTTTGGGCACGTCTCCGAATAGGCACGGAGCTTGTCTCTCTTGCTGTTCGCCCCGAACCGTTCGAAATCGGTACGATGCGGAGTGTCCCCGTCATAGACACCGATTCTGGGAATTCGATTGCCGTGCTTTCGTTCGAGTCGGTACAGGAACCACTTCAGCCGATCGCGTTGATCATTTTCCAGCGCCTTCGTTGGGAAGATCATAATCGATCCCAAACCGAAGGTTTTCTCCTCGACCTGGTAAATCTGTCCGAGCAAGTAATTCAGAATCGGCACTACGAAGCACTCTGTCTTCCCCGTGCCGGTGGGATGGGGGAGGATCACACTCTTTCCGGCCAAAACCGCTTCGATTGCCCTTTCCTGGTGGACGTACAGCTTACCCCCTCCAATCCTCTCCCCGAGGGCCTCGGTCAGAGCAGTATCCAGGACGACCCCTTCCTTCTCGAGATGAGATGAAAACTCAGGGGCAGTTCGCCCAGATTCCGGGACTTTCGTGAACTCGAGCCACGGGCCATTCATGGCGAGCACATCGAATCCAGGCGGGCCTAGGGTCTTGAGTTTCTCGAGGCCCATTTGGTAGTCCATGTAATCGCCGAGTTCATCCCGAAGCAGCTTCGTTAGCTGACTCGGGTCAGTAACCGAAGTCCTAGTCGAGCTCAAGTTGGATCCCCAGTTTGTAATGGTCTTGCTCCCTTAATCCCTGTGTCACAGACTTCGAAGCGTCTCGGTTAGGTCCGGAGACCTATGAGCAACGTGCCTTGGGGCACGGCGACTAGGTCTAAGCCCGCCATTCGTCACTCCAAGCTAGGGACAGACCAAGTGGGTCCTTGGACAGCAGGGCTAAGAGTTTCTATGCCAGATCTATTCCGGGTCGAATGCGAGATTCCCTCCCAGTCCCTGCCGTCAGGTTCTATCCAGTGATCCATCTAATGACCGGCCCTCCTAGTTTGGGCCGGAACGGTGGGATTTGGAAGCGGCTGAAGGTCGGAATCGGAAGGGTGTCCCATCCCCCGCGTGTTATGGCTCAGGCTCTCCATTTCGTCTCGTATGACCTAAGCCTGAAGGCGTGGACCCAGTGGTTCCCTTCGAACAACGGAAGTTCCGGTCTTTCGTACGAACTGGCAAGAGCCTACGGTCCACGAAGGGACGTCTTCGTCGATTCCGGTGGCTTTCAACTGCTGCACGCCGACAAGATCGACCTCTCAAAGTGGGACATGAAGCTCGATCAGGAGAGTATCTTTCGGCTTCAGATGCTGTACGGGCCACAAAGGGTCGCCAGTCTCGACTCGCCAATACCACCGACAGCGAATGATGAAATCGCGACTCGGCTCTCCCGGATAAGTATCCGCAACGCAACGTGGCTGGCCCAAAACGCATCCACTTCCAATCGGACGCCACGACCGTATCTGGTCGTCCACGGGAGATCACCCAACGAGGTACGAGGATACCTGAAAAAGCTCGAGCGACAACTACCGGCAGGCTGGCTCCACGGCCATGAATACGGAATGGCCCTGGGGAGTCAAGTACCCCTGTCAGGCGACCCGGGGCTCGTAGTATCTAACATCGGGGCGCTCCTGGGCTGGATGTCCAATCGAACGCCATCGGACGCCGATCTGCACGTGTTCGGCGTAGGAGACGCGATCACTGGTGAAGTCGCCCGCGGGAAACATGGGCGGGATAGGTCTCTCTCCTACGACAACTCGACCTACGTTCAGAAGGCGTTTCGATTGAGGATTTATGATAACTCGACGAACGCTTACGTCGACCTGAATCCTGCCGAGTTGCCGGAGTGCGAGTGCTTTGCTTGCACGGAGCTCTCCGACCTCGGAGAGGAATCTATGATCGAAATCCTTTCCGGCAAGCCGTATTCGAGGCACGAGGTGGGGGACCAACGCTGGACTAAGTCGGATGTTCTTTCGCTAGTGGCATTGCACAATCTCAGGTGGTGGCGTCCCCGCCTCAAATGGAAGCCGCGGGCGTACAGAGTGAACACCAGCAGCTCGCACCGTAGGTCGGTCCCCCAACAGGCGCTGGGATACAGGTTCCCCTTGCCGGGATTCGAACCGGCTTCGCCGAATCTGTTGATGTTGCCTTGCACAAAGTGGCGACCGTACAACGAGAGCATGTCGCACCGACGCGTCAAGAGTTACCTTGCTCAGAGTTTCTTGATCGAAGGGCGAGATTACGACCGCGTTACATTGAGTGGTATGTACGGCCCGGTTCATTGGAAAGATGAGGAACACCCGGCGATTCTGAGTTATGACTTCACACTCACAGCGCCGGTGAGTTCAGAACAGCTGCGACGACTGAAGTTCAGGACCGCTTCCATACTCGGGGTGCTGTATCGAAGGTATCAGGTCATTGTAGCTATACTGAGATCGTCCGCGTATGCCGAAGTGTTCGGGCCCGTCACTGAGGCATTTGGTGGGACCGTTGTGCGCGATCCGAGAAGAGTTCCCCAAATAATGAGTCGTACAATGTAGTCGAGTCAGCCGGTCACATGGAGTGAATCTTGCCGCCTGTGGTGCGGTCGGGACAGTGGTCCAAGAATCCGCGGACCGGCACGAGAATAACTGCGCTTTGGAGCAGCTTCTCCGGGCATATGGCTGACAGAACTCGTGGAACGCCTCTGACGGGGCGTCACGTCTGGCTTGGGGGGTCGGTTGTTGGGACCGGTTCGACCGGATTCGACGTCTCTGGAGGTGTGTTCTTGATGCTCAGGTATGAAGGATAGAGCTTGAGCAAGCTGTACAGAAATACGAGCAAGGTTCCGACCCCGAGCACCCAAAGAATGACGGAGAACTGTGGGTGTTGTAGGACAAAGTATGACGCGCCAAGTGCGATTGCACTTATTGAGAAAAAGAGGACTGTCATTATCCACCAAATCTCGCGATTTACAAAGGGTACCTTGCCGCGCTTCCATCGTTCAGGTATGATCCGGCCGTAGTCATCATCGAACAGGAATTGGCGTTCTATGTTCGAAATCATCCCCATGTTCCGGATGAACCACAGATTCGCATTCTGGGATACTGCAGCTCCGAACAATCCGAACACGACAACCAGAAGAAGGACAGCCCCAAGCCCGACTGTGCTCGAGGCAAACGCGAGCGCTGCGAAAACGGCTGTATAGGCTGCCATAACCTTCCACAACGTGTCCTCGGCCTGGGTCACGTTGTCCCAGGCTGCTCGATACATTGCCAGGAGGAAGTCGTCCCGTCTTGTTGCAAGTCGGTGCGGTGTCGAATCAATGATGTGCGGCGCTTTCTGGGTCTGGGCTAAGAGCGATTCGGTGCGGCCTGCCGTACCTTCGGGAATCAATAGTACCTCGTTGTCTCGAGCGGAATACGAAAATCTACCAGTTTCATGCATTCGTCGAGAAATGGGCATTCTCTCTCTCGCCCTCGGACGGTGCAGACTGGTGCAGAATCGTCGCAGCGTCGACCATTTGACCAGTAGAGATTGTCTAGAACATCCCCGCGGACGTTAGCGATCCGAGCAATCTCTAGCAAGGCGTAAAGCGCTGTAGATCGAAGAGCAGCCGCCTCAGATCGCGTAAGGAGAGCATACCTGCGAAGCTTGTCCCTGACCTTCGGTGGAGGCACGACTACGCCTTGGCGAACAGTCTGCTTCACGAGCTGATAGTCAATCCCGGGAAGAATCTCCCCTTCGAATCTAACTAGTCCTCGACCTGTGTGCATGATTGCGTTAACCATCGTCAGCTTGCAGAGTGGGTCATCGAACGCCCTCAACTCTGCTGAGAAATCCGCAAATCTATCTAGGGAGCCGTGAGAGTCTTCAACCAGATTCCAAAATCGGCCATCCCACTCCTCAATCAGCTTCTCGCCAAGATTTCGGAGGTTTGTTACACGGCCCTCAAGGTCAGGCATCCTATCCTGACCATCGTCGTCAGCGAAAATTTTCCGGACTTCTTTGAGAGTAATTCTTGACAGTTTTGAGGCGTCGAGTATCGGAAAGAGATTCCGTTCTGTGCAGACCTTCAAGCTGCGCCACATGTAACGGGCGCCCCGCGTTTGGATGCCTCCTTTCTTTCCCTCGCAGTACAGAAGTTTGGACTCAGCATCCAATTCCCAATAGCGAAAGTTCACGGAGTTGCCGACGGCGAAGTATTGGGACACATCGGATGGATTCCAATCCAACTCAGGCCAGTAGGTCGTGTCCTTCCAATCCAGCGGGGCGGTCTCAGCAAGGTTCCTCTTGACAACTCCTCCCAGTGCCTTGATGAGATTCGTATCGACGGTGTACCCATCGGCGGGGCAAAGCTTCGTCCTGAGTTCCGTAAGGATTCCCATCGAAGTTTCAGAAATGCTGATCGCTTATAATCCAATCTCTGGCGATCCTCGCGAATCACCGGGAGTGAGCTAGTGGAACAATCCTACAATATTCTTCATCGTCAGGGAAATCGACATCCTGTCTTGGCTGGGCCTTGCTGTGTCTCGTTGTGTACGTTCTAGTGCGCGACGCGAAGTAAGGTCATGCGATTCGCTAGACAAGTCGAAATCGGCTCGGAATTCTCTTATCTGAGCGACCCAATCAAGGTTGATTCTTCCACCGAGCGGGACCAGGTCACCGAAATGACAGAAGCGAGGCCCGAGGTGAAGATTGGAATAACATCTGTTCCGTGGACTCGTTACTATGAGCCTTCTGTGGGGGTCCTCGATTCTAACGGTAAAACTCCGCTCGTTGGAAGCCATGAGCTTTACATTGAGAACGCTGGGCCGGGCATCGCAACGAAGCTCTCGGCGATGTTGATCAGTGTGGACGTGTCGCTCCTCCTTGGCGAGACGAACACGAAGTGGTGGCGTATGGGGCCAGAAGAGATTCTGAGCGGCCCTCACTTCCTTCACGAGTTTAGGCTATCACTTGCATCCAACACTCTTCCGGCTGGACCACAGAATCGAATGAGCGTTCTCAATCTCGATAAGAGCGCCCTCGATTCTTTCATTCACGGCGGCGCCGACTGGGACATGACTGAATTTGGGGTCGACATGAGGATTCAGGTCGTGGTAGTTTCGTGGGCGGATTCCGAGGGGAATCGTCCAAGAGAAATCAGCGCCGGAGCTAATTGGGTGCCTCTAACCGATCGGGAACGAGCCGGAGAAATGGCTAGCCAGTGGCAATCGCTGCCAAACGAACTTGTGGAGAAAGTAGTCGCGGAGTGGAGAGGGACTCCGAAGTCGGCTTGAGCGAAATCCAACTCGCTTGAGTCACTCCCGCTCCATCGCTCGTTCCTGCCTTCGCGAGGAACGAGCGATGCAGCCCATCGTCCAATACCCAACCGCCGAACGCTCCACGCCGACCGAACCCACCGCGACCGTCTCGCGCCTGCGGACGGTCACCGGGAACCGCTTCCCCCGCAAGTGCGCCTGCGGATGTGGTCTCGGGATTCCCCGAGACCCCGAAGTCCGCTATGTGGTTGACTTCGGGGCGCAGCGACCGTATCCCGCCTACCTCCGCGAGCACTCGCCTGACTACGGGAGCTACCACGGCCAGCCGCGTGCCACCGAGAATGTCAATCCACTCCCCGGATTCGTCCGTGCGAGCGACCTTCCACGCCCGCCCGCGTCGCCGAAGCCACCCATGTCGCCCCGCCCCACAATCGAGGTCGCTCACGAGGAGTCGGAGGCGACCGCATCTCCGGAAGCAGGCCGCGCCTGGGCCTCCGGCCAGCTCGTCTTCAACGCCGGCTCATTCGAGTCCGCGCGCAGCGGGTTCGCGGACTACGCGTGCGACGGCGAGACCGCGAAGGAGCTGCGTGCGCGTGTCAACCGCACCATCCTCGAGGACCTCGAGGAGAAAGTGCTTGCCTTGCGCCAGCTCCACACGAAGCTTCGGGACATGGACGCGGGAGAGTCGTTCGCAAGCGTCGTCGCTCGGTCACGACCTGCGTAATCAACTCCGGGGAGTCGCATGTTCGAGTTCCGGCTGCGCATTCTGGACGTACGGGAGTGCGAAGGCGACTCCCCTTCATTTCTTGGGATTGTGGAGGGGCTCCCTGAGGTCCCGGTGCATGCGACTTCCCTCGAGCACGCCGAGACCGCCTTGAAACCCGCCTTTACGGACCACCTGCAGTGCCTCCAAGATCGTGAGTCAACGCGCATCGACCTCGAAGATTACCCAACGGTCATGATCGTCAGGCTACAACTGAGCTCTCAGCCAAGTTAGGACCTACGACTAAGGGTCGCGACCGCGTAGACATCACGGGCTAGCCCTTCCAAGCCTCGAGATACTTCAAGAGCTGGCTCCCTCGGCCGAGGAGTTCAGAGTACGTGATTACCTCCACATGTGCCAGGTGGCTCGCGAGCAACCGCCGCTGCCGCGGATCGTCCGTGCCTTTCTTTCCAATGACGATGACGGCCTTCGGTTTGAATAGTCCGGTCCTTCTATATCGATCGCAAGCGTCCAAGTAGACCATCACTTGACCGAGGGCTTCCGACAAATTCTTGTTAAGCTTCCCGCGGTGTTTGGTGGTCGGATCGAACAGCCTCTCGTTAGGCCCCTTCAACTCTACGAGATCATGAAACCCATCTAAGCGGCGCAACATGAGATCGAAGTAGAAAGCCGGTTTCTTGGGTGGAAAGGGGACTTTGGAGTCGAGCGAGATATAATCCAAACCAAACAACCAGAACGCGTTAGCCTCGGCAATCGAGTCGTGAATTTGAGTTTCAGTCGTGGTGGGACTTGCGACTAAATCACGGAATTCGCCAAGGGCTTTCCTGTAGACCTTGACGTGGCGTCTTACCTGACGAAGCCAGGTGTTGGCCTTTCTACGCCCGGCGCTCTCAGTAGCTCGAGCGGCTTGCTCGGCCCTGACCTGCTCTTTCAGGTCGATTATTTCCTGGCCTCTACCATCGTCTGATTTCACCTGTGTTATCGAGGACGACCGGACTCCGCTTTCGGCTTTGGAGACGGGTGCGAAGTCCTCTATGAACTGTGGATCTTCTCTCAGCTGAGAACCATCAAGATAGGATTCGACGGCGGTGTGCGCCGTCTCCCACTGTTCGAGGGATCTCACGTTGTAACGAGATCGGTTGAGCCATACCGGGTGATGCTCTATGTCGAATCGTGTCTGCCAACGCGCGATCTGGATTATCGTTCGGCCCGACGAAACTTCATTCAATTCGTCGACTGTGTACAGCCATGCGTGGTTCGAAGCCAGTCCAGTAATCGTTCGCCGAATTACACGGACCTCCGCGAACTCTCTGAACCTCCGACCCCGTGCAGTCAACCTCGGAAGCGTCGAATTGCATAGGCAAGCAAGCTCTCGCCTTTCCTTGTCATCCTCGGGGGCCGGAGGATCCTGACTCGTCGCCACGTTCTAATCTCACGATGCCGCGCCGGAACGTCAAGACCACGGAGTGAATAACGAGAGGCGCTCGATCGTACAGCGCCTCTCGTGGTCGCCTGCCGCCGCTGAGGGGGAGTTGAGCGGACAGGAAGCTCATCGCCCCACCCTTTCGAGGGAGGATCCCGCTACGAAGCGTTGCGATTTGGTTGCCTTGCTCTTAGCGTATTGAAAGGCGCTCTGAGCAATCCTCCCAGTTACATGAGTTCGGCCAGTCGCCTCGAGATAGACGGCCCCCTCTGCCCGGTCAACGCGGACCCGAACCCCGGTCGGATCACCCTCCGGATTATTTCGGAACCAGTCCAATATCCGACCCTTCAGATTGAACAACGCGCCCACTTCGGCCCTCGGGTCGACCCGAATTCGCCAGCCGTCGGGTTCGGTTGAGCGAGGTTCTGGTCCCTTTGCCGTTCGGCCTACCCGGGGTGGGAGTGGGGGGCGTGTTGGTTGTGACGAGAGACCATAGTTTCCACCCCGAAGCAGGAATCGCTCTCGGTTCCAGCCCCCGCACTCTGCTAGCGCCTCCTCAATGCCGACCTTGAGAATCTCGCCACTGTGGCGGTATCTGCCGCCTGAATTCTGGAAGAATCGACCCCACGGGTCAATCATCACGTACGAGTCAGTCATCGCCGCATTGTCCTCTGGTACGAGCGTAGAAACATCGTGGTGTCGTCTCAGGAAGGCTCGAAACTGCTCTGATGTGGCCGCCAGATTCGCTTCCTCCTCCTTGTTCTGACCGTCGATCCAGAGAGATTGGAAAACCTTCCATCGAACAGGTCGAATCTCAGCGATGATTCCGTGAAGGTCTTCGTCGCAATTGAGACTCGTCACGACAGTGTTCATCATGACGGGGATCCCGCGAGTGTGGCACCGCATCGCCACTTCCCTTACGCGTCGTAGATAATCGCCGCGGCTTCGCCGAAGCGCGATGAGAGTCTTCTCAAGGGGACTATCGATGCTGAGCTTAACCGCGGTGAGGCAACCACGGACCTCGTTGAGGAACTCGTCCGTCACTCCGGTGCCATTCGTCACGATCATTACATTCATGCCCAGCGCCCACGCGTGGCGAATCAATGCCGGGAGGTCCGGCACCAAGGTCGGTTCGCCTCCCGCGAAGGTGATTTTGCGACATCCAGCGTTCCACAGCGCATCTAGGATCCGGAAAGCCTCCGCGACCGTCACCGCGAGTCGTGGTCCTTGGGGAGCGAGTCGGTCGCTGTTCTGCTGGAAGCAATAGCGACAGGCCAGATTACACCACAGCGTAATGTGCCAGTTGACGGTCAACAGCAGCTCAGTAGACGGCAAAACTGCCGGAGCTTCCGCTACGTCGTTGTTGGCGCTTTCTTTCGAGGGCGTGCGCTGGCGGTCCTTCTTCCCTACCTTCGCTCCCATGGTTCGGAGCCATGGCGCGCCCGAGCGGCGGGAAGCGAGTGTCCAGAGTGGACACTACACGAGAATGCTGTGCGCATGCGGGCCGGCGGCGTTAGCCTGGGTCCGGTTGATACATTGCTGAGTAGGTCCGTCGATGGCTTTCGCCGTCGGCGGTTTTGAGTTTCATTTCTCGCCCGTGCGGATTGCCCGGACTTTCCTTCTGTGTCTGATTAGTGAGTACCCCGGCCCCGTGGGCCAAGAATCGACCCGACTCGGACACACTCGGTCGAATCGCATCTCCTCGGTATTTCCCCGGTCGACGATAGTCGCACCACCCCGACGCCTGCCGCGGCATCACATGCCGCATTGGCCGAGGCATCACTTGTGGGCGTGGATCCGACTCGATCCCCTTCCGTGGACTTGACCCTAGCCCGAAGTCGGGCCGAGGGTAAATTCCTTCTTCGTTCAAATTTGGCAAAATGCCTTCGTTCTCTCTTAGTTGACTGCTGCTGCGCGTTCCATTACCCGTTCCCCACCCCCTTTCGGTCAGCGCCATGGCAAATATTCCACGCACCGGAAGTACTTGAAACTCGTCTTCGCTAGTTTCCTAGAACTGCCTCGGCACAGTCTGTGCTCTCCTCGCCGTCGGACATCGGTCGCGGCCGCCGCCTCAATGCGGCGCGACCACCCACAGAATCGCCAAGTCGGGACAGTCAATCGATACTCAACCGAGTATTGAGCTCTGAGAACAAAGCCGTCGCTCGAGAGTGAGCCAAACGAATCGCCCATCAGTTCTCATCCTCACGGCGTGTAAAAGAAGCTCCGAGTCCGCGAAAATCGACGCTCCTACGAGGCCTGGGTGGATGGCCCCACGTCACTATCGTCGGGAGGGGTTGCAGAGACCCGCGCAGCGACCATCGGGTCTTTTGGATTCAACATGAGTGAGACGTACTGGCCGGAGTAATTTTCGATGGCGCCATACGGACCGTGCCGCATCAGCAACCGTATCCACCCTCGGTTCCTTAACGATTGAACCAGCCCCTTCCGTTGCTCGTTGCTCAGAATTGAGAACGCAGAGTTCAGGTAGCTCTTGAAGAAGTTTACAAGGGAAATCTCCATCCTACCAGCGGAGGCAGTTGCTTGAATCACTATGTCTAGGGCTTTCGTCAAGTCTTCCTCCGTCGGCTCGTACCCCGTTGGTATGGTGATCGGCCAAGCCTCGACCTCTTCTTCCTCACTCGTGTCGGCCGGCGGAGGCGCGAATGGCACACTTGCCGGCTGAGGCGGGACAGGCAGAACTGAACCATCGATCACATCTGCTGACGGGGGGGTAACGGGCGCTTCTGGAAGAGCGGGTAGAAAGGGATCGAGGGGCAGAAACCGTTCGACTCCCACGATGATCTTGAGATCACCGGACATCGCAGAGTCGAAGGCAGCCACTACGACACGCTTGTCATGCTCCAGAAGTCGGCGAGTAATCGGGATGTAGTCTCGGTCCCCACCCACGAGTACAAACTCCTTGACGTCGGGCCGAGTCAGGAGCGTCTCCTGAATATCTAGAGACATCTCGAGATCTGCGCTGTTTTTTCCCGGCTTGGCGAGTACGTAGACCGGTTGGACCGAGAGGAGTGCGAGCGAACTCATCGCATCTCCAAGCCAACTCCAATCGGCGTACGCTCGTCCCAGAAGAAGCCGAAGGGAATGCTTCCGCAAGAGTTGGTCGCGGAGCTGGACTAGAACCTTGACTGTCAAGTCGATGATGTCCGCTCCTCCGGAGCCCCTTCGCTCACGAATGGCGTTGTGAACGTTCTCAAAGTCGACGAAGAGTGCAGCGGTAGAGGCATCAGGAACGCTCATGATCTTCCGGCCGCCGGAGCCACTCTTCGAGCCACTCCCAAGCGTGCAATGTCTTCGCCATACTTGAACGCGTCTCGCAGATCGTTCTCACGCGCGATCATCGTGGTCGTGTCCTCGAACACGAATCATTCGCGTCGACGGTCAGCGGACGCTTCGTATCAGGGTCCCGGCCGCTCACGGATGGTGGCCAGCGTCTCCTCAAGCTCTCGGTGAACCTCGCGGAGGTCCGTTACCATCGACTTCGAATTGGGCGTGTCGAGCGCCTGGAGTATCTCGAGGGTCTCCAGACAGAAGGCGCGGATGCACTCGACCGAGCAGAAGACTCCACCTCGAAACAAATCCTCTAGGGACGGGGGTACGACTGTGACTCCGAATACCGTCCCCCCTGCAGGGATTCGAGTCCCGCATCGACACTGAACCGCGATCGACGTACGCGTCTGAAAGGTGGGGTGATCTCGCGTGTGGTAGGTTGGGGTCAACCCGCTGGCCGAGGTCGCCGGGGATTCATTCGGCATCGAGGATACCGGTCGAGAAACGCGACCGCCTCCCTGCACTGCCGTGCCGGTCCGTAGTCGTACCCGGCACGACCCAGACCGCGCGCCCGTCGCGCGCAGTCATTGATTTCCAACCTGTGGTCGCTGAGGACTCGAGGTTCGCTTACTTAACCGTTAGCGACGACTGGAATACGCGCTGCAGTCACGTCAACAAATGCGGATTGGAGAGCTCCTCGTTGCAGTTCTTGGTGCTGCGCACTGATTGCAGTCCTCCGTCGACCGCGGGCTTCCCGCACCCAACTCCTGGTCACATTCCCCGGGACTGTGCCTACATCAACGCGTCGTTATCGACCAGATTTCTTCCATCAAGTTCCAAACTGGCGGACCGAGCCGTGCTCTGAAACATTCCGAAGAAGGAGACCGCGCCTTCCGTGAGGCGGTCTTGGCCATACCCGCGACGGAGTTCTGGATTCAATCCGACGACCACGGCTCCGAACGTTCGGCGCTCCGGCGGAGTCGCC
>Ga0335078_10002313_pt1 | contig 28918 bp, 25 predicted proteins | sample Lox_Sample_32_FD_206711 | JGI IMG/M metagenome (GOLD analysis project Ga0335078, IMG submission 206711) | Soil microbial communities from Loxahatchee National Wildlife Refuge, Florida, United States - Lox_Sample_3.2 | ecosystem: Environmental > Terrestrial > Soil > Wetlands | place: USA...
GAGAGTTCGTCGATGCCCAGGATGGCGATGATGTCCTGCAGGTCTTTATAGCGCTGCAGCACGCCCTTTACCTGCTGCGCGACTTCGTAATGCTCCTGCCCGATGATGCGGGGATCGAGAATGCGCGAGGTGGAAGCCAAGGGGTCCACCGCCGGGTAGATGCCTAACTCGGAGATGGCGCGGGAGAGGTTGGTGGTAGCGTCCAGGTGGGCGAAGGCGGTGGCCGGGGCGGGGTCGGTGTAGTCGTCGGCAGGCACATAGATAGCCTGCACGGAGGTGATGGACCCTGTTTTGGTGGACGTGATACGCTCCTGCAACTCGCCCATCTCGCTGGCCAGGTTCGGCTGATATCCCACGGCGGAGGGCATGCGTCCCAGCAGCGCGGAAACCTCCGAGCCAGCCTGCGTGAAGCGGAAGATGTTGTCGATGAAGAGCAGCACGTCCTGATTCTGCTCGTCGCGGAAGTACTCGGCCACCGTGAGGCCGGTCAGGCCCACGCGGAGGCGCGCGCCGGGCGGCTCGGTCATCTGGCCGTAGACCAGCGCCACCTTGGATTTGGTGTAATCGTCGGGGTGGACGATGCCGGACTCCTGCATTTCGAGCCACAGGTCGTTGCCTTCACGGGTGCGCTCGCCGACGCCAGAGAACACGGAAACGCCGCCGTGTTTCATGGCGATGTTGTGAATCAGCTCCTGGATGATGACGGTCTTGCCGACGCCGGCGCCGCCGAAGAGGCCGATCTTGCCTCCGCGGAGGTAGGGCTCGATGAGGTCGATGACCTTGATGCCGGTCTCGAACATCTCCTGGCGCGTGGACTGGTCCTCGAAGGAGGGCGCGGGGCGATGGATGGGATACCGCTGCTTAGTATTGATGGGTCCCATTTTGTCGACCGGCTCGCCGATGACGTTCATCACGCGGCCGAGGGTTTCGTTGCCGACGGGCACCTCGACGGGGTGGCCCAGGTTGAAAGCCTGCATGCCGCGCACCACACCCTCAGTGGGTTGGAGGGCGACGGTGCGCACGCGGCCCTCGCCGATATGCTGCTCCACCTCGCAGATGATATCGATGGGCATGGGGGCATCGAAGCCTTCGCTGGTGATGCGGATGGCCGTGTAGACCAGCGGAATCTGGCCTTCGGGGAACTGGCAATCCACGGCCGGGCCGGCGACCTGGACGACTTTGCCGATTGCGTTACCGTTGTTCATTGGAACCTCACTCCGCGGCGGCGGCGCCGCTCACTACTTCAATGATCTCTTTGGTGATGCTGGCCTGGCGGACGCGGTTCATGTAGAGCGTCAAATTGTCGATCATCTCGGCTGCGTTGGAAGTGGCGGCGTCCATGGCGGTCATGCGCGCGGCGTGCTCGGCGGCGGCGGATTCGAGCAACGCGCGATACACCTCGCTTTCGACGTAGCGCGGCAGCAGGGTTTCCAGCATTTGCAGAGGCGGCTGCTCGAAGATGAAATCCACGGGTCCGGCCTGCTGGGGCAGTTCTATCGGGAGCACCTGGGTGAGAGTGACCTTTTGGGCCAGCACGGACTTGAACTCGTTATACAGCACGTACAGCGCGTCGATTTCCTGGTTTTGAAAACGCTCCATCAACGTGCGGGCGATGGTGGCGGCGTCCAAGTACTGCACTTTGGCAAGGCCCAGGTGCTCGCCGGTGATGGTGACGCCACGCTTGCGAAAGAAGTCGCGGCCTTTTCGTCCGATCAGCTCGAAGGTGGTGGAAGCCGGCCGGCGCTCGGCGGCAAAGCGCTGCGCGGCTTTGATGAGGTTGGCATTGAAGGCGCCGGCCAAGCCCTTGTCGGAGGTGATGAGAACGAGCTGGAGGCGCTCCTCGGGGCGGCGGGCCAACAGCGGATGCTCGGCCACGCGCTCATCGCCGGCCGCGCCGGCGGCCACGTCGGCCAGCAGGGCGCGCAACTCGGCGCCGTACGGGCGCGAAGCAATCACGCGGTCCTGCGCGCGGCGCAGCTTGGCCGCCGAGACCATTTTCATGGCCTTGGTGATCTGCTGCGTGTTGCGCACGGAGCGGATGCGGCGGCGGATATCGATGAGGCTAGGCATGCGCGGTGGCCGCAGGCTGCTCGGCGACGAAGCGGTCCCTGAATTCCTTGATGACCGCGTGGATTTCGGCGCGGAGCTCGTCGTCGAGGATTTTCTTTTCCAGGATTTTGGCCAACAGCGCGCGGTGCGCGTTGTCCACAAAACGGTAGAGTTCCTCTTCGAACTTGCGGACCTGCTCAACCGCAAGATCGTCGAGGTAACCTTGCGTGCCGGCAAAGATGATGAGGATCTGTTTTTCCACCGGCAGCGGCTGGAACTGGCCCTGCTTCAGGATCTCGACCAGGTGCTTGCCGCGATTGAGCTGCGCGAGCGACGCCTTATCGAGATCGGAGCCGAACTGGGCAAAGGCGGCGAGGTCGCGGAACTGGGCCATATCCAGACGCAGGGTGCCGGCGATCTGGCGCATAGCGCGGATCTGGGCGCTGCCTCCCACGCGGCTGACCGAGATGCCTACGTCGATGGCTGGCCGGATGTTGGAGTTGAACAGATCGGAGATGAGGTAGATCTGGCCGTCGGTGATGGAGATGACGTTCGTGGGGATGTAGGCGGAGACATCGCCGGCCTGCGTTTCGATGAAGGGAAGCGCGGTGAGCGAGCCGCCGCCGTTTTCGTCGTTGAGCTTGGCGGCGCGCTCCAGCAGGCGGCTATGCAGGTAGAAGACGTCGCCGGGATACGCCTCGCGGCCCGGAGGGCGGCGCAGCAGCAGGGAGATTTCGCGATAGGCCGCGGCGTGCTTGGAGAGATCGTCATAAACGCAAAGGGCGTGCCGCTTGGAGTCGCGGAAGTACTCGCCGATGGCGCAGCCGGCGTAAGGCGCGAGGTACTGCATGGGCGCGGGATCGGAAGCGGACGCCAGCACCACGATGGTGTAATCCATGGCGCCGTAATCATCGAGGGTCTTGACGACCTGCGCGACGGTGGAGCGTTTCTGGCCGATGGCGACGTAGATGCAGATCACGTCGCCGCCCTTCTGATTAATGATGGTGTCGAGAGCGATGGCCGTCTTGCCGGTCTGCCGGTCGCCGATGATCAATTCGCGCTGGCCGCGACCGATGGGGATCATGGCGTCGATGGCCTTGATGCCGGTCTGCAGGGGCTCTTTGACGGGACGGCGATCCACTACGCCGGGGGCCAGACGCTCAATCGGATTGAACTGCGTGGTGTGGATGGGGCCTTTGTCATCGATGGGCTGGCCCAGGGCGTTCACCACCCGTCCAATCATGGCGTCGCCCACGGGGACCGACATGATGCGGCGGGTGCGGCGCACCTCGTCGCCTTCCTTGATTTCCGTGTAGTCGCCCAGCAGCACGGAGCCGACCTGGTCCTCTTCCAGGTTCATGGCGATGCCGGCCACGTCATGCGGGAACTCGATCAGCTCGCCGGCCATGACCTTTTCGAGGCCGTGAATGCGGGCAATGCCGTCGCCCACCGAGATCACCGATCCGGTTTCGGAGACATCGATGGCGCCCTCGTAGTTTTCAATCTCCTGGCGAAGAAGAGTTGTAATTTCATCCGCTCGAATCTGAGCCATTCAAACCTCGCTTGCTGCTGGAACGTTTGCCGCAGATGCGCGCAGATGCACGCGGATAAAAGCGGGGCTGGCAGGTCTCTGCCGGCCCGTAGAATCGTCTCCGTGGCTGGTGCATCTTGCAGTTTTCATCCGGTTTATTCCGCTGCCATGCGTTTGCCGAGCGCTTGCAGTTGGCCCCGCACGGAGCCATCGTACACGGTGGAGCCGACGCGGGCCACCAGTCCGCCGAGCAGCCCGCGATCCACCGAGAAGCGCATGCGCACCTGCTTGCCGGTCAACCGCTCTAACTCGCTCGAAAGGACCGTGCGCTGGCGCGGATCCAGATCCCGCGCCGAGCTGATTTCGGCGCGGGTGAATCCGAGGCGCTCATCCAGAAGCAGATCGAACGCCTCTAAAATCTCGGCCAGCAGAACGACCCGGCGATGGTCCGTGAGCACGAACAGGAAGTTGTGCGCAATGCGCGAGAGGCCGAGCTTGTCACCAATGGCCTTGACGACGGCCCGCTTGCGGGAGGGCGGCACACCGGGAGAAGCGAGCGCGTTGCGCAGCTCAGCCGAACCCGCGAAGACCTCCTGGAAACCGCGAAGCTCCCCGAGCACATGGTGGGGGTCCACTCCTGCCTTCGGGCCGGTAGCCACATCCACGAGAGCGGAAGCGTATCGAGTGGCCAAAGCGGAGCGAGTCATAGGCTAGTTGTCTCGCGCACCGGGCGCCGAATCGGCCATGGCGGCGGCGAAGTGATCCACCAGGCGGTCCTGCACCTCGGGCGACATGCGCGCCGCAATCTTCCGTTCGGCCAGATCCAGCGCCAGTCCGGCGGAGTAGCGCCGCAGCTCGAGCCGCGCGGACTTGGTGGCCGAGGCAATCTCCTCAGCGATGCGCGCCTGAATCTTCGCCATTTCCGCGCCGGTTTCCTGCCGGATACGTTCCGCATCGGCCTCCGCTTCCTGGCGGGCGTTGCTCTGCAGGGCCTCGATCTCTCCCTCGAGATTCGCCAGGCGGGCGTCGACTTCGGCAACCTTGGCGTCGGATTCAGCACGCGCCACGTCCGCGTCGATCATGTTCTGGCGGATGGCCAGCGAGCGTTTGGCGAAATAGGGTCCGGCGTTCTTCTTGGCCAGATAGCCCAAGCCGGCGGCCAGCAGCACGAAGTTGATCCAGCCCCAGACGACCATGGAACCGTGTTCCGTGTTGCCCTGCGAGTTCTCAGCTTTTTGTGCGCCGGTTTCGGGCTGCTGCGGGGTGGCGGGCCGGACCACCAACAACAACAGGAAGACGGCGAACCAGGCGAGGCGCCTCATACCAACACGCTCCGATCCAGGATGGCGGAAGCGATCTGGCTGGCGAGCGCGTCGCTCTCGGCGGCCAAGCCGGTCTTGGCCTGGTCGATCTCCAGGGCCAGTTGACGCCGGGCTTCTTCGACGGCGGCCTCGGCCTGGCTGTGTGCGGCCTGCAATTGGGCGACCTGCTCTTCCTGCAAGCGGCGATGCAATTCTTCCTGCGACTGGTAGACTTCGGCGCGCGCAGCGCGCATGGCGGCCTCATACTCGGCGGCTTTGCCGGCAGCCCGTGCCAGGCTTTCGGCGGCCCGCCGGCGGGCGCCTTCGGTGGCTTCATAGCGGGCTTGCAGAACCTTGTCCAGCGGCCGAAAGAACATGTACTTCAGATAGAAGTGCAGCAGGAAGAGGAGCAGGAAAGTAGGGATCGCCCGCAGCAAAATCCCACTCAAGGCGTGCAAGGTTGCTTCCATTTGGATTGGCTGGAGAGAACTGCCAGACGCGCTCTTAAGCCAGATAGCTTAGCATCAGCCGGAGGCGAGCGTCAACCCGCGAGTGCGCTGGAAGAAGGGCAAGTGCCACGCTTTCAACACGTACAGATGCGTTGCGGACCCGGTTGTCCCGTGAACGAGGGGATTTGGTAGGCACGGGCAGATTCGAACTGCCGACCTGTCGCTTAGGAGGCGACCGCTCTATCCATCTGAGCTACGTGCCCGGGATGTTCCTATTATATTAAGCCCGCTTGCTGACGCGCGCGGCTCTGCACTACCCCCATTTGGGGGTACAATACCCCTATCCGCGGGTATGCCGATACCCGCATTATTTGGGTTCGTTTAGCGTGTTGCGGGGGCCTCCTTGTGGCGGGTTACGTATTCCGTGACGTAAGCATCGAACGCCTTCTGCAGGGCGGCATACGCCGAGCCGGAATGGGGCATCGTGCGGCCCTCGATTTCGACCACGGGCAGCAGATTGCGAGTCGTGGAAGTGATGAAGACTTCGGCGGCGCTTTCGAGATCCGCAGGGGACAGCACCTTCTCGGCAATGGTGTATCCGGGCGGGTGAATTTCGTGCAGCAACAGCTCGCGGGTAACGCCCGGCAGGCAGCCGGAGCTGAGGGGCGGGGTCCAGACGCGGTCGCCCTGGGCCGCAAAAATATTGGCCGATGTGCATTCGGCGATTTCGTCGCGTTCGTTCAGGAGGATGGTCTCGTCGAAACCGCGGGATTGGGCGCGCTCAAGCCAGGTCAGGTTGGCGCCCCAGGACAGGATTTTGGCGCCGGCGAACTCGCCCGCCGCATAGCGCGCCCGCGGGGTGTAGCATAGGCGCACGCCGCTGCCCCATTCCTTCACTGCGGCAGTGAGCGCGATCAGGTCACTCGCGCCGCCGCTGCCCGGACCCTGCCAGATGCCGCCGGTGTTGCGGACCACCACCAGGCGCAAGGTGGCGTCGGAGGCGCGGTTGGCTTCGATCAACTCGATCAAATTGCGGTGGACGGCTTGGGGGTCCGGCGGGAGTTCGACGCGCAGGGCGGCTGCATCCTTGCTCATGCGCGCCCAGTGGCGCTCGAAGGCAAACAGCACGCCGTCGATGACGCGGATGGTGCTGAAGACGCCCCAGCCCGCCAGCAGCCCTACTTGTCCGGGGGCGAGGAGTTTGCTGGAAGATTCCTGAATGTCGCCGTTGTGGAGAACGAAGCGGTGCACAGCATTTTATTCTACCGCCAGGTGGAAGAGCGCTCCCCTGGCCTACGCGCCGTTGCGGCCTCGCCAGCGCCAGCGCCTTGAAATCAGGGGTATATCTGGTGGGGTGAATGCGCTGTTCTTACTTTGCCGCCGGAGCATCGCTCCGTCCGCAGCGCACCAGCGTGGCCAGCCGGCTTTCGCGGGCGTCATCTATGGAACGGTGATGGGGAACGATGGGAATCCCGCGAGGGGAATGCCTTTGACTGGTCGCCATACCACCCACCATGCCACAGGCCGTTGGGCGCACGGTGTTCCCGCTGGACCCCTGGAACCGGACGTGGACGCGTGATACAACCAAGACGTACGACGTTTGTGAGCAAGGTTGTCGAGTGTTCGAATCGTTCCCGACCGCATCTCTTTATCGAGCGGCTGCGGCGACGATTAGTCCCGGAGGAACTGAATAGCCATGAACTCTTCACAAGATTCGACCAGCCGTCGCGAATTCATCAAAGCCAGCGGCAAATCGGCTGTGCTTTCGGCTCTGGCCAGCGTTGCAATTCCCGCGGTCCACGCGGCGGGCAGCGACCTGATCCAGGTAGCCCTCATCGGCTGCGGCGGGCGCGGCGGCGGCGCGGCGGCGAACGCGCTACGCGTCAAGCGCGGCCCTGTCAAGCTGGTCGCTATGGCGGACCTGTTCCCGGAACGCCTTACGAGCGACCTGAACAAGTTACAGCAGCAATTCCCGAGTCAGGTGGATGTACCGGCGGATCGCCAGTTTCTTGGCTTCGACGCCTACCGGAAGGCGATGGATTGTTTGAATCCGGGCGATATCGCCATTTTCGCAACGCCTCCGGCGTTTCGCTGGGTGCACTTCACGTACGCCATCGAGAAGGGCTTGAATGTCTTCATGGAAAAGCCGCTCACGGCCGACGGCCCGACGAGCCGGCGCATGTTGGCGCTGGCCCAGGACGCCTCGGCCAAGAACCTCAAGGTCGGGGTGGGGCTGATGTCGCGTCACAGCCGAGCGCTCGAGGAACTGGCTAACCGTGTCCATAACGGGGAGATCGGTGAAATCATTTTGCAGCGCGGTTACCGCATGCACGGGCCCGGCGGATATTTCCTCTCCCTGCCCAAACCGGCTGGCATCAGCGACCTGCTCTACCAGGTGAAGCGCTTCCACAGTTTCATCTGGGCGAGCGGAGGCTGCTACAACGATTTTTATATCCACATCATCGATCAACTGGCATGGATGAAGAACGAATGGCCGATCAAGGCGCAGGCGCTGGGCGGCCGGCATTACAAAGTCAGCCCTGAAGGAATCGCGTACGTGGATCAGAATTTTGACGTCTATTCGGTGGAATATACGTATTCAGACGGCACGAAGTTCTTCTTTGACGGGCGCTGCATGAACGGATGCGAGGAGATCTACACGAGCTGCCTGCACGGGACCAAAGGCATGGGGATCGCGTCCAAAAGTGGCGATTGCGGATTGCCATCAAGCCTGTACAGGAGTCAGACAGGGACCACTGCAGACCTGGTTTGGGAATCCAAGGTGAGTCCGGACGACAAGGATCCTTATCAAAACGAGTGGAACGATTTGATGGACGCCATTCGAGACGACAAACCTTACAGCGAGGTCAAACGCGGCGTGGAAGCGAGCGTGGTTTCGAGCATGGGCCGCATGGCCGCCAACACTGGCCGGGAGATTACGTTTAACGAGATGCTCGAATGCGAGCACGAGATGGCGCCGGGCATCGAAAAGTTCACCATGGATTCCCCGGCACCGCTCCTTGCAGACGCCAACAGCAGATATCCGGTTCCGCAGCCCGGCATCGTAACCACTAGGGAATACTGACAAAGCCGTAATAAAGTTCCCTTTGCATGTCGTCGTCTCAGCAGTCAGCGGTCATTTCGTTCGAGCGCAATGCAGGGGGGGATCCCCGAGGTTGCGGGCGGGGTTGCGTGCGGTGACATTGCACCGGAGACGGTGGTTTTCAACCATCGGCCGAAAAACCACGCTGCGATGTAAGTGATTATGCACCAATATATTAGGGTTTGGTCTGCGGCGTGCGTATGGGAGGACGAGGCGCGTTCATGAAACCGAATGCCAGGGGAAGCGTCAGAAAAGGCGAAGGGCCGATGACGCCGCGGCGGTTCGGTTGCGCCCGGGAGGCACAAGATGATGAATCATAGGGTGCACATATCGTTTCGCAAGGTGCTCTGCGTGGGTAGCGCCCTGCTTCTGGTTGGGCTGTCCCTGGTAGCGCAGCAGCCGCCGCCAGGACCCACGGCGCCGGCTTCCACGCAACTTCTTTCTCCGGAGCAGTTGGATAACCTGGTGGCGCCGATCGCGCTGTACCCGGATCCCTTGCTCAGCCAGGTGCTGGTGGCCTCCACATATCCGCTGGAGATCGTCGAGGCGAGTCAATGGCTCCAGCAGAACGGCAACCTGCAGGGATCCCAACTCATGAACGCGGCGCGGCATCAGAATTGGGATCCCAGCGTGCAGGCTTTGGTGGCGTTTCCGGATGTGCTCAGCCGGTTGAACGCCGACATCCAATGGACCACGGATCTGGGCAACGCGTTTCTTGCCCAGCAGGCCGAGGTGATGAACGCCGTGCAGAGGATGCGCCTGCGCGCCATGCAGGCTGGCAAACTGAATTCCAACGCACAGCAGACCGTCAGCACCGAGTCAGAAGGCGGCCAGGAGGAAGTGCAAATCGAGCCGGCTAGTCCGGAAGTCGTTTACGTGCCCTACTACAATCCGGAATACATCTGGGGGCCACCGGTGTGGGGATATTATCCGGCGTGGGATTACCCGGCCTTCGGGTTCGGGTTTGGATTCGGCCCCGGGATCTATATCGGCGGTTTTTTCGGCGGCCTGGGATGGAATTACTGGGGATGGGGATTCAACTGGTTCACTTGCGGGCTGTTTGAGCGACCCTTCTTTTTCCACCACTGCGGCTTCGGATTCTATGGTGGCCGGGCATGGGGAGGCGGGCTGGTGGCCTGGGCGCACAATCCCTACCACCGGGGGGGAGTCGCGTATCCCACCCGTGGGCTAACCAGCCGTTACGGAGCGGCTTCGGTGGCGAGCCGCGGATTCGAAGGCGCACGGCTCACCGGCGGGCGGGCGTATGGCGTGGCGCGCGGCAACGCGGCGGTGCGGGGTAATGCGGCGGTGCGGGGTAATGCGGCGGCTGGCGGCTGGCAACATTTCAACCAGTCACGAGCTGTGGCGGCGGGCCGGTCGAATCGTGGTTATACAGCCCCGCCCAGCACGCGATACAATTCATCGTACGGACGGAGCTCGGCGTACCGGGCGGCTCCGAACTACAGCCGCAGTTACAACGGGAGCCGGGCAACGCCCAGCTACAATTACAGCCGCTCGTATGGCGGTAGCTACGGCGGGCGGGCGGCCATGCCGAGCTATCACTATAGCCCCTCGTACGGTGGCAACCGAAGCTATAGGCCGAGTCCTTCCTACCGGCCGAGCGGCGGTTTTCGCAGCAGCGGCTTCCACGGTGGCGGCGGTGGTTTCCACAGTAGCGGGGGTGGATTCCACGGCGGCGGTGGCGGTTTCCATGGCGGCGGTGGCGGTTTCCATGGCGGCGGTGGCGGCCACGGCGGACGCCGTTAGTTAAGCTCCATTCGCCAGCGTTTGGAGTAGGGGCTCGCGCGGGCTGACCAGCGGCAACCGGAGGCAAAAGCAGGCACCTTGGCCGGGCTCGGATTCCGCCCAGATGTCGCCGCCGTGATCCAACACGGTCTGGCGGGAGAGGGCGAGTCCGAGTCCGAGTCCATTTTTCTTGCCGGCGCTGGCGAATGGCTCGAACAGGTGACCACGGACCTCAGGCGCGATACCCGGACCGGTATCGCGCACTGCGGCCACCACAAAGCCTTCCTCGACGACGGCTGAAATCAGCACCTGGCCGCCTTCCGGCATCACCTCCAGGGCATTGCCTACCAAGTTCGAGAAGACCCGCTCCATGCGATTTCTTTCCAGGGGCAGCTCAATTTCTTCCGGAATGCGGATCTGCAAATCCACGTGTTGCGCCTCTGCGGAGCTTCGGAGGGATTCGCAGCCGGCGTCCACAACGTCCCGCAAGCGGCAGGTTTCCGCGCCGCGAGCATTGCCGCGCGACACGTTCAGGAGGTCTTGCAGCAACTCCTGAATGCGTCGCGAGGCGCGGTAAATATTGCCCGCCAGGCGCTTGATTTGCGGCGGCGTCAACTCCGCGTCCACCAGCATTTCAGCCCCGCCGTACACCGCTGCCAGCGGGTTGCGCAGGTCGTGCACGATGGAGCTGGAAAGGCGGCCGATGGTGGAGATGCGCTCCTGGCGAATCAGATCCTGGCGCGCCTGCTGGATGGAGGCGCACATGGCGTTGAAGGTGCGGGCCAGCCGCCCCAACTCATCCTGGCTGACCACTTTGACCCGGAGATCGTAGTTCTGGCGGGCGACCTCGGCAGCCGCGCGGTCCAACTCCTCGACCGGCCCCACGATGCGCCGCGCCAGCACGTAGGTGAGACCGAGGCTCGCGGCAATTGCCAACAGCCACAGCAGGATGATATTGCGGCGCAAGGCGGCCAGGCGCTCGCTGGCTGTTTCGAAGGAGCGCAGAATCCAGAGACTGCCGATGGGCTTGCGCTCGATATCCAACAGGGGCGTAGCGCGGGCGGCATACGCAATGCCGCCTGTGGTGACTCGCTTGAGAGCGGGATGCGCGGCCAAGATGGAGGCCACCTGGGCCGCCGCATCGGGCGCGAGCGATGAGGCCACCGCCCGCCCGCCGGACACGAAGAGGAAGTCGCTGCCGCCGGTGGCTTCTCTCAAGCGGCGGGCCACCAGGCTGTCCACGCCGTAGGCGGCCACCAGCACGTTCTGCGGCACGCTCTCCAGGTAGACTGGCGTGAACACGGTCTGGTACAGATGTCCGCCGCGCACCAGGAGACCGGTGGCCTGCAAAGGGAATTGGCGCGCCGCGGCGAGCACGTCCTGCCCGGCGATGGGCAGCCCGCCGGCCGAGGCGATCACTCTGCCTCGTGCGTCGGTGACGACAAAGACGGCGCTCTTGATCGCCAGCCTCTTCCACAACTCGCTGGCGGTATCGCGGATGGTGGCGGGGTCCTGGGTGCCGAAAGCCGCACGCACGTCGGACATCTGGCTCAAGGTCAGGCTCACGGAGCCGAGCAGATGCGCGCGCGACTCCCACAACGACTGGTAGGCCTGGAAGCTGGCGCCCACCTCGTCTTCCATGGTTTGCGTGGTGGTCTCGACGGCGTTGCGCAGCACGATCCAGCCGGTGAGCGCGAACAGCAGAGTCACCGCCACCGAGGTGGAGAGCAGAATCTTCCACAGCAGAGACAGGCGCGAGAATGCCCGAATCATAGGTTTGGTCCGTAAGCCGGGCCGCCGTCCACGGGCGGATAGTCTTTGCCCCACTTGTTCTTATGCGGCGCCGGAATGTAGCCGGTTTCGGAGATCCGGAGGCTTTGCAGCGCCCGCGGGGCTGCCCGGCCGACCGTAACCGGCCGCACCAGCGCACGCAGCGTCTCTTCGGTGGCTCTTTCATGAAAGACGTGCAGCGTGTAATTGCCCGGCGGCACATTGCGAATCTCGAATTGGCCGGAGGGATCCGAGACGGCGAACCAGGGCGTATCCAGCACGGCAATGATAGCGCTCATAGTGGGATGAATGTTGCAGAACACGCGCACGATGCCGGGGCGATCGAAAACCACTTTGCGGGACGTGCCAGGCGGGTATAGCGACAGATCGAAGGTCTTCCCGCTGTAGTTAGAGAACACGTTATGAAAGATGGGGTCGTGATTGGGGAAGTCTACGGTCGCGCCTACCGGAACAGCCAGCACGTGGGGAATGAAGCGCTTGTTCTTTTGCTCCATCTGGTAATGGCGCAGAGCAGCCGGCGGGGGGGCATCGTCTCCGGCGGGCGTGAGCCACACGATGACGCCGCGAAAATCCTTGTTGCGGCGCACTCCGGGGTCTCGTGAGTCGGTCAGCACGACGCTGCCCTTGACGTTGGCGCACCACACCGGCAGCAGCCAAAGGCAGCTAAAACAGATACGCCAAAGCCAGGTCATAGTGGTTGTTCAGCCGGAAGCTGTTATCAATATACGCCGTGCGCGCCTGCGATACTTCGGCGCCCAGTAACACGTTGGGCGCCAGGCGGTAAAAGAAGTTTGCGCCGTAGAGCCAGTTCCGGCCGATGCTATAGGCGGCCAGGTCGGCGGCGCGATCGTTTTCAAGACCCGAGAAAATGTGGAACGAGAGGCGGCTGGTGGCGATCAGCGTGAGCTGGCTCCAGCCACCCTTGGCATGTACCGGGATGAGGGCGCCGGTTGGAAGAATCGTAAAGCTTCCCAGACCGCCCACCGGGCCCACGTTCTGTCCGCTGAAGAAGGCGCCGGTAAATTCGAGCTTTTGCCACGGCCGGACGAGCCAATCGAGCGAGAACAAGTTGGAGGCAATGGACGTTCCCGCCATGTGCGTGTCGCTGACGTGGAAGCCGGGTGCGATTTCGATACGCCGGCCGTCATCCGCGCCATGGTAGAACTCGAAGCGGCCCTCTACTCCGGGCCTGGCCGGCGCGTGGCTGGCCAGATACTGCTGCTGGTAAAGCGAAGCGCTGGACGTCTCCACCACGCCGGCTTGCGCATGCACGCCGGTATTGTCACCCAGATGTATGGTCTGCTCGAAGCGCACTTGCGGAATCCACAGCCACAGGTTGCCCGCGCCGGACAGAGGCGGCACTTCCACCTGGGCCAGCGAGGCGGGCTCGCGCGGCGCGAAGATGGGGGTCTCGACTCCGGCGAGGATGCTGCGGTCCGCCCAGTCGATGGCGATGTCGCCTGTGCGCAGGCGGAATCCGAAATCCAGCGGCCCGCCCGAGCCGCCGGCGAAATCCATGTCAACCGAACCGTGCACCCTGCCGCCGAGAAAAGTCTGCGGCCCGAAGTAATCCAGGCCCAGAGTAGTCTGGTAGAAGCGGCCGCCACCGCTCGCCTGGCGCCCCAGCCATGCGTAGGTGGGATACTCCTGGCCGCCGCTGCCCTTGGAGTTCAGGAAGCCGTTGAACAGCGCCATGCCGGTGATCCGGATCGGGAAGTGCTGGGACGCTTCCACCTTGCTCTGCGCCATTTCATCAATGCGGCTCTGGTTGACGGCCACCTTTTCGCTAAGCGGCGCCGCAGCAGCAGGCGACTGGCCGCGCTGGGCAGCCAGTTCCTGGCGCAGTTGGTGGATCTCATCCGTCAAGGCGCGGTTCTGCTGTTCCAACCGGTCCAGACGCTCCAGGATCTGACGGATCTCGGGCGAGGAAGTCTGGGCCGCCAGGATACCCGGCGCCAGCAGAGCGAACAGCAGGCACCATGCGAAAACCACCGGCCGGTTACGGGGAACGATCGGCAGACTTTTCATCGAGAAGTTGCTCCAGTTTGAGCCGCACCTGTGCGGGTGAGTAAGGCTTTGGAAAAAAGGCGTTCGCGCCGATGGCAGCGAGGCGCGCCGGCGTCCGGGGGTCCGTATCGCCGCTGATCACGATAATCGGGAGGCGCTGGTGGCGGGGTTCGGCGCGGATCCGCTCGATGAGTTCGAATCCGTCCATGCGCGGCATATTCAGGTCGGTGACCACGGCCTGTACGGCGCAATTCGCGCTGGCGAGCATGCGCAAGGCCTCCTGCGCGTTGGGCAGCACGGTTACGGACATGTCCGGGATCGCCAGGAAGGCCATCTCCAAGGCGGTGGCGCTGGCCGTGGCATCCTCGACTATGACAACCATACCAGACATCTCCGGCTCCGTTACATCTCTTGCCGACCATTGTCGCCCATCTGCCGGACGAGGCTGTTCCCCGCTTGTAAAAATGCTGTAAAACCTCGGATGATAGCGCTCACTCCGGGTAACTCAAGGCAGGAACCGGTATCCCACGCCATGGACCGTCAACAGATGGCGCGGCACGTTCGGATCGGGCTCCAGTTTCTGGCGCAGCTTGACCACGTGGGCGTCCACGGTGCGCGTGTTGGGGAAGAACTCGTAGCCCCAGACGGAATTGAGAATCATATCGCGGGTCAGGGGCCGATCGGGGTTCTGCAGGAAATAGGTGAGCAGGTTGTACTCAGCGGGCGTCAGCTTGACCTCTTCGCCGCGCCGGCTCACCACGCGGCGCTCCAGGTCCACCTCCACTTCGCTGAAATGCACGATCTTGCGGGCTTCCGGAGATGCGCGGCGCAACACAGCCCGGATACGCGCCAGCAGCTCGCGCGTGCCGAAGGGTTTCACCAGGTAGTCGTCGGCGCCTATCTCCAGCAGCAGCACCTTGTCGATTTCGTCGCTCAGCGCGCTGAGCACAATGATGGGAGTGCCTACGTGCGCTGCGCGCAACTGCTTGCAGATCTCCACGCCGCTCATGCCTGGCAGGCGCAGATCCACCAGGATCAAGTCGGGCTTGAGCAGCAGCGACTTTTCGTAGCCCGTGCGGCCGTCCGCCACCAGCACCGCGCGGAAGCCTTCCTGCTCCAGCAGGACGCCGATGGTATCGCGCAGGCTTTCGTCGTCGTCGATCACCAGGATGGTCTGCATTTCGCCCGATCCTCACAATTGTAGCTGAAGGGGATCTGGGACTTGTAAGTGGGGCGTGCTAAGCTCGATAGAAGCCGATCCGGCAAGGCAAACATGCGGGTGACGGTTATTGGAACGGGCTACGTGGGAACGGTGACGGGCGCCTGCCTGGCGTACCTGGGTCATCGTGTCACGTGCATGGACACCGACGCGCGGAAGATCGAGAAGCTGCGATGCGGCGAAATGCCGATCTACGAGCCCGGCCTGGACGAACTGCTGCAACTGGCGGCGGGACGCGGTGGGATTGACTTTACCACGGAGCTTGCGCCGGCGGCCGCCGAAAGCCACGTGATCTTCATCGCGGTGGGCACGCCGCCGCTCGAGACCGGCGAAGCCAACCTGTGTTACCTCGAAGATGCCGCGCGCAGCATTGGGGCGGCCATGGACGACTCCATGTTCCGCGTGGTGGTGAACAAATCCACCGTTCCCGTGGGCAGCGGAAACCTGGTGGAGACGCTGGTCCGCGAAGGCATAAGGGAGTCGCACCGGGATGACCTCAAGCGGATCCACTTCGGCGTAGCGAGCAATCCGGAGTTCCTGCGCGAAGGCAGCGCGATTGGCGATTCGCTCTATCCGGACCGCATCGTCCTGGGCGCCGAAGACGAGCAAAGCCTGGGGATGATGCAGGAGTTATATCGTCCGCTGGTGGCGCAGGACTTCGAAGCGCCGCCCTTCTTGCCGCGCCCGGCGGGTATGGAGCGGGTGCCCGTGGTGACCACTTCGCTGACCAGCGCAGAGATGATCAAGTACGCGGCCAATTCGTTCCTGGCGGTGAAGATCGGCTTTGCGAACGAGATCGCCAACATCTGCGAGCGGGTGGGCGCGGAGGCGCCGGAAGTGATGACGGGCATCGGACTGGACGCCCGCATCGGGGCGCGGTTTCTGAATCCGGGGTTGGGCTGGGGCGGCAGTTGCTTCGGCAAGGACGTGCAATCGCTGCTGCACACAGCGCGCGAGTATGGCTACCAGAGCCGCACGCTGGAAGCGGCCCTGGAGGTGAACCGCGCGCAACGGTTGCTGGTGATCCAAAAGCTCCAGGAGAAGCTGTTCATCCTGAAGGGCCGCACCATCGCGCTGTTGGGCTTGGCGTTCAAGCCAGAGACTGACGACCTGCGCGACGCGCCCAGCCTGCAGATCGCCGAGCGGCTGCTGCAAATGGGCGCGCGGGTGAAGGCGTACGATCCGGTGGCCATGCCGGCGTGCCGGGAGAATTACCCGGGGCTGCGCATGCAATACTGCGAGTCGGTGGAGGAAGCCGCCGAGGAGGCCGATGCACTGGTGCTGGTGACGGAGTGGAAGCAGTTCGCCGCGCTGGATCTGGGGGCGCTGGCCGGCAGCATGGCGCACGCGATTCTGGTGGATGGACGGAACCTGTTCGACCCGGAGGCGGCGCGGCGGGCCGGGTTTGACTATTGCGGCATCGGCCGGCCGCAGCGCGCGGCGCATAATAACAACGCCGCGACACCGCCTCTTACGCACGCTTGAGCCGCAGGCTGTTGGTCACTACCGTCACGCTGGAGAACGACATGGCGGCCGAGGCCAGCACCGGCGAGAGCAGCCAGCCTGTAAACGGATACAAGACACCGGCCGCCACCGGGATGCCGATGGTGTTATAGGCGAAGGCCCAGAAAAGGTTCTGCCGGATCACCCGCATGGTGCGCCGCGCCAAGGCGAGCGCGTCGGCCACGCCGTTCAGATCGCCGCGCATAAGGGTGATGCTGCCGGCTTCCATGGCGATGTCGGTACCGGTGCCGATGGCGATGCCCACATCGGCCTGCGCGAGGGCGGGCGCGTCATTGATGCCATCGCCCACCATGGCCACCTTCTTCCCGGATGCTTGCAACCGCCGCACTTCCGCTACTTTGGCATCCGGCCGGACTTCGGCCAACACGTGCTGGATGCCTACCTGTCGCGCGACCGCTTCCGCAGTGCGCTGGTTATCGCCGGTGATCATCCAGACTTCCAGGCCGATGTCATGCAGACGGCGGATCGCGGCGGCGGCTTCGGGCTTCACGGTATCGGCGAGGCCCAGCGCGCCAGCAGGTTGGCCATCCACGGAAACCAGGACCGCGGTCTTGCCGTCCCGAGCCAGGCTTTCCGTTTCGGGCACGACTGCGAAGCCGCCTACCTGCACGTTGTGACCGTCCACACGAGCTTCGACGCCGTGGCCGGCGATAGCATGGAAGTCCGCCGGCGCGTCTAGCACGATCGACTGGTTTGCGGCGTGCTCGACAACCGCCCGGCCCAGAGGATGCTCGGAATAACGCTCGGCCGAGGCAGCCAGGCGCAGCAGTTCGGTTTCCGAATAGCCATTCAAGGGAACCACGTCGGTGACGCGCGGCTGGCCGGAGGTGATCGTGCCGGTCTTATCGAGGATGACGGTGTCGATGTGATATGCGGTTTCGAGCGCCTCGCCGCCCTTGATGAGGATGCCGCGCTCGGCGCCGCGCCCGGTGCCCACCATGATGGCGGTAGGCGTCGCCAGGCCGAGAGCGCACGGACAGGCGATGATCAGCACGGAGACGAAATTCACCAGCGCGAAGGAGAGCGGCGCGAAGGCCAGCCAAACCAGGAAGGTGACGGTGGCGATGGCCAGCACGCTTACCGTGAAATAGCCGCTGACCACGTCGGCCAGGCGCGCCACGGGCGCCCGGGAACCTTGCGCCTCCCGGACCAGCTCGATCATCTGCTGCAAAGCGGTGGCGCGGCCGACTTTGCGCGCTTCGAAGCGCAGGCTTCCGGACCGGTTGATGGTGCCGCCATACACGGCGCCGCCGGGCGCTTTATCCACGGGCATGCTTTCGCCGGTGAGCATCGATTCATCGACCGCCGATGCGCCTTCGACCACCGCGCCATCGACCGGGATCTTCTCGCCCGGACGCACGATCACGATATCGCCGACCCGCACCTGCTCGATGGGGATATCCTGCTCGGCATCGTCGCGCACGATGCGGGCCGTTTTTGGCTGCAACTCGCACAGGCGGCGGATCGCCTCGGAGGCTTTGCCGCGCGCGCGTGCTTCGAGCACCCGTCCTAGCAGGATGAGCGTGATGATGACGGCGGCGGCTTCGTAGTACACCTCGTGCCCGCCGCGCACCGTGATGATCAGCGAATAAAGAAATGCCGCGCCGGTTCCCATCGCGATCAGCGTGTTCATGTTGGCGGAGCGGTGGCGCAGGGCGGTCCAGGCTCCCGCGTAGAACGGCGCGCCCGCGTAGAAGACCACCGGAACCGCGAGCAACAGTTGTAGCCAGGGCATGGCTGCGCGCTGCATGAGGCCGGGCCACATGCCGAGGATCACTACGGGCGCAGCGAAAGCCACAGCCAGCCACAGGCGCCGCTTTAAGGCGGCAAACTCCTGCCGGCGCGTCTGCTCTTCGGTGTCTTCTCCGGCTACGGGTTCAGGAACGCCGTAGCCGAGTTCCTCGATCGCCTCCACCAGGTTGCGCACCTGGGCGTGCGCGGGATCGAACTCCACCGTGGCCGTGGAGGTTGCGAAATTGACGTGCGCGCGGGCGACTCCCGGCGTCGAGGAAAGCTGGTTCTCAATCGTGCGGGCGCAGGCCGCGCAAGACATCCCGGAGACGGGCAGGTCCACGCGCTCTGCCGCGGCGGCGCTCATTGCTGCACGGTGTAGCCGAGCTGCTCGATGGCATGGTGCAGGTCGGATAGTTTGGTGCGGTCGGCGTCGAACTCGACGGTCGCGGTGCCTCCCGCGAGGTCCACACGCGCGCTCGACACGCCGGGGCTGGTGGAGAGTTTCCGTTCCACGGAACGCGCGCAGTTCCCGCAGGTCATGCCGCCGACGCGGATATTCACAGTCTGTGAAGCCATACTTTTATGATGCAACGGAAGGCGAGAAGTAGCGAGGGCTAGTCTTCGAAGAACCGATTGGCCGGCGCTTGGAAGCCCGGCAGAATCTCGGGAGCTTCCAGCATCTGGCCCTCCGTCACTTCCCGAACGCCCGACTTGTCGTAGATCGCGACCAGCCTCACCTTGGGGTAGAAGGCCCACACCGCCTTGGAACCCGCGTGCAGGTAATCCTGGATTTTCTCCCGTAGTTCCAACGCGCTTTCGCTTTCCGACACGACCTCGATCGCCAGATCCGGCGCGCCGCGAAAGATATGATCAGGATCGCCCGTGGCCGCGGATTCGTTGTTTAGGAAGGACACATCCGGGACGCACACTCGCGTCTCCGACAACACGAAGGACATTTCTGCGTGGACCTCTCCAATAGGGTGCTGGAGAATGTAAGCAAACAAAGCGCGCTGGATGCGGTACTTGGTTCGCTCATGCCGGTACTTGGCATTGGCCGTCTTGATCAACTCCCCGTCCCTCAGTTCATACCGAACGCCGTCCACATCCGGCAGTTGCTCGAACTGCTCCACGGTCATCTGCGCGGTGGTGCTCATGGCTTTGATAGTACGCTCTGCGGCGCCAGCTTGCTCAGGATCCGGTCGTGAATCCAGTGCGCGTCGAACCACTCCACGGGAGTGACCTGCACGCCGTTCACCTGCATGCTGAAATGCAAGTGATCGCCGCCCGCCAGGCCCGTGGAGCCGCTGCGGCCCATCTCCTGACCCTTCTTTACGAAGTCGCCCACCTTCACCTCGATCTTGCTCAGATGGCCGTAGATCGATTGCAGGCCATAACCGTGATCGAGCACGATGCAGTTTCCGTAAATGCCCAGGTCCGAGGCCCACACCACGCGCCCGTCATTGGCGGCCAGGACCGGGACATGTTGCGTGGCCGCCAGGTCAAATCCCAGGTGCGCCTCCTCGTCCACTTTCTTGCCTTTGTAAATATACGTGCGCACGTCGGCGAAGTGAGCTTCCACCTCCGAGTTGGCCAGTTGCACGAAGGGGCCGTTCCATAACATCCGATTCTCGGTTTTTTGCGCCAGATTCGCGAGCGTCTGATTATTCTGCTTGCGAAGTTCGCGATTAATGTGCAGGAAGCGCGTCAACAAATCGCCCGATCCGGTGGGATCGATCTGGTTGACCACTTTGTCCAGAAACGCGTCAGTAAGGTCCAGGTCGCGCTTGCGAGGCGGCTTGGGAAAAACCTTGTACGAGAAGGGTGCGGTGACTTCGGTTCCGGCCGCGTTGCGCGCATAGACGCGCGGCACGGTGTCGACGGGCAAGTCCCAAGAGAAGGCGAAGAGCGAGAAACGCTCGTTCTTGGGTTTCCCGGGCAGAGGGTAGCTGGGGAAAGTGTGCGGCCCTACCTTCACGCCGGCCTCGGACCAATCGCCCGAAACAGTGAACGTCACCAGTTCGCTGCCACCCTGGTTGATGTAGTGCTGGTCCTCGTCGACCACCAGACGCGGGGGCTTGAGTTCAACGTTCACGTCGTAAGTGGCGCTGACGGTGCGGCCCAGGAAATCGTTCGATTGCGCCTGGACGATCAGCGAGGCTTTACCCGCCACGAGCGCCGGCGCCTGCTGCTTGCCCGCCTCGAAATCGAACGTGTGCGGGTCTTCATGCAAGCGCATGAATGACAGCCGGCGGGCCGGCTGGCGGCGCTCGAACACACGATATTGCTTGCCGTTCTGTTCCAGCAGGGCGGTGAAGCGGCGGATTCCGTACGGACCGGTCACCTCCACTTTTACGGGAGTGCTGCTCCCGACGGCGGTGACCGGCGGCTCCAGCGAAATCACGGGCGTGGCGGAAAGCGCGGCCAGCACGGCTAGCGCGCCGATAAACAAAGCAACGGCAAATGCAAGAATGAGCTTCACTTTTTTGTCCAGGACTCCAGCCAGTCAATCACGGTCTTATACCAGAGCTCGCTGTTTTGCGGCTTAAGCACCCAGTGCCCCTCATCGGGGAATATCAACAGCTTCGACGGCACCTTCTGCAATTGCAGCGCGGTGAAGAGCTGCAGGCCCTGGCTCAGCGGCACGCGAAAATCCAGCTCGCTGTGAACCACCAGGGTGGGAGTGTGGAAGTCCTTCACGAACATGCTGGGCGACCAGCGGGCGTACATGTCGGGATTGTCCCAGGGGGTGCCGCTGAATTCCCAAAGCGGGAACCACAGCTCCTCCGTAGAGCCGAATTCGCTGCGCAGATCGTAGACGCCATCGTGCGTCACCAGCGCTTTGAATCGCTGCGTGTGGCCGAGAATCCAGTCGATCATGTAGCCGCCGTACGAGGCGCCCGCGGCGGCCATGCGGCTGCCATCCGCGTAAGAAACGCTGGTGACCATGTGGTCGGCCACGGCCATGATGTCCTCGTAGGCGCGCCCCCCCCAGTCGCCGTTGATCTCGTCAATGAACTTCTGGCCGTAGCCAGTCGAGCCGCGCGGATTCGGCATCACCACGACATATCCGGCGGCGGCGAAGACCTGCGCGTTCCAGCGATAGGTCCAGTCGTAGCCCCACGCGCCTTGGGGGCCTCCATGAATCAGCAGCAGCACGGGGTATTTGCGGTCCGGTTGAAATCCGTAGGGCTTGATGAGGAAGCTGTGCACGCGCGCGCCGTCGGCGCCGTCCACCCAAAACTCCTCCAGCGGGGTCAGTTGGTGGGAGCCGAGCACGGCGTCGTTGATATGGGTCAGCTCCGCCGGCGCGCCGCCCTGCGCGGATGCGCGATAGATGCCGATCGGCTGCGTTCCGGTCTGCTGCGTGTACACCAGGGTCTTGCCGTCGGGCGTGAACTGCATGTCATCCAGCACGCTGTCACCGCTCACGGCCACGCGCGTTTCGCCGCCTTTGACGCTCTTGAACTGAATGGACTGGCGCCCGCGGTCTTCCACGGTGAAGAACAGGCTGGCGGAATCCGGCGACCAGACGAAGCTATTGACCCAGCGGTCCATATTCTCGGTCAAGTCGGTGACCTGGCCGGTGGCGCGATCCATAACCCATAACCGCCAGCGGTCGCTTTCGTAACCCGGACGGACCTGCGCGCGCCAGGCGAGGTACCTGCCATCCGGCGAATAGCGGGGTCCGTCGTCGGCCGCGGGATTGGTGGTGATCTTGCGCGCGGTTTGCCCGGCCGGCGGTCCGGTGATGGGCACCACGAAGAGATCCGTGTTGGTGCTGGTGGCAGGCACGGGATCCGCATTCATGGCGTAGCAGACTTCCGTGCTGTCCGGCGAGATGGCGTAATCGTCGCCGCCGCCCAGGGAGAATGGCGGCACGTCGCGGTCGCCGGGCGTCAGATCCACGGCCGCGCCGCCCGATACCGGGATGGCCAGCAGATGACTCCGAGGCGCGGTCTGCCAGCGTGTCCAATGACGGTAGAGCAGAGCGGTGTAAATGCGCGCATGCACCTTGCTGGCTTTTTCTTCCGCGATGTTCTTCGCGTTGCAGGCGTCATCGGCGCCGCACTGGGGGTAGACTTCGCTCGTGAAGACCAGGCGCTTGCCATCCGGCGCAAACAGTTCGCCACCCGCCTCGGTCGACAGGTTCGTGACCTCGGCGGGGTTCGAACCATCCGCGTTCATGAGCCAGATTTGCGACGTGCCGCCGCGGTCCGAGATGAACGCGATTTGCTTGGAATCGGGCGACCAGCGCGGCCGTTCGTTGTCCTGCCCGGCTTGTGTGATCTGGCGCTCCGCGCCGCCCTCCACAGGCGCGACGTAGATCTGCGTGATCTTCCGGTTGCCGGGCACATCGATGGTCTGTACTGAATAGGCCACCAACCGGCCATCCGGCGAGACCTGGGGATCGCCGACGCGGGCCAGGCTGAGCAGAGCATGTACGTCGAAGGGTTGTTTCTGCGCGAATAGAGTGGCGGCCGCCAGCAGGGCGAATGTGGCTCGATGCATAACCGAATTGTAGCGCCGGGTATCGAGTGGCTTGGCCTATAGATTCTCCTTGCACGCGATGGAAAAACCCAGGTATGAGCTTTGATCACCGGGGCGCGTCTGGCTGCGCCATGTCGTTCGGGCGGGCCAGGAAAAAGATGGTGACCTATTCATATGCGATATCCGCAGTATTCACGGCGCTGCCATCGCGTAGCCTCGCCGGGAGCGAGTCTCAGCCGCCGCACCAGCTTAGTTCCGCGGCGATGAAGCGCCTCTTCAACCATTCGAGTTACTCTCAGACTCGCATCACCTTCAGTAGTTCCGGCGTACTCGCGCAGCGGTCGAGAAAACCGAACTGGCCTGAGTTCTTCACCGCGGAAGCAGCCTCCAGAAACCCGGTCATTGCGGCCCGATACAGAGATGTGGCAAGACTGATGCGCTTGACTCCCGCACTCGCGAGCTCAGCAACCGAGAAGGACTTCCCCTTGATGCCCACCATAAAGTTCACCGGCTTCGATACTGCGGCGCAGACAGCCCGAACGGCGTCGAGATCCGGAAGGCCAGGCGCGAAGAGCACATCGGCGCCCGCCCGTTCAAAGGCCTGAAGGCGTTCGATCGTCTTGTCCAGGCTCGGGTTGGCATACATGAGATTGTGCGCTCGCGCCGTGAGAAGAAAGGGAAATCCGACTGCGCGTGCCGCCTCCGCGCCGGCGGCGACCCGCTCGACAGCCAGGCCGAGGTCGTACAGAGGCTGGTCCGGATTCCTCGTCGTGTCCTCGATGGTGCATCCCACCAAGCCGGTTTGAGCCGCGAGCCGAATCGTCTCCGCAACGGTTTCCGGCGCATCGCCGAATCCTCTCTCTAAATCAGCCGACACCGGCAACTCCGTCGCATTGACAATCACACGAGCATGCGAAAGCGCCTCCTCCCGCGATAACTCGCCGTCTCTTCGACCCTGAGCACAGGCCGAAGCAGCGCTCGAAGTTGCGAGCGCGGCAAAGCCAAGCCCTTCGAGAATGCGGGCGGAAGCCACGTCCCAGGGATTAGGGATCACGAACGCCGCGGGGCTATCGTGCAGCGCACGGAAGCGAGCGGCTTTCTCCTGCTGGGTGACGCTCATAGCGGTTGACTCTGGCTCCGACCTCCAAAATTGTAGCTCATCCTCGGTAGAGCGGCCCGGAATTCGGTTAACATCTACAGAAGTCCCTGCCTTGGCGACGCGGAGGAATTCATGATTCCACAAGAGAAGAGCGCGCCCGTGGCTCGCGGATTGAGCGAGGCTTTTGGTGTCACCGAATTCGAAGACATCCGCGACCTGACGGAGCGGCCCGGCTCGAACCGGGCTTTTCGCATTACCGTACGGGGATCCGCGTACCTGTTGCGGATCAACACGCGCCCGGGCGATATGACACGCCACTTCACCTGCATGCAGGCGGCGGCCAATGAAGGCTTGGCGCCGCGTGTCAGGTACGCCAACATTGAGGATCGAATCTCCATCAGCGATTTTGTAGAGGCTGTGCCTTTTCCAGCGCCGGATGCATTGGTCCGGATCCCCGGCGCGCTGCGGCGGCTGCATGCGCTCCCGCCGTTTCCCGAAGCCCCCTTCAACACCACATGCACATTCCTGCTGAACAGGGGGCCTGCCCTGGAGGGATTCCTACAGAAGTTCCGGGCGTCGAGCATTCTGCCAGAGAACGAGATCGAGGAGTTTCTCGCTCGTTACGAGCAAGTAGCCGCGGTTTACTCTAGTCTCAACTCGGATATAGCGCCGAGCCATAACGACCTGTTCAAGCCGGACAATATGCTCTTCGACGGTAACCGTCTGTGGCTGGTGGATTGGGAGGCTGCCTTCCAGAACGACCGGTATGCCGATCTGGCGGTGGTTGCGAACATGATCGTCTCTGATGAATCAGAGGAAAGAGTTTATCTTCAGGAGTATTTTGGTGAACCGCCGGATGAGTACCGGAAAGCCCGATTCTATTTAATGAAGCAGGTCGCACACATGTTTTACGCCATGGCCTTCCTGACGCTGGGTTCGCCGGGCAAGCCGATCGATCGGAGCGATCCCGTACCCGCCTACGATGATTATCAACGCCGCTTCTGGGCGCGGAAAGTCAGCTTGGCGGACAACCACGGGAAAACCGTCTACGGCAGGGTCCATTGGGCAAGACTGTCGCAGAACATGCGGCAAGCGAAATTTGACGACGCATTGAAAACAGTCTCATCGACCTGATGGCGGAGCCGCGGGCGGAAGGCCGCCCTCCCAAGCCGGCTTGCGGCGCCGCATGTTAGCATGGGGTACATCCCACCGGACACGCGTTGCTCGTCGCGCGGCCTAATCTTATGGAAGCGGAACTCGATTTTCTCGGCGGCTTGCGGCGCACGCATACTTGCGGACAATTGCGCGCCGCCGACGCCGGCACTCGCGCCTTGCTGATGGGCTGGGTGCATCGCCATCGCGATCTCGGTGGCGTGATTTTCATCCACCTGCGCGACCGCGACGGCGTCACGCAGATCGCCATCCATATGGATGCCGATGAGGCCACCCATCGCAGAGGCGAGCAGGTGCGTCCCGAGTATGTGATCGCGGTCGAGGGACAGGTGAAGCTGCGGGATGCGACCACCGTCAATGCAAGCCTGGAAACCGGCGAGGTCGAGCTGGTGGCCGATAGAATCTGGATCCTCAACGACTCCCGTACGCCGCCCTTCCCCATGGAGGAAGCCGTGGATGTCGCCGAGGATGTGCGGCTGAGATACCGCTACGTGGATCTGCGGCGGCCGCACATGCAGCGCAACATCATGCTGCGCTCGAGGATCTCGCTGGCCGTGCGGGAGTGTCTGTACGAGCAAGGATTTCTGGAAATTGAGACGCCCTTCATGACTCGCTCGACGCCCGAGGGTGCGCGCGATTACCTGGTGCCCAGCCGAGTGCAGCCCGGCAGTTTCTATGCGCTGCCGCAATCGCCACAGCTTTTCAAGCAGCTTTTGATGGTGGCGGGGTTCGACAAGTACTTCCAGATCGTGCGTTGCTTCCGGGATGAAGACTTGCGCGCCGACCGCCAGCCGGAGTTTACGCAGATCGACCTGGAGATGTCTTTTCCGCAGCAGGAGCGTGTGTTCGAGGTGATCGAGCCGCTGGTCCAGCGCGTGTGCCAGGTGGCGGGCTTCGCCGTGGAGACGCCGTTCCCGCGCCTGACGTACGCCCAGGCTATGCGCAGTTACGGCATCGACAAACCCGACCTGCGCATTCCACCGATGCATCCGGTGGAGCACCTGTTTCCGGAAGGCAGTCTCAGCGCGCCGGGACTACCGCTGGTGGCGATCCATATCCCGAAGACCGGGCCGCTCAGCCGGCGCGAGCGCGACGAACTGAAGGCGTTTGGCATCGAGCGAAGCTTGCGCGTCTACGATGATCCAAAGCGCCTGGAGCGCGATTATCCCGAACCCATGACGCGGGTGCGCGAATTGACCGGTGCAGCGGAGGAAGATCTGTTGCTGCTGGCCGGGTGGGCCGGCGAATCCCAAGGCCATCGCCCGGAAGAAACCGTTTTCCAGGCGTGCGGGCAACTGCGCCTGTCCGCGGCGCAGAAATACAACGACCGCCACAAGCTGCTCGATCCGCGCAATTTCCAGTTTCTGTGGGTGGTGGACTTTCCCATGTTCGAGTGGGATGAAGAAGAGAACCGCTGGAATGCGGCGCATCACCCGTTCACGTCGGTGCACGACGAGGATCTCGACCGGCTGACCAGCGACCCGGCCCGCTGCCGCGCCAAGTCGTATGACCTGGTGCTGAACGGCACCGAACTGGGCTCCGGGTCGATCCGCATTCACCGGCGCGACGTGCAGGCGAAAGTCTTTGCGGCGCTGGGATTCAGCGACGAAGAAGCCCGCCGGCGGTTCGGCTACTTTCTGGAGGCGCTGGAATATGGCGCTCCTCCCCACGGCGGGATTGCGCTCGGACTGGATCGGCTGGTGATGATCCTGGCGGGCGAGTCGTCCATCCGCGATGTGATTCCATTTCCCAAGACCGCGCGCGCCACCGACCTGATGTGCGACGCTCCCGCTCCTGTGCCGGAGAAGGCCTTGAAGGAGTTGGGCATCGCCATCCGGTGATGATCGTCAGGCCGGCTTGCGCGCCACAAAACCTGCATGCGCCGGCGCGAATTGAAACCTTCCGTAACCATCGAGCAAATGTGGCTCAAAGCCGGTGTGAGTCAGTTCAGTAAGTAACCTGGCAACAGGGTATAAGTGCACGCGATGGATCTCGCCGCTGCGCCTGTATAACCTGCCAAGGCGGCGATAACTCACGATCCGGCGTGTCAGTAACGTCTGCTGCCGGTTTTCGGACAGCTCCAGCAGAATCGCCCAATCCGGACCTTCGAAAAATTTCCGCTGGGCCTCGCCGGCGGCCATGACGGCTGGCTCCACGATATCGAAAACAAATATGCCGCCCGGACGCAGCGCGCGGTGGACCTTGCGAAAGAAGCGCACCAGGCCTTGGTGACCGGTGTGCGGGTCGAAGGCGTAGTTCACGCACTCACCGATCGCGGTTACGGCATCACAGGCCGGCAACTGGGCGCTGAAGAAGGATTCGACCCGGAAACTTGCCCGGGGCGCACGCCGGCGCGCCAGGCGGATCATGGGAGCAGAAATGTCGAGCCCGAGCACGCCGTAGCCGCGATCGGTCAGCTCGCGTGCCCAGACGCCGCTGCCACAACCCGCGTCTACCACGAGTCCGCGGCGGATACCGCTCTGCCGCAGCAGAAGCAGAAGGCCCGGCGCTGCCTTGCGCACGAATCCGGTAAAACCGGCATCGTGAATGTAGGCCAGGTCCTCCGCGTACGCTTTCACGGGTTGCCGGAGAATTCCTGGTCGATCTTGGCGGCCAGAATGAAGTCACTCTCGGTGAGGCCGTCGATCTTGTGAGTGTAGGTCTTCACATCCACGCGTCCCCATGTGAGTGTGAGATCGGGATGGTGACCTTCGGCTTCGGCCACCGCGCCCACGCGGTTGACGAACGCCAGGCCGCTGGCGAAGTCCGGAAAGACGAAGGTCTTGGTAATGTGGTGCTCGGCAACGACGTTCCAGCCGGGCACCTGAGAAGACAGCGTTTGCAGCTCCTCGCCCCGCAGCGGAGGGACGCCGCCCTTGCAAGGCACGCATCGCTTCTGGGCCAGACTTACTCGAGGTTCCCCCATATCTCTACATCATACTGAAAGCCATGCCAAGGGGGATTCGGCGTGGGTGCAGTCAGGTCGGCAATCGCACGCCGGCTTCCTCGCAGAGCGGGACAGCCGCGGTACGTTGTGTGCGGAATTCGTAGCGTTCGACAGCCAGCGCGGCACCATCATGGTCGCTACGCACCACGCAGCCGTAGATCATCAGCTTCATGGCACAAACGCCGTTCAACCGTGCGGGCCAGCTCATCGATAGCTCGACGGGCAACCCGGTTGCGAGGGCGTTTTCGGTCGTGAACCAGACTCCGCTACTGCTGATATTCAGCGTCTTGCCGGCCCCGGCTTCGCTGGCCCGGTTCCCGTACAGCAGCCGGTAGCGCAGTGTTTGTTCGATGTTGAAGCGGCGCTTCATCCGCCGGTCGGCTTTCTCGTCTTTGCTTTTCCGTTTCGCCATATTGAGCGTGCCCCAGGCACGAGGCTCTGCGGAATTCAGAATGACATTTGGCACGATCTATCCTCAAGCATGTCTTTGGTTAAGCGCTGTTCACTAACACTCCTGATTCCTAGTAGTTAGTGAACCAGCGGGGGATTTCGTTTCAGTGCCCGATCCGGTACCGGAGGCCGGGGTTCCTCACGTGGCGCTCGAGGGCGGCTTCCCGGTTATGTTCGCCGTATATTCGCCATTGGAACAAGATGTTGGGGTATAACACGCTTTCGGTAGAATGGCTAGTAGCGTACTAACCCGTGGCCAGTCAACACTTTTCTAGAAAATTCCTCTTGCAATGAATGAGGATATCGT
>Ga0335078_10002314_pt1 | contig 28911 bp, 34 predicted proteins | sample Lox_Sample_32_FD_206711 | JGI IMG/M metagenome (GOLD analysis project Ga0335078, IMG submission 206711) | Soil microbial communities from Loxahatchee National Wildlife Refuge, Florida, United States - Lox_Sample_3.2 | ecosystem: Environmental > Terrestrial > Soil > Wetlands | place: USA...
CATCATCATGATCAGCTTCTCCGATATTTTCTCACCACCTCATCCAGAGCCTACAACAAGATCTTCACATTACACGCTCTTTTTGTTCAGCTTCCTGAGCCTGCGTCAGAACGCCACGTTGTCGAAACCGGTGCGAACTAACACGAGGATGAAAGATGGGGGTTGAAGTCACAAGGCTGTCATTCCACAGCCCTGCATCATCCTCATCAATGTTTCAAATAATTTACCAGTATTATTCTTCGTCTTACCAATTTCTCTGACACATAGAACCGCTACAATATGTCTAAACATATGAAGCCAAAACATAACCATCTCGAAAGTACATATGCATCTTATTTCGTGATCTGACAGGATAGCAACCATGTTCACATTTGAACAACGCCATCGCACAATGAAATGAAACCCTGTACATCCTTACTGATTGGCACTTACAGCGTCAATTATAATCTTATAGCACATCCCCTTCTCCTGCGATTCTAATTGTAGTTGTTGTGCTGATGGCGCTCCAGGGAGACAGATGACGATAACAAAGCGTACCGGAATCACTGGATGAAAGCACTCTAGTCATATTATTTATGGCTATAAATAATGGTGGTTGGGGGTAAGCATAACTAACTCCCCGGAAACACCTTTTCACGCTGATTCTAGCGAATTACTTTGCGTTTCGATAGCGTTGACACTCACTGTGATCTTACCTTCATAATCACCGACGAGTGTTGATCTTGGAGTGTCTTATCCTTGATTGGGGGACATTCCGCACCACCAAAAAATAGGGGACTGTGTGTATATATGACACGCATTCCGGGAATATGTTCCGAACAGCGAGCCCCTGGATGTCGATCCCCACCTCGGAAAATTCGAGGACCCGGTAATCAAATCTCGGGAATCCAGTCGGACAAACGCCTCACATGACGCCGTCCCTACGGAAAGGAGGCGACGGAGGCGCAATTTTGATGTTGCTTCCCGTCGGTCGAATACATCGAAGAGCGGGAATTTTACTTTTTACTGATGTGTGGTTGCACAACTGTTGATTAGTTGCCGCCAATCACTGTGGACTGTCGGTTTTCCGTAACGAGACAGTCCCGCGGTGGCCGGACTGTCAGGTAGCCTTGGTGAAAGCCCAATTCGTTCATGTCGGGTTTTAAACGAGGGCGCAAGTCGGTTAAAAATGCACACACAAACTTTAAGGTTTGGTGATCAAACTTTGAGCTTCATGAATTTCGTCATCTCGCACCTTGAGCACGTTTGAAACGGCTAGCCATCAAGTTAAAATTGCGCAATTCAGGAAATGAAATGAGCAATCTTAGCTGTTAACAACATGACTTTAAATAGCAAAAGTGGGTATATAAGTTCACAACTTCACATCGCGTGACATTTGAGTATTCTGCTATGGCCGAACAACAACCTCAGGAAACCACGGCGGACATTGAGAGAGGTACAGACGGTGGTGCTCTCAGCCACACTGTAACCATCAGTGCCGAACTCTACGAAAAGGTTCATATCTGGACAAGAGATTGCTCACCTGGTAGCTCTATCTCAATCCCAAAAACTCCGTCGCAGGGGATCTCCGTCAACGTTTCGCAAATCCTACCCCCCTGGGTCTATTCGGGTAATAACTACTCACACAATGTTCCTCTGACAAGCAGTATTGTCGTTACTTTTGGTTCATTCTCTTCCGTTCTCATCGGTTGGGATGGCGCCGCAGGCCTCAACGCTCTTGCGTTTCTTCCCCCCAACTACGACCGTGACTAACTTTGGCCGCAGAGGAATTTCTTCTTCACGGGGCCCATCTTGCTCCTCCTCGCTACAATCTTTGAATGGATCCTCGGCAACTTTTTCGCATTCCTAGTCACGTACCCCCCACTCACCCTCAAACTTAACTGACCACATCAGTGGGGCGTTTGCGTCCTTTTTCCTCAGTTTCGGGGTCCTTATTAATCCTGTGTGGGGCATCGCATCAGCTTACTCTCCGACGGGGAATGCTGCGGACGGGGCCGCTACGCCAGCATACAATGTTGCCGTCGGGTTCTATCTCATTTTCTGGGGGATTGTGGTGTTCTTGCTTCTTGCGGGGAGTACAAGAACGAATTTGGTCTTTGTGTTTGTGTTTTTTACGCTTGATATCCGGATATTTCTTTTGGTCGGGGCGTTTTTCAAGGTTGCAGACGGCAAGGATGTGTTGGCGGGACACCTACAAAAGGTATGTGGACAGCGACGGGGGATTATTAATGTTAGGCCGGTGGATCGTTCCTTTTCGCGACGAGGATTGGGGTGCTCTATTTGCTTGTCGTTATCGTGTTGGCGGAGCTGGCGTTTGAAATTCCTTTCCCTGTTGGAGATCTCTCTGCATTTTGGGCGAGGAGGGGCGGAAGAAAACAAAACAAGGAATGAGTTAGTATAGTTTAACCACTCTATGTTAATTACTTCTCTTTATGTTTTAGGAATTAGTTTGGATTTGTCGTTTTGGTATATCAGTAGGAAATAATGCAGCCTTGCTCCCTGGCAGATTACTATTGACAACTCAGCTACCACTGCTGCTCTAGATTCAATACGATACAACATAACCCCTCTACTGGATCGTCTTTGTTCTTGCTACCTTCGCCACCATCATCGCCTCCCAAGCCATGATCCTTGGCGCATTCTCCATCTTACACTCCTTCTCTCTTGCTGACTAGTAGATCCACCAAGCGATCCACTCAATTGCTTTCCTCCTCTTAGTGTCCTCCCTACAAAGCCAAAAGTCGTCGGCCGGGTCTATATTCCCCTCGTCAACTGGATCCTCATGGTCATCCTCATTCTTGTTTGCGTCGGATCGGGAAGAAGCGGTCATCTCACAAATGCTTATGGAATGACAAATATATCTCTCCTTACGCGCTTATGCAGTTGCCAGCGTCATGATTGTCACCACTATCCTTCTCGCCATGGTATGATACATCGTTTGGGGATTTATTGTCCTCATTCCTGTCGTCTTCCGCCTCATCTTTGGCACTATCGATGGCGTCTTCTTCGCCGCAACGCTCAACAAATTCCCCCCAGGCGCTTGGTTTCCGTTCATGGTCGCTGTCATTATGTCCTCTTTCATGGCGTTTCGGAGATGGGGCATGGCAAAGAAACGCGAACCATCTCACGGCGCACAGAATCATATTCGTCCCCTGGCATGGCCGCCGAAGATGCCTGCTCAAGCTCTAACGTTTATAACCCATTTATGTCAATTAACGTTACGAATTATACACCGTCGTTTGCTTCATCCCATAGTTGTTTATGCCACATTAAATGTAACGACAATAACATCCATTTCTTCTCCCATATAGAAATCTCAATTTGTGGTTGCACCGTTCTTGCTCCATTGATCGATCAATCATGATTATAATTAATATCTATAGTAGTAACGGTCGTAAGGCATAACGTTTGGCCAAGTCTCCCCTAAAGCCTCTACATACATTCTTACAAGTCTAAGATATTGATATCCTATTTCTCTTCTCTTCTTAAGCAATACCTCCCGGCGAGTTCTTTCGGGTTCTGGAAGTTTAGCAAGTTGCTCCTCCGACAGAATGCGCATCCCAGGAATTCTCTCTCCTCTCAAAGCACCAAGAACGTATGTATCCCGAAATGTGGTGACGAGAGCGCTGCGAAGTGCGCCACTAGAATATCGGTTCTGAATTTTGTTGGTAACTTCCGTCAAAAGTGGCTTCAAAAAGTAATCGTCGATGTACGTCGTCTTGGGAATCGGCGCAGCAAGAACCAACGCTTCGGAAGCCATATAAGCTACTGTGACCGAGCGAACCAAATTCTGAGCGTGGTGAGCGTTGTCCTGATCCGCGGTGTCCATTGCCGTGAGACAGGAAACGTACAATAGAGCATTGACAACTGCACCACTTTTCCATCGCGATTGTTCGGTGTTTCCGTATCCGCGCCGAATGATGTTTTGCATTTCTTTAAAAAAACCGTCACAATATTCGTCATCGAGATAATTCATCGCATTAAAATCTCTCGTGTCAAAGGCGATGGGTCTCCACTTGAGTCCCTCTAGGCGATGACGAAGATGGAGGTTTCGGTTGGCGAGATAATGAAACATGATATCACGCATGTATTTAAGATTCTCGTAAGGAATATATTCTGTTATTGAGCTTTGAACGAGTTTTTCGAGAGCATAGCCGACCATGGCGGCAGTGAAGATCGGTCCCCGGTTGAGGTTGTTCCGTATATCAAGTGTGATGGCGTTTTTATATTGATGAATAAGTTCCATGAAACCAAGAAAATCTCCGTTGCAATACAACCGGAGCGCTTTGATGGTTTCGACACGGAGGAGAGTGCAGTATAAGTTTTCAAATACGCCGAGGAATTCTCGGAAGTTGGCGTCGGATGTAACAAGGTCCGAAGAGGAATCGAGTGGAAGAGGGGGTAACGGTTTTTCTACCTTATTTTCCGTCGAGTCTTTTCGCGCCGTGTATGATTGTTTGTCTATCAGCTTAAGGGTTGCTTCTCCATTCGCTTCCCGCCGCGCGCGTAAAGAATCGACGACGGAAATTGTTTCTTTGTCCATCCAGACTTCTCCAAACCGCTCAGTTGCATTGCCTGGGGCGAATGAAACCATGCTGTGACGGATTGTGTGCATCCTATCGACGACCACAGAATCTTTCACCTGAGGAATAGGTTGGAGTCCAGTGAAGCCTTCGCCAACAACGGAATAACGATGGAAACGGCGGAACTCTTCACAAATGGATATTGCATTGACAACAGTATCTTCGGATTCCGTAGAAACGAGGGACTGCGTAGAACTGCATTCAACGGATTTCGCGTCGCTCGACTTCTCCTTACTCTCCTTCAGCTGGTCAAAGTATCGATGTCTGGACCATGGCGTGTTGGCGTCTCGTCCTACAAAGGATAAATGACTCCACCTCTTTAATTTCCCTGGCCATTGAGCCATACGACGATTCTTGACCATGGCGTTAGCATCTGGAGGCATCATACTTCTGATTGCACCCTTAGAGTCACGCGAAAAAACCCACTGGTACGTTCCATCATCGTTCTCTCCCAGTCCCGTTCCTTTGCGGTGTACTTCAATTTTCATTTCCCGAACCCAAAGTTCCGCTGACTCTCCAGGTGATAGACCCTCTCCGAGCGAAATTGGCAGCTTCCCACTGTTCATAAATTGACTGAATGCGTTGAAATCGGCAAGCTGTTCCCTCAAACTCTCCATTTGTACTTTGTTTGCCAGCGCTTTACGCGGAAGACGTGGAGAAGGCGGTATAATCCCATGCTGGACGCAGGCGTCAAAGACGGCAGCATCCGGTAAGGATGCGACGGCTTGATGTTGTTCTCGAAGAGATCGACTGAGAGAATCATTGTGCGGAAAAGTAGGACGGGTGGATAGGGGTGCATCACGAGTTCTGGCATTTGTAGAGACGCCGATATTCTTGGCGCCATTAATGGGGAGATTCGTTATCGGAGCGCTATCTCGCGGCATATTTCGAGGACTGCACGAGTTCTTTGCTCTTCACATCGATAGTTGCTTTGTGTGTCAACACCCCCTGTTGCAAATCGCTTTAGGCTGTGCCGCAGGCACGTGCCATCAAATCAAATTTGATTCGGGATTACCGAACAAAATTCCCGGTCGCTATTTGTCGGAGAAAGGATTGGCTGTCAAATTCAGAGTAACGGAGATTACTGAGCGGAATGATCCGAGACGCCACTTTTAACGGGCCTGCCCGAGACGTGCAATAAAAATCCCCGCTTCCCCGAAATTTTTCTCCAACATGCCTCTCAAAGTAATTTCTCTCATTTGCTCTGTCTAATGTAGGTTGTGATTGTCGGCGCTGGCCCAGCAGGTCTTGTCCTTGCTCTTCAATTGGCGAGAGGAGGAGTCGAAGTCGTTCTGCTCGACATGGGCAAAACGGTCGACTACCGCCCTCGAGCAGCGCATTATGCTTCTCCTGCCGCATTGGAACTTCAAAAAGCAGGTGTCTTGGACGATGTCAAAGCACGAGGATTCCAACCAGATCAATTCTGCTGGCGAAGATTCAACGGCGAATGGATTGTGGGAATCGACAATCGCGTTGTCAAAGATGATCCTCTTCGAATGGTCGTCCTCCCCCTCGGTATGCTCGGCGAACTCCTCCTTGAACACGCCGCAAAATACCCCAACATCACCATCCACTGGTCTCACGAAGTTGTTGCCATTGACCAAGACGATAACAATGCCCGCGCGGTGGCTCGCAGAGAAGAAGGCTCCGAACGCACCTTTGAAGGAGACTACGTTGTTGGCTGCGACGGTGCCAACAGCAAAGTCCGACGGGCTCTGTTTGGCGACTGGAACTACCCTGGAAAAACCTGGGACGAATGGGTTGTAGCTACAAACGTACTCCGCTTTTGTGTCGCGCTAATTCAGGTCTATTATCCCTTCGAAAAATTCGGCTACGTCGACTCCAATTTCATCATCGATCCAGAGCACTGGTATATGGCCGCCAAAATCACAAACGACGGACTGTGGCGGGTGTCGTACGGTGAATTGCCTGGTCTAACACCTGAAGAAATCATCAAGCGACAGCCATGGAAATACCAGACGATGCTCCCCGGGAACCCAACTGAAAAGGACTACAAACTTGTCAACGTATCCCCCTATAAAATGCATCAGCGCTGCGCCGACCGTTTCAGAATTGGCAGATTCCTCCTTGCGGCCGATGCTGCCCATCTCTGCAACCCATTTGGTGGACTTGGACTCACTGGTGGCATGGTCGACGCTGGAAATCTCGCAGACTGCTTGATTGGTGTCTCAAATGGATGGGTAGACGAGTCTATTCTTGACAAATACGATGAAATCCGACGAAAAATGTGGCACGAAACTATCGATCCTATCTCATCTGCCAACCTCCAACGAATGCATCCCCCCAACCTCGATCATGTCATGGAAGATCCTTTCTTTAAAGAACTCGCCAAAGCCGAAAAAGATCCAGAATATATGAAAGAAATGGTCAACGTATCTCTCCTATTGTAGTTTCCTCTAATTCTTCAGGGAATCATGAGCATACAACACGACTTCACTCAGTACTACAAAAAGTGATAGAGATAGAATTCGAGATAGCAGATAGACAATTGTGGCGTCTGTTCCGCTATTCCGTCGTCCCCACATCCCCGCGTTGATCCCCACGTGGTAAATTCCGTATATAAACCCCTCCATATTCACTCCGCTTGTATTTCCACCTCCTCCAGGTTTTCCATCTGGGCTGTTCAGGTTTTTCCGCCTTTGCATTCATTCAATTGAGTCTCGCTTCAGATCCGCGAACCGCTTGTTAACACCATGGCAGTTGGCGACGTCCCCACCAAGTTAGAATTCGTCCTTCCAACTTCCAAAGTCAATATTCGAGTTGTTGCTCACGGCGCAGAGGCGAATACCGGCAAGCATGAAGAGAAGGACGTTATTATCCATGATGCTCGAAACGAACGCTCAAAGTACACGATGGAGACCGCAGGTTTTGAGTTGGTAGACCACCCCACCAAGGTCCCAAAGTTTCAAATTCTTCTGACGTAGGTAACCGATTTCCACGATAAAGATCAAATAGACAATGTGTATATTCCTGAAATAAAGGCTCTTTTGAAACAGCTCATGGGCGCGGATGAAGTCTCCTGTTTCGGTCCGTATCTTCGACGCACCGGGGCTGTAGCCGGCGAAGATTATCAACCCCCTGGTATCGGCGCACACCTAGATTTCGCACCGCACACAGCGGAACAAATGGCCCGCGATCACGCTCCATCCCCCGACTACACTTATTCTCGTTTTGCATGTGTCAACGTCTGGCGCGCACTTTCCGAACCCCCTCAAGACTGGCCACTCGCGGTCTGCGACGGTCGAAGTGTCCCCTTCGACGCTGGCGTATTCAATGCTCTTTACCATGTCGAAAAAATTCCTGACCTCGACAGGCTGAAACAAATAAATCCGCCAAATCCCGGTGGACACATCTTCCAGTACGACCCTAAGTTGCAATGGCATTTCTTTTCGAATATGACGCAAGATGAAGCATTGTGCTTCAAGATATTCGACAGCAATCGCCATCAAGGGTTTCGTGTTCCTCATGCCGCGTTCTTCGACACCACCCGTCCTGAATCCAAACCAAGATCAAGTTATGAGATTAGGACGGTTTGTTATTTCAAATAATTGTCAAATAGCTACTTGTAATGTGTTGTTATGTACATCAAATGTATGCGGCTAATCTGATCTCAGCATCCCACTGGTGCTGATCCCCACCCGGGTTCGGCGCAATACAAACTCCGCATCTGCTGACGTGTACATTATATTTAACTTGTATCCCACATGAAAGAGCCAAGTTTGCTTCTTTGACGGTTCGCGATCAACTCTTCGTTCTTCTGTCCCTCTCCATTCCGATCACCGCCTGCGCGTTCGTTCATATCTGTCTCCATTCAGTTCAGCTCCCAATTTCGTGATGCTCTACAAAGGAAGTTGTATGTGCGGGGACTGCAAGTTTGAAGCGGATTTAGACTTGACGAAACCCACCGGAAAGTGCAATTGCACACTCTGTTCAAAAGGACGTTACTGGAGCACGCGCTGCGAACCCGACCAATTCAATCTCATCTCCGGCGACTTGGCGGAATACATTCACAAAAACCCCGAGATTCGTCGTTACTTTTGCAAGAAATGTGGTATTACTTTATGCGCGAAGTTCAACTTCCCCCACCTCGGTGGAGAAAAGGTTTCTCCCAACCTCGCCTGCTTGGACGTCACCCCGGAAGATTGGGCTAAAATGCCAGTGCGTTATTTGGATGGATTGAACGATAATTGGATGAATGAACCAAAGGAAACGAGTTATATGTAGTCTATTATCTACCATACATCTTCTTGCAATCTTCTATTCTTCTTCATGCCTGTTAAATCTTCACCCAGAATGTCAATTAGCGCACGTTCCACATCTCGTGCCATGGCCGCAGAACCACAAATGTACACACTCGCCCCGCTCCTTATCATCTCTGACACTTCCGTTGCCTTCTCTCGAACCTTGTGCTGGACATACACCTTCTCCTCTCGTGAATAAGCGACAACAACATCAACCATATCTTGCAATTCCCTGTATAAATGCTCTTCACGGCTTCGACATCCATAAAATAATTTCATCTTTCCACTCCCTCCTCTGCTTTGGCGCTCCATGACGAATGCTCGAAACGGTGCAATCCCTGTTCCCGCACAAATCATAATGATATCCGTTTCATCCTTCGGAAGCCGGAATGTACTCTTCCGCAAATGAATATAGACCTTTCCACCATCAAGCGCTTTCCGTGGGCCTTGAAGATCGTACGATCCATCTTGCTCATGACGAGATAAAAGATAATTTGAAGTGACGCCCCTGAAATCGCCGTTTCGCGTGACGAGGGCAGTGATGCTGGGATTCTTCGGGGCGAGTGCGGCGGATGAGGAAATGCTGTAATAACGTGGACGCAATCGAGGGATACTTTCAAGGAGAAACTCGAACGGAATCTTCCATGCCCCTGGCGTCGGATCAAGTTTCTGCAAAAGCTTCCCGAGATTCAGATGATTGTTGGTAATTTCGTGGAAATCTAGCTCCTCCAGTTGTTTTGCGGCTTTTGGCGCGAATTGCGACAGTACTGAAATCGTTTCCATCGTCGGGACACAACAAATCTCAAGGTAATGTCTCAGCACGGTATGTCTCGTCGTTGGGGAGGGAAAGTCTTCTGAAATCTCAATGATATCATCCTGAATTCCCAAGACTTGAACCAACCTCTCCACCTCCTCCGTCGAATTGCAAGGCCACACCGCCAGGTGATCACCGGTCTCGTAGGACATTTGTTGAGATGGAAAACCGGTAATATCGAACTCGACATGCAAGCAACGTCTCGTAGAACTGAATAGCTGTCTCGACTGGGTGACTTTTGCTTTATGCGGATTGTTCATGTTGACAAGTTTATGAAAGTGGCCGGTGAGATGATCTTTGTTCGGTTCGCCGCGATAAATCAACGTAGGTCGCGCTTGTGGATTCACTCTAACCTCGATTGTCGGAAAGTATTTAATGTGGGTGGGCGATCCCAACAATTCGAAGACATTCTTCATCCAAGCTGTGAATGCGGCTTGTGTTGAGTTCGTACTCTCGTCGCCTTTGCCCGTCTCGGTTACTTGTTTGGCACCCCGACGTTTCATCAATTCATCGAGATCGTCAATCACTTTGTTGTAATTGGCATAATTCCGATTGCCGAGACCAAATGCGGCGTATCGTAATCTGAGCTGTCCGCATTGATTGAGCTGGTTGAAGAATTCGATCGCGTTGTCCGGTGGATCGCCTTCACCGTATGTGGCAATTACAAACACCGCGACTTTGGATTCGGGAAATTCGACAAGACGACATTCATCAAGATCCACGGCGACCGCTTTGACGTTCCATCGTAGTGCTTCTCTGGCCATTACCTTCGCAAGTGTCTTCGCGGTCCCCGATTGAGTCCCCCAAAAGATCACCATGTCTTTGTCCTACATCAGCACGTCTTTTGTTGACACCGTACCTCGATGTTCACCTTCCTCTTCTGTGCCGGAGTAATCCCCTGCTGAGGACGCGAATACCAGAGATGGAACTTCGGATTTGGGACATGATGTAGCTTACCATCTGTTGCTTTCAATACCACAAAGAACAACGCTATCGCCGTGACAATCCAGTCGCCAAACGAAAAGTTCTGAATGTCCATGAGGACATGACTGTCGTTTGTCCTTTTTATCACAAGCTTATTTTGTAAAGATTTTGAAACGGTGCTGCCGTTAAAGGTATTGTCAAATGAGGAAACTCGTAACGAGGAAAATTGTGGCCCGAGACGCGGGGTCCCCGTTACGCCTCATCCGGAGAACGACCGACCCGTGGGGTCTGAGTAAATGTCAATCGCCCCACCCCTCCGTCGGTCATTCCGACACGATTTTCTGCGCGCTATTAATTTCGTTTCGAACAATTTAAGGTCCCATGTCCCCCAGATTTTCTTTATGCCTCCTGCTTCAAATTTCCGCACGCGAACGGGCTGGTACGTTCCCCAGATTTCTTTTCATTAATGGCCACATAGTCTCACCTGTCGTTCACGTCATCTGAAATGTACTTACGTTCTTGGTCGATTTGCTGACGTTAGGTGACGAACAACAACCGGTTTGTCGACGGTGTAATCGAGGTCATTGGCGATGTGAGTATCCATCACAAGTGAAGGGAAAGTTTCAGACTTCCGCATCCAAGGTCGCCAAAACTTCCGAGAAGTGGATCGAGCTCCCCAGCCATAGTCAACCCTTAAAATTATTTGACTGACGTAGTTGAATTTGTTGACGAAACGGAACTGGTTGCCGCGGAATATTCCACTCCTGTATCCGTGTCCCCGCCTTCCGTCGTTCCAGACTTCTCGGATCTCACTCCATTTGACAAACCATTCGATCCATCTCCCGAAGCGGCCCGCACTGCTCTGACAATTCAACAACTCGTTGATGACGGAATTGAACTCCTGTCCCCACCTCTGTATGCTATTTCGCTAGACGAAACAAGAGCTAAATTGTTCCGCCACTACATTACCAAAGTGGGTCCATGGGTATGTGACATGTCTCTTAATTTTCTTCTGACGTAGCTTGATACAACAGATTGCAAGGAACTATTCACCCGCGAAGTTCCGCGGATTGCGCTAAGTTCGCCCATCCTATTGAATGCGTGTCTCGCATTTGCCGCTCGTAACCTTGCTCGAGTCTCCGGTTACGATCCCGAAGCCGCCGAATATTTCCATAGCGCATGCATCGAGCTCTTAATTCCCGCTTTGTCAGACCAAACGTCTGCTGCGGATCCGGCGCTTCTCGCTGCGACAGTTATTCTACGAGTCTATGACCAGTTGAATGCCACTGGCGATGATGAAAGACACCTCTGGGGTACGACAGCCCTGGTCGACTTGCAGAACCCTGATGCACCGACCGCCGGTGGTATTCGTCAAGCTGCTTTCTGGGTGTTTATCCGACAAGACATTTACATGGCGTTGGTCCACCAAAGACCCATGCGCTGTAACATGGACAGCTTCAATGTCCGAGTAACATTCGATGCCAAGGACGATGCAGCTTGGGCCAACTGGGCGATTTGGTTGCTAGGTTTAATAATCAACTACTGTTTCGGTCCCGGAGAAAAATCGTGGGAATCCTGGAACCATCTCAACTCTTTGATGGACCAGTGGGAACTACGGAAACCACAGTCTTTCGTTCCTTTTTTCTATAAAGAACGCTCAGAACAAGACAAACAATACTTTCCGATCCTGTACTTCTTCGATCGGATTCATATCACAGGTTGTCAGTATTTTCACATCGGACGAACGCTACTCGCAATTTACGACCCACGAAACAATACGATGCATGTCGGATTGGAATTACAAAGAGCACAACGACAGCTCCAAAAGCGAGTTTTGAATCACGTCCGCGAATTATACGGAATCGCTTTCACCACTAGTCCAGATTTCGGACCTGCTCTGTTTACGACCTGTTGCACTCTTCCCTTATTTGGTCCCTGGGTTACCGATCGGAATGAACAACTTATCTTGATGACGCTTCTCAAGGATGTTGAACGGTGCATCTCATTACTGCATAGTCACTAATGGTAGAGATCATGGCTGGCCCACAGCGTCGATGCAACAATTGCTTATTCACGAGTGGGGATGGTTGGATACTTGATCGGATAATTGTATTATATGTATTGTAGAGATTAAGTTCCGTCAGGGGTTAAACAGGAATTCAAAAGTTACTCAGAGTTGGTAAATCCGTCAGATGTGTCAGAATGTTGGTTATAGCTGACAGAGTTTAATTCTAATCAATGGGTTTAATACTCCTGTATCTCGTTCGCATCATCTCACGATAATGTATGATTGGCCGGTAGAGAATCTACAGTAAGATCTGTGGCCGGGAGTAGAAAGGTTCATTTTTGCTTGAGTATGATGGAGTAGCATTGCGGCTCATATTGAAACGGCGACAGTATATTCAAGTTTGAGAACTCTAATGCACAAGTCAATTTATGTATTTACATCCTAACTCTACATCCTATTTTATTTTGCGCATCATATTCTCCTTTAAGCCTTCTCATTGAAGGGAATGTTTACAGATTGAACCGATCCTTGCGCAGAGTTGTTATCCATCTCGGGAGCAAGACCAAGAGCGCGCCTAGCCTCATTATGATCGATGTGATGTCTGGGCATGGCCTTTTCAACTTTCACTGGATCTCCACCAGCAGCGAAAATAACATCCAAATCTTCGAGAGATCGCCCAGCAGTTTCGGCTATTATTAGTCAAGCCGCAGTAGGGAACATACGCAAGAAGAAGTAAATAATGGGAATGAAACAGGCGTTGAAGATGGCATAGATGATATAAGTCTTCCATCCGAGGTTGGCGAACGAAGCAGGGATAGTCATGACAACGATGAAACAGAAGATCCAGTTACCAGAGGAAGCGATAGCGTTGGCGTGGGCGCGAACTCGCAATGGCGCAATTTCGGCAGAGTACAGGAAAGGACCACCGACCCAAGCAAAACCGAAGAAACTGTTGAACACGAAAAGGAACGCAGCACCGGCGAGTTGTTCGGAGCGACCACCGGTAGACAACAACGCACTACATTAGACTGAGATACAAGACGACATACGAGATGATTATGAAAGACGCAGACATGCCCGCGGCAGTGATCATGAAAATCTTTCTGCGACCGACACGTTCAATGAACAACAATGACAAACAAGAGCATATGGCATACTCAGTTCCGACACACGCAGCCAATAAGTGACTCATCTGAGAATCAAAGTTGAAAGAGGAGGCAATGATAGTATTGGCATAAGTTGCGACCATGTTGATACCAGAGATTTGTTGAGCGGACTGAACGAAGAAGCCGAGGAGGATACGTCGGAAGGTCTGGGTCTTTCCGCCTTCGAGTAATTCCTTGTAACTGAATGGTGCGGCACCCTTTTGCGCTTCGAACGATGCTTTGATAGACTCGAGATCCTCAATGACATCGGGGTCGTCCAAGGGTTTGCCGGCTAGACGGTGAAGGACATAATGGGCTTCATCGAAACGGCCTTTCTTGACGAGCCAACGGGGCGATTCAGGCAAAAGGAGGATTAGACAGAAGACGATCAGAGCAGGGGCACATTGAAGAGCAACTACGGGTCGCCATTGACGCGGATCATATCCGAAGAAAAAAAAGCCGTATCCAATCCACTGAGCGCAAGCGAGACCGATGGTACACATAGCACCTTCCGTCATGACAAGTTGTCCTCGACGGTCTTCATTAGTTTACCTCAGACACGGATATACGGGGCTTGGAACACTCTGACTGCCAGGTTGGGACCGTAGCGACATCGATGCCGAGACCAAAACCGGAGATGATACGGCCGGCGATGAGAGTACCGAGATTGTAAGCAGCAGCTTGGAGGACACCGCCGATGACAAGTAATCCCATACCGACGACGACAGTGTAGCGACGACCAAGTCGATCACCGAGTTCCATACAAGACAAGGCGCCCATTAAACAACCGATTTCGAAAATGGCAATGACGATTCCGAGGATTCCAGGGTTTCTCATCTTCGGGAATACATCCAAGAAAGAGTCTTCGGTAATGACCTTCATTAGTTTGAAATAGTAAGGAACATACTCCGCCGAGGACACCCATGTCATATCCGAAGAGCCAAAAGGCAGTGCCGGCCACGACCGCAATGGCAAAGTTGAGTTTAAGGCCAGAGAGGCCGAGATATGCGTGTCTTTTCGAGTCAGCGAGAGTCATACCGAAAAGTTTGATGAAGAGAAAAGAATCCTGCGGAGAGACGTAACTTTATACCCCGTGGGGCAAGGTTTCAATCGTTGTTAGCTCTTGAGTGTGAAAATTATATTTGATCCAATCGGGGACTCCATAACAAGATTCCTAAAATGAAGGGCCACAGGGGTGCGCCACTTCGAAACGACCATTGGCCGGAAGGGGGGACATTCTAGAGTCCAAAGTCAAGCGGGGGAGACGTCACGAGTGTGTCGGAGATTGAATGGCGACGCGCCTTTTCTCGACATAGCCTATGAGGATAAAACTTTTCTTGACGATGAATCTTCTTTAAGATCCTTGGAGATTAAGGAAAGGTGGAGAATTTTGCTGTCGAATGAAATGAAAGGGATTGAATAATCTTCCGAACGGTTGCCTCGACACGACCTTCCCGATTTGAGGCGGCCGTGGCGGAACACTTTTATGTAACCGCGCGAAAATTGGAGGTGAAGTGTTCGCGTGATGTCGATCCTTAAATTTTCGTTCCTGGTCGATTCGACAGAGGATTAATTTTCGACATTAGCGTGATGAAAAATAAACACCATCTCGGCAATGCGGGGCTCCAGCTGACGAAGCTATTTTGCATGCGGCTTTTTTCTGACGCGGCCAAACAAACTGGGGAAATAAAATAGCCCCACAGTCATCATCGTCCAGCAGACAGACCTCATCGACTTCGTCAATTGAGTCCGATCATGTTTGCAACAGAAATTTTTGGTGCTGCCGTTGCAGTTCTTTTCTGCTTCTTTATTGCAAAACCCGTCTATGACTACTTGCGCGATGTCAAAGGATTTCGCAAGTATCCTGCGATCCATCCCATCGCCGCTTTCACCAATTTGTGGTATATGTATGCTCAAGCCGAGGAGTTTAGCTGATTCAGGTGGGTGACTTACATGCACAAACGTTACATTTTGGTTCACAAAGCTCATCAAAAACACCCTATCTTGCGGATTGGTCCCAATTCGCTCAGCTTTGGCGATGCTAGAGCCGTCCAGGATATCTTGGGTCACGGAACGCCCGTAACTAAGGAAGACTTTTACAAAGTCGTAGCCGGTACGCATCGTCACGTCGCCGATGTTCAAGACAAGTACTACTACACTATGACTGCTCTAACGTAGAACTGAACACACACGCAAACGACGAATGCTCGCAAATGCCTATTCTCAACAAGCCATCGTTCGTTATGAAGCGATCGTCGCCAATAAAGTCCAACGCATCCTTAACGAATTCGATAAATTCTGCACTTCTCCTCCTAAGCCAGGCCAAACCCATTTCAGCGACGAGGAGGCAGCATTGAATTACCGCGCCTTTGCCAATTACTTTACCTACGAGGTCATCGCCGACATCGGTCTCTCCGAAGATCTGAAATTCATTGAAAACCATTCTGATCTCGCGACCGCAGAAACCATCGACGGACAACTCTACAAAGCCCACGCCGCTGAATCCCTCCACGAAGGAACCAAGATCGCCGCCACGTTCGCGTGGTCACCTAAATGGTACGTCTTCAATAATAAATGGACACAATTCCATAAAGGATGGGCCCACGGCAACGCATTCACCGATATCGTCATTCATCTCGTTCGTAAACGTCTCGAACGAGAAGCTAAGGGTGAAGAACTGGATGATTTCGTCTCTTGTCTCCTTCACGATGGTGACGGTACCCCTCGCGGCCTCGAATTCGGTGAGATTGAAGCGGAATGCAACATCATGATGAACGCCGGGAACGATACAACTGCAATCCAGCTCACCAACGCATTGAACTTGCTCATCAAACACCCCCGTGTCCTACAAAAGTTACGTAACGAACTCGACGCCGTCGACTCCAACGAGGAAATCCTCCCGTACGAGAAAGTCAAGAATCTCCCTTATCTCAAAGCTTGTCTCGATGAATCCTTGCGTCTCCATCCTCCTACTGGCGCAGGCATGCCCCGCATTACTCCTCCCGAAGGCTGCGTCATCCTCGGCGAATACATCCCCGGTAACACCACAGTAAGCATCGCCGCATACACTGCCCACCGCGATCCCAATATCTGGCATGATCCCGAGGAATATATCCCTGAGCGCTGGTTGGAACCTAATGCCAAGGACTTGCAGAAATATTTCATTCCCTTTTCTGCGGGCGGGAGAGGATGTATCGGACGGAATATCTCGTATTTGGAGCAACAAGTGTTGATTGGGACGTTGGTTAGGCGTTATGATTTTGCTTTTAAATATCCTGAGTGGGAGTTGCCCCAGGTTGAGGGATTGAATACTTGGCCTGGACCGATGCCTCTCAAGATCTGGAAGAGAAGTGAAGTGTAGATAGTTTTAAGGATGTATGTAGTCAATTGTTCTTCTATGTACGGAATAATTTCTAAATATTTCGAAAGTATCTTATGTGCATTATTTACTCTTCTGAACTATCAGTGATCCACTTGATTACCTCTGCGGCTCGCTTGAGCGCCTGGTCAGATGCAGGCAAACTTGGGAATAGTGTAAATCCATGTGGAATGCCAGGGTACATGTCCAGCTTCACCGTGCCTCCCGCAGCTTCCAAGGCATCCGCATATGCGATTCCTTCGTCTCTCAGTGGATCCATTCCAGCGATTTGAATGACTTTATTAGTGAGATTTACAGTTCAAATACATGTCTTTGGCAGGTTCTTGAAGTCGGTCGCCAAGAGTGGTGAGGCATAAGGATTAGAACCGGATTGCCCTGGTGTATATTGATCTCATCAGCAAAAGATCTCGGAGATTTACCCCAGAAGAATTCCATATCTGTTTGAGTTAACACTGGACCGTTCTTATTTTCCTCCATGCTGTCCAAAGCGTATGTACATTTCGGGTAATAGTCAGGATGACAAGTAGCTGGATGCACAAGAATCTGTCCGATAATACTCGTTTTGCCACTATCTCGAGCTCGAAGGGAAACAGCAGCGGCCTTCGTCAGATGATCCTGTCACGATCTTACCAAATTCCCACCAGCGCTGGACCCTGCTACAATTATCTTGGTCGGATCTCCACCCAATTCACTTGCATTTGCCTCAGCCTACAGTTATTTAACAGTCACAAGGCGCCAAATACCCATTCGAAAGCGTCAAAGCAGTCGTTCAAGGGACGTGGGAATCGATATTCGGGAGATCTAAATTAGCAGAGTTTAGGAGCTGTATACAGCCGATAGTCGGCGCTGACGACAACAGCCGGTCCTTGGACGCAAAGGAATCGACAAAATACTATCCGGTTAAACAGTGAGATCGGTCGACGCACCATCCTCAGTCTCAAGATCACCGATAGTCCACCCGCCGCCATGATACACCACACAGATAGGCCACAATCCAGGACTCCACGGAGTGTAAACTCTGACCTTGATTTTGGCGCCGTCAGAAACTTGGATTGACACGTCCTTGGTCTTCAATGCGGTTGGCGTATGATTTGATTTGATGCCGAAATTGCCTTGCAGTTGTCGCAATTCCCGGATAGGTGTGTTGCTCAGTGACGGCGCTTTCTCGAGGACTCCTGACTGTTCTATTTCGACCCATGTTGGATCTGGCTTGGACAAAGGCGATGGACTCCGTCTGCCGTACCCGTTCATAGCAACCATTTCTTGACCGTTGAGGATCGATCGCCCACCTTTTCAAATTTCTAGTGATCGCGCCCCACTTCCATCCTTCTGACTTTCCGATGGGACGAGTCTCCGACATTCTCCGTAATTCGATTGAATTCGGTTGCAATCATTTTCGGCTTCTTGTCGGTCTACGATTCATCCTAAGATCGGCGGACATCTCCGAAAATCCCTCGCGTAGTCCGTAAATGGAAGGTCGAGTCGATGTTGGCCACACGCAGAAGTGCAGCGGCCACACAGCTTGCAACTCCGGAAAATCGCTAAGCATCCTCGGAGAATACACTTGGACAACTATCACTGTGGGGATGGATAAAAGGATGTCAACACCGCGCCAAAGCACATCATCCAGATGGCTCCAAATGCGATTGACGTTGACGACGAAACAAACGGAACTCGACGAGTTTCCGGGACAAAAGCACTAGACTTAAAAGTCATCGGATTGAACTGCGGTACTTCCGTTGATGGAGTCGACTGTGTCCACGTTCACTACACACAAGAGCATCCTGATGCTCCTCTGAAAATGGAGCTTCTCAATTACGATGAAGGTAAATAATTCCTCTCGACCTCTCGTCTGACTTTAGTCCCCATGCCTCAAAAGTTGAAGAAACGAGTCATGCGCGCTATCCGTGAAAACCAATGCTCTCCAGAAGAAATCTCGCAAGTAAACTACCTCCTCGGGGAACAATTCGCTACCGCCACCCTCCAATTCTGCGAGAAATACGGCATTGATATTAACAGAGACGTCGACCTCATCGGTAGTCACGGTATCACCATCTGGCACTTGCCTCTGCCGGAAATGTTTGTCGGCGACCAATTCCGCGCCCATCTCGACATGGCCGAGACCGCCATCATCGCCGCACGCACCGGCAAGACTACCATTTCTGAATTCCGTGTCGGAGACCAAGCCTACGGTCGTCAAGGGTGTCCCTTGATCGCTTTCCTTGATTCCCTCCTCCTGAACCATCCCACCAAAACTCGCGCTTGCCAAAATATCGGCGGTATTGCGAACGTCTGTTTCGTTCCCAATGCCGAGAACGGCGGTGTCACTGGATGCTACGATTTCGACACCGGTCCAGGAAACGTGTTCATCGACGGTGCAGTCAGATACTTCACAAACGGGGAGCGGGAATATGACAAAGACGGCGTCATGGGCAAAGCTGGCAAAGTTGATGAGGAGCTCCTCCAAGAGATCTTACAACATCCCTACTTTTCTCACGACATCCCCAAGACGACTGGTCGGGAGACTTTCGGCGATAACATGGCTGAGGAATTGTGCAAGAAGGGTATTGCTAAGGGATTGACACCCGAAGATGTCGTTGCTACAATCACGCGTGTCACTGCCTACGCCATTGTGGATCATTATAAGAGATTCGGTCCCGAGCAAATCGATGAAGTCTTCATGTAATGTCTTTTACTCAATTCAATCTGACTATCCAGGTGCGGTGGAGGAAGTTACAACCCCAACATCACAGATTACATGAAAGAACAACTCCCCAACACCCGCATCACCATGATTGATGAGATCGGCGTTCCCGCCGGTGCCAAAGAAGCCATCTCCTTCGCTCAATTGGGCATGGAATGTTTCGTCGGCAGACCCGTCATCGTCCCTAAACGCGTCGAAACCGACACACCGGCCATCATCGGCAAGATCCAACCGGGCCGCAATTACCACCAAGTTCGCAAACACGTTGCGGATTTCTGGGGCGAATATCCCGCAGAGGAGGTTAAGTGTGTCACCAAGATGGAAGTTGTTCGTGGCAAGTTTTAGATTAGATTTGCAGGCTCTAGTAATTGATCGGTTACAATATTTCCCTCTCATTCTTCCGTCTCATCTCTGTTCTGAAATCCTGGGCATGTGTTTGTCGAGTGAAGTTCTCCCCGCAATTCGCTCCACCTGTCCGTTTTGCAATCTGATCCGATGATCTGGGGAAATTAGCGCGGTCAGTTTCCATTGGCTCGGAAAGCGAGACGAAATTCGTCGCTAACCGACCCTCGCGTCGATCCCAAGCTCGATCTTCCACAGAAATTGTTACCTCGGGACGAAGCGTCAATTTCCAGGTTCCTCCACATCTCCACAGCAAGCCCCACAATGATGCAGGAACTCACTGGAACATGTCACGCGAGGTATGTAGGTGGTAATAGATACGGGCCGGAGATGTGGAGCAGAACTCGTGATTTAAGTGTGCAGCAGGGACTGAGATCCGGTAAGGACGGGTTGCAGAATGAATCCATTGCTGAATGTCGATGTTGGAGTACCTGTGATCTGGGGTTCGGTTTTTATTGTTCTTTTTGGTCTGTATCAATTGTTGCAGATCGGTCGCAGAGACCCACGCCTGCCTCCTGGTCCACCTACCTTGCCTATTCTGGGGAATATCCATCAAATTCCCGTGGAACGAAGTTACCTTCAGTAGAGTCTTCCTCTGTTTAACTGACAATTAGATTCACCGAATGGGCTCGTCAGTATGGAGGCGTTTTCTCCCTGAAAGTGGGTAGCGGAAACATCATTGTCCTGACAGATGGAAAAGCTGTGAAGCAAATTCTGGACAAGCAATCCGCCGTCTCAAGCAGCCGTCCCCCATTTCATGTTGGTCACGACGTGATCACCAAAGGGAATCATCTAGGGGTCATGCCATATGGAAATGATTGGAGGGTATTTCTTGTTTAACCTCTTTTGCTTATGGAAGCAAGTGCGTCGAGTGATGGCTAATCAACTGTCCGCCAAACAGTGTCAAGAAAACCACCAAGTCATCCAAGAAGCGGAGTCCACCCAAGTCATATACGACGTTCTCTCGAAGCCATCCGATTTCCTCGCCCGCGTCCGACGCTATTCCCCTGCCGTTATTTTGGCAATTATCTACGGCAAACGTGGACCGACGTGGGAATCCAAAGAGGTACAGGAAATCACCGCGGTAATGCGCGCATGGTCATCGATTATGGAAACTGGAAATACGCCTCCAGTGGATATATTCCCTTTTCTCAAGTATCTGCCGGACTTTATGAGCGACTGGCGCAAGCGCGCTAAGAGATTGAGTAATCTGATGTTCACGAGTTATCATGCTCTGGTTCAAGAAGTCAGAAATCGAAGGGCACGTGGCATCAAGCGGAATAGTCTCATGGACAAAATACTCGAAGAACAGGAAACACCAGGCTTCGACAAGCGAAACGCGCTGAGCACGGATAAATTGGCATTCTTGGGTGGAGTGTTGATGGAAGGGGGATCTGATACCGTATCTCACTTAAAGCCTCGACCGCTAATGAAAGACTGCGAGTACCTTGGCTACTTTTATGCTTGCGATGATGAAATATCCTCGAGTCTTGAAGAAAGCGCAGGCTGAGATTGACTCAGTGGTGGGTCGAGAGCGATTGCCTACATTCGCCGATTGGGACAGGCTTCCGTACATCAACTGTATTGTGAAAGAATGTCTGAGATGGAGACCAGTTGCGGTGCTCGGATTTCCACATTGTCTTCTCGAGGACGTCCAATATGAAGGCTACTTGCTCCCGAAAGGAAGCACAGTTCTGTTGAACATATGGTATATTTCAGTCATTCTTTCGCTCATTTTAGGGGCATACACCATGACCCGGAACGCTACACTAATCCAAGCGAATTCATACCTGAACGCTTTCTCGGCTGGCGACAAACATCCGATGTTTATGCCAACGCCGGGACTTCCGAAGAACGCGATCATTATGCGTACGGCGCAGGTCGTAGGATTTGTGTTGGAATCCACATCGCCGAAAGAAATCTCTTTATCAATATCGCCAAATTGGTCTGGGCGTTCAATTTCGAAGTGCCTGAAGGAAAGGATGTGGATGTCACGAGATATACGCCTGGATTTGCCATCTCGCCGCTTCCCTATGAAAGTGTGGTGACACCTCGGGATAAAAATGTAGAAAAAGTTGTGGAGAATGAATGGAATGATTTCGCGCTCAAGGTAATTGAACAGTATGCTTAGAAAGGAATATAAAATTACTGTCCCTGTAAACTATTATAAATCACGGGTTCCCTTCGTCCAGGTTTCGCCTATTCACGCGTCTCTTCCTCTTCCCTTTCCATTTTCTCCAAGTCATCCCTATTCGTTTCCCGGGGCATTGGCCTGTGCATTGCGGAAAAAGCAGTGACGTGATCAGGGACCTCATCCACATCTTTATCTGAACTAAGGGATGCCTCATACCTTTGCTTCAATTCACAGATTTTTGCATCCCGGTCCATCTCAGGATTATAATGTCTATGTCGACGCAATATAATTCGTTCCCACAGACTGATATGCCGAGGATGGATCGCAATCCCGTGATAGTCTTGTGCACGTCCTTCGCGGACAAATGACCAGTATCGCTCTTGTTCTCTGAGATCGAGGCCAGTGGTATCTGCAACGAACACCATAGTAAGAATCCAACCAACTAAACCAAACCAGGTTACGATCTAGAACTTGGTATGGTCACTGACATAATTGTAAACGACTGTTGGAACTAACGCGCCGAGCTTACCGCAAGCCGCTGAGAAACCGTGTGCTGTGCAACGGATAGGTGCCAATTATCAGCGCTATCACAAAATGGGTTACCCGATAGAGTTCGGCTGCAAGAAGGAAAGTAGTTGAATTAGGTCCGAACTGACTCCAGAAAGACCAAAAGAAATACAGAAATTGAAAGACTTTGATGGGTGCGCCTGGTTTCTGAAGAGTTGTGAAGAGAGCAGAGGCGATGAGGAAAAGGATAAAGCAAGCAAGGAATCCATTGGCTTGCATCCACTTCCGTCCATACAACTTATTGTCAACCAAGAACGCTGCCATATAATATCCAACGAGTGCACAGCCGATGTAGACCAAATTCCACAGCCAATTTCCCATCACAGTCGAGTTTGGCGAAATAATCTTGATGAACGTACTCTGGAAAACTTTGTTGCCGTAAAAGAAGAAATCATTGCAGAACCATGTGCCGGCTGTTCCAAGTAGTCGATGTCAATAATGCGTGAAGGTGAGATGGAGGGACTGTTTGTCGTACCCAGTGACATTGGCACGTTTCTTGGACTTCCGCAGGGTGTCGTCCGCGAATTTTAACCGATAAATACGGTGATAAATCATCCAGAGAATGACCAACCCGACTGCTGCGAACGATACACGGAAGGTCCATTGGGTACTGAGAGGAGTGTAGGGAGGATTCCCCCCGCCGTGAAAGATGAGAAGACACAGAAGAAGGACGACTTGATTCGCAAGTTGTCCCCACCCTTGCATAAGGAATGCAAGTAGAACATTGCGACCACGGTGCAATTTATCTCCTGTTGCGCCATCCTCCATCGCTCTGGTACCGGTCATTGTATATTCTCCGCCAACGCCGAAGGAATATATCATGACTGAAAATCCGTACATGATGACCCAGCCTTGCAATGAGGTTCCCCACATAGCCGTCAAGAGAATAGTGCCAATTAACACGATAATAGCATCTTGAATCATCCCCCATCTCCGTCCAATCCAATCTCCGATGATTCCTACAGTGATCTGACCACATATAATTCCTACAATCTCGGGACAGTCAACAGTCGCCCCCCAATTCTGAGTGCAAACTTGGTAATTTTTCCAACATTGTGGCCACACAGCTTGTAAAAGCGGAGTGATGTTGCAGACAGAGAATAGCGTGTATCCTTCCACAAACAATCCAATTCCTGTCACTACATAAAGTCTGAAGTAGTCCCGAGCAGGTTGGAGGGGATCTTTCTTGAGCCCCGTGCCGAGCGCCGCCAATTCTTCTCGAACGATTGCGTCGGACTGTTTCTTTGCCCATCTGATGCGTTGTCCCGTCGGGAGGTCCGCCCAAAACACTCCATGACGTAGGTGTCTTTAGGGTAGATGTCTTCATGAAGGGGATGTTCAGAGCTGACCAGGTCACCCTGTTCAAACCTCGGCATTTGAGGGACTGCATATCTGCTAGACATGGTTTCGCGGTGATGAGATCTCTGGCGAAGAAGCCAGGCTTTTTATTCTTGATTTTAGCCAAGTCTACTTTCCCACGTGTAGGGGAGGCCATGTCCTTTGATATATCCATTGACATCATTTTCGAGGTACAAACTGCGGGGAAAGAAAATTTTCAAGGAGAGTTATCAAGTCATATCGCTGGGGCGATCGCAATAATCAGGCCAATAAAAGTGGTCAATCAAGAAACGTGGACTTAACGAGGGGCTACCGGAACCTCTGATTGATCCATCCTTTGGCCATACATTTAATTTCCATAAGTTTTCTTGCGACATTATAAGCGATATGAAACTTGATGAAATGGCGTTTGTTTGCCGCAAGAATAAAAGAGCTACTGGCAAAAATAAACACCCAAAATTCATAACCCAAAAAGATATGATAGCCTCCTAACTCTGTGTGGACCCAATACCTCGCCCTCCATTTACCAATGCCAACAATTTTTTGCATTCCAAGATGCTTTTATCTTCAATAAACTTATCCAACACTCCCGCTGCTCTCAACACCATCAAACTTTCCGTCTCCGCATGGATAACCTCCTCCATCTTATGCGTCGAACTCGCAACCATAAAAATATACCCAACAAGAAACGGCAACTGAGTCTCGTTCTCGATATAGTCATCTGTAAAATACTGACGAAATTTCGCATCGAGTTCTTGGCGAATGGCACGAAGGAGATCAAGACATCGAAGGTGAAAGGAAATATAGTCGAAGCGGAGCGCGTATCTCTCGGCAATCATAGCGTATCGTAGTGCCTCTAGTAACTGTAAAACTGTCAATTTGTGACTTTTCGCCCACTGCTTCTGAACGACACTTTGACCCCGCTCTGGCGCTTGACCCTCTGATTGTTCTTGCTCGAATGTCGGCAATTGAATCTTTTTGTCCTTCAGAAGCCCTTCCACCGTCTCCAAAGTCAACGATAAATCTCCTCCTTCAAAATATCTCCTTCTCAAGACCTCCGTCAAAGGAGTATTCTCCTTCAATCCCTTCGGTCCCTTTCTGGAATGCTTCAACCCAGGACGACGATTTGCACCATGACGAGCAAAGCTCACAGGCGAGGTACCAAGCATGAGACTCATAGAATTGAGCGATTGAGTCGGATTCTGAGGAACGCGTCCGGCAAAGATTTGCTCCGGCGTGTGGATTTGCATCACTAATTCCATATCCGGCCATGGTATCGTGAGATGATCTCGACAAGCATGGTAGAGATGCGCGACGTAAAGAATTGACCCCCATGCGGTGGCGAGGGTGATTCCGGCGTCTTGGAGAAAGAGATAAAGTTTGAATTCGAAGAACCCGCATAATATGGGATGCCAGCGATAAAGCGCAAATGGTTCCTTCTGAGGAAGGAACTGTGCTAGATCTGGACCATATAAACGACTCTTTGTGGCTGCGAGTTCATCGGTTAAGATCCACTTGTCGAGGAACTTTTTAATTTCCATGATTGCTTGTTCATTTTGCGCAGGCCAATTGGTGAAGAGTTGGCTACGTGGAAAATATGCATCCAGAGTTGCTTTAGTTTGTTGACCTGCGGCTTGTAAATCCGAAAAGCCGCGTGTGACATCGGTTCGAAGGATATGATGGATATCGAGGTAGATTTGGGTTGCAAAGGCCAACCAGAGTGGAATTTCCTTAGTACGACACATCTCACCGATCCCATGCGTCAATTCATCGCCTCCAAAAATTCGATGCCCGTCAGTAGCTTCGGAAAGGATGAAAAATTCGGGGAGAACTTCAAGGAGGATAATTCGGTCTTCTTGCATTTTTTCTCGAATCGTGAGTTTTTCGCGGTCGCAATGGGGATCGTAAATGCCGAAGTGACCCGGCTTGTAGACAGGGGCTCTATTCGGTTGAATCACGTTGCAAAAGGAGACGAGTGTCGAGTAGCTGGGCATGTACAGGAACTCTGCGACATCGATCATTCGGAGGTTGACAATATCATCGGGACGTTCGCGATTCTGTGGATCTTCGCCTCGAAGGATACAAATAAGAAGGTAAAACACTTGGGAAATTTCCTCATAGCTGTTCAGAAGAGGGAACGTGGCATTGAAATCTTTCTCCGCGGACTGAACAAGCTCGAACGCAGTATTGGTGGTAATGGAGGCTGTGATGAGATCTATTTCGCCGTCCTTGTATTCCGCCCAGAGACCGTCCAAATAATCTCGTAATTTGTCGAGATCTTCGAAGAAGCAATAAAGTGCAAAATAGACCTCTTCGTCGGTATACTGAAATTGATATCTTTCAGATCTGGGGGTGGTGCGCTGTGCAAATGACGTGTGCAAAGCGGATGGGTTGAGCGACGTTTCAATCGATTCGTTCAGAGCGTCATCATCAATTGATAAGATATCGAACATGTTTGAAAACCCATCTTCAACGTCCGTGCCAGGGCCATCGGCGGGTTTGGCATCTTTTTTATCAGAAACCTGAGGTTTACTTTCCAAGTTATTCAAAACAATTTGGAGGACGTCAATGAAATGACGGTGTTTAGCATTCACTTCATGTTCTTCTTTGTCGCGTACCATCCGTCCAAACCAATCTGCACATCGTTTTCTGAGTGTAATGGCGCTGCGTAGCAATGTGAGGATAACTTCAGGAACTTGTACAGGAGGCCGACGACTGCCGATTTTCTCCGCCATTTCCGCAAATTGCTTTACAGAAATAGATGTAATCGCATTTGATGCAGGTGAGCCTGCTTTTCGTGCTTCTGCCCTTGCCTTTCCTTTGAGGCGACGGGATGGGCCGGTTTTTGGCGTCCCGCCGGCCGCGGCCGTGGGTGTTTCGAGCGTAAATCTATATTTTTTCGCTGTACGGACAAGCCATGTGAGGACCTTCTCAGTATCAGCTTTATAGCGTTTGTGAGTGTCAAAGAGGAAATCTGGGAGAGGTGCCATTGTCAATCAAGGTGGAATCCTCAGCCAATGATAACGAACGAGGGTAATATTCCAAAAGATCGGCAGTTATCGAATAGGGGGAACACGGACTATAGCCTGACCTGTGCCAACGCTATCGAGCGTGCAAAAAGAGATACGATCCGTCATGTCGCATATTTGGTTTGAGGTTATACGCGGACGGATCCCGTCCCCTTGTGCAGCCATTTCCACAAAGGGTAATCGGCGTGTGTGACCACAGATCAGATTGATTTATTTGATCAATTAGAAAAGTCCTAAATGGAGTAAAGCGAATACTCGAGGTGAAAAATTCAGGAAATTGGTTGCGCTATGAATATACTTAGATGGGAGTACAAATTTACAAATTTTGCTCGAACTACCAGCGTCTGTCATATTCAAGGACGGATCATATCAACCGAAACAGTGGAGCGGATTTCCTCTGTCTCGGATAAAGCATAAGACGCCACTGGTCCAAATTAGTCAATTTGAATATAGTTAAATATTGCTGTTGGTGTGATAAACGCGGTACCTACCCCTTGCATCTGACGATCACATCAGCCATTGGCCAGACCCACGTCCCCAAATTCAAGTCCCCTTCTACTCGCTCTCAAGTGTCGGCAATTTGGCACACGATCTGGACACCTCGGTAGTGTTTCAAGCTTGGGGTGAGGACTCAATAAATTCAATATATTCTACTTTAGTTCATCTGACTCGGGTCAGATCCATTTATACGTAAAGATACGTAAATATTTATGTAAATAGAAATAAGGTACAATTATCTTGATCTGGTGAGATGCAACGGGATGATGTCTGCAAGGCTGAAATGAACGTCATCATGACGAACCCAGCCATTGGTAGAGCCTATTCCAATCGGTCGAAAGAGGAAGATCTCGTCTAGATTAGAGACGAAGAGCGATACTTCGAACATTTCGAGTGCTGCGTCACGTTCGTTATAATGTCGTTGATTCAATCAATCTTGCGTTTCCTCATTTCGCTGCCCTTGGTAGGGAGATTATTTGAACTCGCGCGAATGATTCAAGACAGAGAGGTGGGATGGCAGACTATTGTCAGAAAGGTAATACCTCTCTATTGTATATGAATATCGGACACTAACCATGAATCAATGAATAGACAGGACAATTCAAGCGGGAACAGCAACATTTGACAAGGAAATTACGCCTCCTGATCATTTTTAATCCAGTCACAGAGTGGCTGGATACAACCAAACTGTATCGAAAATATCTACACGCGAAATCTGTGAGATCCGAGAGGAAGGAAGAAAGCCCTGAATCAAAAGCACGAATCAAGAAATTTGTGGACTTTTACGGTATCAACATGAACGATTTCGAACCGTCGGACATTAACAAATATCCTTCATTCCAAGAATTTTTCATTCGGAAACATACCCCGGAATCTCGTCCGATTTCGGATCCTGATAATCTTGTATATTCTGCATTTTCGCGTAGGTCTTATTAATTCAGGCCATTGCCGTATGTCCCTCGGATTGTCGCATAACAGTCTACGAAAGCGTCGACCCATGCAAACGTCTCTGGATAAAAGGCCACGGCTTCACAATCAATAATCTCCTCCAAGACAAGGAAAAGGTTTATCCTGATAGTTCTTAGCTTATTAAGGCCCAAATCTGGCGGGATGGTGCAATTGCA
>Ga0335078_10002315_pt1 | contig 28906 bp, 29 predicted proteins | sample Lox_Sample_32_FD_206711 | JGI IMG/M metagenome (GOLD analysis project Ga0335078, IMG submission 206711) | Soil microbial communities from Loxahatchee National Wildlife Refuge, Florida, United States - Lox_Sample_3.2 | ecosystem: Environmental > Terrestrial > Soil > Wetlands | place: USA...
TCCTGTCTTTCCGGAACGATGGTCTCGATGCGCGCCAGCGTCTCAACCAGCAGCGCCGCGCCCATGCCGGCCAGACGCGCGCCCAATTCCACGGCGGTCTCGTCCGGCCCGATTTCGGTTTCCGTTTTGAGCAGCATGTCGCCGGTGTCGAGCCCCGCGTCGATGCGCATGGTCGTCACGCCGGTGCGTGTCTCGCCGTTGGCGATCGCCCATTGCACCGGCGCCGCACCGCGATATCCGGGCAGCAGGGATGCATGCACGTTGATGATGCCATGCGGCGGAATATCGATTACGGATTGCGGAATGATCTGCCCGTAGCCCACCACCACCATGACATCAGGCTTGGGCGCAGCGAGCGCCGCAACCGCCTCCGAACGGCGAATCCTCTCCGGCTGATACACCGGCAGGCCCAGCCGCAACGCCGCCTCTTTCACCGGCGACGCCGCAAGTTGCTGGCCGCGCCCACTGGGCCGGTCCGGCTGGGTGACAACCAGCACCACCGAATGCCCGTGAGCCACCAGCAAATCGAGAGTGGGGACCGCGAACGCCGGAGTACCCAAGAAGATAAGGTGCATTACCGACCCTCAGCCCCTAGCCCCCATCCCCGGGCGCGCAGAGCGCCCTCAAGCCCATTCGCCCGCCTTCACCAGCTTGCGCACCTTGCGCCGGATCAAATCGCGTTTCAGCGGGCTGATGTGGCTGATGTACAGCTTTCCATGCAGGTGGTCGGTTTCGTGCAAGAAGGCGCGGGCCAGCAGGTCCTCGCCTGTCTTCTCGAAGAATTCACCCTTGGCGTCCTGCGCGCGCACAGTCACGCGTTTGCCGCGGCGCACCTGCTCCCGGAATCCGGGAATGCTCAGGCAGCCTTCTTCCCCCTCCTGCCGGCCTTCCACGCGCAGGATTTTGGGATTGATCAGCACCAGTTTATCGCCCGGATTCTCGGCATTGGAGATATCGATGACGGCGATCTTGCGGGAAAAGCCGATCTGCGGCGCCGCCAACCCCACGCCCTTGGCGGCGTACATGGATTCGAACATGTCTGCCAGAAACTGGTCTAGGTCCGCCGAGCCGAAGTCGGTCACCTCCTCAGCCTCGCGCTCCAACACGGGATCGCCGTACTTCACAATTGAATAAACCATAGTTCAGAAATCGCGCACCTGCTGCAAATACCCTTCGAAATTGCGTCTCGTTTCGCGCAGGGAATCGCCCCCGAACTTCTCCAGGAACGCCTGCGCCATCACCAGCGCCACCATGGCCTCGGCGATCACGCCCGCGGCGGGGACCACGCAAACATCCGAGCGTTCGTACGCCGCCAGGGCCGGCTCGCGAGTCACCAGGTCCACCGATTCGAGCGGGCGGCGGAGGGTGGAGATGGGCTTCAGATGCCCGCGCACCAGTACGTCCTGGCCGTTCGTCATACCGCCTTCCAGTCCGCCGGCCCGGTTGGCGCCGCGCGTGAAGCGGCGGGCTTCGCGATCGTAATGGATCGTATCCTGCACCTGGGAGCCGAAGCTGGCCGCGTTCTCTTCGGCGAATCCCACCTCGACGCCTTTCACGGCCTGGATGGATACCACCGCTTGCGCCAGCCGCCCGTCCAGCCGCGCGTCCCACGTGGTGTGCGATCCGAGGCCGGCCGGCACGCCGTGCGCGATTACCTCGAAGACGCCGCCCACCGTGTCGCCCGTGCGATAGGCCTCGTCGACCACTTCCTTCATGTGCAGCTCGGTATCGGCGTCCACGCAGCCAAGCAGTATCTCGTTGCGCGCGCGCAACGCCGCGACTTCCTCCCACGTGACAGGACGCTCCAGCCGGACTCTGCCAATCCGAATCACGTGGCTCGCGATGTCGATCCCGAAGACGTTCAGCAGCGCCTTGGCAACCGCGCCAATAGCCACGCGTGCGGCGGTTTCGCGCGCGCTGGCGCGCTCCAGGATGTAGCGCGCGTCGGCAAAATCGTATTTGATGGCGCCCGCCAGGTCGGCGTGACCGGGACGCGGCCGGGTGACCGGCTTGCGCTTATCTTCCGCGCCGCCGGCGTCCTCCACCGGCAAGGCTTCGGTCCAGTTCTGCCAGTCGCGGTTGCGAATGACAATGGCCACCGGCGAGCCGATGGTATGCGAATGCCGCACACCGGATACAATCTCGGCGCAGTCGTGCTCGATCTTCATGCGTCCGCCGCGGCCATAGCCTTGCTGCCGGCGCCACAGTTCGTGATTCACGGTATCCAGAGAGATGGGCACTCCGGCGGGTAGTCCCGTGAGCATCGCCACAAGGCATTCGCCGTGCGACTCCCCCGCCGTTTCAAATCGCAGCATTCACTTCAGATATCACATGTTAGCAATTCGCCAGGTTTTCCGGCGCCGCGCCGTACCCGGAGGGTACTTAACTGTTCTGCGGAAGACCAGTCCCTTACGGTCGTGGCTCAGTGAGCCGCGCGCCTCAGCAAGCGGTCCACAGGCGGATCAGCGCCAGTTGGCGAACGGGCCGGAGCGGGCCTGGCGGCTGTCCGCGATCAGATCCGGCACGCGCGCCCTCCGGCGCAGAAGCTTCTCCAGCAGTTGCTCGAAATGGTCTTCCTCGCCTTCCACCCACTCGGGAGGAACCTGCCGGAAAGCCTGGTCCACCACTTCCTCCGGGAAGTGGACCACGCGGTCGAGCCAGGGCTGAAAATCGTCCAGCGAGCGCACCGGCTCGTAGACCTGGTGGCGCGGATACAGCCCCTGCAAGGGCGAATCCGTGAAATCCCAGTGCGGGCCGTTGAAGACGAAACCATGGTCGATCATCACCGCCACGAACGCCTTCCGCACTCCGCCTTGCCAGTCCTCCACGCGCGCGCGGAAGAAGATCGCCTGGCGGCCGTCGGCGTTCGCCATCCACTTGTCGAAGACCAGCACCGCCAGAAAATCGGAGAGGTTGGTGACGCCGGCCAGCAGCGTGTCCGGGAGAAAATCGTAGACCGCCAGCACGTCCGGATTCCCCGGGTGGCGCGATCCGAAATGCCAGCCCGGCGCCACCGGGATGCGCCCGGATCCCAACTGCATGTGCACTTCGGGGTTGGCGGCCAGGAACTCCGGCGTGATGCGGATGAATTCGGCCGCCGCAGACGATACCTGCAGGTACTTCAGAAACACGGTCGACACCAGTTCGTTCACCAGGATGCGGCGGTGCTGAGGGTTGTTTTGGAACTTGACGATGTAGAAGTTGCCGTCATCCGCTTCCAGCAGGTGGGACTGGGCCCCTCCGCGCATCTTGCGGACATGCCGGCGGGCGGTGAGCGGCATGGAAATGCTGTACCCTAGAGTTGTATCACACCATGGCGGAAAACAGCATTTCAGTGGACGATAACAAAGAAGCGGCGGCCGCCCCGGCGCCCCCGGCGCGCACCAAGGACGAGATCGCTCTCGAGCTAATGAAGTTTATCGCGGTGACGACAGGCTACGGGAAGGGCAACGCGCCCGCGGCTGGATTCTCCGGCAAACCGGCGACCCGGTCTGCCGAAGAATACGCCGAGGCACTGCTGGAATTGTTCGAGCGCTGCCGGACGGTCGTGGGCAAGTAGGCGGCGACTACTTCCTGCCGCCCTTCTTCTTCGCAGCCTTTTTCGGCGGCGCTTTCTTGGCGGCCTTCTTGGCCGGCGCCTTCTTCACAGCGGCCTTCTTGGGAGGAGCCTTCTTGGCGGCGGCCTTCGCCGGCGCCTTCTTCACGGCAGCCTTCTTTGCCGGGGCCTTTTTCGCGGCGGCCTTTTTGGCGGGTGCTTTCTTCGCCGCAGCCTTCGCCGGGGCCTTCTTGGCGGCAGCCTTCGCTGCTGGCGCTTTCTTCGCCGCCTGCGTCGCGCGCGCGGCCGGCTTCTTGGGAGCCGCGGGTGGGGCCGCTGGAGCGGCCGGAGGCGCAGGAGCAGGCGCCGGCGGCGTTTCGATGGCCGCGACCACTACCACCTCCTCTTCCTCCTCCTCTTCGTCTTCGTCGTCGAATTCGTCCAGCTTGGGAGTCAGGTCGGAGTGTTCTTCGTCGTCGTAATCCGGAAAGTCTTCCAGGTCCTCTTCGTCGCTGGCAAATAGCTTCTGACTATCAAACATTATGCACGCCTCCTGTTCTTAAGGCACAATCACCCATAGAATAACCTTTTTTCGCGCGGAGGCAATAGCGAAATCGCAAAAAGTGGAAGATTTCTCGCTCCGCGCGAGGCGGGCCGCCCGCGAGTCAGTTTGCTTCCGCCGGCGCTTCCGCGCCGCTCGGCCTCTTCGGCTGCAAAGCCTCCAGGGCCGTCTGCCGGAGTTGCTCCTTCAGCTTGCGGATCTCCTCGGTCTGGACGCTCAGGCGGGCGAACAGCTCCCGCTGGCTCTCGATGCCCGCGCCGATGAGAAACGCGGCGCATTCCGACCGGCTGCTGAACAGCGTAGCCTCCACCAGTTGATCGATGCGCGCCAGCGCTTCGTCGCTGAGCCGCGCCATCACCACGTTGCCGCGTCCCCGGCCATGCGCCGTGAACTCCTGCAGCAACTCCTTCAGATTCTTGCCTTCCTCTCCGATTGCAGCCAGCTTAGATACTCCCATGCTCTGTATTATGATTACGCGTAATTCGTAAGTCAAGAAAATTGTAAAAAATAGAAAAGAAGGATGTTATGCGCCGCGGGAAGCGCCGGCAGCGGGCGTCAGCCGGCTGCGGATCTGGTTCATCACGTCCGAGGCAAGGAACGGTTTGCGGAGTACGGGGAAGTTGTGCTCTTCGCACAACGCCTCTTCTTCCGGCGGCAGGATTGTGCCGGTCATCATAATGACCAGCATGCGCGGCAAGGCTTGTAGAAATTCCACGCCCAGTTCCACGCCGTTGCCATCCGGAAGCATGTAATCGAGCAGGGCGGCGTTGGGCTTCTCAGCGGCCATCAGCTTCTTGGCTTCACCGGCCGATTCGGCGGTGAGCAGCTTCCAGCCCGCGTCAGCCATCAGGCGTTCGAGGAAATGCAGCAAGTCGCGGTTATCGTCCACCAACAGCACGGTGGGATGGGAGGGGGCGCGGGCTTCGTCGCCCTCCACCGAGCGCAGGTGCAGGCTTTCGCCGCCTTCGGCGACCTCCACCCGCACGCGGGCCCCGGCGCTGATCTGCCCGGTAGCCACCATGGTGGCCAGGGGCTGCGTCAGGCTGCGATGAATCGTGCGGTTCAACTCGCGCGCGCCGTACTCCGCGCTGGTGCCTTTCTGGAGCAAAAACCGCCGCGCCTCAAAAGGCACTTCCAGCGTGAACGACCGCGCGCCCAGCCGCGTGTTGACATGGTTCTGCAAATCCGAGATCTGCTGGTCGAGGATCGTGGAGAGCGATTCCGGCGTGAGCGGCTGATAGGTGATGATGCAGTCGATCCGGTTGACGAACTCCGGGGAGAAGCGCTTCCGCACCGCGCCCAGGGCGATACTCTGCAGCTTGCCGGTAAGGTCCGGACGCTCGGGCGACTTCACGGACTGGAACCCGAAATCCGGGTTGATCTCGCGAATCATCTCGCGTGCGCCCAGGTTGCTGGTGAGGAAGACCAGGCTCTTCTCGAAGTTTACGACGGTGTTGTCGCCCAGCCGCAGGATGCCCTTGTCTAGCACGCCTAGCAGCAGGCGCGTCATGGAAGGAGCCGCTTTCTCAATCTCGTCGAACAGCACCAGGGACAGGTTGCACTTCTCGCTGGTGACGCCGTTGAGCTTCTGCTGGGTGAGCATGGGCTGCGTCTCGCGATGGCCCAGGTATCCGGGAGGCGCGCCGATGAGCTTGGCCACTTCGTGCTCCATCTGGAATTCGCCGCAGTCCACCTTGAGCACGTTCTTCTCAGACCCGTGCAGGATTTCGGCCAGGGCTTCCACGGTCTTGGTCTTGCCCGTTCCCGTGGGTCCCAGCAGCAGGAACACACCCACCGGCCGCCCCTCGGGAGCCAGCCCCGCCTGATACATCTGAATATACGGAACGATCACCTGCGTGGCCGTGGGTTGCCCGACGACCTTTTGAGAAAGAACCGCTACCAGGTCCTCTATGGGATCGCTACCCGGCTTACGGGACCGCGTTGTTGACTGAGTGTTTCTGCCACGCTCCACTGCACCCTCTGCTTTTATTATAGTGGCGCGACGGCCTCTGGCCCGCCGCAGTCTCTCTTCCGGAATCATTGGATCGCCCATCCGTACGTCTCAAATCTCACTAGGTGGCCGCCGGTCACCCCCGGCGGCAGACGCTTCAGCGGATCTCGCGGGGCGCCTCAGCCAAAGGCTTGCTGAATAGTGCCCGCGGACTCTCAAATTCTTACCCATTTTTAGCACGAAGACAGAGGTATTATCTGTGATTTAACGTACCGAACTGCTCGAGTGGCCAGAGTGCGGGAATTAGCGGTGGCGGAAGGTGATGCGGCCTTTGGTCAAGTCGTAGGGGGACAGCTCCAGGGTGACCTTGTCGCCCGCCAGTACGCGGATCCGGTTGCGGCGCAGCCGTCCGGCAAGGTGAGCCAGCACGACGCGGTCGTGGTCGATCTGGACGCTGAATTTACCGCTGGGAAATTTTTCCAAAACCGTGCCCGTTACTTCGATGTTGTCTTCTTTGCTCATAAACCTCCATGCTGGATTTTGGGGCGGAGCACGGATCTACGGCGCTCCGCCCGGCACTGCCTAAATCATTGTGACGTTGGCCGCCTGCAGTCCCTTTGGACCCCGCGTGACCTCGAATTCCACGCTGGCGCCTTCGTCCAGCTTCCGGTAACCCTCCGACTGGATGGCCGAGAAATGCACAAAAACATCCTCGCCACTCTCCCGTTGAATAAAGCCATATCCTTTGGCTGCGTTAAACCACTTCACTATACCTTTTTCCTTCATGCCACGTTTCCTTTTATCGTTGAGACACAGTCCCACCCCATCGCCAGAAACGCGAAAGGGGCTTGCGGCAAACTCACGCAGCCCCCTCAAAACCCTGTCTCGGCGCGAAAGCGAGACTCAAAATGCTCTTATAGTATATCGCAGAGCCGGCTGGCAAGCTGCTGAGTCAACAACCCCGGCGCAGCATACCCAAGCACGGGCGGGAGTAGGATAATAGGTCGGGTCCGCCCCATGAGGCGGGCCCCGAGGAGGAGGCCGCTATGATCATTCCATTGACGCCCATCCGGTGCCTGTACCGCGGCGTGGATCTGTATTCCAGAAAAGTAGGCGTGGTGTGTGGTTCCCGCCGCTTCACTTATGGCCAGTTCGGCGAGCGCTGCGAGCGGCTGGCCGCCGGACTGCTGGCCGAAGGAGTCCAGCCGGGCGACCGGGTTGCCTATCTGAGTTTCAACAACCACGCGCTGCTGGAGGGCTACTACGGCGTGGTGCTGGCCAAGGCCGTCGTGATGCCCCTCAATGTCCGGCTCACACCGCCGGAGTTGGTGGCGATCCTGAATCACTCCGCGGCGCGCGCGCTGATCTTCGAAAACGACTTCGCCCCGCTGGTGGAGCACATTCGCAAATGCTGCCCGGCCATCGCCCGTTACGTGACCATCAATGACCCACTGCCGCTGGCGGATCTCACCTACGAGGAACTGCTGGCCCGCGAGCGGATCGAGCGCCCCGATTTCGTGTCGTTCGACGAGAACTCCATCGCCGAGTTGTTCTACACCAGCGGAAGCACCGGCACGCCCAAGGGAGTCATGCTGTCGCATCGCACGCTATACCTGCACGCGCTGGCCGTGGCGGGCGCCTTCTATCACGACGATTCGGCGGTGGAGCTGCACACCATTCCTTTGTTCCATGCCAACGGGTGGGGCCGGCCCCAAGCCGCCACCATGCTGGGCCTCAAGCAGGTGATGGTGCGGCGCTTCGATCCCACCCTGGTCTTGCGGCTGGTCCAGGAAGAAAAGGCCACCGCCATGTCGCTGGTCCCCACTATGGCCAACGCGCTGGTAAATGCGCCGGATATCGGGCAGTTCGACCTTTCAAGTCTCAAGGAGGTCTTCGTGGGCGGCGCGGCCTCCTCGCCCGAGCTGATGGCCCGCTTGGAACAGGCCCTACACTGCACCGCCATGGGCGGCTACGGTCTCACGGAGACTTGCCCTGTGGCCAGCGCGGCGCGCCGCAAGGGCACGGTCACATACGCCGATGAAGCCGACCGGTTCCATAGGCAGTCGATGGCCGGCTGGCCCATCCCCGGGGTCGAGATCCGCGTAGTGGATCTGCAGATGAGGGATGTTCCGCGCGACATGCAATCGGTCGGCGAGGTGGTCATCCGGGGCGACGAAGTGATGGAAGGGTACTATAAGGATCCCGAGGGCACCGCTGCAGTGATGGCCGGAGGCTGGTTTCACACCGGCGACATGGCCGTGTGGGACGAAGAGACCTATATCCATATCGTGGACCGCAAGAAGGATATCATTATCAGCGGCGGTGAGAACATCTCGTCGCTGGAGGTCGAGAAGGCCATCTTCGCGCATCCGGCGGTTCTGGAATGCGCCGTGGTGTCGGCCCCGGACAACAAGTGGGGTGAGGTCCCGGCGGCCTTTGTGGTCCTCAAGCCGGGGCAGAAGCTGACCGCAGAAGAGCTTTGTGAGTTCATGGCGCCGCGCCTTGCGAAGTTCAAGATCCCGCGGCGGTTCGAGTTTTTGGAGGTTCCTCTGCCCAAGACCGGAACGGGGAAGATCGTCAAGCGCGAGTTGCGGGAGAGGTTCTGGGAAGGGCAGACGCGGCGGGTGCAGGGGTAGGGCGCGGTTTCGAATTACCCGGCGAGCGCTCGTACATAACTCCGGCGCAGGTTCCCGGGCAGCCGATACCTGTCGAAGTCGGCGATGGCGCACCAGGTGACTTGGCGCACTTCTTCCGAGGGCCGCAGATCCAACGACTCCGCCAGGCAAACAAACGTCAGATCATGGTGCAAGTGGAAAGGTTCGTCCTGCCGCGGAGGGATGCCATGCACATCCAGCCCCACCAGCAACGGCTGCGCGGCATTCGGGAGCAGAACGGCACCGGTCTCCTCGACGACTTCGCGGCGTGCCGCATCCGCGATCAGCGGATCATCCGGCTCCACGTGGCCGCCGGGCAGCAGCCACCGTTGCAGCCGGCGATGCAGCACCAGCAGGATCCGATCACGCTCCGGGCTGAGCACCAGTCCGCTGCAGGTGATGTGCCCGGGATTAAATTGCCGTCGGGAGAACGGAGCGGCCGAGGAGGCCAGAAGAGCCAAGATGAGTTCCTGACTCTTGGCGGCTTGGCCATCGCCATCGGGGCGGAAGGCGGCCACCAGCTTAGCGACGGACTGCGGCTCAATCATAATATTGATGATCAGGGTCACGCCCGCAGGCGCGGCCACAGGAACGGCGTGCGGCGCTTGTACTCCAGGTAGGACGCGCCGAATCGCAGCTCCAATTCGCGTTCCTCGTAGACCCGCACCAGGATCAGCCACGCGGGCGCCAGCCACGCCGCCGCCCACAGAACCACGTGCAGCGATTGCAGCCAGAATCCCAGCGCCACCGCGAACAGCAGCGTGGCCAGCACCATAGGATTGCGTGTGCGCGAGTACAGCCACCCCGAGGCGATCTTGCGGCTCAAGGCCACCGCGAAGGGCGCGCCCAGCCCCTGAATCGCCAGGTTCAGCACCGTGGCGGTCACAAACACCCCAATCACCACCAGCACCGCGTAACTGATGTCGCGCCGCAAAGGAATCGTCACCAGTGGATGTTCCTTGCCGAAGCCCACGGCAGCCATCGCCGCGCATCCCAGCAGAATCATCTCGGCATAGTGTACGGCCGCCGTGATCCAGCCGTCGCGATCGAGTTGCGGCCGCCGGTCGAGCAAACGCCGCCCGGCCAGTGCCGTGAATGGCACCAACGCCACGCCTCCCCACATGATGGCAATCGACCAGGCCGCGGAAAGGCCGGCAGTAAGAACAGACCGCCAGCACCAGATGGTGACCGCAAATGCAGCCAGCCTCACGATCAGCTTCGAGATTCCCATCGCAGCCAAACCATCACCGCGCTCGCCGCCGGCGCCTCGAGCGTCAAGCGGCCACGCTTCTGTGCGGCGGTCTCCGCTTTGGCGGGCGCCCACGCTCCGTCTCGATTGACCTCGGCGCCAGCCAGAGTCACCCCGCTGCGGCTATCCACCGAAGGAGCCGTGAGCCTCCAGATCGCTACGTGGCGGCTGGAAAATGAGGGATTCACCTCCACCCGGACCGGCTGTTGCTCCTCCTTGTTGAAAATCGCGATCTGCAGGTCATCCCGGCCTTTGGCGGCGTAAGCCGTCGCATTCACGCCCTGCGTATCCATCTCCGCCGGCACCATGGCTGCTCCGGCTAACTGGCCCGCCAGAAGCATGCCGTAGTAGATGGGCCGCGCCGAACACCCCTGCCGGACCCCGCCCGCGATTGGCGTATAAATGCCGTTGCCTCCGCCATGCAGGTTCACGCCGCTAAAGCCGGCTTGGGTCAGCGTCAAATGAGGACTCCGGGTGATCATCCTCTCTATCATGTCTATCATGACGCCGATACCGGTGTGGCGGCGGACTTCCGGCGGGTTCCTTAGTTGACGCGTCGCGGGACCCGTCACCTGACGTCGGTTGACTGTTAAGCGCGGTCGGGGGAACGCGCGAAACTTGGCGAGGATCTCGATGAGCGATGGACAAGAGGCCCTGCGCTTGCTCGGAACTCCTGTCCGAGCACTGAATTTCGCTGCCCCGATATCGCTACTGGCAACGTCAGATGCAGCGCGTCATGGATGAAGCTGTATCCGGTACGCCGTCGCGCCGCGGCCGCTGCTGCTGACTGCAGTCCAAAGAGGACCGTTCTACCTGCACGGTGTTCTGATGCGCCCTGTATGGCAATCGCGGCTCACTCCTACGAAAGCTCATGTCGACTCAGGGGCCGCGGTGAGGGTAACGGTATGGCCGAGCCGTTGCAAACGCCTGACGAGTGAACGACGCAACCAATCCGCGTTCTTTTGGTCAGAGTAATTGGCCCTAGTTCGCGGTAGCTTTCCTTGCGTTTGAGGAGATGGTGGGCGATCACCAGAATGGCGTGCCCCACGGCCATGGTCGCGCGTTTGTTCCCGCGGCGGGCCGCCAGTTTTCCGAACCGCGCCGCAAGGTAGCTGCCCCGCTTGGTGGAAACGGCCCACGCGGCTTGGCAGAGATGCCGGCGGAGGAAGGCGCTCCCCTTGCGCGTCTTGCTGCTGAGCCACTTGCCCGCGCTCTCGAAGTTGCCCGGACACATGCCGGCCCAGAACGCTAAGGGTCCCGCGGTGGCAAACTGTTCCGCACCATATTCAGCCCTATCTCCGACAGCAGACTCCACGCCGTCACCCGGCCTACTCCCGGAATCGTGCACCGCCGGTCCACCTCAGCCCGAAAAGGGCGCAGGTGTTTGGCAATCTCCTCTTCCACCTTGCGGATCTTCGATTCAATATGTTGCAAGTCGTCTCGCATTTCTCTGAGCAGAATACAGCCAGTCCACCAGCTTCCACAGTTCCGCCGTGAAGGTGCCGAAGCGTCTTTTCTCCTTCCGCCTCTTACCCTTCGCCTCCGCCCACAATACGCAGGCCGTGACGCTCTTCTTGTGGACATCCAGTCCACAGCAGCACGGGTACAGAACTTCCATTTCTGCCTCCTCGCTGCCGTGCGGCGCAGGACGCCCGCATCATCGACATTCTCCACGCGTGCTCGCCAAACTGCGGCGGCAACCATATGTTCTGCGTCACAGCGTCCGGGCCACACTCGTACGCGGGCTCATCGCGCCAGAGTGAGACGGCCTCTCTCGCCGCCCGACCCTTCAACCTGCCTGAAACGCGCGCCCTTTTCATCCTTCGTTGTGGTCCGCAGGACCATGAGCTACTCGTAGCGGTATACAATGCACCGTTCGACGCCCACACTTTGGGGTGAAAAGCGCCACCTCTGGCCCTGGTCGTCCTCGTCGCCGTTTAGACGCCGGCCGGGAATCCATTTTCCATCGCGGTATATGCCTTCGTCCACCGATCCTACACCGACCAACGGCGGGCCCGGCGTCTTGGGACGAAACGCCACACGAAATCCGCTGCCCGCGCCGATGAACTCATTGGGACCTGTCTTCATGATGAGACCGTAACCGAATTCAGCTCCATGGCCGAAAATGCTGTCAAGAGAGATTTCCAACTGATAATCCCCTATGTCCCGTGCCAGCGAGTTATGTTCCTTGTCGAGGAGAAACCCTGTCATTCGACCTGTACCCTGCTGTTCCAGGACTAGCGGCGCAATTTGCCGCAGGATCTGATAACTCCTGGCCAGATCTGATTCCCTGGGATTATCAATGGAGTCCACCGCAAAAGGCGACGTTCCCACGGCACTATATTGGCCAATTGCAAAAAACACATTTCGGGGACCATCTCCTTCCCGGTTCATCTCAGGGATAAACAGTGGATTGCCGCGCTGAGTGTACTTCTGACACCAGCCCTGAAAATCCGCAGCGTAGATATCCGGAGATAGGAAGTCGATGTGGGGCGCCCCCGCCAGCCAGATATCCATCACGTGCGGAAGAGGTCCACCGCTTGGCCACGTGCCGGGCGTCCCCTGACCGGCGAGCCATGTGTTTACGTACATGGGAATCCCGTACTCCGCTTTACCCGCCTCCGCCACGTGGTCAATATAGCGCGCATAGTTCCAGGCCATGAACATTTCATCGGTCTGCGGCCCGGGCCCAAATACCTGCTGCCAGGTACCCGACTCTCTGAATCCCGAAGTCTCCCAACGCTGACGGACCTCCGGAACCAGTATCTTTCGATTCCTTGCCAGATAGTCAAGCAATGCTCTCGGAACCGGACCGTTGAATGCGGCGTTAGCCACATCTGACCGGTCGCGGGAATCGCGCAACACACCCACCTCGTTCTCCACCTGGATCATGATGACGGTATGGCAGGAACCGTCCACTTCGCGGATGTGCCGCATCAGGGCGGAGAACGCGCGGGCATCCGCCTGCCAATTGGCTGCGGCGAGCGTGGATAACACCTCCACAGTCCCCTGTGTACCCAGCTTGACGCGTGGGAAGCGCCGGAAGTCCTTCTTCACCCACAACGGAACGTAGCTGGACATGCCATTTTTCCAACTGCCAAACCACAGAAGTACCAGCCGCAGGCCGTGGCGGCGGGCCTGGTAAATAAGGCCGTCTACCAGCGAGAAATCAAAGTGGCCTTCCTCCGGTTCCACCGACTCCCACGAGACGCCGGCCAGCACGGTGTTGAAATTCAGGTCCAGCATCCTTTGCCAGATCGGTTGCATGTAGTCGAGACTCGACGAGCTGGAATTGTGCAACTCGCCACCCAGGACGAGGAAAGGCTTCCCGTCCACCACCAACTGCCCGGCGGTCCCATGTCTTCGAAGATGAGGCAGCCCGTCATCCGATCCCGGCGCAGCGTGCATACAAGCAGCGGCCGCAAGGCCTGCCCATACTGCGAGTTTGGTTGTGTAATGCATCATGTCTAAGTTATCTTACACCCAGCGCCGCCCATCCGATCTCTCTCAGACCGTCCAAGGATTATCGTGAATCCAGCTTCGGCAACGCCCGCATCGCGACGGGATCGTCCGGTTTACGTTTCCGAGAGTTGGCGCATGATGTCGCGCGCCTTCTGCTTTTCGCCGACCGATATATACAACCGGTACAGGTTCAGGTAGAGCATCTCATCGCGCGGCGCGCGCTCGATGCTGTAGCGAAAAGCGGCAATCGCGTCGTTGGTTTGACCGAATTTTGTGAACACGGCCGCCAGGTTATGGATGGCCCGGGCGTGGGCCGGCCCAATCGAAATGGCGTGCTCCACCACGCTGGTTTGGCGGTGTCAGCGTTCTTGAGGTCGGCCTTGAGCGGGCGGACCTCAGAAAAGAAACTTCAGAGAGAACTCGATGTGCCGTTCGGTTCCTGGCAACGTGCTGGTGATCTTTCCGAAATTACTGTCGCCGAAACTGCTGTCCGGGAAATTGAACTGCGGCGTGTTTGCGATGTTGAAAAATTGCGTCTGGAATTGCAATTGGTATCGCTCCGTGAACGCAAAGCTCTTGAATATGGAGGCGTCCAAGTTCCTCAGAGGTGGCCCATAGTTGGTGTTGTCACCGACGTTGCCCTCCGTCAGCGGCGCGGGCGCTGTGAAGTTCGCGGTATTGAACCATTCCGAGGGCGTACGGCCGCCGGCCGGCGCGGCGTTGGCACTGGCGCCGGACACGATATCCGGGAAGCAGCCAGCCCACACCCCAATACAATACAAGCCGCCGTTGTTGGTGGCTACGGTGTACGGCTGGCCGCTGTGCAGCGTGAGAATGCCATTGACCTGCCAGCCGCCCAGAATCAGGTCCGCGCCCTTACTCATACCCGAACCGAACTGCCGGCCACGCCCGAAGGGGATATCGTAGACAAAACCGGTGGTGAAGTTTTGCCGGATGTCCCATGCCGCGCTGGAGTAGTCCAATCCGTAGTTGACGTTGCTGATCGTCTGGAAATCCTGCGAGCCGCTCAGGGTCGTGCCGGTGTTGGCCAGCGCATGACCCCAGGTGTAGGAACTGATGAACTCCAGCCCATTGGAGTAGTGTTTCTCCAGTTTTGCGGTCAAGGCATTGTAATTGCCATATCCGAAGCTGGCCGTTCCGGAAATGCTGCCGATATCGGGATACAGCCGCAGGGAGTTACAGTTGATGCTCGTGTTAGTAGTCGGATAATTCGGGCAAGCGTTGAAATCCGGCTGGAACAACTGATGCGAGGAGTGATTGCCCTGATATCCCACTTCGAGGGCCATATCATGGCCCAGTTCGCGCTGGATAGAGACATTCCACTTCTGCACCATGGGATTATCGAAATCATTCGCCACTTCGCGGAATTGGAGAGAAGTTACCGGATATGTGGAGAACACCGAAGTGGGAAAACCGACGGTAAGGCCACCGGTGGCCGCGCCATTCGCCCAAAGCGGATCGGGCAGGAACGAGTTGACGCCTGCCGGATAGTTGAGCTGCGGAGATTCATTAAATGGCGCCGACTCACCGCGGTTGGGATTGCCGCCCTGCTGTTCCTCACCGCCGTAGAAGATACCGTACGCGGCGCGCAGCACCATCTTCGGCGCAAAGCTGTATGCGAAGCCAAGACGCGGCCCAAAATCGTGCGTATCCCAGGGGATGAGGTACTGGGAAACGCATCCGCGGCAGACCTTCACGTTGGGGAAAAGTGCCGGGTACGTGACGCCCTCGAACGTGTAAGGCGCATTGAAGTTCGGGGGCAATGGCGCGTCCTGGTTGCGTCCCTTCGGGATTTCAAGAGTGAGGGTGTTGATGTCAAAATTGGATTGCCGTGCGAACTGCTCGCCAATCGGAGACCAGAGTTCGTAACGGAGACCATAATTGATGGTCAACTTGGGCGTGACCTTCCAGTCGTCTTGGGCATAGAAGTCATAAGACTTCCGCGTCGACGAGATAAAATTGGTGGTCGAGATTTGCCCATATTGGATCGCACCCAGCAGGAACGACGCAAACGAGTCGCCTGTACCGGGACATCCGGTGACCGTCCCATCGCAGGTCTGTTGGCGGTTGAAGGCGATCTCACCATGCGGATAGGGGACCTGGAAGAAGGGGAATCCAATAGGCTTCACTTCCGCGCCAAACTTAAGCGAGTGATCGCCCTTGATAATGGAGACATTCTGGATAAAGTCCCAGACGTTGCTATATTCCTTGGTGGGCAGCCAATCGTTAGCGCCGATCTGGCTGTATTGCCCCATGTCAAACTGCGGAAGCCCGCCGTTCAGAGTCGTGGTAGGGTCCAGTCCGCCGATACCATACGCCTTGAATTCATCCGTGCTGGCATTGGCCTGCGTGCGCGCGGTCACCAGGCGGCTGTAGGCAATGCGCGTTTCCGAAATGATCGACGGGGTCCAGATGCGGGTGTAACCGATCTGGGCATTGCGGCCCAAATCCGTTTCGCTGGCGCCGTAGAAATTGCCGCCGTCGAGGGCGCCCTGAAATGGCGGAGTGTTGTACTTGTTTGTATCGGCCCAACTGATACTGCCAAACAGGCTGTTCTTGTCATCGATGCGGTAATCGACACGGCCATCTCCCTGATCTGTTCTCAAGCCGCCGGCCGTGAGAGCGTAATAGTCGTTGGCCGGATAGCTTCCGGCTACCACCGGCTGATTAGGCGCGGGATACAGAGCCGCGATCTTCGCGGCCGCAGGGTCCATTGCGCTCGTCGGGATTTGGTCACCGGGATACGGCGTGCGCGTGCATGCACCAGTGGTGGCGTTGCAGACCGAGGTCGTCGGGTCATAAACGGCCGCCACGTTATTAAAATTGCCGGCGATCTCTGCCGCCGTGGGAATCGTTTCGAACTGGCCGTAGCCCAAATTCTGGATCACGCCGCCCGCCGTGGCGATCTTGGTGCCCTGATAGTCGCCGAATATGAACAGCTTATTCTTGATGATCGGCCCGCCCGCAGCAGCGCCGAACTGGTTCTGCTGTAGCGGTGGACGCCCCACGTCCGCCAGGTTGTTCTCCCAGCGGTTGGCGTCCAGGTCGGTGTTTTGTAGATATTCGAACAGGTCGCCATGCAGTTGATTCGTGCCTGATTTGAGCGTCACGTCCACGACGCCGCCCGCAGCCCGGCCGTATTCCGCGTTGTAGCCGTTGGTCAAGATGTGCATCTCCCCAATGGCGTCGATGGACGGCCCGATCACGTAGGAGGTCTGGTTGATGAAGTCAATGTCATTAACGTTGTTGTCCACACCGTTCAGCAGGAAGTTGTTTTCGCCGGTCGAGCGCACACCATTGGCCGAGAAACCCCCGTTCTGCGCGTCGCGGGCGCCCGGTTCCGCTACCAGAACGCCGGGAGAGAGCCGCGCCAAATAGGCAAACACCCGCTGGCCGCCCAAAGGCAGTTGGTTCACCTCAGAGGTGTTCAGATCGGCACCTTGAGAAGTACTTTCAGTCTGCAATAGGGGCGCCGCCGCCGACACTTCAACCGACTCGGTAATCTGCCCTACAGGCAGCGTCAGGTTGACGCCAATGCGTCCGCCGGCGGTAACGACGACATTCTCCTGCTTGACAGGCCGGAAGCCTTGTGCTTCGGCTGTTACGGTATAAGTACTTGCCTTCAATGCGGGACGGACATATTCACCGGCCGAATTGGTAGTGACCACGTAGGTCAAGTTAGTAGAAACTTCGGTGATGGTGACCTTGGCACCCGGTATGGCTGCACCACTAGGGTCGTCGATAACACCTGTGATGGTGCCCAGATCTCTTTGAGCAAAAAGGGCAGATACCAGGAACAGTCCCAACAGAACTGTTCGTATACGCATAACCTGGCGCATAGTTTTCCCCCCGACTTGGACGGCCCGTTTCGACCGGCGGACTACCTCAGTTTCCGTAATTGAGACCCAAACGCGACCCCAGCCCCCTCTGTGGCCGGAATGCAAGCGTTTGCAGTCGATGGTAAGCGAGCCGCGTGCCTATGTCAAGGAGTTAAACGAAGTTTTTCTAATTTTTTGCATTAGCACTTGTTTTAAGGTGGGGTAACGCGGTAATAGCTACGCATGGAGGGAGCCGCGCCAGCCGTGAAGATTCAGGAGGTAGCCCGGCGCGCCGGGGTCTCAATGGCTACCGTATCCCGCACAATTAACAATCCTTCCCTGGTAGACCCCGAAACCGCCAAGCGTGTCTGGAAGGCAGTCGAGGAACTGCGGTACTTTCCGAACTCCCAGGCCCGCTCGCTGGCCTCCGGTAGGAGCCGCATTCTCGGGTTAATCGTATCGGATATCACTAATCCGTTCTTCCCTGAGTTGATCAAAGGGTTCCAGGATATAGCGATTCGGAATGACTACGAGATCCTGCTCAGTTCGACAAACTACAATCCGGCGCGGAAGGCGTTATGCGTGCGGCGAATGCTGGAACGTAAGGTCGAAGGCGTGGCCATCATGACATCCGAAATGGACAAGCAGTTGGTGGACCAACTGGCGCACCGCGATGTGCCAATGGTCTTCCTGGACGTGGGGCCGACTGGCGAAGGCATCCGTCATATCGTAGTCGATTATACGATGGGTATTAACGAAGCTGTCGACCATCTGCTGTCCTTGGGGCACCGTCAGATCGGTTGTATCAGTGGGCCGTTGGGTCTGAAATCGGCACACATCCGGCGCTCCGCGTTTCTTCGATCGTTCGGCCGGTACGGAATCGATGAGGATCACTGCTTGGTAGGGGAGGGTGATCACACTGGACGGAGGGTTTCGCGCCATGGCACATATGTTGGACGCTAACTTTTCGCCTACAGCCGTGTTGGCGTCCAACGATCTGGCGGCGATTGGCATGATGCGCGCCATCCGGCGCGCCGGCTGCTCGGTCCCGCAGGACATGTCGGTTGTCGGATTCGATGATATTCGTCTGGCCGAGTTCACCGAACCGCCATTGACGACTGTGCACCTGTCCCGTAGAGAACTCGCTCAGCAGGCCTTTGCGGCTCTCCTGCACGACCGGGAGGGCCTCTTTAAGGCCCCAGCCGCCGGCAAATTGCAGACGCACCTCTTCATCCGGGAGAGCACATGCCGGGCCAATGCCAATCCTGCCAAGACGTAACCGAATTAGTTGGCGGCTCCGACGCTCGGCGTGATAGAATGCCTTACCAGATCCAGGGAGGTGGACGATTTCCCGCCGCTTGATGCCCGGCGCCAGTCCGCGAGAGGTGGCCCAAGCTGTTTCCTGTAGCCGTCGCAACTTCCTGCGCACGGTTACCGGAGCTAGCGCTGCCAGCCTGCTGCCCAGATGCCTCAGCGCTGCCGTGCCCGGCCGCAAGGTGATTGTTGTCACGTTTGGCGGCGGCGCCCGCGACGAAGAGACCTTCATGCCCGAAGGACAGGAGAACATCCCGCATCTCCTCAACGAACTGATTCCGCGCGCGACGTTTTTCAGCCAGGTAGTCAATCGCGGAATTCTGGGTCATTACGTTGCTACGGCGAGCCTGGCGACCGGTGTGTACGAAACGTTCAACAATTTTGCCGCGGTTCCTCCGGATCATCCTACGATTTTCGAATACTTCCGCAAGGGACTGCACCGTCCGGCCACCGATGCCTGGGTCGTTGCGCCCAGCAACGGTTTTAACCGCATTGGCGAGAGTGGCAACCGCTTGTACGGCCACGGATCCGGGGCCGGCGTTATTCTGCCCAAGCGGCTGCTGGCTGCGGCGCTCTCGTCCGGTTCGAATGAATCGTACGAGCACCTGTTGCGCGATAACTACGAGACGCCGATGTATGCGCCTCAACTGGGGGGCGGCGAATTCGAGTTACAGCAGATGGCCGAGGTTCTGCGTCTCTCGGTCAGCGACTTTGTGGCACACGCCCGGACGCTGGCCAGCCCGGACGAATTATCCGTCTACATCGCGCGCCATATCATGCACCAGCTTGCACCCAGCTTGCTTTGGATCACGCTGCATGATATCGACGTCGCACACTCCGGCGCGTATTCGCTATACGTCGACGCCATTCAGCGCACGGACCGTTTGTGCGGCGAAATCTGGCGCGCCGCCCAAAGCGAACCCGAGTACACAGGCAAAACGGCGATGTTTATTCTGCCGGACTTTGGGCGCGATTCCGACGGCGACCCCGGCGGCAACGGATTTCAACACCATCGCACCGGCGATGCTCTCTCCCGCACCACGTGGATGATGGCGATGGGGCCGGGTATCCGCGAAAACGTGGTAGTCGAAAGGCCCATGGAGCCCACCGATCTCGCGCCGACGCTCGGCGCGCGGCTCGGATTCGATACGCCGCTGGCGCAGGGCAAGCCAGCGCCGGAGGTCATGTGACCGCATGCTTCCTCGCGATCTGACAGCCGCATCGTTCGGGAGCTATCCGCCACAGGCCCGCCGGGTCGCTGCCAGCCAGGTGGCCCTGCTGCGCGAGTTGCCCCTCAGCTTTGTACCGCTGTTGCTGCGCGAGTTGATCGCATACGATTGGAAGTTTCCCGCGGAGCGCAAGGAGCTGGAACAACAGTTCAGCTATCTGGAGGCGCAAACCGTAGAGGCGCGCCGGCTGTTGATGGCGGGCTTCGCTAAACTGCACATCTCGCGCGAACTGGAGCGATCCGACTGGGTCGATCGGCCGCTCCGGTTTTCGGAAGACCTGTCCACGGAGCTTTGGGCGACGCGTCAGATTGATGCTTTCCGTGTGGCAGCCACGGACTACATGCATAGAGTCCATGCGGCCGCACCCCAGGAACCGTTGCCCGTGCCGCGCTTGGGACTGGTGGCTTTGGGCCAGGGAGCGGCGCAAAGCAACTACCGGCTGTTTCGCAAGCTGCGGCGATACGGTGTCCATTACAGGAACGTGCAGCCGGCCAAAGGCGTCCGCATGATGTTGGATTTCGTATCAGCCAGAGCCAAGGCGCATCCTGTCCCGTATGGGCATTGGTACGTCGATGGTGGAAGCGCTGAATCCGTGCCGGCTGCCGGGCTGACTTGTGTTTCCTATAGCGGGCTTGCAACAGTCCGGACGACGCTCGAAGACAAGATGCGGCGGGCGTACTCCTCCGGCATGGGACCGGAAGCCTTCCGCAGCATGCTGGCCAGGCTCAGCCCGAAAGACTTGGGCGATCACACGGACGACCCGATCATGAGCCGCTTTCAGGTAAGTCTGCTCACCGAGGGCTCCGGGACGCAGATCTTCAGTACGACCTTCGTCGAGTGGGCCGCGCGCGAGGCGCTGCGGCGTGCCGGGCCAGTGACGTTGTTGTTGCGCTTCGTGCCCCGCCAGCGGTTTCGCCCTATGAACGAATTGCTGGCGGAAGACGACCGCGTGCCGGAGCTCGATCCGCAAGGATCGCTGGTCGACGCCGACATGGGCGCGTATTATACATGGCTCAATCAGCAGCGCCTGGAAGGCGCGCAACAGGCCGCATTCCTGGCGTGGTACGAAGACCATAACGAGGCCGTGGCCGTGGCGCCGTCACTGACGCCTAACACAGAGTCCAATGCTCCGGTGGATATCGATCACCTATTAACTCGACTAAGCTGATATTGTTTGCCGTTCCGCTGACGCCGTACAATGCTCTCCATTCCCTCTGTGAGGGTCACCGTCCGGTCCGCAGGCACATGCCTCCAGTCCTGTACCTTTCCTGAAGGCCAACGGATTTCGATGCTGTCGACCGTAGTGGCCGAGCCCAAGCCGAAATATAGTGTCTGCTCGTTTTGGGAAAGGTAGCTGCCGCCACTCATCACCTCGTCCATCTGCTTGTGCCCGTCCGCTTCCACAGTGGCCCGCGCGCCGATGGCGCTGCGGTTCGACTGCGTTCCCACCAGCTTCAGGCGTATGTAATGCCGGCGCGGCGAATCGTTCCGCAGCAGGCTGGGCGTTTCGTTCATATTGGCGATGACGATCTCCGGCCGCCCGTCACCATCCACATCTCCTACGGCCAGGCCGCGCGCCGGCCGGACCTGCTCGAAGGCCGGACCGGCACGATCGGTAATCTCCTCAAATCGCCCGTTGCCCAGATTGCGATAGAGGAGCGTCTTCTGCAGGTAGTGCTCGCCGATCGGCGAATGGTCGACCTCGGGATACACGTGGCCGTTGGCGATCACCAGGTCCTTCCAGCCGTCTTCATCCACATCCAGGAACGCGATTCCCCAGCCCAGCAGTTCGTGCATTCCCAGACCCGCCGGTTGGGCGACGTCATTGAAATACAGGCCGCCGTCGTCCTCATAGAGGGATGGCAAGTCGCCTGAGAAATTAGATTTCGCAATGTCGAGGAATCCGTTACCGTCGTAGTCCGCTACCGCCACTCCCATCCCCGATTGCAGATGCCCATCGACGTTGTATGCCACGCCCGATTCTACGCCGCGCTCCTCAAACGTGCCGTCGCCGCGATTATGGTACAGCAGGCTGGGTGTCATGTCGCACGCGACATAAATATCCGGCCAGCCGTCATTATCGAAATCCGCCGCCACCACGCCCAGGCCATAGCGCCCTCCCGGCTTCAGAATGCCGGCCTGTTCAGAAACATCCGTGAACGTGCCGTCGCGATTGTTATGGTATAGCACATTGTGGGCCAGAGGCAGGCCGCTCGGCCCGCACATCACCGGCAGACCCTTCCAAAAGCAATTCGGATTAGTTCCGGCGGGCGGTGTTTTGCTCAAATCCAGATCTACGTAATTGGCCACGAACAAGTCCACATAGCCGTCCCGATCGTAATCCAGGAAAGCGCAGCCCGTCCCCCAACGCGTGCCGGTAGTGGGCAGTCCGGCCGCGGCCGTCACGTCCTCGAACTTGCCGTTGCCGAGATTGTGGTAGAGGATGTCATGGCCGTAGTAAGTTACCAGCATGTCGGGTAGGCCGTCGTTATCATAATCGGCCACGCACACACCCTGACCCCAACCTTCCTGAGTGATTCCCGCCTGCCTGCCGACTTCGGTGAAATGGCCGTTTCCATCGTTGTGGTACAACTGCGATGTGAGCCGCGGCGCCTGCGGGCCGCGGCCGAGCGTCGTGCCGTTCACGATGAAAATGTCGTTCCGCCCGTCGCCATCGTAGTCAAAGATCGCCACGCCCGTGCCGGTGGTTTCCAGGATGTAATCTTTTCTGTGCACACCGCCGAACGTTGTGGGGATGGTAAGTCCCGCACTCTTAGCGATGTCGATAAAATGAACTTCGGCCTCGGGCGCACCCAGCAGGAGGACAGCCCCCAGCAGCGCCCCCAGTGCGATCAGGAATCGAAACACTGGGAACTATTGTACGCACAACAGGCGGCGGCCCGCTATCATGAAGACACGGTGTGGATTCTCTTCCTGCTTTTCTGGGCCAACCCGGTCTCGTTTGATAGCACCCTTAGGGCCGGCCTTGAAGCGCTTCAGGCCAACCACCTGCTGGTAGCGCGCGCCAAACTGGAAGAGGCTTCCCGGATTCAGCCAAAAAACTCTACCGTGTTGTTGGGCTTGGCCCAAACTTACTGGCGGCTCGGTTTAACTGGTCTGGCCCATTCCGCCGCCGCCAGAGCCCAATCGGCCGATCCGGATAACCCGATCGTGCTGCATGGTCTGGCTTACTTCTACAACGAGAGTGGGGAACCGGCCAAAGCCGCGCCGCTCGAAGCGCGCTACGCCGAAAAAGCACCCGGCGACGCGGATGCGCTTCCGCGCGCTGCTAATCTTTACTTGCGTGCGGGGCAGCCGAAGCCAGCGATCGACTTGGCTCGCAGAGCTCTGGTGCATAACGATCGCGCCGGCCTGCACTATCTCCTCGGCCAGGCGTACGAAATGGACGGCGACGCGGAAAGGGCTGCCGCCGAGTTCGCTGCCGCGATTAGATTGGACGCCTACGAGGAGTCGTACTATTTTGAGCTGGCCCGCCTGTATCTTCAGCACAACAATCCGGCGGATGCCGTCCGGATTCTTCAGGGCGGTGAAAAGATCTTTGCCCGGAGCGCGCAACTGGAGCTGGCGCTCGGCGTTGCGTATTACGGCTTGCGCCGGTTCACGGATGCGGCCGATTGCTTCCTGCGAACCATCCAATTCGCGCCGCAGACCGAGCAGCCCTACCTTTTTCTGAGCCGCATGCTTGACCAAGTGGAAGACCAGTTGCCGCAGATCACGCTAGCTTACGCCGCCTTCCTGAAAGCCAAGCCCGATAGTTACCTCGCCCATTTCCTCTACGCCAAGGCGCTCTGGGCGGCGAACGCGAGCCCGCACCAAATTGAGCCGCTGCTGCGCCAATCGATCGCCCTCAATAACAGGTTCTGGGAATCGCATTACCAGCTCGCAGAGTTGCTCGAGCGCCGGCACGATTTCGAGGAGGCCGCCGCCGAATACCGGCGCGCCATTGAGCTCGACGCCGGCAACGCGGATCTGCATTATCATCTCGCGCGCATTTACGACCGCCTGGGCGACAAGGCGCAAGCCGTCGCGGAACACGCCGCGCACCAGCGCTTGAGCCGCGCGGAAAATGCGGCCATCCGCCGCCAGCAGAGCGCTCTGAGTTACTCCGATCTGAAATCCAAGTGACCGGTCCGCGGGTATACAATAGCTCGAAAGGGGGGGGCAATCGGTCTGATCGCGACACGCCTGAAGGCTTTGTATCCCTCCGATGCCGATGTGCTCTACGAAACCCAGCGTCTCAACACGCAGGCTTGGAACGCCTCCCTCTTCGAGATGTTTCGCAAGACTTCCGGCTCGTTCCGCGCGCACCAGCTTTCAGCGGAGATCTTCGAAATTCAGGGACGTTACGCAGAGGCGGCCGGCGAGTACCGCAAAGCCATCGAGGAGAACCAGGTAGCTTTGAACCTCCATTTTCGCCGGGGCCGCGTCCTGCTCCTCGAATCGCATGCGCCCGGCAATCTGGCGCAGGCGCGCGTGGCGGCCCTGAGTCCTGATTTTCCGGAGGCGCTCGAACCCGTCGCCCAGGCGCGCATGGATGCCCGGCAGTACGGAGCGGCCATCGCCCGGCTCGAAAGAGTCGTGCGTCTGCAGCCGGACGACGAGACCGCGCACTATCGCCTGATGATGACCTATCGCGATGCGGGGCGCACGGCGGACGCCACGGGCGAGCAGGCCGCGCTCGATAAATTGCGCCGGGCGCCCGAGGGCGAGTTCACCAATTTCCTGAAGCGCTTGGGAGAAAAGGTGCCCAAACCGTGATCCGCGGTCTCGCCATTGTCGCGTTGCTTTCCGCGGGTGCGCCGCTGGTCCAGTTTCACAACATCGCACGCCGGGCCGGCCTCACCGCTTGTTTCCCGAATGGAGGCGACAAGTCCAAGGAATTCATCGTTGAAACCACCGGCAGCGGCGCGGCCTTCCTGTGGACTACGATAATGATGGGCTGCTCGATATCTTCCTAGTCTCCGGACCGGGCGGCTCCAACCGTCTTTACCACAATCTGGGGAACGGAAAGTTTGCGGATGTGACCAAAGAGATGGGCCTGGAACACACCGGCTGGGGACAGGGAGTGTGCGCCGGCGACTATGACAATGACGGCTACACAGACATATTCGTAACTTATTGGGGCGGCAATGTCCTTTACCACAACCTACAAGGCCACGGATTCGAGGATGTTACCGCCAAGGCCCACTTACAAGAGGATCGCGTACGCTATAACACCGGTTGCGCGTTTCTGGACCATGATAACGATGGCCACCTGGATCTCTTCGTAGCCAACTATCTGAAGTGTGATTTTGCCTCCGCGCCCAAGCCTGGCAGCAACCCGTACTGTTGGTATCGCGGCCTGCCGGTGGCCTGCGGTCCGCGCGGCCTGCCCTTCGATCGCAACATTTTGTATCACAACAACGGCGGCGGCACCTTCACCGACGTGTCCGAATCCTCCGGCATCGCCCGGCCGCCGCGCCATTACGCGCTTGGGGTGCTTACGGGAGATTTCAATCACGACGGCCTAACCGATATCTATGTGCCCTGCGATCAGACGCCGTCGATCCTCTACATCAACCACGGCGACGGCACCTTCACCGACGAAGCTTTAATGCGCGGCACGGCCTTGGATACCAACGGCGACGCACTCTCCGGTATGGGCGCAACCTCGGCCGATTATGACGGCGATGGATGGCCGGATATCTTCAGATCCAATTTTTCCGATGAGCGGGAAACCTTGTATCGCAATCGCGGCCACGGAGAGTTCGACGATGCCACGCTCGCCGCCGGCTTGGCGCTCAATACCCGCTTTGTGGGGTGGGGCTGCGGGTTTTTCGACTTCGATAACGATGGCTGGAAGGACCTACTGCTGGTCAACGGCCATGTTTTTCCCGAGGTAGACCGGCTGGGCATAGACATCCATTACAAGGACCGCGCGATCCTATATCACAACACGGGTAAGGGTAAGTTCACCGATGTTTCGGAATCGTCCGGCCCCGGCATTCAGGAGAAACACTCCGCGCGCGGCGCAGCATTCGGGGATTATGATAACGACGGCTCGGTGGAGGTCCTGGTCAACGCCCAGAATGAGCCGCCTACGCTATTAAAGCAGTCCACTAAGCCCGCGGGCAATTGGGTCCTGCTCAGGCTGATCGGCACTCAATCAAATCGCAGTGCGATCGGCGCGCGTGTGCGTCTGATCGGCGGTGGCCTGTCCCAGATAGGCGAAGTGCGCAGCGGCGGCAGTTACCTCTCACAGAATGACTTACGCTTGCACTTCGGCCTGGGCGCGGCGCGGCGGGTTGATCGAATCGAGATTACCTGGCCTTCGGGCGTACATCAGGTGGAGGAAGACCTCGCGCCCAATCGCGTCATCACCATTCGTGAACCCTGCCTGCCGCGCCGCGTGCGATAATCCCTCCTGTTGAGGGTTTATTATGAAACGCCGAGAATTTGTGCGAAATGCTACAGGAGCGGCCGCCTGGACGGCCCTATCCGCCAGCCGCGTTTTGGGCGCGAATGACCGCGTCACACTGGGTATCATCGGCTGCGGAGGCCGCGGCCGCCTGGTGATGCGCGAGATGCTCCGCGCCCCGGACACGTCGCTCGCCGCCACATGTGACGTGTACGACACTAATGCCGAGCGTGGCTCTCACGAGTTTTCCGGAGGGCAGGCGAAAACCGTCAAAGACTTCCGGCGCCTGCTCGAAATGAAAGAGATCGATGCCGTGCAGATCTCCACGCCGGATCACTGGCATGCTATCCCCGCCGTGCTGGCGCTCGAAGCCGGCAAGCATGTCTACGTGGAAAAGCCCTTCGCTCTCACCGTTCGCGAGGGGCGCGCCATGGTGGAAGCCGCGCAGCGAACGGGACGTATCCTGTTTCCCGGCACGCAGCATCGTTCGGCGCCGCATATCGCCGAAGCCGCGCACATGGTGCAGAATGGCGAGATCGGCGACGTATCCCTGGTGCGGGTCTGGAACAGCGGCAATGTCGCCCCGGACGTGGTGAAGAAGCTTCCGGATTCCGATCCACCTGCTGGCCTCGATTGGGACTTCTATCTCGGACCCTCTCCGGTAGCGCACTACAATCGCCGCCGATTCCTGACCACTTACCGGCTGTTCTATGATTACGCCGGCGGCTATATCACCGACTACGGCAACCACCGCGTCGACAGCGTGCACCAGATCATGAATGAATCCAGCCCGCATACTGTCTCTGCGGCGGGCCGCCGCCTGTGTCCGGAGAATGCGGGCGATATCTTTGACCTTCACACAGTCACTTATCAATACCCGAAGTTCATCATGGAGTATGTGGCTTGCTGGGTCAATAGCAACGGTATAGGCGGGCGCTCGCCGGGCATGCGCTATTACGGCATGCGCGGCGCTTACAACCGGCCGCATGGCTTCGCCTTTTACGGCACAAGAGCAGCCTTGTACGTGGACCGCATAGGCTACGAGACCTTCCCCGAGCTAGTCCCCGGCCCGCTCTATGAGACTCCGCCGGGCAACGAGTCCAATCTGAAATATCGCGCGGACCGAAAGACTTTCCAGGGCGCCGATGCCACTTCGCTGCACGCACAAAACTTCATCCGCCAAGTGCGCATCGGCCACAAGGGCGCCGTGGATGAGATGGTGGGGTACACTGCCACAACCGCTTGTCTGCTGGGTACTATCGCTGCCAAGACCGGCCGCACTCTGCACTGGAATGCCGGACAAGTGGATTTCGAAGATGATCCCGAAGCATCCAAGTTGTTGACGCGCGAACTGCGCAAACCCTACGACTTGATCCGCATCTGAAGCCCCTAGTCTGGATTCCTGCCACGCCACGAACAGTGCGGCTTGCCCAGTTTTGCCGGTGCGCGTCGAGACGATTTACTAAGTACGCCGCTCGGAAAGCCTCACCTTAATATCGCGTGGCGGCGCCACATGGTTGCCCACGTGTTTGAGGGCGGCAAGAATTGCACCAGCCCGCGCCGCCAGCGCCCTGGCGCGATCGACATTGCCAAATTCCGCGTCACAATTCGCCAGCGCCACATATGCCTCGGCCAGCGCCGGGCTCACCGAATCCAGGAAACCCGCGCGCAGGTCCGCGGCGCGGGTAAGCAGCGGTTTGGCCTGCTCCGGGCGATGCTCCGCGGCGATTTCCGGCCTGGCGCTGGCGACCAGCGGTCAGAACTTCGGCGTCCAGGGTAGCGTCCAAAGCGACGACGCCTTCGGAGTCTACGGCGTCAACGGCGCCCGCAGCGTGACGGGCACGAACAGCATCGCGGCCGGCGGCCTCTGCGGCGATGCGGGAACTAAGGGCGACATCGGAGCGACGGCTACAGCCACATCTTCGTTAACAACAGCGGCCTGATTTCGGCCGGTGTCAACGGCGACACGGGCGCCATCGGTGGAGTCGGCGTCTGGGGGTCGGCCGACTCGGGTTATGCCGTCTACGGATTAGACAACGGCCCTTACGTCACCCGGCTGTTCCTCAACCAGAGCGCCACGCTAAGGGCTGGCGCAACACTAAGTGCTCACTTATAGTCGCTACAGCAACATGACGCGCGCCCACGAATGCCCGCTCCTTCGCCCCGTGCAAGTGGTGTTTCTCCAATACTGATGAGGAACGGAAACCAGCCTGCTCCTGAGCCCAAATCGTTGCTGGTTATGTTATAGTGTCGATTGTGCGATCCTTACAGTCGCAACTATAACATGATTGAGACTTCTCCCTTGATTCCTTGCGAAAGCTGTTGCTCCACGACAAAATCGCAACCCTTCCCGATCTGAAACGAGCCCTCGGTACCGACGTCGACCTCACCGTTTTCCATAAGCTCAAACAACTCGACTACCTGACCAGCGACTCTCACGGTGGCCGGTTCTACACGCTGCGCGAGATCGCCCGTTTCGGAGCCGATGGCTTTCCGCACGAAGGCCTCGGCGGTTCTTCTGCAAAATATCCCGCGAGTTGGTCTCCGGCCTGTTCCTTTATACGGCCAGCGATCCAGTCACCCGCCGGCGTCAGCGCCTGACCCGCCGCAGCCGCCAGTCCGTTCCCACATTGCGGCGCCGGGCGCAAGCCGGTGGAAAAAACGCCCGAACTAATCGAGGCCTTCGAAATCCT
>Ga0335078_10002316_pt1 | contig 28906 bp, 21 predicted proteins | sample Lox_Sample_32_FD_206711 | JGI IMG/M metagenome (GOLD analysis project Ga0335078, IMG submission 206711) | Soil microbial communities from Loxahatchee National Wildlife Refuge, Florida, United States - Lox_Sample_3.2 | ecosystem: Environmental > Terrestrial > Soil > Wetlands | place: USA...
AAGATCTTAGAAGTATGGATCGCGCCCTAACCAGGTTTCCGGGGCCGCGCCAAATCCTCGTGCAGTGGGTACCTCACGCGTATGGCTTTCGGTCAATGAACGTGGGTTTTTGTCTTTGGCTTTGGCGCCGGGCTCGCCGCGGCGACCGGGTGGATCTGATGGTCCACGAGCCGTTTCTTTCTTTTGGCGAAGGTTCCTGGCGGCAAGACGCCGCCGCGGTTGTCCACCGGTTCATGACGATCATTTTGCTGCGCGCCGCGAACCGGGTGTGGGTGTCGATTCCGTTCTGGGAAAGGCGCTTGCGGAAGTATTCATTGGGCCGGAAGGTACCGTTTGCATGGCTGCCCATTCCGAGCAGCATCCCGGTAATCCACGATCTCGCCGGCGTCCGGGCCTTGCGCTCGCGCTACACTCCCGGCGGTGAACTGATTATCGGGCACTTCGGGACCTACGGACCATCGATGGCGCCGGCCTTGGATGCGATTTTCTCGCGCCTCGGGGCTGCGGGGTTCGCACACCAAATCCTTCTATTGGGGGCCGGAGGCGATGGTTATCGCGAACGCCTCGAACGCGAGCAGCCTTCGATTGCGGCGCGGGTGCACGCGACGGGAGCCTTGTCTCCAGACGATGTCTCGCGCCACTTGTCCGCATGCGACTTGCTCGTGCAGCCTTACATCGATGGCGTGAGTGGCCGGCGCAGTAGTTTCATGGCCGGTCTGTCTCACGGCAGGCCGATGGTGACAACGACGGGACCGGCCACGGAAGCGATTTGGGGCCAGAGCGGTGCGGTCGCCATGGTTGCGTTCGGAGACTGGCGGGCCTGTGTGGAGACCGTGGAACGCCTGTGCGCCGATGAGCAGGAGAGAACGCGCCTGGGCGACGCCGCCAGAAAGCTCTACCAGGAGCGGTTCGACCTGGCACACGTCGTTGCGCGGCTCCGCCAGGTGGAGGACCGGGAGACCACGTGCGCTGCTTGAACGTCCATGAATGAGAACCAATCCTCGGGGCTGCGCGTCCTTCTGGTCTCCTTCGTGTGGAACAACCGATGGAGCGGGATGGGCAAATGGAGCCACGCCATGGCCGACTGCCTGCGCGAACTGGGACACGAACCCACCCTCTGGTTCTGGGACGATTTCCCGCAGTTTCGGGACTGCCAGCGTTGGGCTGCGCTCGCTTTCCCGCTGGTGCTGGTCCGCCGCATCTGGAAACGAAGGAGCGATTTCGATGTTGTGGTCATCCACGAGCCGAGCGGTTTTTGGTATGGACTCCTGCGGCGCCTGGGATGGCGGCTGCCGCCCATGATCGCCATGTGCCACAACGTTGAGAGCAAGCTGCACCGCGAAATGGTGGTCTACACGTCTCAGGGGCTCGCTTCCATCCCGTGGCTCTCGCGGCTGAAGGTTCCGCTGTTTCGGACCTGGCAGTCCGACGCGGCGATTCGTCTCGCCGATCACATCATTTGTCTTTCCTCGATCGATCGCGAGTATCTGATCCGGGGGCTGAGGGTTCCATCAGAGCGTATCACTCTCATGATTAACGGAGTATCGCCGGAGTCGTTTTGGGCCAAGCGGAATCCGGCGAGTGGCCGCGTTTTGTTCGTCGGCGGTTGGATTGCAGTGAAGGGCCGCCGAGTGCTTCCGTGTTTGTGGTCTCGGGTCCGAGCGCGAATCTCCACCGCTACGCTGACCATCGTGGGCGCCGGCCAGCCTGCCGAAACGGTCTTGCAAGACTTTGCCAGCGAAGACCGCAGATCGGTGACGGTCATTTCGCGCTTGACTAGTGAGTTGGAATTACTGGCGCAATACGCCGATCACGATTTGTTTCTGCAACCATCCCTCTCGGAGGGGTCGTCGTTAGCCTTGTTAGAGGCAATGGCCTTTGGCCTGCCGGTTGTGACGACGGCGGTGGGTGGTAATCCTGACATTGTCAGCGACGGTGTGGACGGACTTTTATTCGCGCCGGCCGACTTCGATCAGGGCGCGGCCCACGTATGCCGCTTGCTGGAGGACCCGGCGATGGCGGCGCGTCTGGGACGGGCGGCGCGCCAGCGAGCCCAGACCTTGATCTGGCAGCGGTCTTGCCAGGTACTGGTGTCGGCAATGAAGGCTGCGGGCGCTCAGGCGCAGCGGCCCCTCGTTCGGGAAGGACAGGACCGGGCCAACACGATTCGGCGGGGCCGGTGAGTCCCAGATATATCTCCGATGGGAATATAGCGTGCCACGAACACAGAGAACCCCGTTGAAAGCGATAAGATGAGTGGATTGGACGTGGAAGCCAGGGCGGCGTACGACCAGTGGCATGACCGTTTCGCCGTCGATCACCTCGCCGACACACCGTGGCACCGGCTGGTAAAGTCTCATCTGTCCGCGGGTGCAGATTTGGTTGGCAAGAAAGTGCTGGAAATTGGCTGCGGCCGGGGCGGATTCGCTTGTTGGCTGGCGAGTCAAGAAGCTTGTCCCCGAGAGATGTTTGCTGCCGATTTTTCGCCAGGTGCCGTACGGAAGGCGAAACAGTTCGCCGTGGAACGAGGATTGATCCAGATTCGATGGGAGGTTATGGATATCGAGAACATCGCCCATCGGAGTGACAGCTTCGATACCGTCATTTCTTGCGAAACCATCGAACACGTCCCCAACCCGCAAAAAGCAGTCAAGGAACTCAGCCGGATTTTGAAGCCGGGCGGCCGCTTGTTTCTCACGACTCCCAACTATATGGGCCTGCCAGGGTTACATCGTATCTACGTGGGTCTCACAGGGCGCACCTATACCGAGGAGGGCCAGCCCATCAACCATTTCATGCTTCTGCCGCGAACTCGCCGGATGGTGGTCAACGCCGGTCTGCGCATCCGCACGAGTGATGCAATCGGTCACTACCTGCCGTTTCCCGGACGGATCCCCATGGAAATGCCGGCGTTGAATAATCCCAGATTCTTGATGCGCTGGACCGGCCTGCATTCCCTGACGATTGGGGAGAAGCCTCGCGGATGATGGCCATCGCGCCGGAACCTTCCATCCTGTATCCTCGAATGCCGCGAGAAGGTTTTCGGCGGCCGCGGGTGGCGCTGGTCTGCGATCTGGTCGAAGAAAACTGGCCCAGTATGCAACTGGTCGCGGATATGCTGCTCGAACATCTGGAGCGCAGCCATTCCGGGCAATTGATACCCCTCAGGCTCTGTCCGGCCATGCGCCGCCATTTTGCTTGGCTGCCCGGCTCCCGCCAGTTTTGGAACAATGCCGATCGATTGACGAATCGCTTTTTCGATTATCCGCTCTGGTTGCGCGGGAAGCGGCCGGGGTTCGATCTGTTTCACATCGTGGACCATAGTTATTCGCAACTGGTGCACGCTCTTCCCGCCGGACGCACGGTGGTGACCTGTCACGACCTGGACACCTTCCGGTGCCTGCTGGAACCCTCCGCCGAGTCGCGTCCCGCTTGGTTCCGCGCCATGAGCCGCCGGATTCTCAGCGGCCTGCAGAAATCCGCGCACGTAATTACGGTGAGCGCGGCCACGCGCGATGCCATTCTGCGCTATGGTCTTCTGCCGGCCGAGCGTGTGACGGTGGTTCACAACGGCGTGCATGCGGTCTATTCGCCGGCTCCAGATCCGGCCGCCGATGACGCCGCCGGCAAACTTCTGCCCCCGAAGGCCGCTGGGGCCTTTTGGTTGCTGCACGTCGGCAGCACCATACCGCGCAAACGCATCGATGTTTTGCTGCGCGTGTTGGCAGCCGTTCGCGAGGCGCTCCTGCAGGCGCGGCTGGTACGGGTGGGCGGGCCGTTCACTCCGGCGCAACAGCAACTGGCGAGAGATTTGAAGGTGGAAGATGCGATTCACACGCTCTCCGGTGTGACGCCCGGTGTTTTGGCCGCGATTTATCGCCGAGCCGATGTGCTCCTGCAACCCTCCGAAAGCGAGGGCTTCGGTTTGCCGGTAGTGGAGGCATTGGCTTGCGGCTGCCCGGTGGTCGCCAGTGATATTCCCGTGCTCCGCGAGGTCGGTGGCCCGGCCGCGGTGTATTGCGCGACCGGTGATATAGCCGGCTGGAGGGATGCAGTGCTTCGCCTGGCGCGTGAGCCGAATCGATCGCAGCAAGGCGTGGCGCGCGCAGCGCGGTTCTCCTGGGCCGAAGCGGCCGATGGGGTGGCGCGGGTGTACGAGGCGGTTTGGAGTCGAAACAGATGGAACAGAATCCAGTGAAGAAAAGAGCGCTCATTACAGGAATCACGGGGCAGGATGGCAGCTACCTGGCCGAACACCTGCTTGACTTAGGCTATGAAGTGCACGGTCTGGTGCGCCGGGTGGCGCTGGAGCAGCCCCAGCAGCGGCTGGGCCGCTTGCTGCCGATTCTGGACCGGATCCAGATCCACCCGGGCAGCCTCGAGAGCTACCCGAGCATCTTTTCCATCGTCAGCCGGATTCCGTTCGACGAATGTTATCACCTGGCGGCGCAGAGCTTCGTGGCGGAGAGTTTTGCCGATGGCTTCTCCACCATGAGCACCAATATCAACGGCGCGCACTATGTGCTGGCGGCACTGCGCGAGCTGCAGCCCAAGTGCCGGTTCTATTTTGCCGGCTCCAGCGAGATGTTCGGCAAAGTCAGGGAGACGCCGCAGCGCGAAACCACGCCGTTTCACCCGCGCAGTCCGTATGGCATCAGCAAGGTGACCGGCTTCCATCTGACCCTGAACTATCGCGAAGCCTACGGCATGTATTGCGTAAATGGCATTCTCTTCAACCACGAAAGCCCACGGCGCGGCTTCGAATTCGTCACGCGTAAGATCACGTATGGAGTCGCCCTGATCAAGCACGGACTCGCGGCCGATCTGCGTCTCGGCAACCTGGAAGCGAAGCGCGATTGGGGCCATGCGCGCGATTATGTGGCGGCCATGCATCTGATGTTGCAGCAACCCCAACCTGACGACTACGTGGTGGCCACGGGAGAGACCCATAGCGTACGCGAATTCTGCGAAAGGGCCTTTGGCGAAGTGGGCCTCGACTATACGGCCTACGTACGCAAAGACGAAGCCGTCTACCGGCCGTCGGAAGTCGATCAACTGATGGGAGACACTTTCAAGGCGCGGATGGCCCTAGGGTGGAAACCCACCGTGAGTTTCGCGGACCTGGTGAAAGAGATGGTGCATGCGGATATGGATCTGGTCGGGTCTTCGGTCCGGCAGGAACCAGGCGTTCAGGTGACTAGCCGCGGATAAACGCTGATGAACGCAGATCAAAAGCCAAATGTAGTCAAGATCAGCGTTGATCCGCGTTTATCTGCGGCCATTTGTGCGTGAATCGGAGAGGGATTGGAATGAAAACGATTATCACTGGAGGGGCGGGATTTGTTGGCGCGAACGCGGCCAGCCGCTACCTGAAGCGCGGCCATCAAGTCGTTGTGATTGACAGCCTATGCCGGGATGGTGTGGTGAGGAACCTGGAGTGGCTGCGGCCACAAGGCGCGCTCGAGTTTGTGCAGCTGGATGTCCGCCAGGATGCCGAACTGGCCCGCGTGTTTGCGCGGCATGCCGACGCCGATCAGGTGCTGCACCTGGCAGCCCAGGTTGCCGTGACGACGTCGGTGAAATCGCCGCGCGAGGATTTCGAGGTGAACGCGCTGGGCACCTTCAACGTTTTGGAAGCCATGCGGGCAGCGGGGATGACGGCGCCATTGATTTACTCCTCCACCAATAAGGTTTACGGCGAGATGACCAGCGTGGGCGTCGAGGAAAAGAACGGCCGGTATGCGTACCAGTCGCTGCCCTCCGGTGTTTCCGAGGACAACCACCTGGATTTCCATTCGCCTTATGGCTGTTCCAAGGGTTCGGCCGATCAGTACGTGATCGACTACCACCGCATCTATGGCCTGCGCACGCTCGTCTTCCGCCAGTCGTGTATCTATGGTTACCGGCAGTTTGGCGCGGAAGACCAGGGGTGGGTGGCCTGGTTCATGATCGCCAGCCAGTTGGGCCGGCCGATTACGGTGTACGGCGACGGCAAGCAGGTGCGGGACATTCTGTTCATCGACGACTTGCTGGATGCCTACGACGCCGGTTTTGCGGCTGCCGGAAAAGTGGCGGGCCGCGCTTATAACATCGGCGGCGGACCGGCGAACGTTCTTTCCCTCCTGGAACTGCTGGCGTACATTGGCAAGCGCCGCAACCAGAAGCTCCCCTACGGCACTTCCGACTGGAGACCGGGCGATCAGAAAGTGTTCATCAGCGATATTCGCTGCGCTCAGAAGGAACTCGGCTGGTGCCCCAAGATCGCCTGCGCGCAGGGCTTGGACCTGCTGTACGACTGGGTGAGCCAAAACCGCCAGATGTTCATCGAAATGACTTCCGCCGTCGCATAACCACTCCACCATGACCAGCTCCCAAAGCACAGAGCCATACTCTGCCCAGTCGGCTCTCCGCGGCCGGAGAATTCTGCACGTGGGGAAATACTATCCGCCCTACATGGGCGGTATCGAGACCCATTTGCAAGCTCTTTCGCGCGAGCTGGCCAAAACCGTCGACCTGCGCGTAATCGTCTCGAACGGCGGGCGTCAGAGTGTGAGTGAAACGCTGGAGGGTGTGAATTTGCTGCGGGTCTCGACGCCGCTGACGTTGTTTTCCACTCCGCTTTCGCCGGCCATGGTCAGCGCGATTCGCCATGCCGCGGCCGATCTGATTCATATCCACCTTCCCAACCCGGCGGCCGTCCTGGCCTATCTGGCCAGCGGGAATCGCGCGAAGGTAATCTTCACCTATCACAGCGACACGGTCAAACAGAAGGTGCTGGGCCCTCTGTTTCAGCCGGTGCTCGATGCCGCGTTGCGGCGCAGTTCGGCGGTCATCGCGACCTCGCCCAATTATTTGCGGACGTCGCCGGTGCTCGCCGCAGTGCGCGAGCGTTGCCACGTGATTCCATACGGCATCGATCTTTCGCAATTCGAGCAAAGCGATCCTGCCCGGACGGCCGAGATCCGGCAGCAGTACGGGGAACGGTTAATCGTCAGTGTCGGGCGCCTGGTGTATTACAAGGGGTTCGAGTACCTGATTCGCGCGATGACCAAGGTCGCAGGCAAGCTGCTCATCATCGGCGATGGCCCGTTGCGCGCCGATCTGGAAAGACTCATCGCCGACTTAGGCATCGCCGGGAAGGTGGTGCTCGTGGGAGAAGTCCAGAATGAGCACGTGATCCCGTATTACCACGCAGCGGAGATTTTCGCCCTGGCGTCTATCGCCCGCAGCGAGGCATTCGGCATCGTCCAGATTGAAGCCATGGCATCCGGGCTGCCGGTAGTGAATACGGCTCTCGATTCCGGTGTGCCGTTCGTTTCGTTGGATGGACAGACCGGCTTAACGGTGGTGCCGGGCGATCCGGACGCGCTGGCCGTGGCGTTGAATCGCTTATTGGACGATGTCGAGTTACGCCGCACGTTCGGGGCGGCCGGGATTCAACGCGCGCGGCAAGAGTTCAGTCTCGATACGATGGTCCAGCGAACGCTGGATCTGTACGCCACGGTGATGGCCGGGTAGCGAGAAGTCACTGTCAATTCGACACGGCTCCCTCACGGTCCTGCGGGCCACCAATAGCGATGGAAGGGCCGACCCCACGAACGCGTTTTCAACAGAGCGGCAGCAAGACGCTGATATCTGGCAGAAATCGGCCGCGCGTCCGCAGCGCACTCCGCAGAGATTTTTCTCTCCAAGCCTGCACTCCTTGATTCGGAAGATCTTTCTTCGTACAGGTCGGCCGAATCAAAGTGGCAGCTTCCTATCAGATCGTATCCGAGGCGCCGGAAACATTGCCGGTGGCCGAGGTCGCCGCTACTAGTAGTCCAATCCTGGCGTTCGCCACGCAGGGCACCGGCAGCGACGACGAAGCGCGGCTCCGAAGCCTGCTCGCCAAAATCCCCGCGGAGATTCACCCTTTCGAGCGCCGCGCCAAAAAAGCCAGCGCGTTCGAGATTCTCAAGAAGGTGCGCAGCCGCCGCTATTCCCTTTTAGTAATGGAAGGCACGGGCAGTGCCGGAGGCGCGGCAATTCTGCTGGCCAAGTGGCTCTATCGAGTACCCTACATCGTCAGCAGCGGGGATGCGGTGGCGCCTTTTCTGGGCGCCCGCTGGCCGCTGGCCAAGGGCCTGTTTACTCTATTTGAATGGCTGCTCTATCGCAATTCGGTTGGTTTTATTGGTTGGACTCCCTATCTGGTGGGGCGCGCGCTGACCATGGGAGCCCCCAAGGGGATGACCGCGGCGGGTTGGGCGCCCTACTCCTACCACCGATCCCACCTGGCAGCCAGTCGTCGCCGGGTGCGAGAGAGTTTGGGCATTCCGGACCATGCCATCGTTTTGGGGATCGCCGGCTCTTTGATCTGGTCGAAGCGCTGGCGCTACTGCTATGGGCATGAACTCGTTCAGGCGGTGCGGGACACGAAGAACCCTGCGGTATGTGTGCTGATCGTCGGCGACGGGGAAGGGTTGGACCATCTGCGCGAGATTGCGGGCGAGAGGCTCGGCCAGAGCATCTTTTTGCCCGGCCGCGTGCGGCGCGAGCAAATCCCGGAATACCTTGCGGCCATGGACGCTGTGACGCTTCCGCAGAGCGTTGATAATGTGGGCAGCTTCCGGTACACCACCAAGATCAGTGAATACTTATCCGTTGGCCTACCGCTGATTACCAATCAGATTCCCGCCGCATATGACTTGGATTACGGAGGGGTTTGGCGTCTGCCGGGTTGGTCGCCTTGGGACCCTCGATTCATCCGGGCGTTGACGTCACTGATGGATCAACTGGATCCGGACGCTATCGAGCAGAAGCGCGCCGCCATCCCCCAGCGGCTCCCGATCTTCGATCGTGCGCGCCAGATTGAGGCGACGGCCGAATTCATCAACGAGATTCTTTCGGTTCCAGAAGGCAAGCGGACTTTCGCCGCCGCCGCCCAGTAGAGGCGGCCACAGCCAACCTTAGCTCGAACGGAAAGCCGCCATGATTCGCGACTTCAACGAACTCGAGGACGGCTCTTCGTTTGACGCGGACCTTTGCATCATCGGTGCCGGCGCGGCCGGAATCACCCTGGCGCGCGAGTTCCTTTCCGCCGGGCACCGCATCTTGGTCGTAGAAGGCGGCGGCCACCAACCCGAAGCGGAAACGCAGCAGCTTTACAGCAGCGAAGTGGTGGGTATGCCGCACAGCGGCATCCATGCCGGCCGCGCACGCATGCTGGGAGGCACCACCACGCTCTGGGCAGGGCAGACGCTGCCGCTGGACGAGATCGATTTCCGCCACCGGCCGTGGGTTCCTCATAGCGGGTGGCCGTTGACGCGCGCGGAGTTGGAACCGTACTACCGCCGGGCGGAGCAAACCTTGCATCTCTCGGCGATTGCGTACGATGCCGCGGCATGGCCCTACCGCACGCTGCCCCCGCCGGCCTACGATCCCGCAAAGCTGCGGCCGCTGGTCTCCCAGTTCAGCCCTAAACCGAATTTTGCGCTGGCTTACCGGCCGGCTCTCCAAAAATCGGCGAACGTCATGGTGCTGCTGCACGCGAACGCAGTGAATTTGCAAACGAACCCGGCGGGTACGTGCCTGCAAGCCATCGAGTTGCGTTCACTCGCCGGCAAGCGGGGACAGGTTCGGGCCCGCTGTGCCGTAGTCTGCTGCGGCGCGATTGAAAACGCTCGCCTGCTGCTCGCGTCTAATCGCGTCCAGCCCAACGGGCTGGGAAACGCTCACGGCTGCGTCGGGCGATTTTTTCAGGATCATCTCGGCGCGAAAACCGCTCGCGTCCGAGTCAAGGAACCATCCCGCCTGCGCGCCCTGTACGATGCTTTCTATTCGTGCGGCGTGGCCATCTGCCCGAAAATTGCGCTGAGCGTGGCGGTCCAGGAACAAAGGCAGGTGCTCAATGCCACGGTAGGCCTGACATATGATCAGACGGTCGGTGTCGATTCACCGGTGGAGTCGGCCAAGCGCGTCGCCCGGGCGATATGGAACCGAACGCTGGATCTCCCCATCCCCGCGCCGGCGGGCCCCACGTCAGCGGTGCGCCGCTATGGCATCGGTGGATTCGCGGGCGATTGCCTTTCGATGGTGACACACCCCTTTGCGGTTGGCCGGGCGCTCTACCACCGCGCCATTCTGCGCCGGCCGGCATTTCGATATGAGGGCGACGCGTATGTGGCGCTGTTGTCGGAGTGTGAAGCCATTCCGGCGAGTTGCGTATCATTGAGCAGCGAGCGAGATGCGATGGGGATGCCGCGCGCCCGTTTGAACTGGAGGCTCTCGGAAATGACGAAGCGCACGGCGATCGTCGCGGTCGAGACGCTGGCCGAAGAGTTTCGCCGGTTGAACCTGGGTGACGTGGATCTGGCGACGCTCGATACCGAGCGCATACTTTGTGCGCCCGAAACGGTTTTCGTCGACATGAACCACCACATCGGCACAACTCGTATGAGCGACCACCCTCAAAACGGAGTGGTCAATCGTGATTGCCGCCTGCACTCGGTGGAGAACCTGTTCATCGCCGGCAGCTCCGTTTTTCCCACCAGCGGCCATTCCAATCCCACCTTTACGATCCTGGCGCTGGCGATTCGCCTGGCCGATCATCTGAAGCAGACGCTGCGGTAGTGCCGGCGAGGCTCCGCTTGCTGATGCGTGCGGCTCGGTAACGTCGCTGGCAGCGCGCCGGGCTACTCCTGGCGCAGGGCGGTCATCGGCTGGATCCGTGCTGCCCGACGCGCGGGGAAGTAGCAGGCGACCAGCGACACGGCCGCGAGCAAGGCGGGCGCGGCGCAGAGAACTAACGGGTCCATAGCCGTTACCTCGAAGAGGACGCCGCTCAGAACTCTTCCGATCGCCAGCGACAGGAGCAAACCCACACCGGCTCCCACGGCCGTAACCGCCAGACCTTCGCGGAGGATCATGCGGACGGTATCGTGCGCGCTGGCTCCCACCGCCATGCGGATGCCGATCTCGCGCGTGCGGCGTGCTACGGCATAGGCGCGCACGCCATACAGGCCCACCGACGCCACCAGAAGAGCGAAGGCGCCAAAGAGGCTGAACACGTTCGAGCCGGAACGCACGATCCACAGATCCATGCTGTTTTCCATGTGGTTGCGCAGGCTTCGCAGACCCAGTAAGGGCAGGCGTGGATCGGCGCTGCGAATCGTCTGGCGTATCGTATCCAACAGGCGGGCTTCGCCGGCAGGCCCTTCGGTGCGGAGCCGCATGTGGAAGTTCACGTTGGCCTGGAATTCCTGGCCAAAGGGTACGTACAGGTGAGGCTCGGCGGTGCCGCCCAGCACGCTTTCTCTCACGTTCTCGACGATGCCCACGACTTGGGCTTCCCGTTTGTTCCCGGTCCCACCCGGCGGAGCGATGCGGACCATCTGTCCGACGGCGCCACCTCCGGGCCATAGACGATCGGCGGCGAGCTTATCCAGGATCACGACCGGCGCGCCGGCTTCCCGGGCGTCGGCGGGTTGAAACGCGCGCCCGCGCAGGAGCGGTATGGAGAGCGTACGGAAGTAATCCGCGCCGACCATATTGAAGCTGCAATTGATGCCGTCGTTCGTGGAGGAGGCCGATGGCGCTCCACCCGCCTTTTCCACCTCGCGGCTAAAGCGGAACGAACCGAACGGAACCGTCGCCGCCAGGCTGGCGGATTCGACGCCCGGAACGGCGTTGAGCCGATCGACCACGGTGCTGTAGAGTTGGCGAGCGCGCGCCTCGTTGTAGCCGGCCAGGCTGGCATCCACTTCCGCCACCAACTCGTCATCCACGCGGAAACCGGTTTTCATCTGCGCCATGCGAACGGCACTATGCAGGAACAATCCGGCCGCGGTGAGCAGTGCCAGCGAAAGCGCGAGCTGGCTCATCACCAGCAGGTTGCGGCGCGAGAACAGGCGTCCAAACATCCCGGAGGCGGGCGTGCCGTCGCTGCCTTTAATCGCGGAAACCACATCCTGCTTGGAGAGGTGCCAGGCTGGCCCGAATCCGAACAGCAGCGTGCTCAGCAAACAGAAGCCCATGGTCGCCGCCAGAACGCGAATGTCGGGTGCGCCGTTGTAAACCAGCTCGATGGGCGCCCGGCTGGAGAGCGTCGACATGACCGCCGGCATGCTCCAGTAAGCCAGGGACAAGCCGGCGGCTCCGCCGACTAGCGCCAGCAAAAAACCCTCGGTGAAGAGCTGATGCAGAATGTTCCCGCGGCTCGCACCCAGAGCCAGGCGGACGGCGATCTCTTTGCGCCGCGATGCGCCGCGCGCCAGCATCATGTTGGCCACATTCAGCGATGCGATCAGCAACACCACGCCGGCCATGGCGAGGAGCAGAGCGCCGGCCGCCGAGAGGACGTTGTCGTTAGCGGGTGAGGTGGTGATGCTCATGCGGGCGAGCGGCCGCACCAAAAAAGCTTGATTGCGGTTGACAGCCGGGTAGGCTTGAGCGAGCTGGGCGGCCACCGGTTCCAGTTGACGGTCGGCATCATTCTGCGTGACGCCCGGCCGCAGCCGTCCGATCAGGATGAGGGTGTGGTAGTCGCGCGCGGCCAGGGACTGGACATGGCCTTCGAAATCGTTGACGACCCATTCGAAAACCCCCAGCGGAACGTACAGCTCAGGGCTGGCCATGGCCGTGCTGCCGGTGAACCCGCGCGGCGCAATCCCCACGATGGTGAATGTGCGCCCGTTCAGCTCGAGCGGCTTGCCGGTGATGTTGGGATCGGCCCCCGATCTCTGCCAGTGCGAATAGCTAATGATAGCGACCGGGATTTGGGCTCCCGGACGTTCCTCCTCGGCGGTGAAAGTACGCCCGCGGAATAGCGGGACGCCGAACGTAGCGAAGTAATTTGAAGAGACGATGTCGGCAAACACGCGCCGTGTGGCATCGCCTTGGGTGAGGCCGATCAGCGCGACGTCGTGCGCCGCCAGGCTGGAGAACACACTGTTGCCGCTCCGGAGATCGGCATAGTTCGGGTACGAGAAGGCCCGGTACACGTCCGGCTTGGTGGTATCGCGGCTGTAGACGCCTCGCAGCTCCTCGGGCTTCTGGATCACCAGCGGCTTGAGGAGGAATGCGTTCACCAGGCTAAACATGGCGGTGTTGGCCCCGATGCCCAAGGCGAGCACCAGAATGGCCGCGAGCGTGAAGCCCGGGTTCCTCGCAAGCATTCGCATGCCGAAGCGCAGGTCGTGGAGCAGCGTCGCCATAGGCACCTCTTCTTTGGCCGAATTACGTGTGTAACTGGTAGAGATACGAATCAACCGCGGGAAAGTTCCAGGAGAAAACGGGGACGCGAATGCAGGAGATGACCGGCGTATCCGCTGGACGTGGCTAAGTCGGAAAACTGAATGCGCCTCTTCTTGGCCGAATTACGCGTGTTAGTTGTAAGATGACTCTACATAACCCCCGCTCCCTTACGGTCGCGGCCCGGTAACAACAACATGCGTTTACAACGACGCGCGTTTCCGAGCCGCGACCGTCAGGGAGCGGGGGTTCAGGAGATGAGGGTGAGAACGATCTTTGTTTGGGTGGCATTTCTATCGATAACGGCGTGCGCGCACGCGCAGTGGTTAAACCATCCGGCGCCGGGTACGCCGCGGATGAAGGATGGCAAGGCAGATCTTTCCGGGCCGGTCCCACGGTCCCATGGAAAACCGGACCTGTCCGGCATCTGGCAGGCGGAAGGCGCTCCCCGCGATCTGCTGCTGCAATACGTCCCGGGCGGCGTGAACGGTGTGGGCGAAAGCGCTCCATCGCAATATTTCTTTAACGTGTTGGTCGATTGGAAACCGGAAGAGTGGCCCCTGCGGCCCGAAGCGGCGGCGCGTTGGAAGCAACAGGCGGAAGCCGCGGCGAAGAGAGGACCCGAAACACTGTGCTTGCCGACGGCGCCGGTTCCCATTGCCGAGGTCGAACCGGCTCCTTTCAAAATCGTGCAAACGCCCGAGTTGATGCTGATTCTCTACGAAGCCGACACTTCGTTCCGCCAGGTCTATCTCGACGGCCGCAAGCAACTCGAGGATCCGCAACCTTCGTGGCTCGGGTATTCGGTGGGCCGTTGGGAGGGCGATACCTTGGTGGTCGACGTGGTCGGGATCACGGAACGGAGTCCGCTCGATCTCATGGGCCATCCCCACAGCGATGCCATGCGCGTGACGGAGCGCTATCATCGCCGCGACTTCGGCCACATGGACGTGCAGATCACCATCGACGATCCCCAGAACTACACGCGGCCGTTCACCTACAAATTCACCGACAAGCTTCTGCCGGATACGGATCTCATCGAGTCCTTCTGCACCGAGAATGAGAAGGACACCGTGCACATGGCCGCCAAATGACTCCCGCTGCCCAGATCGTTCCTACGGGTAAGGCGCTCGGTGCGGAAATCGAGGGACTGGACCTGCGGAATATCGGGGCGGCGGAGTTCGGCCTCATCCACCGCGCCTGGCTCAATCACTTGGTGGTGCTGATTCGCGGCCAGCATCTTTCGGACGACCACCTGATCGCGTTCAGCCGCCGCTTCGGCGAACTCGATTGGGCGCCCGTGCAGGAGACGGGTCGCCGCTTCGTGGAGGGGCATCCGGAAATCTACGTGGTTTCCAACGTCATCGAGAATGGAGTGCCGATCGGCAGCTTAGGCGCAGGCGAAGCCATCTGGCATACCGACATGTCGTACCTGGAGAAGCCTCCGAAGGCCAGCATGTTATATGCCCTGGAGACTCCGCCCTCCGGAGGCGATACCTATTTCTGCAATATGTATCGGGTTTATGAATCGCTGCCCGAAGCGCTCCAGCGCCAGGTCTCCGGCCTGCGCCTGAAGCACGATGCCACTTACAATAGCGGCGGCTATGTGCGGCAAGGGCTGACGGCCGTGGACGATCCGATGACGTCCGCCGGCATCTACCATCCGCTGGTACTCACCCATCCCGAAACCCAGAGGCGCGCGCTCTACTTGGGCCGGCGGCGCAATGCGTATATCGAAGGGCTGCCGCTGGCGGAATCCGAGACGATGCTCGATGAACTCTGGTCCTACGCCGGAGCGGACGAAATCGCCTGGCGCCACCAATGGCGAGTCGGCGACGTGGTTTTATGGGACAATCGGTGCACCATGCACCGGCGCGATCCGTTTGATCCGGCCACGCGCCGCGTCTTGCACCGCACGCAAATCAAGGGAGAGGTTCCACCGCAGGCGTGACCACCGCGCAGAAAGCCAGGAGCCGGCGCGGAGCGTTGCGCCGAATCTCCGCTTCCAGCTTGGTCCTTTCGTTACTCTGCGTGCTGTACCTGATCCTGTTCATCAACCGGGTGAGCATTTCCACGGCCGCGCCTCTCATCGAACGGGATCTCGGCCTCAGCAATACGCAGATGGGGCTGGTGTTCTCGGCGTTCGCCATTCCGTATGCCCTGTTCCAGCTCATTGGCGGATGGATCGGCGATCGTCTGGGCGCGCGGCTCACCTTGGCGCTGTGCTGCGGGGTGGTCGGTGCGACCTCGATGCTGATGGGCGTGGCCAGTGGCTTCGCCTCTCTGTTTGCATTGCGTCTGGCTTTGGGGTTCGGCGAAGGCGCTGCTTTCCCGACCGCCACTCGCGCCATGTCCAGTTGGACGCCCGCGGCGCGCTGGGGCTTCGCGCAAGGCATCACGCATTCGTTTTCCCGCATCGGCATCGCTGTGACTCCACCGCTCATGGCTGGGCTTCTCGTATTGACAAACTGGCGCGGTTCCTTTTGGATCTTGGGCGCGGCAACGACCCTGTGGCTGTTCGGGTGGACCTGGTATTTTCGCAATGATCCACGCCATCATGCCGCCGTCACGCCTCCGGAACTAGCCGCGCTCGCACCGCACAGTCCCGGCCGCAAACAGGTTCCGTGGCTGCGCCTGGCGCGCCGCATTCTGCCCGTAACTGTCGTTGACTTCTGCTACGGCTGGACGTTGTGGCTGTTCCAAAGCTGGATCCCTCCGTTCTTCTTCGCGAACTACCACCTCAACCTGGCATCGTCGGCGATCTTTTCGGGCGGCGTTCTCCTGGCGGGAGTGGTCGGCGATACGGTCGGCGGACTGGTGAGCGACCGCTTGCTCCATCGGACCGGCAGCCTGTTGCTGGCGCGCCGCTCGGTGATCGTGGCGGGATTCCTGGGCGCGTTTGTCTTTCTGATGCCGGTGGTGCTGTTTCACAATTTGACGGTGACGGCCATCTGCTTGTCGCTCGCCTTCTTCTTTGCCGAACTGATTGTCGCGCCGATCTGGTCCATTCCGATGGATATCGCGCCGCGCTACGCCGGCACCGCCAGCGGCATGATGAACTTCGGCTTCGGCGTAGCGGGCCTGGTTTCGCCGTCCAGTTTCGGATACCTGGTGGATCGCACGGGCAGTTGGGTCTTTCCGTTTGTGTGTTCGATCTTGTTGCTCGTGACCGGCGCCGTTCTGGCATCGCGGCTCCGGCCCGATCAGCCGTTTGTGGAATCGTAGTGGCCGTCATCACCATCCTGCTGGCGTTTCTGGCTTGCGCTGCGACCTCGCTTGCCCTCGGACTCCTCGCCGTTCGCGCCCTTCGTATCGATCTCAGCCGCGCGGAATGCGTTTGTCTGGGCTACGTGATGGGGAGCGCGCTTGCCAGCATGCTCACACTCACCCTGGCCGCACTCTCTTTGGCCAGAGAAGCGGTGTTCGTGGCGCTCGGTCTGGCCGCCGTAGTGGCGCTGGGGCGCCTGTTGCCGTGGTTGCGCGGATTGAAGCAGGGCTCCCTCGAGTCGATTCCCGCGTTCCTTCGCTGGGCTTTTGCCGCATCCTGGATGGTTTACGGCGTGATCTATTTTCGCTATGCACTGGCGCCCGAACGCAGCTTCGATGGCATGGCGTACCACTTGGGCCTGGTGAATCTGTGGAACCATGCGCATGGCATGTACCGGATCGCGGACATATACGCCGCCTTGCCCCAGGGCATCGAGATGCTGTTCCTGTTTGCGTTTTCCATCGGCCGCCACTCGGCGGCGGCGCTGATGCACTTCTCGTTCCTGATGCTTCTGCCGCTGTTGATGATCCTATACGGAATCCGTTTTCGGATCCCGCGTGGAGCGGCGGTGTGCGCGGCGATTCTTATGTTCGTCACGCCCTTGGTCGGTTGGGATGGCTCGGTAGCCTACAACGATGTCGCGCTGGCCGCGGCGGTGTTTGCCTCCGTGTACCTGCTCGAATTGTGGCGCTGCGAAAAACGAAGCGGCTACCTGGCGGCTGCGGCGTTCTTGGCGGGGTTCGCATTCGCCATCAAATATACCGGCGGGTTTCTTTTGGTGTTGGTCGCAGGCGCCGTCATTTGGGAGCTGCGCCGAGAGGAGCGCAAGCTCCGCACCCTCCTGATCGCCGCCGTCGCAATGGCTCTCATGCCCGCGCCATACCTGGTACGCAATTGGGTGTGGTATCAAAATCCGATCGCCTTTTTTGGTAACTCGATTTTTCGCAACCGCAATTTTCACGTGAGCCTCGAAGCAGAATTCATTCGCGACCAGATGCACTTCGACGGAGTGGCCTGGCGCGAGCTTCCGCGCGAGCTGACCATAGGCGCCAAATTTGGACAAAACCTGGGGGCTGTCTATTTCCTGGCTCCGGTCGCGCTACTCGGTCTCCTGTGGCCGAAAAGCCGAATCCTGGTCATCGCCGCGGCCGTGGTGGGCCTCGCGTATCCCGGAAATATCGCGCCACGGTTCCTCATTCCCATTCTGCCGTTCATCCTGCTGGCAATGGCGTCCGTGCTGAGCCGCCTGCCGGGTTCCGTTTGGGTATTGGGCGCTTTGTCGGTTGCCCAGTTCGTATCGTCGCTGCCCCCGGTCACGAAGCTCACGCACCATCCCGCCATCCCTTATCCGGGCTTCGACCAGGTCTCGTGGAAAATCGCGCTGCGGCGCGAACCTGAGGAAGAGTATCTCGCGCATGAATTTGAGGCGTATCAAATGTCGCGCGCGATCGATCAGCTCGTTCCTGCGGGTGATAAAGTGTTGGCGCTCTTTGGCGGCTTTCTGCAGTCGTACACTTCGCATTTCGTAATGAACGAGAGCCAATCGGGGGAAGCCGAAATCGCGAGAGATGCGCTCTACTCCAATCGGGAGTCGGCTACCGATGGAAGGCGGCGGTTTACGGTAGTGTTTCCGGAAACGCGGGCGCGGCAGTTGCTCATCCTGCAGACCGCAACCGACTCGCATATCTGGAGCATCACGGAAATTCAGATGTGGCACGGGAACGAGCGAATCGCGCCACCCAACACCGCCAATCTGGACGCCTTCCCGAATCCCTGGGATATCGGCCGGGCATTCGATGGTTTGGAGGCGAGCCGGTGGCGCGCCTGGGAACGCATGCGCCCGGGCCAACGCATCGTCGTGCGCTTCCCGTCTCCACAGCCCATCGATCGAGTCGATCTGCTGGCCAACGATTTCCAATGGTTCAGCCGCATGGATCTGCGGCTTCTTTCCGAAAAAGGCGAATGGCTGTGTCCTTTGACGGCGGACTGGGTGTACGACCCGCCCCGCGACTTGCGCCGGGAGGCCGCCGAGGCGCTCCAGCGCCAGGGCGTTCGATACCTTCTCATCAGCCGGGATGCCGCTTTCCCAGAGATCTTTCGTAATCATCCCCAGGCCTGGAATCTGCGCGAGCTTGCATCCACGAAAGAAGCGACGCTCTACCGGATCGAGTAGAGTGGCTACTGGGCCATGATCGCGAGCCTGACAGTTGCCAGCATCCTGCTGGGGTTTGTGGCGTGTGCCGCGACTTCGCTTGCCCTCGGACTCCTGGCCATCCGCGTGCTTCGCATCGAAGTCTGCCGCGCAGAAGGTATTTGTCTCGGCTACGTGATCGGAAGCGCGCTTGCCAGCACGCTCACGCTCGCTCTGGCGGCGCTCTCACTAGCCAGAGAAGGCGTGTTCGCGGCGCTCGGTCTGTCCGCGGCGTTTGCGTTGTGGCGCCGGTTGCCTTGGGTTCGTGGATGGAAGCACCGCCCCACCCGGTCGATTCCCCAGTTTTTTCGCTGCGCGTGTACCGCGTCCTGGATCGTTTACGGCGCGATCTATTTTCGCTATGCGCTGGCGCCGGAAATGAGTCCGGACGGCACGGCCTATCACCTCGGGTTAGTGAATCTCTGGTACCACGCGCACCGCATGTACCGCATCGCCGACTTTTACGCCGCGCTGCCAGACGGAGTGGAGATGCTGTACCTGTTCGCATTCTCGATCGGCCGTCATTCGGCGGCGGCGCTGGTGCACTTCTCGTTTCTGATGATCTTGCCGTGGCTGATGGTTTTGTATGGGGTGCGCTTCGGGATATCGCGTGGAGCCGCTGCGTGCGCGGCCATCCTGGTGTTCGTCACCCCGCTCGTGGGTTGGGATGGTTCCGTGGCCTACAATGACGTGGCACTGGCGGTAGTGGTGTTCGCCTCGGTCTACCTGTTGCAGATGTGGCGCAGCGAGAAAGTCACGGGCCATCTGGCCGCCAGCAGTCTCCTGGCAGGCTACGCCTTGGCGATCAAGTACACGGGCGGCTTCGTTCTATTGCTGGTTGCGGGCACGGTCATCTGGGAGCTGCGCCGCGAGCTCTTCCGGCGGCAACGGGTGACGCCGCTCATCGTCGTGGCCCTCATGGCGCTTGCGCCCGCGCCATACCTGGCGCGCAATTGGGTCTGGTATCACGATCCGCTCGCTCCTTTCGCCAGCTCGATTTTCCGCAATCCCAATTTCCATGTGTCGTATGAGGAGGTGCTCAATCAGTCGCAGCGGCACCTCAACGGCGTTACCTGGAGTGAACTTCCCCGTGAGTTGACCCTGGGCGGTCCCAAGCTCGAACAGAATCTCGGCCCGGTGTATCTTCTGGCGCCTCTGGCAGTGCTGGGTCTATTCTGGCCCCAAACCAGAATGCTCGTCATCGCCGCCGCGCTTGTGGGTGCTTCCTACGCGGGGAATGTCTCCGCGCGTTTCCTCATCCCGGTTCTGCCGTTCCTCTGGATGGTGGTCGCTTTCGTAGTGAGCCGCCTGCCGGGATCGGTCTGGTTGTTAGGCGTGTTGACGCTTGCCCAATTGGTGACGTCGCTGCCGTGGCTGACCAAGTACACACACAATCCGAAGATCCCGTATCCGGGATTGAACCGGGTTTGGTGGACTGCAGCCCTGCGCATCGAACCCGAGGAGCGGTATTTGGCGCGCCAGTCGGACGCCTACGTGATGGCGCGCGCAATCGAACGGAACGTGCCGGAAAGGGAGACCGTGCTCTCGCTGGCCGATGGGTTCTTCCAGTCGTACACGACGCGTTTTGTGATGGATCAACAGCGCTCGGCCCAGACCGAGAACGCCCGGGATCTGCTGTACGGCAACCGGAACTCCGCCACCGAGCCGAGGCGCCGTTTCACCGCGGTGTTTCCGGACTCGCGCGCGCGGGCGGTGTCGATCCTGCAAACGGCCACCGACGCGGAAATGTGGACCATCACCGAAATTCGCTTGTGGCACGGGACCACTCGGATTTCTCCGCCGCCGCTCCCAAGCATCGATGCGTTCCCCAACCCGTGGGATATCGGCCTGGCGTTTGATGGCCTCGAAGCGACGCGCTGGCTGTCGTGGGAGCCGATGCGTCCCGGGATGCGCATCGATGTACGCTTTCTGTCCTCGCAGCCGATCGATCGTGTCGACGTGCTGGTTGGCGATTCCCAATGGTCGAGCAGCATGGAGATTCGCATCCAGAATGAATCGGGCGAGTGGTTGTGCCCCGTGTCTGCGCGGTGGCAGTTCGATCCGCCGATCGATCTGCGCGAGGAAGCCGCTGTAGCATTGAAGCGCCAGGGGGTTCATTACCTTCTGATCCACCATCGCGCGCCTTTCGGAGACGCGTTCCGCAACAACCTCGAAGCCTGGCGTTTGCATCCCATCGTCTCGACCAGGGAGGCGACACTCTATCGGATCGAGTAGCGTGCTCTGCCGGTTATGGTACGGCGCGTATGTCCCAAAGGTCACTCTTCGCCGTAACCAAATCGTCATAATGGCCGCACGCTTGCACTACGCGATTGTTGTGCTTTCGCACATATGAATCATCTGGGTCAGGCCGATGGATCTCGTGCTGCGATTCTTGATAGGGGGAGCGGTCGTTTCGGCATTCGCGATCGTTGCCGATCTGCTTAAGCCGCGGGGCTTCGCCGGGCTTTTCGGCGCCGCGCCTTCGGTCGCGCTGGCAACCCTGGCGCTGACCACCGCGCACGACGGATCGGCATATGCGGCGGTGGAATGCCACTCTATGTTGGTCGGCGCTGTCGCCCTCGGATTGTACGCTTGGGCGGTAGGCCGGCTGGTAGGGCGGCGCCACATGGAAACGCTGCCGGCGACGCTTTATGGAATCATGATCTGGTTCGCAGCCGCATTCGGTATGTTCTGGGGATTCCTGCGATGATCGGGATCGACGGTTCGGAATGGAAACAGACCCGCTTGCGCGAGTACCTGCTGCGATTCGTAATCGGAGGCGCGATCACCGTGATCGCGGGGCTCATCGCAAAGCGGTTCGGCCCCGCGGTGGGCGGATTGTTTCTGGCGTTTCCCGCGATCTTCCCCGCTTCCGTAACGCTGGTGGAAAAGCACGAAGAGGAGAAGAAAGCGAAGGCGGGGGTGCATGGCCATCGGCGCGGTTTGGAGGCAGCCGCCGTAAACGCCGCCGGCGCAACGCTCGGCAGCATTGGGCTACTCGCCTTTGCCGCGGCTACGGCCGCGCTGATTAGACGACACCCAGGGCTCGCGTTGGGTGCGGCGACGGCCGCCTGGATCGTGGGCGCAGCTCTGGCGTGGCTCTGCTGGAAGCGAATCCATAAAAGCCGTTTGCTCCGCAGCGTAACCGTTCTGTTGGACTGATCGGAAACCAATCTAACGGTTGAAGCTATTTCATTTCCCCTGACAGCCAGTACTCAGCCGTTCTCACCAACATAGTGGTCGCGCCATAGCGGCGTGCTGTACGCGGAGGCAGACCACCACATCCGATTGATCAACCGCGTGGACGGCACCGTCTCAACCCTTGCCCAGGTCCTGTGGACCGGTGGACCGGTGAAATCACCTTCCGCAAAGCGTGCAGCGCAGCGAGGACTCAGGCATCGTCACACCTACACAGGATCCAGCTCAGCTCTGGGATCTGCGTTTGGGAAAAGTGATCGACGGTCAGCCATCCGTAGGCCGGCAAGCAGTCTGGTCGTAGGATTCCCGTCGGATCGCCTATTGCTCGTAGAGAATATTTGGGGCGCCGTGCGAGTGTGGCGCCAGCCGTGTGTCGCCGCTTTAACTTAACGTTATGGGGTATGCCGAGGCCTTACGGAGGTAAGCACTAAGCGAGCTCTCCAACGGGTTAGAATTGGTCGGCGCCGCATGCAGACGCCCGCCTCATCCCTCAACGCGCTTCGCCGTCCCATTTTGGCGCTGCTGTTTCTCGCCATCTCCGCTCTACATTTCGCGGCCGCCTATGTGCCCGGGCCGGCGCGCAATTGGCACGGCGAGACGTCGGAGTATTACCCGCTGTTAACGGATGCGTTTCTAGCCGGGAGGACCAGCCTTCTCATCGCGCCGGATCCGCGCCTGCTGGCTTTGCCGGATCCGTATGACCCGGTCGCCAACGCCAATTATCGGCTCCATGACGCGTCGCTGTACCGCGGAAGGTATTACCTCTACTTCGGCCCCGCACCAGCCATCGTTCTGTTCCTGCCCTACAAGCTTCTGACCGGCTCCTACCTGCCGACCCGTGCCGCCGTGGCGCTGTTTTCGATCGGGGGGTTTGGGTACTCCTGCCTGTTGTTCTTTCGGCTCGCGCGCTGGGAGAAATGGATCTGCCCTTTGTGGCTGGAGTCGCTGGCCGTGCTGTCGTTCGGCGCCTCGTCCTTCGTGCTGTTTCTCCTGACGCGACCCTCGTTTTACGAAACCGCCATCTCATCGGCGTATTGCTTTCTGATGGGCGGATTCGCGTTGCTGGCATATTCCCTTGCGGCGCCCGCGCCGCGGCTGTCCGGGCTTCTGTTTTCCGGCCTCTGTTTCGGTCTCGCCGCCGGTAGCCGGCCGACGGGGTGCGTGCTGGCCGCGCTGCTGGCGGTTCTGGTCGCGGTTCGGCTGCGATCGTACCGGTTGCCTGTATTGACGTTTGTGTTTCCCATCGCCATCTGCGGCGTGCTTCTCGTCTGGTACAATTACGCGAGGTTTCAGAATCCGCTGGAATTCGGGATGCGCTATTCTTTGTTGGCCAGCGCAACGGATTCGAGCAACCACTTCAGCCGCGGCCTCCGGAATCTGCTGCCTAGTCTCTCCCGGTTGCTCTTTGCGCGGCCGTGGGACGACGGCAATGGTCCATCGGCCGGCCTGCTCTGGGGCGCTCCCATGGCGCTGGCCGGGCTGTTGCTGCCGTTGCTTCTTCTCGATCGCCGGGTGAGCGCGTCGATCCGTTCCGCGGCGGCCCGCTTCACCATCTTGTCGGTCTACGCGTCGGCGGCTGCTATTCTGGCGCTGCTTTCGGTCTGGGGCTTTACGCTGGGCCGTTATGACGTGGATTTCGCGCCCGAATTCGTGGTGGCCGCATGGCTCCTGGTGGCCGGGCTGTGGCAGATGGCGCCGCGCTGGGAGGGAACGCAGCGATGGCTGTTTCGAGCGGCGGCCTGCGGGCTTACGCTGTATTCGGTGGTGCTGGATTTTGGCGCCTGCTGGCAGCGCCTGGCACGCTAGCGCCGCATCGCTCTGCGGGCGAAGAGTGATTGAAGACGAGACCGGATAAGCATAACCTTGCGCCGCGACAGGTCACCGCGTCGGGGCGGAATTCCCTCGGCCAGCTCTGCGCGCCAACCCCTCCCAGCCGTGGCTGTCGCGAAGCGTTACGACACCAATCTCAAGACTCTGTGCCTCGGCGGCTCTCCGGTGAACACGTTTTCCTGTTTGCTTCCGGCTCTGCCGGGTTAGGGAGCGGAGGTTCCAGTGCGTCTTCCATGGAGCGGCAGAGCACGACTCAAGCGTCGATAGGCCGGGTTTCAGGAACGACCGGCAGTTCCTCGGAAACGTCCGGAGCGAGGCTGGCCCGCCAGCCTCCGATAGCATCCAGTGGCACCGAACGGTATTTGGCGATGGCGCGGATCCACGTCCAGGGGTCACGAAACACCGAAACTTTTTTCCCCTCGCTGAACGACCGTGAGCGGTAGTTCACCGGAATTTCGATGGGCTTGTAGCCCTTGCGAACGATCTTGATCAGCAATTCGTAATCGAAATCAAAACGGTTGCACTCAAAGGTGATGCCCGCAATGCAATCGCGGCGGAATAGTTTGTACATGGTGAACGGATCATCCAGCTTGAGCCGGAAGACGACGTTGACGATGGTCTTGAAACACCAATGCCCAAAGTTCAAGAGCGCGCCGGTGAAGGGCTTGCCCTTGAATTGCCGCACCTTCCACGTCCTGCCGCCATGGCGGGAACCGAGTACGAACGCCTTTCGGCCGGCGGCCAGCGGCTCGATCAGCACGTCGTAATCTTCGATATCGTACTCCTGATCGCCGTCTTGAATCATGATGAAGTCGCCCGTGGCGTGCGCCAGGCCGGTGCGCACAGCGTGCCCTTTGCCGCGCGGCCGGTCTTCGAGAATCACGCGCACGCTGGGATGGTTGGCATACTTCATCACAATCTCGCGCGTTCCGTCGGTGGAGTTGCTCTCCACGATCACGATTTCCTTGTCGAGGCCTTCCAGCTCCTTTTGAATGACGTTCTGTAAGACGGGTTCCAAAGTGGCGGCTTCGTCATACGCCGGCACAATGATGGAGAGCTTGCGCCGCGCGGGTTGGGGGACTTTAACCGAGACGCTGACGATTCCACTGGGAGCCAGACGGAACATCGATTGCCGCATGGCAGTTGGCGCTAATCGAGCCAGACCACGCGCGGCAAATGATACCAGTGGCGCGGCATGTTTTCGTAAACGCACGGCAATGTACTCGAGGCTGAGGTGTTTCTCCGCGGGGAGCGCCGCGATCGGTTCGAGGCCGCTTTGGAACAGCAGGCTGTGCAGCGTTTCCTGGCTGAAGTAGTGGAGGCGCTCCGTGCGGAATTCCGTCCACCGATGCCGCATGAGCCGCGCCGACCAGGAGTCCAGACTGGGCGTGGCTACAATGACGACGCCCCCAGTCCGGATCCGGTCGTAGACCAGTTCGAGAAAAGCGCGCGGATCGGGGGCTTGTTCAAGTGCGCCGTCGATCAGGCAAACATCATAGTAACTTCGTTCGGTCAGGCCCGCGATATCGCCGCACACGATTCGGCCGCGGTTCCCCAGGCGCTCTCGCGCACGGGCACATACGGACTCGGATGGCTCGATGCCGGTAACCTCGTAACCGAGTTCGATGGCCTCGGCGAGGAGGTCGCCGGCTCCGACCCCGATTTGCAAGAGACGGCCACCGTGCCGCCCCAGGCACCGCCCGATCAGTTCTAAATGAGAACGGGCCTTGGCTTGGTTGAGCTTTCCAAACCGGGAGCGATCGTTGTCGGGCGGGCGGCGATTCTCCGGCGCCGGATGCAACATCATATGGCCGCAGTCGCGGCACTCCACCAGCCGCGAGTGTTCCACCGAAAAGGCATAGTACATCTTCCGGCTGGAACACACAGGACAGATGGCGGTCGCGGCAGGCACGGGAGCGGAGCGGCTTCGGGCGCGACAATCTTCGCCCTGGGGTTACCGTAGTCTGCCCGGCGGTGAGGCCACAACGTTATCGTTGGTGTATGTTCGTCCGCTAACCCGGCCGTGAATGCGGGAAAAGGTCGAATCCCAAGGGCTTGCGATAGAATCTAATTCGCCTGCCGAAAGGATGTTATCCAATGGAAACTTCGTTACTGGTTACGGGTGGTTCCGGCCAACTGGGCTGGCGCGTGCTCGAATTGCTGCTCGAAGCGCGCGTAGGGAGGTTGATCGCCACTACGCGCACTCCGGAGAAGCTGGCGGACTTGGCTAGCCGGGGAGTGACCGTACGCAAGGCGGACTTCGACGATGCGGCCTCTCTCCCGCATGCGTTCGCGGGAGCCGACCGGCTGCTGCTCATCAGCAGCGACGCGGTGGAGAAGCCCGGGCGGCGCATTGCGCAACACCGTGCTGCCGTCCAAGCCGCAATCGAGGCCGGCGTCAAGCATGTGATCTACACGTCGCTCACGCATCCGGAACCGGGCTCGCCCGTTACCTTCGCCGGCGATCACTACGGCACGGAACAGGCTCTGGCCGCGAGTCCGCTGGGGTGGACGATCCTGCGCAACAACGTCTACACGGATTTCCTGATGCGCGCCCTGCCGCAGGCGGCAGCGACCGGTAAGCTGGTGGCGGCGGCCGGCCAGGGTGGCGCAGGCTACGTGACGCGCGAGGATTGCGCGCGTGCCGCGGCTGCGGCCCTCTCGTCTACGGGGCTGGATCGCAAGATCCTGGACATCACCGGACCGGCCGTGGTTACCCACGTCGAGTTGGCGAAGATGGCCAGCGACTTGACCGGCCGCCCCGTGACCTACGTACCCATCGAACCGGAGGAACTGCGCAAATCGCTCACGACGGCGGGCGTCCCGGAAGTCTTTGCCAACATCGTCGTCTCCTTCGATGTGGCGCGCGCCAAAGGGACGCTCGCCGTCGTGTCAAATGCGGTAGCCGAACTAACCGGCCGCGCGCCCATGAGTGTCGCCGCATTTCTGGAATCGCAGCGCGCGGCCCTTATTCCCGCGGCGAAAGCGACGAACTGACTCAGCGCCCGGCCGAAGCCGTCTGGGTAGCAGGCTTATACCCGCACGTCGCGGCCTTCTTCATTGCAGATACGGCCTCTTCGGTGCTCAGTAGGGGCGTGGTTTTCACCGCGCGGCAAGCTCCTCCCGCCGCCACCGCCATGGAAAACGCCGCGGCACTGACGCTGTCGGGCATTTGAACGACGCCGACGATATCGTAATCGCCGAACGACATCCAAAAGCGCTCCATGCTGCCTCCCAGCGACTGGACCGCCCCTTCCACGGCCTTTGACCGATCTTGGGGATTCTTGACCATGGCGGACCACGCCTCGGGTGTGTAGCCGACCTGGAGCAGGTAATACGACATTTGGTTTCCTACCTTTCTACGGCTCGCGAAGAGCCAGTGGCCCACTAGTCTACAACCGATTCGCCGTCATGGGAGTGGGATGCGCCCGCAAGCGCGCCAAACCATCGACCAACTGCTCGAGTTCCGTTTCGCGCTGCGAATAGGTAGAGTACATCGAGCGCAGCGCGTCGGCCTGCCGGTCGAGCCGATCCACCACCGAATCCACCCGTGAGGTGAAGCCGCAAAGTGTGGATTTGACCGCTGCCATGTCCTCCTGGTGCACGCCTATTTCCTTGCACAGCACGTCGATCCGCTCCGTAACTGCCGTAGAGAATTCCCTGGTCTCCAGGCGCAGCGCCCCCAACTCGGCTGCTTGCCGGGCATCGGATTCCTGCAGGGATGCGGTGGTGGACGCGAGCTTTTCCTGGATCGAAGCGGTCAGGGTGCGTTGGTCAGACACGGCTCCGGTGAGGACTTCGAAGCCCGATTGCAGCGCTTCGAGGCGGCGGCCCGAGTCGGCCTTGTGCCCGGCAAATGAGTCACAAAGCTCTTTGGTTTCCTCGCGCAGGGCCGTCAGGTCGGCTGCCTGGCGCGCATCCGATTCCTGGAGCGCGGCGGTGGCGAGGGCTAGCTGTTCACACTTCTCCTCGACGGCTAAGCTCATCGAGCGCTGCTCGGAGACCACGCCGGTCAGATCCTGGAAGCTGGCCTGCAGCGTGTCGAGGCGGCGGCCCACGCTCTCGCCGACTTTGCGGGTCTCGCTGGCGATGTGAGTTTCCAACTCCTTCAACGCGATCACCAGGCCTCGCGCCAAGCCGAAGGCAATTTTGTCCACCAGCGGTGCCAGTGCCAGGTCCGCCGCGGCTTCGCGAAGTCCGCGTGCGCGATCGGCCTCCGTCTCAGGCGGAGCCGGGGGGCGCTCCAATGTGTGCGCCCGGAACGCCTCTCCTTCCAGCCAAGGGGCGGTGGGTGTCTCAATTCCGTTGGTTCCCATATGATTCCTTTCGTTCTTCCTCAGACCAAGAAATGTTCGGCTAGCCTGGTATCGCTCCGCAGCGCGGCCTGCCAACTCGCATGCGCCTCTTCATGCCGCCCCAGCGTCATCAACGCATGTCCGAGGTTGAGCGAGGCCTCGGGAAACTCAGGCCGCAGGGCCAGGGCTTTTTGGTAATACCTGACAGCTTCGGCGGCGCGGCCCAGCCGTTGTGCCAGCCAGCCGGCGTTGTAGAGCAGTTCCGGGGTAGCGTCGCCGAACTCGATCAGTTGCTTGTGCAGGGCCAAGGCGGGCTTGAAGTCCTGGCGCTCCTGGGCGATCTGCGCCAGCGAGCGCAAGGCTTCCCGCGACTTCGGCGCCACGGTCAGAACCTGCTGAAAGGCGGATTGTGCCAGCTCCCAATTGCCCATCTTGTAGTGGGCGATTGCTATGTTCAGCCAAGCTTCCGGAGACTTCTTGGGAAACTGCAAATGCGATTCATAGGCCTGCACGGCGCCCGGGAAATCGCCGAGCTCGAATCGAATGTAGCCCAGCCGGAACCAAGCCTCGCCGGCATCCGGATGCTGCGCGACCAGCCGGCTGTAGAGTTGTTCCGCCGCGTGCCGCTCGCCGCGGCTCTCCACCAGCAATCCCAGGTTCCAGAGCGCGGTCTTGAGCGTTGGATCGAGAGCCAGAGCCTTTTCGTAGGCCCTCTGCGCCGGTTCCCATTGCTCGAGCTCGTGCTGTACGGTCGCCAGGCTCAGCCACGCCTCAGGCGATTCGGGATCGAGAAAAACGGCGTGCGAATAAGCCTCCGACGCCTCCTGGTAGCGGCCCAGCTTCTCGAGTCCGACACCGCAGTTGAACCAGCCGGCGAAACAATCGGGGTGGTCC